>Ga0315285_10006929_pt1 | contig 11666 bp, 6 predicted proteins | sample YL17G09_36_MG_FD_203698 | JGI IMG/M metagenome (GOLD analysis project Ga0315285, IMG submission 203698) | Sediment microbial communities from Yellowstone Lake, YNP, Wyoming, USA - YL17G09_36 | ecosystem: Environmental > Aquatic > Freshwater > Lake > Sediment | place: USA: Wyoming | collected... | reverse complement strand
AGTCCCCCAGGTCCTATGGATATCGGAGGGCTTGTCCGGCCGGGCGACCATGCCCACGAGGTAGCCGGACCGGGCGTGGGTGATGGAGCCCGCGATCCTGCTTGAGGCGACCGGCGCTCCGTTGATGAAAAGGGCCATCTCGGAACCGGCGCGGTAGACGCCGACGACGTGCATCCATGTCCGCAGCGGGATCGCGTCCCTGCCGCTGGTGCAGGCCAGCCACTGGCCGCCGACGGCGCACTCCAGGGAGGCCTGTCCGAGAGGACCGATCATGAGCCGGTAGCCTTTCACTTCGTCGTTTTCGGAGGTCAGAATCGGGCACCAGTTCCAGGGATATTCGCCGAGCGCGATCCAGGCCTCGACGGTGATCTCGTCGCCCGTCACGACCCTGTCCGGACCCGAGGCCCTCAGGCAGGCCGTGAAGCCGTCGAGCCGCAGCCCGTCGCCGCGGACCCCGGGCGCCCGCTCGGCATATCCTTCGAGAGCGTCCATCTTCCCGCTGACGGACTCCCGCGTCCGGCCGTCGGCCAGGGTGTCGAACGTCCAGCGGACCTTGGCGTCCTGGGCGGCCGCGTTGACGGCGCAGACGGCCAGCATGATCACCGCGAGCTTCTTGTTCATTTCGCGCTCCCTCTCAGTCCGAAATGGGATCCGTTGTGAATCCTTGACTCGATAGCGCAGATATTCTAATTTTATAACATTAAGAAAGAAAATGCTTTTTTTAGCAAATGGCGGACCTTGTCGGGTCGAAGCATGAGGCCATCTCTGCTCTTCAAGAAGCCCGTCCGACGGGGTGGCTGGAACCTCGTCGGTCGACGGAAGGAATAAGCCATGACCAAGCCTCGATCGAGGACCCGGCGCCAGTTCCTCCGTGACGCGGGCCTGGCAACGGTCTCGTCGGGAGCGCTGGCTGCTCTCATGGGCGTTGCCCAATCCGGCTGCCGCAGGGGGTTATCTCGGCGGCCCAACATCGTCCTGATCCTCGCGGACGATATGGGCTATGGCGACGCGGGTTGCTACAATCCCGATTCGCGCATCCCTACTCCCAACATCGACCGGCTGGCCGCCCAGGGCGCCCGGTTCGCGGACGCCCATTCTCCCTCGGCCGTCTGTACGCCCACCCGGTACGGTCTCCTGACCGGCCGGTATGCCTGGCGAACATGGCTCAAGCGGGGCGTCATCGGCGGCTATACCCCGCCGCTGATCGAACCGACCCGCCCAACCCTTGCTTCGATCCTGAAAGCCACGGGCTACCGGACCGGATTCTTCGGCAAATGGCATCTCGGGCTTGGTTGGACGCGCGCGAACGGCTTTGTCCCCGCTCCCGAAGACGCCGAACGCATGTTCCGCGGTTCCTGGCAGGACGCCGACCCTTCGACGGGGCTCAACGTCGATTTCACCAAGCCGATCCACGGCGGTCCTACGGCGCTCGGATTCGATGAGGCCTTTTTCACCGCCGCCTGCTCGACCATCGACGGGCCGTTCACCTTCATCGAGAACGACCGCGTGACCGCGATTCCCGACCGCCAGGTCTCCGAGTTCTACGATCTCACGAAAGGGGAAGAGGGGAGTCCGCGGCCGGGCTGGATCGCCCCGGGCTTCAAATTGGAGGAGGTCGATCTCCGTTTCACCGAGCGGGCGATCCGATTCCTGGAGAGAAGCGTCGCGGCCGGGCCCCGCCGGCCTTTCTTCATCGAGCTGGCCCTGTCGTCCCCACACACGCCCTGGCTCGTTCCGGACCTGGTCAGGGGCCGGAGCGGCGACGGGCCGCGCGGCGACCTGGTCGTGCTGGCCGACCTCTGCGTCGGCCGGATCATGGAGGCCCTGGACCGGTTGGAAGCGGCCGAGAGCACCCTTGTTATCTTCACGAGTGATAACGGTCCCCACCCCGGGACCAACGGTCATGCCTCCGCGGGCGCCCTGCGCGGCCTCAAGTCACACATCTGGGAAGGCGGCCACCGGGTGCCGTTTGTCGCCCGATGGCCGGGACGGATCGAACGGGCTGCCGTGGTCGATGAGCCCCTTTGTCTTACCGACATGATGGCCACCATCGCCGCCCTGGCTGGCGCGGAACTGCCGGCCGAGGCCGGTCCGGACAGCGTCGATATGTCGCCGGCCTTGTTCCGGCCCGGACGCGACGGCGCGGCCTCAGGGCTGTCGGGGAGACCGGGCGCCCGATCCCGGCCGCCTTTGCGCGAGGCGATCGTATCCCAGTCCGAGGACGGGACCTTCGCGATCCGGCGGGGCAGCTGGAAGCTCATCCTCGACAACCGCACGTCGGGCGGCTGGATGGTCCCTGAAGGGACGCCGCCGGTGCCGGGCACGCCCGGCCAACTCTACGATCTTGCCGAAGATCCCGGCGAGACCCGCGACATGTGGGCCGAGCGCCCCGACATCGTCGCGGACCTGACCGCACTCCTTGAGAAATACAAGCGGGATGGCCGGAGCGTCCCGGGGCGGCCGCGCCGCCGATGATCCCGGACGGCCGGACCTGATCGACCCGCCCCCGGGGGAGCGATTTCGTTCATCGTTCCATGGTCCAGCGAGGTCCGGCGCCGGAAACGAGAAGCACGTTGCCCCAAGCCGTGAAATCGCCCGTGCGGACGATCGTCTTGACCTCCCGGCTCCGCTTCTTCAATTCCGCGTGCGGGATCACTTCGACCGCGACCCCCTTCACGAACGCCGCGGCGACCTTCTCGAAATGGGTCGGATTGTGCTCCCGCGTCTCGTGAGCGAGGACGACCTTCTCGACCGAGTGAACGGCCGCGATCTCGGCCAACACCTCGAGGATCGAGGGCTTGCCCGGGGACAGGGCGATATCGATCAATTCGACATCGTCGGGACACGGGAACCCCGCATCGACGACCATGAGCTCGTCCATATGCCCCTGCCGGTTCAGGGCCGAATCGATCTGCCGGTTGAGCATGCCGATCTCTTTCATCCTCTGGTCTCGCCTTTCATCCGATAGGACCGTCGCCTTGTCGGCCAGCGGCCGTTGTCATCCCACCCGCCGGGTGAGACGCGGAAGGAGATTATGTCCATATCGGCCCCCATCGTCAAATGCGCGGCGGGCCCGGTCTTTTCAGCGGCCCCGGCGTCCCTAAAAAAGTTAAAATAAAGTTGCATTTCCTGTTTTGTTGGGTTACTTTGTTACTGTACGAAACTATTAGTACAAGACACTGCTATGTTCAAAGAGATAGCCCACCGGAAGACGCAAACGCGGGCCGGGAACGCCAAACTCATCAGCGAGCTCAATAAAGTCAAAGTCACCAATCTCGTCCGAGACAATGATGGCATCTCCCGCGCGGATCTCGCCAAGCGGAGCGCATTGAGCGCTCCGACCATTTCCCGGATCATCGACGGTCTCATCCGCAAAGGATTAGTGACGGAGATCGGGGCCGGAGTATCCCATGGCGGCCGCAAGCCGACCTTGCTCAGGTTCTCCGGCATCGACAGCTTCATCATCGGGATCGATCTCGGGACGACGAACATTTACGGCGTCCTGACGGACCTCGAGGCCAATGTCATCGCCGAGATCAGGACCCCGACCCGGGTCGAAAGGGGATTCGACCAGGTCATGGAGCGGACGGCCGAAGTGATCAGCGAGCTGCGCGGTCATCTCGGAAACAGGAAGGGCCGGATCTGCGGCATAGGTCTGGCCATCGCCGGGCTCATCAACAGGGAACGGGAGATCGTCGAATTCTCGCCGGACTTCCACTGGCACGATGTCGATGTCCGGGCGGCCCTCAGCCGCAAGCACCCCGATATCCCGATCATCTTCGACAACGTGACCAGGGTCATGGCCTTGGGCGAGATCTGGTATGGCGCCGGGCGCAATTACCAGGACTTCGTCATGGTCAACATCGGCTACGGCATCGGCGCGGGCGTCATCATCCGCGGCACCCCCCTCTATGGGAGCCTGGGAATGGCCGGCGAGTTCGGGCATATCACGTTCGATAAGGACTCCGAGGCCCAGTGCGAATGCGGCAATTTCGGCTGCCTCGAGGCCCTGGCTTCCGGCAACGCCATCGCCAAGGCCGCCCGGAAGGAGCTCGAGCGCGGCGCCGCGTCCGACCTCCTCAAGGCCTGTGACGGCGATCCGTCACGGTTGACCGCCGAGATGGTAGCTCAGAGCGCCAAACAGGGAGACCAAGTAGCCTGGAAGGTCTTCGATCTGGCGGCCGAGTATATCGGCATTGGGATCGCGGGGCTGATCAATCTGCACAATCCCGAGGCCGTCTTCATCGGCGGCGGAGTCGCCCAGGCGGGCGATATCCTCTTCGATCGGGTTCGAAAGACCGTCCAGGCGCGGGCGTTAAAGAAGACCTCGGGCGCCGTTTCCATTCTGCCCGCGACGTTCGGCCTGAAATCGGCCGTCATGGGGGCCGTATCGCTCATTTTAAGTAGCGTCGTCAACCTCAATTTCGAACATAAAGCCCACTCCGCAAAGAACTGACATGGTGGCCTATAGAATTCGGAGGCTCAGCTAGGATCATGTTAGAGAGGCGGTCGGAACCAAGTAATAGCGGCGTTACTTATTTAATGTTAGGAAGTATGTCAAGTAATGAACTTTCAAAAGGACCCTGTTCCAAGGAGGTGGAAGCACGAAATACACAGCATTCATCGCGATAGGGGTTTGAGGGGAGATTATCGGCAATGCAGAAAGGAGAGAAAGGAATGAGCAAAAAGAAAATCTTCTTGCTCCTCGTGGCCTGCCTAGCATTCACGGCGATCGGGACGTCACAAGAGCTGCAGTCCGGCTCGATCAGAGGGCGGGTCACAGATGACACGGGACAGCCCCTTCCGGGTGTTTCCATCACCATTTCAGGGCCCGCCCTGCTCGGCAAGGTCACGGCGGTGACCAACGCTGACGGGATGTTCAGAGCCCCGAGCCTGACGCCCGGGACCGGCTACGAGATCCGGGCCGAGTTGAACGGATTCGAAACGACCGTCCAGACGGGGCTCATCATCAACCTCAACAAGACGATCACGATCGAGATCGTCATGAAGCCGTCGACGCTCCAGCAGGAGGTCACGATCGTCGCGCCGACGCCGACCGTCGACGTCGTCCGGTCTTCGACGTCCAAGACCATCACGAGCGACGTCCTGGCGTCCCTGCCCTTGGGGCGCAATGTCAGTAACGTCGTGGCCTTGGCGCCGGGCGCCGTCGGCGGCAGCGTCCACGGCGACGGACGCGGCGAGATCGGCGCCGTCATGGACGGCATCCAGATGTCGGAACCCGACGTCGGCGGCGTGGCGTTCGGCTATGATGTCGGGATCGCGTGGGACATGGTCGAGGAGTACGATCTCGTCACGGCCGGCGCCACGGCCCAGTTCTTCAACAGCACCAGCGGCCTGACCAACGTGCTCATGAAGTCGGGAGGGAACAAGTTTTCCGGCTCGGCCACCGTCTATTACTCGGACAAGAACCTGGCCCAGATCCATCTCCCTTTGCCGGACCTTCAGGCCCTGAACCTGGCCAAGCCCTCGGTCCCCGTGTACTCGGTCGATACGTCGTTTTCGCTGGGCGGGCCCATCCTGAAGGACAAGCTCTGGTTCATGGTCGAAGCCCGCATGATCAACAGCAAGTACACCGGCGACTTCCGGCCCACGGTCATCAACGGGGTGAGCTACGACAACTATGACCGCAAGTTCCCCAACTATGTCGGCTTCCTGAAGCTGTCGTCCCAGCTGGCCAAGAACGTCCGCGCCTCGGCGATGGCGCACTACTCGGTGCAGGACGTTCCTTACTATTACAGCGGCTGGGGCCTGACCAACGAAGCGAACCTGAATAACAAGCCCATCCGCTTCAATTACGGCGCCACGGTCTCCTGGACCATCAACAGCAGCACGATCCTCGACCTTCGCGCCGGCGGCCTGTACTTCAAATGGACGGGGAGCACCACCGCGGAGGGCAACCCCGACGGGCCCGCCTACTATGACGAATTCACCGGCTACAGCTGGGGCCAGAACGGCGGAGAGCAGTATACCTATAAGCCCAAGGCCAACGTCTCCCTGACCGCCACGAAGTTCCTGGACAACGTCCTGGGCGGCAGCCATGAGTTCAAGGCCGGCTTCGAGTGGGAGAGGAACCGCGGCGACTGGGGCTTCTACATGAAGCAGCCCCTGTTCTGGACCTACTATGACGGGAGCCCCTATTATTGGGCCGCCCAGAACGGCGGCGAGACCGATCCGGTCTACGGCGACGGGCTTCTGACCTACGCCGCCATCGGCACGACCTTCGGGGCCAGCGCCGAGATCGGCATCACCCGCCGGTTAGGCGGCTTCATCCAGGACTCCTTCACCATCAAGCGCCTGACCTTGAACCTGGGCCTGCGGGCCGATCATATGAACGCCTGGAGCCCGGGCCGCTCCAAGGGCGCGGCGACGGATCCGGTGGCCCTGGCTCTCGGCACGACCTACTTCCAGCCGACCTACGGCCTCAATCCCTACGGCGAGGTCGCCTACGACACCTGGGACAACGCGTTCCCCTACGGCCTGTTCCTCTCGCCCCGCGTCGGGCTGACCTACGATCTCTTCGGCAACGGCAAAACGGCCCTGAAGGCCTCGTTCACCCGCCAGCAGGAAGCGTTCCCGACGGGTTCGTTCTCCTCGAATTATCCCCTGACGTGGCGCTCGTTCACCTGGAACTGGTGGGACGACAACAAGAACGGCCAGCCGGACGTGCCCGGCACCGATCGCTACGAAGAGGCCTACGGCGACACGCCCCTGGCCATGATCTCCACGGCCTACCTCGACTCCATCGATCCCGACGTCAAGGTGCCGTACGTGAACGAGATCACCCTGGGCGTTGAGCACGAGCTGGTCAAGGACCTCCGGATCAGCGCCCGCTACATCAACAAGGACCGGAAGCGCATCATGGCCAGCGTCCTGTGGGACAAGGATTCCGACAGGTATTGGTACACCCAGGACCTGGCCCCCGAGTGGTGGATCCCCTTCACCACGACGGTTCCGGCGACCGGCGCCTACCCGGCCCAGGAAGTCACCATGTACTTCCTCTCCAACGACGCGCCCGAGCAGTTCCGCCGCCTGACGAACGTCCCTGAGCTCAATTTGAAATACAACTCCCTCGAGATCGGATTCGACAAGCGGCTGGCCAAGGGCTGGCAGCTCGGCGGCTCCGTCAACTACACGAAGCTCAAGGGCAACTACTCGTTGGGCTACGCGTCGTGGGCCTCGGCGTACAATACCGCGACCCCGAACTCGTTCGTCAACGCCTATGGCGAGCAGGGGTACAGCCGGCCCATCATCATCAAGCTCTACGGCACATTCAACATGCCCTACGGCTTCCTCTTCTCCTTCTTCTACACGCACTACGACGGCTCGCCGTGGGGACGGACGGTCTCGGTCCGGCCGCCGGCCGCCTGGGCCGCGGCCCATAACGCCGCCACCACGGGCTATTCGATCTATGTCAGCCCGCCCGGCACCTACCGGAACGAGGCGTCCGACAATCTCGATCTGAGGATCGGCAAGGACTTCAAGCTCGGTCCCGGAACGGTCGACGCCTACGTGAACATCTTCAACCTCCTGGGCGCGTACACGCTGACGGTCGCCAAGAACCCCGGCGGGACCTGGCGGCCCGCTGCTGAGAACACAACGGCCGGGACCTATACGGTCGGGTCCACCGGGCTCCGCGGTTTCTCCGGATCCCGTCAATTCCGGTTCTCTCTGTCCTACAAGTTCTAGACGTTGTAAGATGGATGCGGACGGGGGGCCCTCCGGCCCCCCGTCCGACCTTGTCCGGGCCGGATCCCGGCGGTCCGCCGGAACATGAGAAATCTCGGGCCGGGAGGCCACGATCGCCGGGAGGGCCGTAGTCCGCGTGGTTACGGGCCCGGCGCCTTCCTGGTCTGGCCGAACGCTCAGGGCCTCAGGGCGGAGCGCGGAAGCGACCTCAGGAGCGTACGATGACCCAAGCCTCGCTCGGCATACCCGTCGTCGATCTCGTCATCATCGTCGTCTACATGGTCGGCATCCTGGCGATCGGCGTCCTCTCGACCCGGGGCGTGGGCCGGACGGCCAGCGGCTACTTCCTGGCCGACCGGTCCCTGCGCTGGGGCATGGTCGGTTCGGCCATGTTCGCCGCCAACATCTCGACCATCCACCTCGTCGGCCTGGCCGCTTCTGGCTACTCGGACGGTCTCGTCTGGGGCAATTTCGAGTGGATGGCGACCTTCACCCTCGTCCTCCTCGGCCTGGTCTTCGTCCCGTTCTATTTCCGGAGCCGGATCTCGACCCTGCCCGAGTTCCTGGAGAAGCGCTACGGCCCGGGGGCCCGGATCATGCTGGCCTTCATGGCCATCCTGGCCGCGCTGTTCATCCATATCGGGATGAGCCTCTACGCCGGGGCGGCGGTCTTCCGGCAGTTCTTCGGCATCGACGTCATGACCTCGATCATCATCATCTCGGTCGTCACCGGGATCTACACCGTCCTGGGCGGGCTCAAGGCCGTGGTCGTCACGGAGTCCATCCAGTCGGTGATCCTGATCCTCGGGGCGATCGTCGTGACGGTCTTCGCCGTCCTGGCCCTGCCGTCCCAAGGTATCCATACGCTGGCGGATTTCAAGGCGGCCGTCAAGCCCGATCAGCTCAGCATGCTGCAGACGCGCAGCTCGGCCGGGCTCAACTGGTACGCGATCTTCCTCGGCTATCCCATCCTGGGGATCTGGTACTGGTGCACCGACCAGACCATCGTCCAGCGGGTGCTCGGTTCCCGGACGGAGAAGGACGCCCAATACGGGGCGCTCTTCGCCGGGCTCCTCAAGATCCTGCCGGTCTTCATCCTCGTCCTCCCTGGCGTTCTCGGCTATGTCCTGTTCCGCGACGTCATCGGCGCGGACGCCAACCAGACCCTGCCCGTCCTCCTCGTCCGCCTTATCCCGACCGGGCTCAAAGGGATCATCGCGGCGGGGCTTCTGGCGGCGTTGATGAGCACCATCGCCGCCGCCCTCAACAGTTCGGCGACGCTGGTGGCCGTCGATATCGTCAAGCGGATCAAGCCGGAGACCTCGGACAGGGCCCAGATCCGGATCGGGCAGATCTGCGCCGTCGGGGTCATGCTCCTGGCCATGGCCTGGTCGACCCAGGGCGGGCGGTACACGAGCATCTTCGAGGCCATCAATACCATCGCCAGCTACCTGGCCCCGCCGATCACGACCGTCTTCCTGTGGGGCGTCTTCTGGAAGCGCGGCACGCGCCAGGCGGCCCTGACGACCTTGGTCGGGGGCTTCCTTCTCGGCGTCGTCTCGTTCCTGGTCGATCTTCCGGTTTTCGGCACGGAGAAGGTCATCACCCAGGGATGGGGCATCCCGTTCATGATGCAGGCCTGGTGGATGTTCTGCCTCTGCAGCGCGTTGTTCGTCGTCGTCAGCCTCCTGACGCCCCGGCCGGACCCCGAGAAGGTCAGCGCCTTGACCTGGAAAAGCCCGGCTGCCGTCCTGACCCACGGCCGGATCCAGGGGTGGGGCGACCCGCGGATCCTGGCCGGCGGTCTGCTGACGATCCTGGTCGTCATGTATATTATCTTCCACTGAGGCCGCCTGACGCGGCCGGGGAGTTGACCGATGAAGCAAGCCGTCATGACCAGCCCGGGGGTGATCGAGTTTCGGGACGTCCCCGTCCCGAAACCCGGGCCCGAAGAGGTCCTGATCCGCGTCCGGCGGATCGGGGTCTGCGGTTCCGATATCCATGTCCGCCACGGGCGCCATCCCTTCACGTCCTATCCGGTCGTGCAGGGCCACGAGTTCTCGGGCGTCATCGAGGCGGTGGGGAAGCGCGTCCGGGGCCTGCGGCCGGGACTCAAGGTCACGGCGACGCCCCAGATCGTCTGCGGCCGCTGCGCCCCCTGCCGGCGCGGGGACTACCATATCTGTGATGTCCTCCGGGTCCAGGGCTTCCAGGCGCCGGGATGCGCCCAGGAGCACTTCCTGGTCCGGGCCGAGCAGATCGTCCCTCTTCCGGCCTCCTTCACTTTCGAACAGGGGGCATTGGTCGAGCCGGCGGCCGTGGGCGTCCACACCGTCTCCCGGGCCGGGACGATGGCCGGGACGAACGTCGCGGTGCTCGGGGCCGGGCCCATCGGCAATCTCGTCGGGCAGGTGGCCCGGGCCGCGGGCGCCAAGGTCCTCTTGACGGACATCAGCGAATTCCGTCTCGAGATCGCCCGCAAGTGCGGCCTCCGCTCGGTTTCGCTCGCCGGCCGGGAGACCCTGAAGGACGCCTCGGCCCGCGTCTTCGGCCCCAAGGGCTTTCAGAAGGCCTTCGAGTGCGCCGGGGCCGAGTCGGCCATCAACGAGGCCATCGACGCCATCCAGAAAGGCGGCACCATCGTGGCGGTCGGCGTCTACGGCGACCGGCCCCGCGTCAACATGGGTCTCGTCCAGGACCGCGAGCTGACCTTGACGGGCACGCTCATGTACCAGCGCCGCGACTTCGTCAAGGCCGTCCGGCTCATGCGGTCGGGAGCCCTGGTCACCGCGCCGCTCGAGACCACGCATTTTCCGTTCGAAGAGTACCGGGCCGCCTACGACTACGCCGACCGGGAAGGGGAGAGATCGATGAAGATCTTCGTCGACCTCGAGACCGACTGACAGGAGCACGCACCATGAAGACGTTCCAATACTTCCAGCCCACGGAGATCCGTTTCGGCCGCGGCCGCTTCGCCGAGCTGGGCGCCGTCGCGGCCCGTTTCGGGCGCCGGGCCCTGCTCGTCTCCGTGCCCGAGGAGCCTTGCTTTCACGGCCTCTTCACCCGGGCCAAGGCCCGCCTGGCCAAGGCGGGGCTGGCTGTCATCCGCTTCGACGAGGTCATCCCCAATCCGACGACGGACGTCGTGACGCGGGGGGCCCAAGCCGCCCGGCGCTTCAGGGCCGACGTCGTCGTCGCGGTCGGCGGCGGCTCGACCATCGACACGGCCAAGGCCATCGCCGTGGAGGCGACGCACCCCGGCGGCGCCTGGGATTATCTGTTCTTCAGGGATAAGCAGCCCACGGCCAAGACCCTGCCGGTCGTCGCCGTCACGACGACCTCGGGTACGGGCTCCCACGTGACCCAGGTAGCCGTCGTGACCAATCCGGCCGAGAAGAACAAGTCGGCCCTCTATCATCCGCTCCTCTATCCCCGGGCCAGCCTGGTCGACCCGGAGCTCATGACGACGCTCCCGCCCAAGGTCACGGCCGCCACGGGCTTCGACGTCTTCGCCCACGCCTTCGAAAGCTACATCAATCCCGGCGGATCGCCCTACACGGACATGATGGCCCTTGAAGCTCTCCGGCTTGTCGCCCGTTTCCTGCCCGTCGCGGTCAAGAAGGGGAAGGACCTGGATGCCCGCGAGGGCATGGCTTGGGCCGACACGCTGGCGGGTCTCTGCATCGCCAACGCCGGAGTGACTCTGCCCCACGGCATCGGCATGGCCATCGGCGGTCTCTATCCCCACGTGGCCCACGGCGAGGCCCTGGCTGTCGTCTATCCGGCCATCCTCGAATACACCTATCGGCTCGCGCCGGATAAGTTCGCCGCCGTCGGCCGGATCTTCGACCGCCGAATCGCCGCCAGCCGGGGCGTTCAGGCGGCCGGACAGGCCAGCGCGGCCATTTCCAGGTTCATCAGGAGGATCGGCATGGGCCTGAGGCTTCGTGACCTCAAGG
>Ga0315285_10006927_pt1 | contig 11669 bp, 9 predicted proteins | sample YL17G09_36_MG_FD_203698 | JGI IMG/M metagenome (GOLD analysis project Ga0315285, IMG submission 203698) | Sediment microbial communities from Yellowstone Lake, YNP, Wyoming, USA - YL17G09_36 | ecosystem: Environmental > Aquatic > Freshwater > Lake > Sediment | place: USA: Wyoming | collected... | reverse complement strand
TTGCGAGACCGGTGTAAGGGCGGTTCGCGAACCGCCCCTACGGATGCTGGCTGCAGGGCCACTTTTTCCGCGCGTAGTCGCGGAAAAAGCGTAGGCGCTTACAAGTTAAGTTGATCTCAAAATGGTGATAACTTGTAGGGGCAACCCTATGTGGTTGCCCATCTTGCGGGCGGCCACATCGGGCCGCCCCTACAAAATCTTGTTTGGTTCTGGCTATGCCAGTTTAGGGTTTTCAAAAGGAACAGTCTCCAACCAATGATGTCTATACTATAATGGTCTCCTTAGTAATTCTCTTCCTCCCCCTTGAGGTCCTTATCGATCGGCAGCCTGCGGGAAAATCCAGCGTTTGAGCCGGCCCACTGGACTTTCCGCAGGTTGACCCGGCCCCTTTGGTCAAAGCGAATGCCCTCCTTTTCCAGCAATTTCCGCTGACGGTGGGCCCCCTCTCCCCGGGAGCGGATGCTGATCTCTCCTTTGGAATTGATCACCCGCTGCCAGGGCACATCGGTCCGCCCGCGGAGGGCGGCCATGGCATACCCGACCATTCGAGCCGTGCATCGGTCCACGATCCTGGCGATCTGGCCGTAGGTGGCAACTTTGCCCCGTGGAATCTGTCGCACCACGCGGTAAATTCGGTCATAAACAGGCTCAATCCCGGAATCTTCTCTTTCCTTCACCCATCCGGGGATGATTCCGCTTGATCTTCTCTTCAAGAAGGATGGTTTCATTTACCGCTACTTGCCCCAAGGCGTTTCGGCCGCCGCCTTTCTGCCGGCAATTTGGCCGAAGGCCCAGGCCTCGGGGTAATTGCTTCCCCCCTGATAGAGGAAACCGAAGAAAGAACCCAGCTCTCCCGCCGCATACAATCGCGGGATCGGTTGGTTGCTGAAATCCAGCACCTGGCAGTCTTTATTGTGCTTGGGGCCGCCCTGCGTGTTTACCAGGGTGAGCGCCAGCTCGACGGCATAATAGGGAGGCGTCTCCAGAGGGGCTAAAGACTTTCCGGGTCTTGCGAATTGAGGGTCACGGCCCTCCCTGCAGGCGGCGTTGAAGTTGCGGACCGTCTCTTCCAGCGCCGGGGCGTCGGCCCCGATCTTCCCGGCCAGGTCTGCCAGAGTACCGGCCTGAAACATCCACCCCTGATCGATCTCCGCTTGATTGTCTCTGCTCCATTCGTAAACTTTATGGATCGACGGATAGCCCACCGGGCCGCCCCACATCTCCTGAAAATGTTCCCGCCTGCTGGCAACCGGCCCCTTGCGCCGGTATGCTTCGTCAAAAATCATGTAGGCGGGCAGATTTCGATACTCCGCGCGCTCGTGGTCAAAGAAAAGGATCTCCAGGGGCGCTTTGCGGTGGATAAGACTCGTGTTTTCCGGCATGAACCTTTTCCCGTAGCGGTTCACGAAGACGAAGCTGCCCTCGGGCATCGCTCTTCCCAGGCCGGCCCCGACCGCCGTTCCGAATTTTTGGCTCGGTTTCCTCGCGCAGAAAGCCCCCCATTCTATGGCCGCCATGTGCCAAAGGGCCGCTCCGGCCTCAGCGGCCAGTTTAATGCCGTCCCCCGTGTTGCCGGGAGTGCCCCAGGGAAAAATATAATCCGTTGCTCCGGGAAAGTGAAAGTCCGCCAGCATCCCCCGGTTGTATTCGTACCCGCCGCATGCCAGGATGACCCCCCTGCGGGCCAGGAGAATCATTTCTTTCCCCTTCCTTCGCGCCTTCACTCCCACGACTTCCCGGGTTTGGGGATCCTGGATCAGGGCCGTGGCCGGCGTATCCATAAGGACCTCGACCTTCCGGGCCTGCACCAGGTTCTGGAGAAAACGAAATCCGTCCGCCCCGGTAGGGCTGACCTGGATGCGTTTAACCTGGCCGGTCAGAAAGGAGGGAAAATAGGCGGGTTCCGTCCGCTTGACCTTGAATTCCACGCCCAAGCCGGTCAGCAGACGGGGGATACCGACCATTTCCTCCGCAAAGGCACGGATCATCTCCTCGTCCACGGTGCCGAAGGAGAGAGCCCGGTAATACCGGACGGCCTCTTCGATGGTCTCCGGAATCACCATGGCCCCGGCGCAAACCCCGCTGTTTCCGCCGGGGAATCCCAATTTTTCGATAATCAGCGCCCGCGCCCCGGCATCGTGAGCAGCGATGGCGGCATTCGCCCCGGCGGCTCCATACCCCACGATCAGTACATCCGTCTCATAATCCGGCTTTGGGAAGGTGGGGCGGGGCCTCTTTCGTAGGCTCGCCCGTTTCTTCACTGCAGCACCCCCGCCCGCTTTCGGTGCCCGGGAACTCCGTGGTTTTGCTGTCCCCCGAGCGGACTTCTTCCGGCCCTCTTTGCTTCTCTTCACAGCCATTCTCCCCTCCTCGGAAAAGATATGGGATACAGGTTCGTTATTTCCCTACCGAACATACATCTTCCATTTCCCCATAACAACGAAAATTTCGGGGCGCCCTTCACCTTTCCAGATTATTTTATTCCATCCACCACGAAATCCAGGAATGCGGCTGACTCTGGTTTTCCGCGGGCTTCCTGATCTTCGAATCATACTCCATCCGGCGGTTATCACTCCAGTCATCAGAATCAAGAGGAAGGCTTTTTCCGCAGGGGAGGCATAAAGGGCTACATAGGAAACGGCCACCAGGGGAGGCACCAATCCAACACCCACGGCTTTCCTCAAGAAATCGTGTCGGGCAATCACCCGGGCCAGGCCGGGGGAATGTTGATAATAGAAATCAACGAGAGTTTGCCCCAGAGGACTCCTTAACAAGATGACGTCCCGAAATTTCCGGAGAATATCCATGTAGTCTTCAAGCCCCGAGCCCCTCGTCGAAGTGGAGATGAAGCAGAAGCTTCCCGTGGAACCGGAACTGATAAAGATATCGCCCTCGGTGCCGCTGCCGCTCAGGGAAACGGTCTGGGTCGGAGTGTCCGGGTCGTTGGAGGAAATGGAAAGGGTCGCGCTTCTGGACCCGGTGGAGCGGGGAGAAAATACGATCTGGACCGTGCAATTCTGGGAGGGCGCAACGGTTGCGCCCGTGCAGTTGTCGTTCCGGGTGTTGAAATCCAGCGTGTTGGCTCCGCTGAAGGTCATCTGCCGGATGATCAGGTCGGCCGACCCGGAATTGGTGACGGTCAGGTTCGTGAAGGACGAGTCCCCCACGTCGACCGACCCAAAATCAAGGGAGGTGGAAGAAACGGAGATCTGGGGGGAAGAAAGGGATTCGGATTGAAGAAGGATACCCTTTTCTCCCGCGGCAAGAAAAATCTTCCTCCCGTGGGCGATGCCGTAAAGGGTAAGATGAGTCCCCGAATCCCTTGGAGTCCACTCGGAGCCGTCGGAAGAAGTCAGGATGGCGCCGTTGTCCGCCACTGCCGCGAAGACCCCGCTCCCATAGGCGACCCCGAAGATGCGATGGCTCGTTCCCGCGGTTCTCTCGGTCCATCCGATGCCGTCGGGAGAGGCAAGGATGGTATCGCCCACCGCTACAAAGGTTTTCTTCCCGTAAGCGATTCCTTCCAGGTGCCCGAGGGTCCCGGAATTCCGCACGGTCCACGCCGCCCCATCGGGAGACGTAAGGAGGGTCCCGTTGCCCCCTGCGGCGACGAAGGTGCCGCCGCCGTAGGCAACTTTTTTCAGCCATTGATGGGTCCCGGAATCCCTCGCTGCCCAAGAGACGCCATCGGGGGAGGTCAGGATTGTGCCGTTATCCCCTACGGCCACAAAAATCCCCTGCCCATAGCCGACTCCGTTGAGGTCCTGGCCGGTCCCGGAGCTGCACAATGTCCAAGTTATTCCGTCCGGAGACGTGAGGATCGTCCCGCCTCTCCCCACGGCAACGAGGGTGTTGCTCCCGTAGGCTGCGTCAAGGAGGGATTGGTCTGTCCCCGAGCTCCGCCCTTTCCAGGTTGCTCCATCGGAAGAGGTGTAAACGCTGCCGGATTCCCCCACGACCACGAATATTCCATTCCCATAAGAGATTCGGAGGGAATGGCCCGGGGGCAAAGGGGCTCTCAGTTGCCAGTGATCGAGGGGCTCTGCCAAGCCATCCTTTGGAAAAAATATCGCCAGGACGGCAAGCCATCCCAGCAAACAATGATGAAGTCTCCTGGCTTTCATACAGATACCCGGGCTAGGGTTGCCGCAGAGACCCCAGAAGCCTGCAATCTGGCCGGGATCCCGGGACAGAAAAGAAGATGATTACCCTTTTGCGCATGATTTCATTCGCAACGGGCCAGGCTTTTTCCGCGACTGCCCGCGGGAAAAGAGACCCTGCGGATTGTCCGGTGCGCTCGTAGGGGCACGATGCATCGTGCCCCTACGGCCCCAGGGAAGGATATTGCCTTCTTATCATCATGTTCGTTTTCATTCCGCGCTAAAGGTCTAACCCTGCTTCTTCGTGCGCCACTGCCAGAGGGCTACGGCCGCCACCAGGCCTACTCCCAGAATATCCGCCGCCGGACTGGGATAGACGAGAATGAAACCGGCGGCGAGCAGGATCGGACGCTCAACCCAGGTCGTCTTGCGGACCAGCCAGCCGCTCATACCGGCAGCCAGAGCGCCCACTCCGATCAGGGCGGTCAGGTTGGTAAGGAGGATGTTGGTTAAGGACCCTTTCAGCAGCAGGCCCACGCCGTCGGGGTGGATGGTAAACATGAACGGGACCACAAAGGCGGGAAGAGTATACTTCCACGACATCATGGTGGTCTTGTAAGGGTCCCCCCCGGTGATGGCCGCGGCCGCGAAAGCCGAAAGGGCGGTCGGAGGAGTCACCTCGGCCAGGACCGCGTAATAGAAGATGAACATGTGGGCGGCATACTCGGGGACCCCTAGCTTGATCATGGCCGGAGCGGTGATGACCACGGCGATGATATACGTTCCGGTGACCGGAACGGCCAGTCCGATGACCCAGAGGGCAAAGGCCGTGAACAGGATGGTGACGAAGAGGTTCCCCCCGGCCAGGTCGATTACGATGCTGGAAAACTGCAGCCCCAGACCGGTCAGGGTAACAATGCCGACGATGATTCCCGCTCCGGCGCAGGTGGCGGCCACCGAGAGCACATCCATGGTCCCTTTGCGGAGGGCTTCGATGAGCCGGGCCGGACCCAGGGCGCTTTCCGGCCGGATGAAGCTCAGGGCGAAGACGATGACCACGGACCAGAAGACCGCCAGGATGGCGGTGAAGCCCAGGAGCATGAAGAGAACGATCGTAATCAGAGAAATAAAGTGGTATCCGTAGCGGAAGGTAAGTTCCTTCAGGCTCCCTTTTCTCTCCACGGTCACCTGCTTCACCCCGAACCTCTTGGCGTCGAACTCCACCATGAGAAAGATGGACCAGTAGTAAAGAATCGTGGGCATGCAGGCCATGGCAATGACTTCCAGGTAGGAGATCTTCAGGATTTCGCAGATGAGAAAGGCCGCCGCCCCCATGACCGGCGGAGAGAGGACCGCGCCCAGCCCTCCCGCGGAAACGAACCCTCCGGCGGACTCCGCGTCGTAGCCGGCCTTGCGCAGCATGGGCCAGGCCACTGAGCCGATGGTCACCGTGGTGGCCACACCGCTGCCCGCCGGCCCCCCCAGGAGGAAGGAGGCCAGGATGGCGGTCCGGCCGGCCCCGGTCGGCTTTCCCCCCATGGCCGCGAAGGAAAAATCGATGAAAAACTGGCCCGCCCCGGACTTATCCAGAAAAGCACCGTAGATGGTGAAGAGAATAATAAAGGTGGCGGCCACGTCGATGGGAACGCCGAAGATCCCCTCCAGGGCCATGTACATGTGCCCTACGATGCGCTCGATGTCGTATCCCCGGTGGTTCCAGGGAGGAGGGAGGTATTCTCCCGCGTAGGCGTAGAGCAGAAACCCCAGGACGATGACCGAAAGAATCCAACCGGTGGTTCGCCTCATGGCCTCCAGGACGAGGCCGATGAGAATCAGCCCCATAACCACGTCCCATGTCTCGGGGACGGCGGCCCGGTAGACGAACTCCTCGAAGTCCCAGAGCATGTAGAGGATCGGCGCGAAGCCCAGGAAGGCCAGAACCCAGTCATACCAGGGGATCCGGGAGCGGGTTCCCCGGGTTGCCGGAAAGGCCAGCATGGAAAGAAACAGGGTGAGCATGACGAAGAGGCCGCGGAGCATCTGGGTGACGATGGTCGCGGTCGCCGCATACAGATAAAAAACAGAGGTGCCCATCGCCACCGCGGTGATAATCCAACCGGAAAGCCCTTTGAGCTTGCGGGTCAGGCCTTCGTACCGGTCGACGATCTCTTCGGCTTTTTCCAGGCCTGCCTGGCTGATTTCCTCGGTCACGGTAGGATTTCGGTCTTCAGTCATCGTTAGGGTTTTATCGCCGTTGACTGCATGAATTTATAGGGAACGGCCAAAATAAGTTGACATGATCAAAGGCAGCATTTTGAATCAAGCGCATGCGGGCCAGAAATCCCCCCTTGCCCCCCTTTAAAAAAGGGGGGGTGGGGGATTTCTGGAGATGTTGGACACATCGCAATGTCACCGTATTTTTGCCCTTTCCTCTAAATCTGGGACATTTTAGAGGACGATCTCAGGAGGCTTCCGGATTCATGCCTTCCTGATCCCCCGCGGGGGCGGGCTTCATACCCGCCCCTCCGCGGTTCCTTCGCCCCCTCGACCCAAATCCTGCAGAACCTACTTGGGGGTGACTCCCTTTTCTTTGAAATAGCGAATGGCCCCGGGGTGGTAAGGAACCGGAGAGCCGACCGCGGAGTTCTGCAAGCTGATATGTTCGGCTTCTTTGTGGACCAGAACGAGGTCGCTCTTTTTCTCGATGATCAGCTTGGTGATCTGGTAGGCCAGGTCTTCTTCCATCTTCTCGTGACAGAAAATGGAGACCACCATGGCTGCGGTAACTACATCATAGTCCACGCCGGAGTAGGTCCCCTTGGGAATCAGGCCCTTAAAATACACCGGCCCAAACTTATCGCTCAGTTTGGGAACAATCTCCGCCATGTCCAGGAGCCGGATGCGGACTCCGGGAGTGGCCGCCAGGTCCATGATTGCGGCTGTGGGCAGGCCGCCGGACCAGCAGAATGCGTCGATCTTCCGGTCTTTAATGCCGCCGGCGGACTCCGCTACGCTCAACCGGTCGCGCCTGATGTCTTTGACCGGGTCGATGCCCAGAGACTCCAGAATCCGGGCCGCCTTTACCTCCGTCCCGCTCCCCGGAGCCCCGAGCGACACCCGTTTTCCCCGGAGATCCTTCATGGTTTTGACGCCCGAACTCTCCGAGGCTACGAAGTGAATGAAGTTCGAATAGGGGTTTAAGAGGGTTCGCACCGGAATCTTGGACTTGAATTTATCCGTTCCCGCGTAGGCATCATAGAGCACATCTCCGGGGCTGAAACCCAGGTCCGCCTTGCGAACGTCGATCAACCTGCAATTATCAACCGCCGCCGCCGTAGCTTCAGCCGTTACCTTGGCATTGGGCAGGCTTTTGGTGAGCATATTGGCAATGCCCCCACCCATGACATAGAACACGCCTCCCGTCCCCCCGGTGACGATGGAAAGTTTCCGTTGCTGGGCCCACAGGGGAGTGGAAGGGACCAACAGGGCGGCGGCCAGCGTGGAACCGGCGACTTGAAGAAACGTCCTCCGTGAAAATGTATTCTCCTGCATCATGGTCCTGCCTCCTTTAAAAAGTTATCTGCCCGATTATCTCCATCTTTTTTTCCGCCGCCAGCGCTGGTAGCCCTTTCCCGAAACCTCCGATTTGATTCCCAGGTAAAATTCCTTGACGTCCTCGTCTTCCATGAGGTTTTGAGGGGTATTGGCCAGAACGATCCTGCCCGTCTCCAGGACGTACCCGAAGTGGGCCACGGATAAGGCCATCCGGGCGTTCTGCTCCACTAAAAGGATGGTGGTCCCTTCCTTATTGATGGTTTTGATAATTTCAAAGATCTCCCTCACCAGGATGGGGGACAATCCCAGGGAGGGTTCATCCAGCATGAGCAGCTTGGGCCGGGTCATGAGCGCCCGCCCCATGGCCAGCATCTGCTGCTCCCCGCCGCTCAGGTAACCGGCCTGCTGGGAAGCCCTCTCTTTGAGGATGGGGAAGTACCGGATCACCCGTTCCTGGTCTTCTCGAACCCCTTTTTTGTCTTTCCGGGTGTAGGCTCCCATCTTGAGGTTTTCCATCACCGTCAGTTCGGGGAAAACCTCTCTTCCTTCCGGGACCATGGCGATGCCCAGATTTACGATGTCCTCGGCGTCCATGCCGTCGATCCGCCGGCCCATGAACTCGATGGTCCCTTTGTCGGGCTGATCCTCGAGAAGCCCCATGATGGTCTTCAGGGTGGTGCTCTTCCCCGCCCCGTTCCCTCCCAGGACCACCGATATGGTGCCCTCCTGAATGTCCAGGGAGATCCCCCGGAGGGCCTTGATGATATCGTAATACAGAGTCTCGATGTTTTTTACCTGCAGGATGCTTCCCACGTTTCTACCCCTCTCCAAGATAGGCCTTGAGCACCTCCGGGTGCTTCTGGACATCCGCCGGGGTACCTTCGGCGATCACCTGGCCGTAATTCAAGGCCAGGACCCGGTCGGAAATCCCCATGACCAGGTTCATGTCGTGTTCCACCAGCAGAATGGTGATCCCGAAATCATCCCGGATATCCCGGATGGAAAAAATCAGGTCCTCTTTCTCCTCCAGGTTCATCCCCGCCGAAGGCTCGTCCAGGAGGAGGACCTCCGGCTCCAGGGCCAGGGCCCGGGCCAGCTCCACCAGCTTCTGCTTCCCGTAAGGAAGGTTCATCACCATCTGGTTCCGGGAGGCCTGGAGCTCCAGGAAGTCGATGATGTCTTCCACTTTCTCCCGGTTCTGAATCTCCCCCCGGGCGGCCCTGGAATTCGGGGTCAGGAAGGTGGCCCCCGACCAGAGGCCGGTCTTCAGCTTGGTGTGCCGTCCCAGCATGAGGTTGTCCATGGTGGTCATGTGGGCAAAGAGCTCGATGTTCTGGAAGGTGCGGGCAATCCCCACCTGGGCCACCTGGTGGGGCTTGAAGGGGGTGATATCCTGGTCTTTAAAAAAGATCTTCCCCCCGGTGGGCTTGTAGATCCCGCTGATGCAGTTGAACACCGTGGTCTTCCCGGCTCCGTTGGGACCGATGATCGAGTAGATCTCCCCTTTTTCCACCGAGAAGCCCACCCCGCTCAAGGCTTTCAGCCCCCCGAAGCTGATCGATAAACCTTCAACCTTTATCGTGGCCATACTCTCTTCCCTGCAGGGGCGACCGGCCGGTCGCCCCTACGATCTATTCTCCACAATTTGAACTTCCAACCACGCAGTTTTTTGCTCCGCGTCTTCGCGTCCTTGCGTCCCCGCGTCTTTCTCTTCTCCGCGTCCTCGCGTCCCTTATCAGTAGGTGATCCGCATCCAGTCTGTGAGTTTCTTAATTTTTCCGTCTGGCAGAACCTCCTGGAAGAAGACATGCTTGCCGCCCTGGTGGTCTGTTGAGGTAAAGGTGATGGGCGGGCCAATCCCTTGCCAGTCTTTCATGCTTTCCATGGCTTTGACGAAGGCCTCGGGGTTCAAATTCCTGCCCGTTTTCCGGAGTCCTTCAACAAAAGGTTCGCCAAATAACATCCCGGCAGTATAGAAGGTCGACCACCGCTCCTTGGGCTCATATTTTTGATGCCAGGCGCGATATTTGACCATTAGGGGATGATTCGAATCCGGAAGTTCTCCAAAATTGGAACTGATCATTCCAGCCCAGAGACCTTTGCTGATTTGCAGCATCGCCACCCCGTCGGAGAGCGTGCTGCTGGTCCCCCATTTGGGTTTGTAACCGATCTTGGCGCATTCCCCCAGGAGCAATGCTCCATGGACGGGCATCGCCCACATGATCACTGCCTGGGCTCCGGATTCTTTCAATTTTAAAGCGTGGGAACTCAAATCCCGGTCCGTCACCTCGGCTGAGATCGTGGCCACCATCTGCAAGCCTTTCGCTTTTACATAATGCTCCACGCCCTCCAGGCCCTGCTTTCCATAGTCGTCGTTCTGGTAGAACATGGCGATTTTCGTCAATTTCATGGTCTCGTGGAAATACCTGGTCAGGGCAAAGGCCTCGTCGATGTACAGGGGGTAAATGGGGAAGATATATTTCTGGAAAGGCTTAATCCAGTTGGTCACCCCGCTGCATCCCATGGACACCATCAAGACCTTATTTTCCGAGTAAAAATCCCGGACGCTCATCGCGGGCCCGACTCCCACGCAGCCTACCACGGAGAAGATCCCGATCTGCTCCACGAACTCCTTGCCAATAGCCTTGGTTTTGGCCGGCTGGTACCCATCGTCGCGCAGAACATATTTGATTTTCCTTCCGTGGATTCCCCCTTCATCGTTGATGCCCTTGAAATAGAGCCCTGATCCCCGGGCGACAGCCCCCCAGAGAGCGGCCGGTCCCGTCTGAGGGCCCGTTTGACCCACGATGACCTCCGTATCCGTGACTCCTCGAACCGCCTGCGCTCCCCCCCAGGTGGGAATGCACAAAACCGCGAAAACCAACAGACTGGCTGAAATAAGAAGAATGCTCTTTTTCATGCTGCCTCCCTCCTTTTGATTTTTTCCGCCTCGGGTTATTTCCTCTCGGCCGCATTCACAACTTCTGTCCCCCGACCACCTCCTTCTCTATTCTTTTTCCACTTCTAAACCTTCTTTACAAAATGTTTCCCCAGCAGCCCGCTGGGTCGAATGCAAAGCATCAGGACGATGACCGCGAAGGCCACGACGGATTTGAACGGCAGGGAGATATATCCCCCGAAGAGGTTTTCCACCACCCCCAGGATCGTTCCTCCCACGGCCGCCCCCGGCAGGCTGGTCATGCCCCCCAGAACGGCGGAGGCAAAGGCTTTCATCAGGGGATCCATCATCATGGGAGGGTCCAGAACGGTGAGGGCGGCGATGAACATCCCCGACACCGCCCCGATCAAGGAACTCAGGGCCCAGGTGAAGGAGAAGATCCGTTTGGTGCGGATTCCCATGAGCCGGGCGACCAGCCGGTTCTGCTGGGTGGCCCGCATGGCCGTTCCCAGCTTGGAATACTGGAAGAAGAGAAAGAGAAGGGCAATCAGGACCAGGCAGACGATGATGGTCCAGAAGTTGATCTTGCTGACCACCAGCCCGGCGAAATTATAGGTCTCGAAGCTGGGAATGGGGAACGGCAGGTTGCGCTGGTCCGGCCCCCACTTCCATCCGGCGATTCCCATAAGGATCATTTCGAAGCCCAGGGTGATGATGATCATCCCGATCACCGTGGGATTCTTGGCCGGCCGCAGGAAGGCGAATTCCAGCAGGGCGCCCAGGGCCGCGGCAAAGAGGAAAGTCAGGGCCAGGGCGATGGGGAAAGAAATCTGGTAGCTCTCCAGGAAGACAAAAGCCATGAAGGAGCTGATCATGGCCATCTCTCCCTGGGCAAAGTTCAACACATCCGAGGTCTTGTAAATGATGACCATGGCCAGGGCCAGTAGGGCATAGCAGAAACCCACGGCCAAGCCGCTGACAATGAGTTGTCCGAACATCCCGCCTCCTTCAACGACTTATTGGGACACAGATGAACTTAGCGCGGCTGCGCCGCAACCAAAAAAATTTTATTGGACACAGATGAACACAGATAAACACAGAAAAGGATTCATGAA
>Ga0315285_10006924_pt1 | contig 11672 bp, 14 predicted proteins | sample YL17G09_36_MG_FD_203698 | JGI IMG/M metagenome (GOLD analysis project Ga0315285, IMG submission 203698) | Sediment microbial communities from Yellowstone Lake, YNP, Wyoming, USA - YL17G09_36 | ecosystem: Environmental > Aquatic > Freshwater > Lake > Sediment | place: USA: Wyoming | collected... | reverse complement strand
AGTATTGATGGGGCAATGGTAAAAGCTCCTTTGGCTCTGGAGGCTGTTGGAGCGAATCCAACGGATCGGGGAAAAAAATGGGACCAAGCGAAGTCTCCTCGTAGACGGGAATGGAATCCCGCTGTCGGTAGTCGTAAGCGGGGCACAGAGGCATGATGTGGCGTTGCTGGAATTGACCTTGGACCAGGTAGTAATTCCAAGGCCATCTGGGAACAAGGCGCTGCGGCAACATCTGTGCGGGGATAAAGGGTATGCTGGCTATCCTGCTGGGGAATCGATGCGAAATAGGGACTATATTCCGCATGTACGCCAGCGGGGTGAAGAGGTGAAGGCCAAGAAGAAGAATCCTCGATACCGCCCGCGCAGATGGGTAGTGGAGAGGACGCATTCATGGTTGAATCGCTTCCGGAAGCTGTTGGTTCGATTTGATAAAAGCGCTGAGAGTTATGAAGCATTATTGGAATTGGCCTGTGCATTAATCGCTTTTCGCCAGGTAATTATTATTTACGGATAAGCTCTAAGTGGCAAAGAGTTTTTCCACCCTTCCTTTGGCCTGGGGAGAGAGGGCCGAGATCGGTTGAATTCCCAATCCCTCCAGAGCTAATCCGACTTGAGTCGGTTCCTGCCGGCCAGCGAGTTGTTCCTCCAAGCTCCAGTGATTGTCATTCCGATGCAATGCCCCATGGCGATCCTGATAAAGGATCATCGGAATCCCATACTTCTTAACCATCTCTTTAAGAAGCCACAAATAGCCTGAGGTGCCTTCAAAGGGAAAGAAACGGGCGGCCAGCAGTTTCCCGGTCCCATCATCGATGGCAGCCATCAAACAGCAGGGTGGAAGGTCTCGGCCAAACCAGGGATGGGGACTTCCATCCCAAAGTACCATCCATCCTTCCTGGGCCATCCGCTCCCGTCGCTTGCGATGCTTGGGCCCCCGACGCCTCCGCTTGGGCGCCATCCCCGCCTCACGCCGTAACTTCCTCAGCGTCTCTCGATTCAAATCGATCCCTTCGCACTCCCGAAGTTTCTCTGTAAAATGGGTATCGTTAAAGTCCCAGTAAACCCTCTTCGAGAGCTCTAAAACCTTCTCTCGTAAGGACTCCTTGATCCGGTGGTTCGATGGCCGACCCCGATTGCCATGAACTAACCCTTTGATCCCTCTCTCCCGGATTGCTCGTCCAATCCGTTTAGCCTGTCGGTAGGACACACCTATCCTCTCACTTGCCTCCTTCAAGGTGATCTTCCCTACCTCTACCATCTTCATCAGATGCCACCTCTGTAACTGCTTCTGCCCCATGAGTATCTTCTCCTGTTCCATGGGGACATTTTAACTTAGCTGTTAAGGGGGACATTTCTACTTTGCTAACACACCAGTCAATTTTTAACTTGACAAATAAAAAGGGAAGGGATATTAAAATAGTAAATATTGGTAATTAATACCGCATAGCGGTAAAGTTATGAAAACCTCAAGGAACTTTATAGAATCGTTATCAAGAGGTCTTGCTGTTCTTTCAGTTATCTCTGAGAATTCATTACCATTTACCCTCACCGAACTCTCCAACCAACTCCGCTTGAGCAAGAGCACCATACAGCGCCTCACCTATACCCTTCAGCATTTAGGATATTTAGATAGGGATAGGGAAACAAAAAAATTTCGATTGGGACCGAAAACCCTTTCCTTAGGATTGTCCGTGATGCGAAATCTTGATTTAAGAAAAGTTGCATCACCCTATCTGGAGGCGGCATCGAAGGAAATCGGAGAGACAGTTAATTTAGCCATCTTAGATGGAACGGAGATCGTCTATGTGGAGAGGATTAAGACACAGCAGATTTTAAACATCAACCTACAGGTGGGCTCTCGGCTTCATGCCTATTGTACATCAATGGGAAAAGCGATGCTCGCATTCTTACCCGAGAGCCGTTTAAAAGAAATTTTGGAAAAGGCGGATATGGTTGCTCTAACCCCATACACTATTACAAGGAAAGAAGATCTTAAAAAAGAATTACAGAAGGTTAGAGCACGGGGTTTTGCGATGAATAATGAAGAGCTTTCAATTGGGTTGAGGTCCGTTGCTGCCCCTGTAAGAAACTTTACCGGAGAAGTGATTGCAGCAGTGAACATCGCTGTCCCCTCGATTCGAGTTTCTTTAAGAAGGTTGGAGACCGATCTTGCAAAAAAGGTGATAGAAACGGCAAACAAGATTTCTTATACTTTGGGGTATAGATCAAAATAACGGTGGAGTAAAAAGGAGGAAAGAATGAGCACTAAGGAAGAAGATAAGTTATACGAGAAGATAATCAAAGGGTTTGTGGAATTTAAAGCAGAGGAAGTGAAAAGGGCAATCAATAAAGCATTGGAAGAGGGAATGGATGCTTTTTCAATTCAAGAGAATGGACTCCGAAAAGGGTTGGAGCGTCTTGGTGAATTATTCGAAAAGAATGAAATTTTCATTCCCCATCCCATGTTAGGTGCAAAAATTTCTAAAAAAATAGGTGGTCAAACATGGATAATGGAGGGAACAATGTCCTGACTGAAAATCCTATTAGGTAAGGAGATTGGTAATGAACAACGAAAAGTTATTTGATGAATATTTGAATAAGATTCGCACCAAATATATTTCAAAAAGACCAAAATCTGAGCAAATGCATAAAGAGGCTAGGCAGTTTCTTCCCGGGGGTGATACGCGGAGCGTGACATTCTTTCGACCTTTTCCAACTTTCATCGAACGTGGGGAAGGATGCCGGCTTTTTGATGTTGACGGCAATGTTTATATTGACTTCGGAAATAATCAAAGTTCACTAATTCATGGTCATGCCCACCCTAAGATAGTGGAAGCTGTCATAACACAGGTTAATCGAGGATCAGCTTATTCTGCTCCTTCAGAGAACCAATTTAAATTGGCCAAAATAATCTGTGAACGACTGCCTTCGGCGGATAAGGTCAGATTTTGCAATTCAGGCACTGAGGCGACCCTGGGGGCTATTCGTTTGGCAAGAGCTTATAAGAAGAAATACAAAATTGTAAAAGTGGAAGGAGCGTACCATGGAAGCCATGACATAGTTGAAATAAGTGTTAAACCGGCCTTGGAAAAGGCAGGTCCAATTGAGAAGCCGAATAGGGTACCGGAGGATATTAGTGTTCCTCCGAATGTGGTAAGTGATTGTGTTATCATACCCTTCAATAAAGTTGATATAGCAAGGCATATCATATCAGACCGTAAAGAAGACTTGGCTGCCGTAATTGTAGAGCCAGTGTTAGGATCTGGAGGGATGTTACCTCCAGATCCTGATTTTCTTTGGGTTCTGAGGGAAGTGACGGCTACGTACAAGATTCCATTAATCTTTGACGAAGTATATACGTTCAGATTAGCCAAGGGGGGCTATCAGGAAATTTGTAATGTTGTTCCTGATATAACTGCATTAGGGAAGATAATCGGTGGTGGGTATCCTGTGGGTGCAATAGCTGGTCGTGAGGAATTTATGGACCTTTTTTCTCCGCTTAACACTACATTCTTAACTCATTCAGGAACCTTTAACGGAAACCCAGTGACGATGGCAGCTGGAGTTGCAGCAATGACTGAGTTGACAGCTTCTGAGATCGATCGGATCAACAAGTTAGGTGAAAAACTTAGAATGAATTTCAATAATGTGCTTGAGGAAGTTGGAATCATTGCACAAGTAACTGGAACGGGGTCATTTTCTCAGATTCACTTTACGAAAGAGGAAGTCAAAGACTGGAGGAGTGCAGCTACCGGTAGGTTGGATCTTAAAGTGATGCTGCAGTTATTGCTCATGGACAGGGGGATTTTTCCTGCAGCAAGGTGTATGTTTAATATTTCAACACCGATGGGCGAAAAGGAAATAGATGAGGCGAGATCCGCATTGACGACCTGTCTATTACAACTGAGACCTTATATTGAAAGGACGGCCCCAGAGTTAATTTCTTTCTAAATAAGACATAACTCGGCCTAAGGGGTGTAATCCGGGTGAGAAGTTGAGGGGTCGGGATTTGTGGGTAAAGAGGGGATGATAGGCTGTATTCCGCATGGAATTTGAAAAAGAAAAGGCACTGGAGCCTCAAATCATTTTATCATGTTAAAAGTTGGCACTTTCCAATGAGGATAAGAAGGAGCTGAGGTTGTTATGGCTAAGGAAAGGAACCATGTTTTTTATCGCGACTGGAGAAAAACTTTTCCAATAATCCAGAGTGGAGAGGGAATCTATCTCTTCGATACAGATGGGAAAAAATACTTGGATGGGTCTGGAGGCCCCGCTGTCGTGAACATAGGGCATGGAGTAAGGGATGTCATTGATGCGATGACGGAGCAAGCCAGGAAGGTTTGTTTCCCCTACATTGAATTTGCAAGCGAAGCCCAGATAGAGCTGGCTAAGAAGGTCATCGACTTTGCTCCCCCAGGCATGTCCCGAGTCTATTTTGTGTCAGGTGGGTCCGAGGCGACAGAGATCGCTTTAAAGTTGGTCAGGCAGTATCACCTTGAACGGGGGGAATTCTCCAGAGTGAAAGTCATCAGTCGATGGCAGAGCTACCACGGGGCGACTATCGGGGCCCTCTCGTTGTCTGGCCATACGTCCCGAAGAATAGATTATTTACCCTACCTGCTGAATTTTCCTCACATCCACCCCCCTTACTGCTACCGATGCTCATTTGGAATGAAGTACCCCGCCTGTGGAACGTATTGCGCTTATGACATTGAAAGAGCCATTAAACAGGAAGGCAAGGAAAGTATTGCTGCGTTTATTGCAGAGCCCATCATTGGAAACACGGTAGGGGCCGCTGTTCCACCTCCAGAATATTTCCCGATTATCAGGGAGATCTGTGACCGGTACGGTATCCTGTTTGTAGTAGATGAAGTGATTACAGGATTTGGTCGAACCGGGAAGAACTTTGGGATCGACCATTGGAGTGTGATCCCCGACCTAATCATAACAGGCAAGGGGATGAGTAGTGGGTACACTTCACTGGGTTCGGTGATTGTACATGAAAGAGTCTATGACGTTTTTTTGAAATCCAAGAGGTCGACGTTTTTCTTGGGGTATACCTTTTCAGGTAATCCATTGTCGTGCGCCGTGGGGCTGGCAGTATTGAGCTATATTGAGAAACATGGCTTAGTAGAACAGGCGAAATGCCTGGGGAAGTATCTATTTGAGAGGTTTTCACGATTGAAGGAATTACCAATGGTGGGGGACATTCGGGGAAAAGGGTTGCTCCTAGGGATAGAACTCGTGAATGACAAGGAGAAGAGAACCCCCTTTGAGAGGTCTAGGAAAATCGCAGAGTCCATTACAAGAAGAGCTTTCGAAAGAGGATTGATTCTTATGTCTGGGTCTGGGACTGCTGATGGTGTCTCAGGTGACCATATCGTGATCTCCCCCCCATTCATTATCGAAGAAGAGCAAATCGAAGAAATAGCTGGTATTTTGGAAAAAGTGATTCCAGAGATTCATGCGAGTACGATTTCTTGACATCAAAAAATCTTATTTTTATTAATAATTTAACAAAGAAAGGAGGGGAGTCTTAAAGGAATCAATCAGGTGACTTGGTATTCTAAAAATAAGAATCAGACAAATTTAAAAAAGGAGGTTTTTTTATGAAAACAAAAGCTGCAATGGTGGGAATTTTAATAACTTGTCTGTTGGGGTTAGGTTCCACAGGTTGGGGGGCTGAATATATTTCTCTTTTGACTTGTTCAACAGCTGGAGTCTATTTTCCGCTGGGAGGTGGAATAGCTCGAATATGGAATAAGTATGTTCCAGGTGTTAATGCAACAGCAGAGCCAAGTGGCTGTTCAGTAGTCAATATGAAGTTAATGGAACAGGGCCAGGCCAATACAGCGATAGCACAGAACGACGCAGTCTATTTTGCGACCAAAGGATTAAAGTTCTTTGAAGAGAAAATAGCTACCAAGCCAAGAGGGATGTTAATGCTCTATGATGAACATGTGCATATAGTCACTACCAAACAATCAGGGATCAAGAGCATTGTGGATTTAAAAGGGAAGCGTGTTCGTATTGGCTTTCCGGGAAGTATTGTGACCGAAAATTCCCTTTATATCTTTGAGGCATACGGAATGACTGAAAAGGATATGAAGGCTTATCAAATATCCCTAACGGATGCGTTTGAACAATTAAAAGATGGCAACATAGATGCTGTAATTGAGCCTGTTGGTGCCCCTACGTCTGGGGTTCTTGATATTGCACACACAAGGGATTTGGTTCTCCTCAGCCTTGATAAGGAGCATAGTGAAAAAATCTCAAAGAAACATCCTTTTTTGTCGCCTGCTGTAATCCCTGCTGGGACATACAAAGGAGTGAACCAGGATGTTCCTACCCTAGCCGTGACCTGTATGCTGGTTGCAAGTAGCGACCTGAGTGCTGACATGGTTTATAAAATGACCAAGGCTGTTTTCGAGCACTTAGATGCTGTAGGCGAAGCGCACACCAAAGGCAAATTGGTAAGCCTTGAGACCGCTCTAAAAGGCATGGCAATACCACTCCATCCTGGAGCAGAAAAGTATTACAGGGAGGTAGGAAAGATCAAATGAAATCTCCTTTTTAGAATCAAATGAATTATCTTGATCTATGGAAAAGGATGGGCGTAATCTTTGTTTTTGAAGATGAGGTCCTAAAGCGATTCTTGAAGAATAAGATTTTGGTTGCATTAATCAATCCCATTTTGATCATTATAATACTAGGGATTCTAGAGGGTTGCTTGGGGAAGCCTGTTCTCGTATTGGAGGTTAATGATTATCACAATGATCGCAATATCATTAAACTGACGATCAACCCCCATGAAGTTTTTTATTTAAAAACTATTCACTCCGTGGGTTTGACCCCCTATATGCATATTTATAAGATCGATAAGGAGGGCAACATTATTCTTTCTGGAGTAATATTCGAATCCGGAGGGGGAGGATTTCCTGTTCCGGGAGATGGGGTCTTTTCCATAAAAGATGGGAAGTTCTTGATGGACAAGATGAACCGGTTCATCGGAAAACTGCGCTTTAGGGTGTCTCCCGTCTCTAAAGAAACGCTGTCAATTTCCAACATAGAGCTTCCTCTTTATAAAATGGTACCGGAAGGAACTTTGATCGAAATTAAGATTTCCAAAGGGAGAAATCGGTCATAAAAAAGAAAAGGGAAGAGAACCAATATGGATACTTCTTTAAAAGATTCTGTAAGGGTAATAGAAATTGGAGAAGAAGGTAGTAGGCTCGACAATATTCGGGTGTTCAAGGGACCCCTTAAAATAATTATCTCCCTTTTGGCTATAAGCCTTTCCCTTTTTCATCTGTATACGGGTGCCTTTGGTATCATCTTTGTTGTGTTCCAAAGATGTGTTCACATTGTTCTAGTGTCGGTTCTCGTCTTCGCACTTTATCCCGTTTCAAAGAAAATAAAGGGAAAAGGCCTATTCATCATAGACATGGTACTCATAGCCTTGAGCATCGTGGTCTATATTTACCCCATACTTTCCTTTGGGGACTGGGTCAACCGCCAGGCAATGCCCAATACCTTAGATCTAATTTTTGGAGGGCTCACCATATTGTTAGTACTAGAGGCAAGCCGGCGAGTAATTGGGCCATCCATTTCAATTGTTGCAGCCGTCTTCCTCTTATATGCCCACTTTGGACCTTATATCCCGGGGACGCTTGGGCACCGGTATTTCCCTCTTTCACGCATCATTGAAGTTCAGTACATGACCACTGAGGGCATTTTTGGCATACCCCTCGGGGTATCGTCGACTTTTGTTTTCCTCTTCATTCTTTTCGGTGCCTTTATTATAAAGTGTGGGTTAGGGAAGTTTTTCACTGACATCTCAATGAGTATTGCTGGAGGTTTACCTGGAGGACCGGCCAAGATTGCGGTTGTCGCCAGTGGATTTGAAGGGATGATTTCGGGGAGTAGTGTGGCCAATGTCGTTGGCTCGGGATCTGTCACCATTCCTTTGATGAAAAGCATCGGTTACCCTGCACACTTTGCCGGTGCCGTAGAAGCGACAGCCTCCACTGGAGGACAATTCATGCCACCGGTTATGGGGGCTGGTGCATTCGTAATGGCAGAGTTTCTGGGAGTCCCTTACGTCAGAATAGCTCTGCTGGCTTTTATCCCTGCTTGCTTATACTACTTTGCCTGTTACATGCAGATCCATTATAGGGCAGTAAAGATGGACTTGAAGGGGGTTCCCAGAGCACAGCTTCCTAAATTTTGGGGTTTGTTCAAGAAGAAATTTTACCTTCTCTTCCCAATTGTAGTCCTCGTCTACTTCTTGCTGAATTATTATTCCATCTTGAGAGTAGCATTCCTTGCCATTGTGGCTACCATAATTGTGGGTCTTTTTCAAAAAGGGGAAGATCGTTTTACGCTTCGATCCTTTTTTGAAACGCTCGAAGTAGGGGCACGAACGGCCCTGGGAGTGGCTGTTGCTTGTGCCTGTGCGGGAATCGTCGTAGGCGTCATCACAATGACCGGATTGGGGTTGAAAATTAGTACTGTGATCATCGACCTTTCTCATGGGATACTGTTTATAACGCTGGTTTTATCTGCGATCGTATGCCTTATAATGGGTATGGGAGTGCCCGTCACGGCTTCATACATCATCGTGGCAACCATAGCTGCCCCTTCATTACTGAAATTAGGGGTCATGCCACTTGCTGCCCATCTTTTTGTCTTTTATTTTGCAGTACTGGCAGATATTACACCACCCGTGTGCATTGCTGCATATGTTGCCGCCGGTATGGCCGGTGCGAACCCTATGAAAACGGGATTAACCGCTACGAAGCTTGGAATCGCTGCTTTTATTGTTCCTTTTGTATTTTGTTATGACACCGCTCTTTTAGGTTTAGGGGATGTTTCCTATATCATATATAGGATAATAATAACAATGTTGGGGGTCATTGCACTAGCGGCTGGAGCCGAGATGTATTTTCTGCGGAAGAATAAATTTTATGAAACCCCTTTGCTATTTGTTGCTGCTCTCCTTCTTATTAAACCGGGATGGATTACCGACTTGACCGGCATTATCATTTTATCCATTGTGATTTTGCTGCAGTTTTTCAGAGGCAAGAAAGAAACATTTGTATATTCCGGACTCTTGATAAGATTTTTGAACATTCTCTTTAGAAAGGAAAGAGAATAATAACTATGAATTGAGAAGACGGGGTTTTCTATCGAGATCGGAAAAAGATTTACTCCATGATGGATCGAGGTGAAGGTATACACCTCTGCGTTATTTATCGGGGATGTAGATGGACAAGTTGATCATTAGTGTGGGTATTACTGGATCTCGGATCACACGGCAGCAAACTCCCTATATTCCCATCGCTCCAGAAGAGATTGCCCAATCGGGGATCGAGGCCTGGGGGGCAGGGGCCTCCATTCTTCATATCCACGTAAGAGATCCAAAGACAGGGCTTGGTACACAGGATCTTTCACTCTTCAAAGGAGTAGTGGATCGCATTCGGAGCAAGACCGATGCCATTCTTTGTTTGACCACCAGTGGTATTCCAGGTAGAAATCTCCAATTTCAAGAAAGGCTCGTCCCTCTATCCTTAAATCCAGAGCTGGTCTCATTCGATGCAGGCTCTATCAATATGAGGGAGAATGTTTTTCTCAATCCTCCAGAGTTTCTGGAGACACTGGCCAAAGAGACCCTGATGAAGGGGATTAAGCCTGAACTAGAGGTCTTTGAGGTCGGAATGGTTCATACCTGCCTCAGGTATATGGAAAAAGGTCTTCTTAAACCTCCGCTCCACTTTCAATTCGTTTTGGGCATCCTCGGGGGCATGCCTGCTACGGCAAAGTCGCTCCTTCACCTATCAGAGATCATTCCTCAGGGTTCGACCTGGTCTGTGATCGGGATCGGTCCTAGCCAACTCCCGATGGCTATGATGGGGATGGTGATGGGAGGCCACGTTCGTGTTGGATTAGAAGATAATATTTACTATTCCAAAGGCATGCTGGCTAAGTGCAATGCCGAATTGGTAGAGAGGGTTGTTCGGATTGCGAAGGAATTTGAGAGGGAACTGGCAACCCCCTCTGAGGCCAGAAAGATTCTCAATCTGTCATGATACCAAAGTCTTGCAGCGCTTATTATTATGGAGGCCTTCCTTTTAAGAGATCGAGAAAGAGAGGCCGTTTATGGATCGAGGAAGATGTTCTCTTTTTTGAGACTCCGGAGAGCAAGGGGATGGAAAAAATTCATTTAAGAATTCCTTTCTCCCAAATGGAGAAGATCTTCCTCACCCAAGACAATTATTATGGTGCAGATACTGTTCTCTTCAACCTCTCCTTTCGAGATCAAACCGAAAAGTCTTTCACCTTTAGGTTTGCACCCATTACCATCGTTCCTCGGAGGAGGATTGCCCTTCAGAAGGAATGGTTCAACTACTTGGTCAAAGCCATCAATGCTTTGGGAAGAGCCTCTCCTCTCTCTACCAGATAATCCCTATACTCCTGTATTCCCCCTCACCTTTACCCTGTTAGATAAGACTCTCTGTTGAGCCCGGGCATGCAAATATAACCTATCTAACAGGGTAAATCCTCTCCCTCCAGAGACTGTGTCGTAATCATGATGGAGGGTAGATTCCGGCGGGACAGGCAGTCAGGTTCCTCAGCTTTAGAATGCGGTCATTTAAAGTTATGGGTAATCGGCCTTCTTAGAAATGGGATTCTTTTCATGGGCTTGGAGCCCTGAAGCTAAGTGATGAAAGGTTTCCGCTCTAAAGCTTCGTCACCCGACCGCCTGTCCCGTGTTTCAACGGAAGTAATTTCTCGTTTATTGTGACACAGTCTCCCAAGGGAGAGGACGAGAAAGGAAAGCAGAGGACCTTTAGGTCCGTGCTCTCCATGAGGGCCGAAGCAGGTCCCTCTTTGATCAGACGGCCATTTCTTAGAAGATACCCCCGCTGGGAAATCGCCAGTGATAGAATAATCTCTTGTTCGACGATCAAGAGAGTAAGCCCCCTCCTGTTCATCTCCTTGAATTTAGCAAATACCTCATCAATAAAACGAGGGGCGAGTCCTGAGGAAGGTTCATCCAACAACAGTAGTTTGGGACGTCCCATCATTGCCCTTCCTATGGCCAACATCTGCTGTTCGCCACCACTCAAAGTACCCGCTCTTTGGTGGGTTCTCTCTTTTAATATAGGGAGAAGCTGATAGATCCACTCTAAGTCTTCCTTGATCTCCCCCTTCGCCTTCCGGTTAATATATGCCCCCATCATCAGGTTGTCGATGACGGAAAGGGTTGGGAAGACATGACGTCCTTGGGGAACATGCCCAATTCCTCTTGATACGATCTGATGAGGACTAAGGTTTGTGATGTCCTGCTCCTGAAAGATAATCCTCCCTTCGGTTGTTTTAAGGATTCCAGATATGGTGAGCAACAGAGTCGTCTTCCCTGCTCCATTGGGACCTAAAAGAGCAACGGTTTCTCCTCTCTTTATCTCCAGGGAAATCTCTTGAAGTGCTGCCAAAGGCCCATAATGAACAGAAAGTTTTTTTATTTTTAGCATCAACCCTTTTCCCCCGTTAGAAATTTTTCATTATTAACCAGGTGTCCTCTTTGGTAACCCACTTCATTGCTGTCCAAAATGGCTGGCATTCCTTGAGACTTGAATTGATATCATTGGACTTTTCGATTAAGATTCACC
>Ga0315285_10006923_pt1 | contig 11674 bp, 11 predicted proteins | sample YL17G09_36_MG_FD_203698 | JGI IMG/M metagenome (GOLD analysis project Ga0315285, IMG submission 203698) | Sediment microbial communities from Yellowstone Lake, YNP, Wyoming, USA - YL17G09_36 | ecosystem: Environmental > Aquatic > Freshwater > Lake > Sediment | place: USA: Wyoming | collected... | reverse complement strand
GGATGAAAGGTACGCACTCTTCGTGCATCTGTGGGCTGTGGCATGATTCTTGGGGAGTCTACCCGCCGACGTGCTATCCCCCGCGCAGACCTTTTGAGTCAAAACCTGGATCAACAGGTTACAGCCCGTTTAGCGACGACGTGATGAATTGACGTACAATGGCGACCGCAAACCCCTGGGCAGAGCCTTTGGTCGCTTTGATAACAAGTCAACTTCTAAACTACTGTATTTTGAACGTCAGCGATTTTTGCCGCGTCGAGCTTGAGTGCAAAGGCATACGGCGTGAATTGCCTCGGATCGGCCTCGATAGCCTCGCGGTTCTGGAAGATGAAGAGCAGATAGTCCTTTAGTTCGACTTTGGCAGCTGAGCATGTGTGGACGATGGTCCGGAGGATATCGACGTGCAGACGACCCGCTTCGGTCTGGCGGAACTTGCTCGCGTCTTCCATGATTTTGTCCCATCTGAGGACGCGTTCGCTGAGGTTATTGTTGCTAGGAAGTCGTGCATCCTCCAAGTATGCAGTGAGCGTTGGGTAGTGTTTCACGATGTATGCGCAGGCGCCGTACAGCTTTGATGTCGGCTTCCAGTGGCTGCTGTAAGTTTTCTCGCCGCGCATGACTGATTCGCAGCGCTTAAGGATAGCTGCCCATACCTTGCGACTGTATCGGTTGCGATAGCGCAGGACGCGAGGCGTGGTGCGGCCAAGCTTGTCGATTCGATCCTCGATCTGCTCTAGGACCAAAAACGCCGAGAGCATCCAGTAGCAAAGCCGTTTATCCTTTTCCCTGTGTCGCCAAAATGGTCGGCGCGCGTGTGCAGCGCAGCCGGCATGGATGATTTTGAAAATTTTGTAGAACTTAGCCGCCACGAGGTTAGTCGTCGAAAGGTCAGAGACCAGGGTCAAAGCATTTTTCTTTGGGCTGCGAGTCTCAAGCATCTTACTGAGGAGGTCTCCAAGGCTGCCGAGGTGCGCCCGGAAGAAAAAGATATAGCTGCGGGGGTCAGCGGCAACGCTTTTGCCGATCACTACCGACACATTGAGCTGCCGCTTCTTTCCCTCGCCTCGCTTCTTGTCAAAAACTCGGCCAAATACTTCGCTAATCTTGGCTATCAAACTGCCTTCGACAGCTTCGGCTAGGTCACCGCCATCCTTAAGCGCCCGGTTGATCTCCAGTACCCGTGCCGTTGTATCGTCTCCCAAGAGTATGTCGCTATCAGCGAGCTGTTCACCCAGACAGGTGTAGATAGGGGCAAACATTTCAGCGGCAAGCTTTAGGTATGAGCAAAGTCTGCTGCTGGTGAAATAGGGGCTGCTATGCTTCAGCATGGTAGCGAGCCGATTGATCGGAATCGCATAGCTGATAACAGCGATGATGGTGTTAGCGATGCCTACCCACGTTGCCTGCGAGTTTGGCGGCCCGATCTCGTCAGTGCTGGCGGTAACGCTTTTGCCGGTGCGTGGGTCCGTGACGGTTTCCACCATCAGATTGATCGTCTTAGTGGTGACGCTAAATTCCCGGCGGGTCCGGGCGTCGCTGACGCTGTGGAGACCGCGGGGATTCTCGAACTTGTTCACTCGATCTACCTTCATAGGCCTGCACTCATCGACCGGGTCTGCGAGGTTGCCAGAAAATAGAGCTTCCCCCGAGGATGCTAATATTGGCTCGACCGGATCTGGTGCCAGCGCCACCGGCTCCGGCAGGGGCGTGGCTTTGGTCTCTTTATCCGACTCTGCCGCGACCGCTGACTTCAAGGCACCTTTGTGCCTTTTCTGACGGTCTTTGCCAAGCCGGTCCTCATAACGACGAATCTCTTTTAGTAATTTCGCTCGCCTTTTTTTCATCGCCGCGAGGCGCTCGGCGTCGGTTGGCGCCGGCTTAGCGGGATTGATCGGTTTTGGGGTGGTGCCCCGCTCGCTCTTTGGAATGATGCCGAGCTCTTGGCGAAACAGAGCCAAAAGATTACTGGCACGCTGACGAGCTTTTGCCAGCTCAGACCGCAGCGTCGTCAGTAGTAAAACGGCATTAAAGACACAGAGCGGAATCTCGGCTTTATGGGCCTTGACCCAGACCTCCGCTGCGACCAAGTCGGCGGCGGCTCCTTCGATTTTTTTCGCAGCGGCATCCACAAGAGCACTCAGCAGGAGCAACAACCAATCGAAATTACTACCTGTAGTACTGCCGTAAATGAATGCTGCTGTCGCTATTTATTTATCCAACTTGCCTTCGATCGTATAGGCGGATCCTTCGAAGAACATCTGCAACTCGCCAGCGGAAATCAGCTTCACGTCGGGGTCCGCCAGGAAGCGGAACTTGGTCTTCATCGACTCCCGATTGAACCGCTTGAAGGCGATCCATAAGCCGCTGTCGTCGGCAAAAAGCAGCTTCATCCGACGTCGGCACCGACTGATAAACAACACGACATCACCAGCAAATGGGTCCAGCTCCATGCCGTAGCATTCGGCCAATAGACCGTCATGGCCCTTTCTAAAATCGACCCTGTGCATGGCAACGTGGATATATCGGATTCTAGCGGGAGGAAGCATGAGCGACCTCCAGGCGTGCCAATGTCAATAGCAATGTCGGTGTTAAACCGGAGCCGTCTAACTCGATGCTCACGCCGGAGGGTAGTCGCACCACCAAGCCCGTCGGGCATCTGCGCGGCTCAGCAACCACGCCCACGACCTCCAAACGGCGCGCGGGCAGAACCTTTCGCTTCGCGGCTACGACCCGACTCTTCTTCTCCAAGGCACCCTTCACAGCCGTCGACGACATACCTGAAAGCCTGCTCAGCTCCACTGGAGCAATGCCAGCGCTGGCACCTTGGCGAACTAGCTCACGCAGCTCCTGTGGATACTTGCGGCCACGTGACGGCAGGCTCTGGCGGTTTAGGGTGCCAAACCGCTCTTTAATCAAGGCCCTAAGTGAATCTGTAGATTGATTGCTAACGGCAAGTCTCATAAGTCCTCCATGTTTTGCGACATCGAGGAGTCTGCCTTAACCCGACATCAGCCGGCCACATATGCAGGAAGAGTGCCTACGTTGGAGGTACCGCACGCGCTCAGTAACTACCTATAGGTTGGCTGCAGCATCCAGCCTAAAATCGAGCCACTTGGACCATGAGCCAACCAGCCGCGTCCATGAACCTTCACGTAGATTGATCTAATCGCCAAAAAGTTCAGTCTAATTAGCGCGGCCCTACAGGCGCTCGAGTTGGCATACTCTTTGCTTTGTATTTGATGATTCTACAAACGTTGATCATCAAAAGAGTAGCCATGAGCGGATCGCAAAACAACATACTACATCTCGGCGTCTTAGCGATCTTCCTCGCGACGTCCCATGGTTGTCACGCATCCGAGAAAGCTACGACGGGCATACTTCGCAAGGTGGGCCTTCATCATCAAGAGGCGAAGAGTACAGACTCGGACAGCTCCAATCAGATCGCGTTTGGTTCGGAGCAGTCATGGAATGACTGGCGTTTGCGCGAGCTAAAGCGCCTCGCGCTGGCTTCGTATCAGAGCAATGCCAGCTACATGTACGAAACATTACGGAAATACTCACCTCAGCTAGAAAGCTTGGGCATCCGTGCACGGTGTTTTGACAATCTGAAGCGCTTTACCAAGCGGTATTGGCTATCAAAGCAGCCCGACCACAAGCTCGGTTTGGATCTAGACGATGCCGGCTACATCGCAACACTAAAGAAAAAGGGCTATCTAACTTTGCCCGATCCTCTTGGATCTCAGGAGTTTCTGGATTTGATCGATAAGACCGATTCCGACAACATCGAAAGCATCGAAACCAGACTGCGCTCCGTGAATCCAAGCTGGCGGGTCTTTTACTTCAAATCACGTAACCTGCCAACCGTCGACGATAGTCAAGCTCGTGGCCGTCTATTTGTTTACGTACCGTCCGAGCTCGCAGATAAATTCATTCAATTTGGCGTCCGAGACCGCGTGGATGCCGTCCTATCCGAGAGCATCTCCGAGATCGTCGTCGAGAAGTCGGATTCAAACCATACCCAATCTCCAACGGCAAATACGGTCTACTATGCCGACTTGTGGCGTGTCCGCAACCAGCAACACACGCTCATTTCAACCCGCCTAGAAAGCGTCAAGACCAGCGAAGCCTGTTACTCCTGTCATCAATCCCCGTTGTTGACGGTCAAGCCCGAGATTGGATCCGTCAGGTCGGATATCAGCAGAAATCACCTCGAAGATATCAACAATCTGATTAAGTCTTATAGTAGCGCTAATGTTTACAGCCTAGACCAAGCGGACTTTGGCCCGTCCGTGGGCACATTGCGAATGTCGGGTACAACGGCCAAAGCGGTGGATCTTTGTGTCAATTCTCGCATCGCAGATGCGAGCAGTGCGCTTCGCGTCAGGCAAGCGATGCAGTGCGATACATGCCACAACGGCAACGCCCAATCTTATCTACATTTTCAAGCCACATATGCTGGCGCGATTCCTCCAAACGAGAGCCTCGTAAAGCGTGCAGTTCTAGAGGACCGGACAATGCCACCAAACGTGGAGCTATCGACAGGCGAACGAACCGCCGTCTATGAATGTCTGCTCAGCCAGATTTCATCCCCCCAAGACCTGAGCGGCGATTTAGAGCAGTGGCTCCTCCAGAGTGACTGCACCGCATCCACCTCGAACTAAACAAATAAAAAAGCCGAAAATGACCTTTGGCAGCAACCAGTAGCATTGGAGATAAATCATGGTAATTAGTTCAAAATGTTCGAAGGTATCCTCGTTGATTCTCACATTGGCCGTTCATGCTTGTCATTCGGCAAACGGGGCATCCCCGGCCAAAGGCATCCTAGGCCCCACCAGCCAATTGCAGGCGACTTCGGATAAACATCTGCAGGACACGGTCGGTTACTTGACCACTGCCGATGGCAGCAAATGCACCGCCTTCATCACTGGTGCCAGCGAGATTACCACCGCGGCACACTGCCGTGGCAAGAGCTCCGACGGTGGGCAAATCAACGCCAAATTCCAAACCGTGGACGGATCATCATATACCGTCACGAGCGTTAAGACGATCGACACCAAGAAGGACTACCTCGTCCTCGTGGTAGACGCCTCATTTACTGATACCTTAGCTCTTGGTTCGATCGGCAACGGCACCATCAGCATCGTCGGATATGATTTCGACAAAAAGGCCCTCTACAGTCAGGACGGATGCCAAGCGGAGCAGCACATCGATGGTGCTGGCGTATTCACCCACTCCTGCGATAGCATTCCCGGATTCTCGGGCGGGGCAATCCTGCAACAAGGCAAAGTCGTCGGGATTCACCTAGGATATCAAGCCTCGTTGGACCGCAATGCCGCTTTTGAAACCGCAAAGTTAACCGACGACAGCGTCGATGTGAGCACCATCGGCATCAAAGATGAATGCCTCTTCGACTGCCACATTCGCAACGTAATCCCCACCCCAAGTGCCGGCGCGGTTGTCGGAGCGGTCCTTGGCGGCGTTGTTGGTGCGGCCGTAGGCGCCCTGATTGGCGATCACAACCTAGCCCAACAAAAAATTAAGGAACTTAGGGACCAAAATAACCAACAGGCGGCCGACCTGCTCCAGGCGAAAATAGAACTAGACGATGCGGCGGCAAAATCCAAAGTCGATCATACGGCGCTAGCCAACGCGAACAGCTGCGTCAGCGGCGTCGCGGCTGCCCGAGGCTACTTTCTCGGTCAAATCGATGGCGCTTACAACACCTTCAACACCTGCTTGCAAAATGCCGCTGCTCCACAGCAAGGCCAGCTATGTCTTGATACCTACGAAAAGTTCATGAATGATCAGCTCAACGTTGCGAAGATCATCGCCAATTGTCCCTCGTAAGTTAACATTATCCTCTGAAAGGAGCTTCCATGAAGAGCGGCAAGCGTTTTCTTTTCTGTTTACTTATCTTAAGTCCGAATTTTGCTTGCAGAAATTCGGGAGCCAATTCGGCATCCTTGTCAAGTCCGGTTGAAGCAGCAAACCAATCAGTCCGCCTCGGCCAGGGCTACAACTCCTTGGGTGGCACTTCCGCATCGGGTGACAAATCTTATTGTGTCGAACGGCCCGCTCTTACCTCAATCGGCAACTCAACCGGAGAGGAACTGTCGATCTACGTAGACACTATTTCCTCGCAGCAAGAGATCAACCTGGCCGTCACGTCGTCACAAGCCTTCGGCGCTTCCGGTAAAGCCACGAACGTGTTCTCTTCAAGCATCGACTACAAGGATGTGCGCAAGGTCAACTCAATGTACAAATCGTCCTATTCCTACGTATTTGTCCACGTGAAAAAGACATTTGCTCCGGAGAGCATGACGGATTTTCGAGTGACCACAGAGTCGCTCAACTACTTCAAGGATCGTCCAAGCGAATTTTTTGGCAAATGCGGTGACCGTTTCGTCAGTGGCGTGCAAAAGGGTGCCGAGGTGATTGCGATTCTCCGCTGCGAAACTAGGTCCCAGGAACAAAAGGAATCGATCGACCGCAGTGTCAAAGCGGAGGCTGGCTACAAAGGACTATCTGCAAGCGGTTCGGTTCAGGCGATCATGGACTCAGTACAGAGTTCGACCGAAAACAAATGCGTCGTATCAGTCGCGGCACAAGGAGGTAGTGGGAGCTACGATGCAAAAACCACGGATGGCCTGACGACTAGCGCCATTAACTATGTCACCTCCGCGACCCCCTCGACCGCCAGTGCCATCGAGTTTCAAACCATGACCTATGCCGCCATTTTAAATGCTGATTTTTCCCACTCGGTGCTTGATAAGGTCGACCTTGAACTCAAATCGCAAAAGGAATTTATCGGCGGGAAAAAGAGTCAAATCGACGGCTTATTGGGCACCATCGACGAGCTCATTAAGACCACCCAGGCTAACCAACCGGCCATAGATGCGGCTTTCGCTGAAATTGACGACCTTAAAAATTCCATTGATAAATGTGTCAACAACGTGTACGAGGCGAGTAGCTGTAAAGATCACACTACTATACAGCTCCCGCCTGGAACTACTTTACACCCTGTCCATCCATAATCTTGCGGAAATGCCCCCTAGGCTGCAACCGCGGAAATTTGCGAGGTATTGAAATGACTAAACTGACGAAGAAATGCTGCAGATTCACCCTGCCCCTACTGATACTGTGGTGCTCAGCTTGTGGAATCAGGCCGTGGCATGATCACAAAAATGGCGTCGAGGCAACTCCCGATCTAACCGAGGCTCAGTGCCAAGTCGAGGCTAAGACTGCTGCCCCTGTCTGGATCGACAGCACCCAGCTAGCAACAAAAGTCGCGGATTTGCGTACAAAAAAATGCACTGCTCAAGCCGATTTGTTGGCGGCTAAAGGGGGGGCTTTCACGCAGCAAACAAAAATTCGCGCTGATCTGGAAGAGCAAGGGCGAACAACTGCTTGCCTGGGTGACGAGCATGGCGCACCTAGGGAATATTTCAGCGGCCAACTCGCCGGACAGCAAAATACGTTCAATTCTTGCCTAGATCAGGCTCATGGCGCGCCAGTGCTGCAGACCTGCGTCGATGCCTATCGCGATAGCGGCCGCACGGCGTGGTCGACAGCAAAGGCCATCGGCGGCTGCACGTAAAACCCTGCGGTAAAGCCTCATTTGGGCTTGGACATCTGCCGAAGATTAGCGCACTGACGGTGCGCAGCCACGCGACGATAGAAACAGCAAGAGAAGGTTGAGCTTGTCCTTCTGACTTCTCTTTGAAAAACAATTTCTCCAAAATTACGAGCAGAGCGGCTTGCTCTAATTTTGAAAATGAGTTCGATTAATAGCGATAGACCTTGGTCTGGAGCGGGTAAGCGCCGCACCTTATAGATGATGTTCTTAGCCTGCAGAGCCAGCAGATACTGCTGGACCGTTCCCATGTTGGCGTCCGAGCCGAACGACTTGACGGCGTCGACCACCTGCGTCGGCGTAAACGGCGCTGGGATTTTTGCCGTCGCCAGCGTGACGGCACGCTCCTTGAGCGTCAGCGGATACAGGCGTCCAGAGAAAAAGGCTTCGTCCAACTGCGCGTACACCTCGGGCAGTATGTTCTCGCCGTCCGCACGAGTGACGGGCGAGTGCTCAAACGTGCTGAAGGCAACATCGGCGAAGTATTGGACGAAGTAGGGGTAGCCCGCCGTCTCCTGAACCAGCAGTTCGACGAGGTCTGGCGCGAAATTGGGCTTCCCCTCATCCTTCCTGGCTTTTGCATCAATCTGGCATCCTCTTTCCGCTCGCGACAATTTTGAACGAATGTTTTGGCCGTTTTTCAGGTTGGCCGAAAATTCATCTTTCGAACATCCTCAATTGTGTTGAAAGTGTTCGCCTGCTCGGCCGTGGTCCACCACTTAAGCGACCCATCTTCCAGGTCTCTCGGACGACTCCATTCACAACTTCAGAGGCTACTTTCTCGCCGCTTTTTATAGCCGCTTCCAAGACGATAGTAGGCACCCCTCTGCCCGCAATGCCGCCGACGGCGGTCCCAAATCCCGTAGGGGCCATCCGGTCAACGGCATGCCTTGTATAACGGCGGCCGCCAATCTTGGCATATTCAGCGCCATCGACCGTCACCTTTGTCAAATCGCTCCAGGTGCCCCACCGGACATTTGCAATATCCATCGCAGAGTCAAAAATTCTACATCATAGTCCACTTTGACAAAATAATTAGGGACTTAAATCATGATGTCAGCTTGTCTATTTCGTTCACTATGATGCGAATCTTATCCTGCAGTGGTGCTGGCAATTGATCCATCTTAATCTTCTGCAGCTCGTACCTGACTCTCATTATTATCTCAGTACCAGTGCATCCACCATCGATCGCTGACTGTATCGACTCAGCATTAGCTTCGAGGTTTAGTGTTAAAAGCTCAGCGATAACTTCTTCGGTTTCTTTCTTTACATTCAGTTGCAATTGCATGCCCCCTTAATTCTCGAAGCTAGTATGTTTGGTAACTCTTACCCCGCCTTCCGGCACAACAACTTCTATCGCGCCGCCTTTGGCATCGCCCCAAGCTGCTGCTGGTCTTGTCACAAAATCTGTGTCTTGTTTAATTACTGCTTCTTCGATGAAATTAGCTTCTCTTACATTCGACGAATCAATGCCGTGCCTATCAGCGTACCCAGGTGTACTTGGGTGCTCCAGTGACCAGTACTGAGCTTGGTCGCCGGTGTTACTTCTACCTGACGTACCGGTACGGTAAAGTTTAGTCTCGCTACCCGTGACTTGTGCCCTCGAAGCGATAGACTTTGCATCCATCGCTTGCTTGATGGGTCCTTGCGGTGTAGTGATAATCTTAGCTTTCCTCGCAGAGTCTACCACTCTCATCACCTGGCCCGCATCCACCGCATCAATCGCCCCGGTCTCAACCGCATCCGCCACAACGGTCACCGCCACATCCGAGGACTTCGCTGCGGCAGCAGCCACATTGATCGTATCCACTCCCTCAGTCGTCAGCTGAGTCAGAAGCTTCGGAGCTAGGCTTCTCAACTTCGCCGCCCCACTCACCGCGTCAGTCAAATACGGCACTGCTTCGTTGGCGAACTCCGCGGCCGCTGCCGTAAGCATCGCCTCATCCGCAGCAACTTCAGCCACTGCACCACCAGATAGCATCGGAATGATACTGGCGACGATGGTGGCCTCCAATTGGGCGAGGTCGGCAGCGCTATGTGGCGTCGTCATATAGGCCTCGACTTTGACATAGGCCATTTCCATAACCGTATCGATATTCGCAATAACGTTCATTAGGTTAGCGATGCTATCAATCGGGTGGCTTACCATCTGAATTGCGCCAGTCGCGAAATTTACGGCTACAATCGTGATACCGGTGCCCGCAGCCTGGCCCATTTGCGAAGCGAAATCGACCACCGCCCACGCCTGGTCCAGGCTGCGAAAGAGCTGGTTCAGATTAATGGCACCACCAGCAGCTCCATTGATTTGATTCATCGCCTGGACCAGTGCGGACTTTGCGGTAAAGTAGGCCGGCGGGTTCGTGACAATGCCGGGACCGGCCTCAACTGCGTTCGTTGTCAGGACCAGTTGATATCCCTCGAACGTGTCAGAGTTAGCGCTAATGCCGAAAAGATTCGATGCGTTCGCGTTTAGCTGCACCTTCTTATACCGCTCGACAACATCGCCACCCTGGCGATAGGCGACTAGAGCGCTGGCGCGTTCGGCAAGGCGGATCGCTTGAGTGATATGGCCCGCATCTTTAGCTGCTTGAGCCTGGGCTTGCAATCGGGCTAAGGCATCGAGCGCCTTGGGCGACAGCTTAGACGTTGGCCCGGTTGGAATAGACAGCGAAACAGCCAGCGTCGTGCTACCGCTGGGGTTCGTAGCGGCACTTGGGTTCGGGGATATGTGGGTGTCGGGCACTGTGGGAGACGAGGATGGCGATGAGCTGCTAGCTGAGGCGACGACCGTCGCAGGACTCTGAGGTGCGCTAGTGTCTCCAGACGATCCAGCATCAGATGCAGATGGTTTCGGTTGCGGCCTCAGCCTCTGGCGTATCGCGCGGTCATTCGCGAGAGTATTACCGTGCTTACTGAAATAGCCTTCAATGCTGGCCTGCAGACCATTGGCGAGCGCGCCCAGGTATGCAGCTGCGACAGACGCAGCTGCATTTTCAGGTGGTGGTTGAATAACTGGGATATGTACCGCAGGAGCAGGAGCAGGGTTGGGAGCAGGCATCGCGGGTGTGGGAGGCCATGCGGGTTGGTCGGTAGTCGCACTAGAGTCCGTGCTCGGCTGTGGCTTGCGCCCCGAGGTAGGCATACCAGGTGTTTGCGGGGTGTCAGTCGAACTGGTATTAGACGAGAGTTTTGGCACGATGGGCGTACTCGGATCGTCGTAGCCACTGGGAAATCCTCCACCTTGGGCCGGGAGATTTTCACCGGACCTGGGCTGCGGCACTTCGGCCGGAGATGGCGGCGGAGAGCTATTGGTGCCATTGGGCAAGACATAATAGGGGACAAACGCTAGGCGTTGATCATCACCTCCCCCGACCCATTCGACTCGTCCCGGCACGACCTGACCGGAATCGCTATTGATATTCTGGTATTCGACTATGCTGGAATCGTCCTCTGCGAGAGCGCGACCCAAGTCACCGAGTCCAAATAGGTTGATCAAGATAAGCAGCGAGACTGCTTGCCCAAGGAATTTGCGTGTTAATTGCTTATTCATGATGTCCCTCAGTTTAACTTCTGGACCTGCGTTTGGATACGGAACTCGTCGAGCCATTGAAGCCACTCGTTGGCATCCGTTAGGGCATCTTGCATCGGAGCTGTTAAGGCCTGGCCGTTGAGGACCGCATCATCGCAGGAGTTGAGCCTGAGCTCGTCGATACCATTCGTCAGTATCGTGACCTGCTTTTTAACGCTCTCTATGGCTCCATCAACCATAGCTAGCGTAACGGCCTGAGGTGCGTCAGGCCACGCGCGGATACCGACGGTATCGATTGCCAGGTTGTAGGTATCAAGCCGCTTTACTGCGTGATTGACACAAGCCTGGTGGCGGGTGTTGTAGGCGTAGAAGGCTTTGATGCAGGTAGGATCATCGTCGCCGCACTTACTACCGCTATTCCCATGACTATCGAAGACCTTGTGCATCCACTGTTGAATGCTAACCCAGCCATGGTTACGACCCCAATCACCGAGTCCAGTCCACCCCTTGTT
>Ga0315285_10006920_pt1 | contig 11679 bp, 10 predicted proteins | sample YL17G09_36_MG_FD_203698 | JGI IMG/M metagenome (GOLD analysis project Ga0315285, IMG submission 203698) | Sediment microbial communities from Yellowstone Lake, YNP, Wyoming, USA - YL17G09_36 | ecosystem: Environmental > Aquatic > Freshwater > Lake > Sediment | place: USA: Wyoming | collected... | reverse complement strand
TAACTTCAAACACGCCATCACCCAGTTCCAGCACCGACACATCGAACGTGCCGCCGCCAAGGTCAAACACCACCACTTTCATATTCTTACCCTTTTTATCCAAGCCGTAGGCCAGCGCCGCAGCCGTCGGTTCATTGATGATGCGTTTCACGTCGAACCCCGCGATCCGCCCGGCATCTTTGGTCGCCTGGCGCTGAGAATCATTGAAGTAGGCCGGGCAGGTGATGACCGCTTCGGTCACGGGCTGACCCAGATACGCTTCAGCATCCGCTTTTAACTTCATGAGCACACGGGCCGAAATTTCAGCCGGCTGGTACCACTTGCCGTTCATGTGAATTTCAACCTCGCCGTTTTTACCCTCGCGCGTCTCAAACGGGAGCTTTTTGACCTCCTCTTTCACTTCGGAATATTTGCGGCCGATCAGGCGTTTGGCCGAATAAATGGTGTTTTTGGGGTTTGTGACCGCCTGCCTTCGCGCAATCACGCCCACCAGACGATCATTATCTTTTTCCGCCACGACCGAGGGGGTCGTCCGGTTGCCCTCGGCATTCGGAATCACGACTGGCTCGCCGCCTTCCATGACAGACATGCAGCTGAACGTAGTGCCGAGATCGATACCAATGATTTTACCCATAAACCAAAATTTACTATATAAATTTTGCAAATCCTAAATCCTAATTTCTAAATCCTAAACAAATTCTAATGTTCAAAATTCCAATGTTCTAAACTTTATCCAGTTGATTAATAAATGGAGAAAGGTTTTGAATTCAAATATTTAAATTTTGAAATTATTTAGTATTTAGGATTTAGTGCTTAGAATTTTAAGAATTAGCACTCACTATTATAGAGTGCTAAAAATTACTTGTCAATTAAAATTCCAAATTACAGGCAAATCGCAAATCCACTTGCCTTCTCCTTTCTCAAGGAGAACCCCCTTTATTTTGGAAAGAAACCTCTTTCATTAGAGAGAAGATTAGTCTCCTCCTTGATAAAGGAGGCCGGGTGGATTTGCGATTTGTGATTTGAATTTCGGGGTGCTTTGGGGGGCGTTCCCATCGCCCACCTTCACCTTCGCCGCCTTAAGGGTCTCGCCGTTGATCGTGTAACCGGGATCGAGTTCCTCTAGAATTACGTCCTTTTCACCAGGTCCGGCAATCAAGGCCTCATGGAGCTTGAGGTCGAGTTTTTTACCCACCGTCTCAATCTTTTTTACTCCTAATTTTTCCAAAGCTTTCCACAGATCCGCCTGTGTATGAAGCACACCCTTAGCCCACGAATCCTCTTTTAGGTTATCCGGTAAATGTTTGCAGCTCCTATCCAGGTTCTCAAACGCAGGGAGTAGGACTTTGAGCATTTCGGCATTCGCGAATTTTACAAATCGGCCTTTGTCTTCTTCTGACCTACGGCGGTAATTCTGCAGATCAGCCATACACCGCGCCAGATGATTGGTGAGTTCCTCAATTCTTTTATTATTTTCATTAAGTTGAGCCTCCGTAGCTTTAGCGGAGGATGGCTCAATCTTTTTTTTATTCTCATCCGGAACCTCCGAAGCCTTGGCGGAGGAGGGTTCGGCTTTAGCCTGTTTAGCAGCCTGGTCCTGAGTCTCCTGATCAGCCTTCGCTGCCTCATGGACTTTTTTCAAAAGCTCATCTTCCTGAGTGGGAGGGATTTTTTTCTCGTCTTTTTTCGGATCATGGGTTTTAGTTTTCTTGTCGGTCATAGAGTAATAATGGAATAAAGGCAATTTACATTTTATCAAAGGTCTAGAATTTCTGCACCCGAAAGAAGAAAATTTTCTTTACAAGCCGCAGGACAAAAGGCTAGCATCAAAATATCCCCCCATATTTTTCGAATGAAAAACAAAATTTACGACTTTGAAGCATCCGTGGAAAAGGGATTGAACAATCTTTCCCGGCTCCCTGCCTCTATCCAAAGGGATGTCATTGAATTTACCTTTGAGGATTTGATGGAATTGAAAGAGGCAGATGAAGGGCAGCAGTCGGACAACTTGGCAAAACAGGCCTCTCGTCTTGCCGTTGCGGTCCGCAATGCCGTCTCTACAAACGAGCCCGAAATCCTTAGTCGTATTGAACATGATGTGCGTTTGCGGGTGAGGGAGATAAAAAATAAGATGAATCATGTAATACCGATGCGGGAAAGGAGGGCTGAGGTGGCTTAGGCTGTCAGGTATGAGAAAGGCAATAGGGGCAGTTATTTGCCTTATTTACATGTTTTTGGCAGAATGTCTGGGCAAGACGGGGTGCCGTGGTGAAGTGGCTAACACTGCGGTCTGCAAAACCGCCATACGTGGGTTCAAATCCCACCGGCACCTCCAAATCATTTATTTTTCAATGCTATGCGAAAAAAGCTCGTGGTCGGTCTTTTTTACACAGGCGCAAGGCCAGGAAAAGAGGAAGAGCTGTTTCTTAAATATGCCAAAAAAAAGAATATCGAATTGGCGATGATCAACTTATCGAAGAAGTTTGATGAAGAGTCATTCGAAAGGCAGGTTAGAAAGTGCGATCTCATTTACAACAATGCCTCTGAGGAGTTTGTGTTAGAGCCTCTTAAGACAGTGGAGGAATACGGCAAAAAAGTAATCGACGCATCCAAGCTTTATTACTACACCGAGGATAAATGGATGTTCTACATCAAGTGCAGGGAAAACAAAATCCCGACGCCGGAGACAATCTTGATCCCCAACAACCTCATGATGGCACGGGCAGAGCTCAAGGAATTCGGCAAATGGCCCGTGATCCTCAAAAGGATTTACGGTACGCGCGGCCGATTCGTTGAAAGAGCCAATAATCTTGAAGAGGCCGTCAAAATCGTAAAGATGATCTGGTCTAAAGATTGTGACCATATCCCGATCATCGGCCAGGAATTCATCAAATCCCATTCGTACCGCGTCACGCTCATCAACGGTAAAATTGTGCAAACGGCGATCAAGACATCCAATAACTGGAAGGCGACCGGCGTTTACCAGAAAAAATGCGAAAAGTTCAGGGTAGACGCGAAACTCCGCAAAATTTTAAAAAAGGTCGTCAAAGCCACTCACATTAACATCTGCGGCGTCGATGTGCTCAAACGGGGCGACGAGTGGCTGGTCTTAGAGGTTAATGCCGAACCGGGATTAGATTTCATCGACGGAGAGCAAGAGATGGTGGTGGATAAAATTTTAGATTTCCTGAAGATGTACTGGCGGCACCATATCGCTAAAAAGCCTAAACACCATTCGTAATCCGAATCTAAATAAGGGCTTATTGATTATTTGGAATACATCTTTCGGAATCTTCGGATTTTGGCAACGTCGACCTCGGCCGTGATAATCCCTTCTTTATCAATCAGCTCTTTCAGGATCCGGTGCGGATCAGCGATGGCGGAGTAGGACACCTGGGTCTTTATATCCACAAGGGGGTTACAAAGGGCGATATACATCACATTCTCGTGCGCGCGGGCAAGAGTCATCGCGCGCAATAACTCAATCTCCCGTTTTTTGGGCTCATGTTTATGAGAAGGCAGGTCATAACTCCATTGGGCGGGGCAGAAAACAACCTCAGCCCCTTTTTTTCGCATGGTCTCAAAAAGGCCGGGGAAGGCTAAATCCCAACAGATGGCAATACCCACCTTGGCGAAATCAGTTTTGAACACCTTGACGCGGTTGCCGGGCTTGGTTTTGTCGCCATACAGGTTGATTTTGTCATAATGACCCCTTATTTTTCCATCACGGCCAATCAAAAGTGATGAATTATAGGTATGGCGCCCACGCCGGATGTCTTCTGTGACAATGCACCAGATTTCCTGTTGTTTACACACGTCGCAAATCTGCCGTATGCGGGGTCCGTTCGTGATCAGGTCGCCGTAGCGAGTGATGCAGGATTCCGGGAAGCACACAATATCAGCCCCCTTTTTTTTGGCCTCGGCAATCGCCTTGAGTATTTTGTGGATATTGTGTTTTTTTACAATGTCGTAATATCGGATCGCCGCTATAGCGATGACAGGCTTTTTTTTCATAGGTTTGGGTTTTGGGGTTTTAGGGCCAAAATGCAAATATCTACAGTCGTGACCCACTGATGCTTATTTTAGCCCAAGCGGACGTTTAATAGCAATCATGCCGCGCCTGACCTCAGCTCCGCCTACCGTAAGATCATCGTCAAAATCCATGGCGCCGCTATCCAGATCGGCATAATCAAGGTGGAGCGAAAGCGCCAGATGAGCACCCGTGGTGATTGAAATATTGGATTCATACATACAGCCGATCATGATGAGCTTATTGAGGCTTTTGGCCAAGTCGCAGATTTTGGCAAAATTGATGGGTCCCCCGCATTTCATCAGCTTGATATTGACTCCTGACACATAGTCCCCCATAAGAAGCCGGCGTGCATCATTAAGGCTTATGGCTGATTCATCGGCGATAACAGGAAAGGCAGATTGTTGATGAAGCGCTTTAAGTCCTTCCCAATCCTCCGCGGCAATCGGCTGTTCCATCAACGCGATATCTAGGTTACGCAGGGAATGAATCAATTTCTCGGCGTCCTTAAACAAGTAGCCTTGATTCGCATCCAAGACCAGACGATGTGTTTTAGGAATTTCCGCACGCGCGGCCCTGATCCGAAGTAGGTCGGTCTTAAGGTCAAGTCCTACCTTGAGTTTAATGGTTCTGAATCCTTGTTTCAGGCGTTGGCGAACCTCATGTTGCGTTTGTTTTTCGTCTTTGATGCCAATGGTCACCATAATAGGAGAAGATTTTTTAGGGTTTCCAAAAAGACTTCCCATCGAAATTTTCCGCTCCGCGCAAAAAAGGTTGAGCCAGGCTTCCTCGGCGGCAGACTGGGCTGCGGGAAAACCCAAAAAGGCCTGCTGTATTTTAGGGTGGAATGTGGCCACCGCATGAAGAGATTTGTCAAAAAAAGACAGAGTCAGTTTTTTTCGAAGAATCTGTTCGACACCCTGAAGCGTTTCACCAGTGACCTCAATGTCGGGAGAGGCTGAACCAAAACCCCTGTTCCCATGTTCATCCTCTAAAATCACGAGGATTACTTCCGCCTGGTCAACCTCTTCATAGGCGATCTTGAACGAGGTGCGGAAATGGAGGGTGTGCCGCTTTATGGTGACCTTGCTGACCATGGTTTTGAGTTTTGATATTGAATTCATTTCGGCAATGTTTGGCTGAAACTCCTGAGCTCCTCATCAAACAGGGCATGCAGGGGCTTGCAGTATTTTTCGGGTAAATTGAGGTCGGGCTTCCGATGGGTATAATGATCCCGATACCACGCCCAAGGCTTAAGGTAAGGCAATTTTTGGCTTTTAAAAAGATCCATCAGGGGTGAAGGCACCCCTCTTTTGTAGGCGGCATAAAACGCAAAATCAAGTTCCTGCATGGAGCCGCTTTTGTATCCGTCGCCAAAATAATGAGCAAAAAGATCACGCCTCAAAAGCAGGTCTTTTTTAAATCCAATCGAATAGGGGTCAATGCCCGTAGCGCGGGCAAACAGAAACATGCGAACGCATTTATAGCACTCGTGGCACCATTGAGACCCTTTATAAAGCGGCTTTTCCGCGCTGCAGGAGAACTGGAACTGGCCTATCTCAGGGTATCGGTGATGCAGGATATAAAAGATATTCACCTCATCCACAGGCTCAAGGCTGCTTTTCACATGGGTCTTTCCGCCGGTCAATATTCTGATCATAGTATTTTGCTGGGCGGTCCACTGGCTGGTTTGGTCAAACGAAGGAAAGAGCTTCCAGCCCTGCCTGAGCTCCGATTCATTGTTTGCATATTCGCTGCCGAACAAAATCAGGTCCGCGCCATGAACCCTGGCAAAGGGTAGGGCCATGAGCGCCAGAAGCGTAGTCTGAGACCCCCAGCCGATCTCGGTGTTGTTTTTTAGGCCAAACGCTTTCCCATAGCGGAAGAGTCCGGGGTCATTCCGGACAAAGTACGTCTGAATACCCCATCTTCTTCCAAATTTTTTGAGCGCGGCGCGTTTATAGTCCTCCTCATGGGGCTGAGAGGGTTCCTGGCTGTACACCAGAACAGGCTGGATTCCCAACTCAAGGCAAAGAGCGACGGTAGTCAGACTTTCTTTGCCGAATGAAAAAGGAACAATGGCGGATGGCCGGTTTCTTTTGGGCTTGGGCCAATCGCGGGGTTCCGGCAGAGTTCCTTCCCCAGGTTCAAACTCAAAATCGAGATTATAAAAAGCGCGAAAGTACGAAAGGGTTTCTGCGCCATCGGCCTTTTCGGAGCAGGTCATGTCGTAAAGCTGGTTTTTGAAAAGAAAGCTTTCTAGCAGAGGTACAGGAAAGTTGTAGCAGGCCATTGTTTCGCCAAGTAACAGAGGGAGAAAGTGGGTGTTGCCATACGCCAGATTTTCCGTGAGCGCACGCTTTAAGTTGGTTGGTGTTTTTGACCAAATAGCTTTTGGAAATTCAATCAAAAAATCACGACCTTCGATGTGAAGGCGAATACCCTGCGGGGTTTGGGTGGCTAAGACCCTAAGTGGGTGCTTGGGTTTCATGGTTTAAAAAGAAAGGTTGTTTTTGGATTTGAAGGGGGACTGCTTTTTGTACCGTTCCACCGCGAGATAAATAATCTCTTCCAGAAGCGCTCCATAATCCATATCAATAAGCTGGGCGGCCATAGCAAAACCAAGATCGCGGTTGAGCGAGGGGTTGGGATTAAGCTCGAGCACGTGAGGATTCCCGTCTTCATCGGTTTTAACCTTGACCTTGCCGTAATCCTGGCAACCAAAAATGGAATAGGTATCAAGCGCAATTTCTGAAATAAGAGCCAATAATTTTTTACTAATGTTCTTGGGGGGAAGTTGACGCTGAATGGAACAACCGGCTTTTGCATCCAGATACTTCGAATCAGCCGTGAACACATGCCATTGGTCTTTGGGCATGGCGTCAAAAATGGAACGACGAAGCGGAAGCACCTGCAGGTTCCCTTGGTCATTGCCCAGAATATAGGCCTCATATTCATCCCCCGGAATATATTCTTCGATCAGCGCTGGGATATTCATGTCCTTTAAAATAAACTCCAGCTGCCGTTTGAGCTCGATCTTGCTCGTCACGACCGACGCCTGAGTGACGCCGACGGCGTGAACCGCGAGGGCTGGCTTCACAATAAGGGGGAACGTAAGTTCATCATCAAGCTCATCTTCAAGCGAATACAAATAATCCCAGCGGGGTGTAGGAATGTCATGGTAGGCCAGTATCTTTTTAAAACGGATCTTGTCAAAGGCCATGAACATCGTAAAGGGGCTGGATCCGGTATAAGGGATCTGGAGCAGATCTAACAGTGAAGCTAAGTGAGGCTTGTACTTGGGCGCGAGGTTTAATTTTTCGCCAATGCCCAGGTTGAACACCAGATCAATATTGTCATGGATCAGCTTGTTGATGGCGAGGGGTAGGTCGTTGGCATTCAAAAGGGTCAAGTTGTATCCCTTTTCACGGAGCGTTTGTTCAATTTCAAGGGGGGTTAGGGCAAGACTTCCGGTGAGAGGAAGGTTGCCCTGGGTGGAAGCCTCATTATCGAGAGGGATATTGCACAAGAGGCCCAGGGGGAGGCTCTTGAGGTTTTCAAGACTCGTCTTTTTGATCATTTCGAGTTTCGCGAGCCTGAGGAGTAGGTTTTTATTGGGAACCGCTGATGAGAACCGGTCTTTGCGCTCGGTCTTTCCCATGAACGATTCAGATTCAAACTGAATGACTTTATACGAAAGCATCTTAAGGACTTTCTCTAAATTATCCTTGGCGTCAAGCAGGTTCTCACCGCTCACCGTAAGCCAGCCCAGGCTGTCGACTCCCTCAGGGGGGACTAAAATAGGGTCACCGATTTCTTTGTAAAACTGCACTTCCTCCACAAATTTTTGTTTTTCTAGCCCTTCATCCACATCGAGCTCTGCAAGCATGCCGGATTCATCGGGGTGAAGATCCCAGCCAATGATGTATTTTTTCGGCACCTCTAAAGGCTCGATTTTAATGAATTCACCCAAAGCGACTTTTACGGCATACTCGATTAAATCGATCCCCCAAGCTCCCTTGGTATAGGAATAGACATAGTCGCCGCCCATGCGCAGGTTAATTTCAATAGGAAAGGCGCCGTTATGGGTATATTTCCCTTCAAAGTGGATGCAGCCGTTCTGAAGCCCCACCTTCTCCAAGGCTTCTTCGGCCAGTGCGATGAGCTCTTCCTGCGCTTTCAGGGGTAGGCTCGAGGGGATGGCTTGCCCGCTATCCTGGAAATAATAACCCTTATCTTTGTTATAATTATCCGAAATCGAAGTAAACTTCACCTTGCCATTCTGGAGCAAAAGATCAATGTCCACCTCATCCCCATCCAAATATTCTTCGACAAAGATATCGAGACCATCCGTCAGAGCCGATTCCATGTTGGGCGAAATGGCATTTGTGATAAATCGGTAACTCTCGAGCAATTCCTTCTTATTATAAACTTTCATCACAAAGGCGCTGCTTGAGCCCAACGCGGGTTTAATGACGAGAGGGAAAGTAAATTGTTTGGCAGCTTCCTCCACATCGTCAAGATTTTTGGCGATGTGAAAACGGGGCGCCGGTATCCCATTGTCGTGACAGAACTGGCGGAAGAGATATTTATTACGGATCTTTTTGGCCACATTGAACGGGATGCCATTCCAATTGAACCGGTCAATGATTTTAGAGGTCAAAAGCACATCATCTTCCCAGAATGTAAGTGCGCCTTCAATTTTGATTTCGGGGTGACGCGCCATGAACCGTTGCACGGCCTGGATGGCTTCGGTGTGGTTGGTATTATCCGCCAAAATCCAGTGGTCCGCATACGGCTGGGCCCAGTTTTTCTCTTTGTTGAGCACAACCACTTTAAGTCCTAACTTCTTGAGTTTTTGGATGATGAACCGTTTTTTGGTCGAGCCAGTATTAACCAGTAAAATCGTCCGTCCGGCAAGAGGATTGGTGGGGAAGAGTTCCGCCGGCTTGGTTCCCGCTTTGGGTTGCATAAAAAAGATGAAGTGTTTAAAAAAATTGACCGGTTTTTCGGCCACGCTAAAAAATCTCGAAGATCTCACTCACCCAAAACCTCATCCTGGGGAGGTTCATCTCCCTCAGCAATATCTTCAGTGGAGGATGTGGTCGAGCCCATGGGTTAGGTTAAAAGTTGGCTGAACCTATTTTTGCTGAATCCGGCGAATTGTCAAACAATCAAAAGTGCGGGAAAGGGAAAGTGTTTTATAGAAAATGCGTCAGCGGCCAGTGGTCAGTAATCAGTTGCAGGCCGTACGACGAGGCACTAAAACTCTCCTTACGCACTTACTACTAGAATGCCATGCTTTTTGACTTCGTAGCCCATGATGGACGCCGATTTTCCTTTTAAATCAATCTCCTCCAAAAGGATGGGCTCGATACGCGAATCGGCCTGCAGGGTCAGTTCCAGAAGGCGCATTTTTTTATCGAGATAGCCTCTGCCACGGGGGAGCTTGCCGGCGACCACGGCGATGTCGATGTCACTGTCTTTGCTGGCTTTGCCTTTGGCATAGGAACCGAAAAGCCAGATTTGCTTAAAGGCAAAACGGTTTTTTTTGAGTACGTCGGCGAACGCGCTGATGATTTTTTTTATCTGATCTTTTGACATAATTTTTGGTATAGGGAAATGATGGGTTCATATTGCCCGTCCGTATAGCTTCTGGTGGTCAGCTTATGGAATTCCAGTTTTTCGTCGGGGTATCTGGCTTCCATATTAAAATCCGAGGCCCTCACGAGCAGTTTCCACTCCTCTTCCGCCAAATCCAGCTTAGCCATCTCGGCCAGCCGGCGGAGGCTATGGATTTTTGGCGCCACCTCTTTCGTGACGGTCACGACATGGGCCTTCAGGGCCATCTCAAGCACCATATGCCCGAAAAAAAGGCAGTCCGCGTATCGTTTGGAGGCATAAAGCCCCTGCATGGTCTTGAATTTTTCGGCGGCATTGGCCAGCCAGTAATCGACGAGCGCCTTTGTTTTTTCTTTTGGCAGCATAAAGTAAGATAATGCTTTTTAATTATAGCAAATTTATGATCATTGATCATTTGCTTTGTACTTGACAATAATTAATATATTGATATAATGCTAACCTATAAAAAAACCTCAAAAATTATGTCCTCACCCGATAATGCAAATAATATTAATAAGCCGGCCGAAGGCCCCAAAAGGCATCATTCACCTAAAGGTCGCGGACTTATAAAAGGCCTTTTTCTCGCCGCCGCTTTGAACATGGCCGCGGCAGGCCTCGCCCCAAGAGAGGCCATGGCGCAGGAGCCCGCTACCGCCGATCAGCGCGCCAGGCTTGAGCAGCTCATCAAATCCGGCGAGATCACCCAGGGGGAATTGGAACAATTCCTCAAGGAAAACCAGCCGGCCGGCGAGGCCGCGAAGACCCGTAAGCTGACCAAGGAAGCGCAGAAGGAATTCCTTTCCGTTTTAGAGGCCCGTTTTAACAACACACCCAAGCATTACAAACGCTACGAGGGCAAAGGCGGGAAGTTCACCATCGAAAAAGTCAGTTTTCCCGAGATCAAAAAAGCGCTGGAAAAAAACCCTGCCCTCGTGTTCGCCCTTGCCCGCATGGAAGAGACCGGCGGCGCCCCCGACCTGATCGATGCGACCGAGACCGAGTTTATTTTCGGCGATTGCTCTGGGGAATCGCCTGAAGGTCGACGAGATCTCACCTATGATGAGGCCGCGCGGATGGCGGAAAAGATGGGTGTGGAAATGATGGATGAGGCCGTTTACCGGAAGTTCCAGGAGACCGGTAAAATTGATTCTGACAGCTATAGCTGGTTATTGACGGATGCCGCTACCAGGCAGGCCGGCGTCGCCCTGTACGGCACTCGCGATGGCGGTGACGTGCGCGTGGACGAGCGCTATGCGGAGGGTCGCCGCTCGAACGGGGGCTGGCGCGGCGTGCTAAGGGTTCCTAAGTCTTGATCTTTAGTCTTTGAACTTTCTTTGCTCTTTGACTTTGAACTTTTTCAGGCCGCCCTCCGTAGCCTTCCGTTCTCCGTAGTACTACGAAGGATGAATGGCGAAGGAGGGGCGGCCTTTTGTTTTTTTGTTTTTTTCGTATACACTGCTTTCAAGCGGTGAATAGCAACTCGGCTTCGGTGTAAATTGAAACGCGGGCTGCCACAAAGTGCGATTTCCTCACAAAGGGCTTAGATCTTTCCCCATCGAATGACGGGATAAAAAGATGAGCCGCAGGGAGCACTCAAAAGCTTAGGAACCCTTAGGTTAGGAGGTGCGAGAAAGCCGATCCGAGCGAAACAACCCTGAACCGAAGCGTATGCGCCTGGTTCAGGGGAAGTGAAGCGAGGATGAAGCACACAATCCGCCTTGGGCGGACAAGTGATTCAAGGCTTTCCCTCCTATGGGCGGGGCTTATCCGCCGCGGCGGATGAAATAAGCAAACCAATGCCTGCACTACCGTTGCGACGGTGGCCGCAGAACGGAAAGGCTCCGTCAGAAAAAAGTCCGACAACGCCCTGAACGGCAATCGCGATGGCGATGACGTGAACGTGAACGAGAACAATGCGGAGAACCGCAACTCGAACAGGGGCTGGCGCGGCGTGCTAAGGGTTTTTTTGGCTTATTCAAAAAGCATGGCAGTCGGAAATATAATCAGTCCTTTCCTTGGCTTATCTA
>Ga0315285_10006917_pt1 | contig 11681 bp, 6 predicted proteins | sample YL17G09_36_MG_FD_203698 | JGI IMG/M metagenome (GOLD analysis project Ga0315285, IMG submission 203698) | Sediment microbial communities from Yellowstone Lake, YNP, Wyoming, USA - YL17G09_36 | ecosystem: Environmental > Aquatic > Freshwater > Lake > Sediment | place: USA: Wyoming | collected... | reverse complement strand
GAGCCCAGGGCCAGCCAGCCGCTCAACCGCTCGCGGGTCCGCAACGGCACGTAGACCACCGCGCTCAGCGCAACCATGTACTCCCAGTCGTGGGCCAACTCTGCCGGCAGTTCTCCCTCGGTCGGCAGGTACAGGCATTCCTGGTGGTCGCGCAGCCAGCGTGCCAGGGCGCTATCAGGTATGCGGATGACCGGGGACACGGCCTGTTGATCGCGCCCGATCGGCCGTCCGAGGTAACAGGCCCGGTCTTCGTCGTACAGGCAGACCCACTGGCAGGCCGGGTGTAGCGTCCGCCTGACCTGCCGGCCGACCTCCGCCAGGACCGCGTCCAGGTCGAGCGTCTGGACCAACTCGCGGCTGAGTTCCTGCAGGCCGGTGCGATAGTCCACCGTCTCGCGGAAGAAGAGCCGGTCCACCAGCCGCTGAACCCAGTTCCGCAGCGGGTTGAAGAGCAGGGTCAACGCCAGGACGAAGAGCGAGAGGGGGATCGGATCGCTGGCCTCGACCGCAAAAAAGTGGCTTAAGCCGTTGATGAGGATGGAGTAGGTGGCCACGATGAGAAAAGTCAGCGCGGCGTAGGCCGCGCCCTGGCTCAGCAGCCGGTCTACGTCCAGCAGCCGGTAGCGCAGGATGGCGTAGGCGATGGAGAGAGGGAAGAGGATGAACAGGGGAGCGTAGATCGGCGTGAGGAAGGGCACTGGCCGTCCCAGGACGTTGAGCAGCAACCAGGGCACGACCGGCAGAAAGGCCACGGACGTACCCAGGAGGATGATGCGGCTTTGCTGCCGCATGAGCGGCGAAGGGGGCCTGACCAGGCGGTATACAAACATCCCCAGCATGAAAAAGATGCCCACGGCAGCGAAGAGGTAACTATGGCGCCAGCGGTAGATGTATTCCCAGGGTTGGCTGACGTCGTAGACGCTGAAGGCGGAGCGCAGTGCCAGGACTACCGCGGGCAGGTAGGGGAACAGGCGCAACACCGGAACGCGGCGAACAAAGCGGGGTTCCTTGGGAAACACCATCGCCAGGTGCATGGCGGCCGCAGCGGCGAAGGGCACGGCCGCACACCACAAGATCGCCAGCCGGTGCGTGGTGTTCAGGTCAAAGATGCCACCGACGACCATGGCGATGGCGGCGCACAGGCCGGCGAAGACCTGCCCGGCCCGACCCCAGCCTTGCACCCAGTAGACCCAGATGCCGATCGCCAGATACGCCAGCCCGGCCAGGTAGGGGACGAGGAAGACCAGAACCATGTCTGTGAGCGAGAAGCGCGCCAGCGTGACCTGTTCTTCCCGGGTGCTCCCATCCGGGCGGCTGACCAGGGCCCTGACCACGTCACCCGGCCTGTGCTGGCTCAGGATGGCTTTCACGCCGGCGTACTGCTCCACCGGCTGCCCGTCAATGGCGACCAAGCGGTCGGGCTGCGCCAGTGGCGGGTCGAACTGCAGGCGGGCCCACCCTTTGCCCTGGATGGGGCTGAGCACCGACGTGGGTTCCAGCAGCATCCCCAGGAAGGGTAGGCGCTGCCAGCGCCAGGCCAGGACGTGAGCGACGAGGAACGAGACGACGACGACGGCCAGGACGAAGAATACGATCACGCGCCCCAGGCGCATCTCAAGATCCGCTTTCGTCTGCGCTGCTCTCATGGGGCAACCTCCCCTGAATGATCGAGTCGCTTGTACCTTGTTTAACGTCACTCATTATACAGGGAAGCGCGCGCGGAGGCAACTCGCACACTCGAACGCAGACCTGACAGGTTTCCCAAACCTGTCAGGTCTCCACGACCGCAGATCGGATCGCTCTCGCAGCCCGGCGAACCGGCAGGAGCAGGTGATAGACGTAAGACAGCAGGGCGAACAGCGGCAGCGGCCACAGCCAGACGTTTCGACTGGGCACGCGCTCGAGCAGGCGATATGGACGGACGAGAAGGCCGACCGGCGAGCGAAGCGCCCACTTGATCGCGGTCGAGGCCAGCACGGAGCGGAGGAGGAAGCGGGCCCTGTCCCGACGGCGCTCCATCACCTGGAGATCGAAGCGCGGTCCTTCCAGGGTGTGCCGATTGCCATCTGAACCCCCAAGCCGCTCGCACACCTGCGCCGCGAGCGCTTGTACCACGGGGGCGCTCTGCATCTTCCCACGTACCGGTTCCGGCAGGGCCGCGCCCAGCAGTTCCCCGGCCAGGCGGAGGCCGAGCAAGAGCCTGCGCTCGCTGCCCAGCCGGTGGGCCTCCGCCATAACCCGTCCCCAATCCAGCCCCTGATGGGTGTGGAGCAGGCCGGCCACGTCGCAGATCCACCCCAGCCGCTGCCAGCGATGCGCGGGCTTGGCCGCGTGCACGCACAGAAAGAGGAGCATATCCTCCGGCGAGAGGTTGCGCACTGCTGTGCCGGCCAGGGATATCGTTTCAAGGCGCTCCCACACACGGTCGAGGTCGAGCGAAGAGGAGAATTGCCATTCGATGAGGCCCCAGTGAAGCTCTACGAGGGCCTCGTCGCTGCGCATGAATTTGTGGTGGAACTGGGCCTGGAGGCAGGCTGCCTTCTGCGCGCTGGTCTGGTGGCCTCGCGGGCAATACCCTTGGGAGAGAAGCAACTCCCCCGCTCTGGGCACGTCCCGCCGGTGGACCAGGATGTCGAGGTCGCTGAACTGCCGCAGCGCGAGGTCGCCGTAGGCCGAAACAGCCAGCACGGGGCCTTTCAGGGGGAGCGCGGCGATCTCGTGTGCTTCGAACACGCTCAGCAGCCTGAGCAGTTCCCTGGTCAGGAAAACGTTGCGCCGGGCGTTGGCCTGGAAACGGTCACGGAGCCGGTTGAACGAGTCCTGGGGCACTGACTCCGGGCAAGAGGCGCTTAGGCTCCGGTACAGGAGCGGCACCACCCCATGCTGGCGTGCCAGGCGCAGCAGGCGGTCCCAGTCCATCTGTGCCTGGACCAGGGCCCTGATCCGCTTGACACGTTCCGCATTCAAGTCTGGTCGTACGCAGGAGAGCAGCAACTCGACTTCGGGGCAAACGTTCATCGCCAAGGGGTTCGCGGATAGTTGGGTCATCGTTTCCTCCAGCGGCAGGCGGTGGCCTCAAGGCACTCGAAGCCGAGCGAGCGCAAGATGGCTACGCCCGAGTGCGCAAGGGCGCCCAGGCCACAGGAGCGGGACCCCAGAAGCCGCCGCTTGAAGCGTTGGCCCCAGCGGTACAGTTCCCTCCAGGTGAGCGTGCTGACGGCCATCAGCCAACCGGCAGTCCGCCAGGCGGCCGTGTCCAGCGACATACGCCGATCGTTCCGCTCCACGGCCAGCACCCGGCCCACAATCTCGTCGGCACTCACCAGCGGATCCAGGTGGGAAGCGCTGTCCCCCTTGGTGACGAACGTGAGTCCGGCGTCGCCGCGCTGGATGCACAGCACCCGGTGGGCAACTAGCCTGCCATCCCGCCAAAAGACGACCACGTCGCCGCGCCGCACGCCCGCCGGGCCATGCGCCACCAGCACGCGGTCGCCGTCCTGGATCGTGGGCGACATGCTGATGCCGGTGATGGGGATCGTATGCCGCTCTCCGGCCTGCTCCCACAGGTCCAACGCTGCCTCGAGGATAGGGGCAGGTGGGGTAGGCGGCCAGAAACCGGGTTTTTGGGAAAAACCCGGTTTCTTTAATATTTGATCACCACTGGCAAATAGATGTGGGTCCATGGGTTCAGCGGAGCGTCGTGGATGGTCACGGCGTAAGTGCCGGCGACCGCACCCCCGGCGTTCATGGCCGTGACCGTCAGGGCCTGCGTGCCGGACGTGTGCCAGGTAAAGGTGACCACGTCGCTCAGGCCGCTTACGTGTGTCAGCGGAGGCTGCCCCGTAGCCTGCCAGGCGTAGGTGAGGGGCAACGTGGCCGTGAGCGGATGGACGGTGGCGGTGAAGGCGCAGGCGACACCCAACGTGCCGGTCGGCGGCCCGGCGACGTCTACGGCGAGTGGGGGAGCGTGGATGGTGATCAGGTGGATATCGGAGACAGCGCCCTCGGCGTGCGTGGCCGTGACGGTGATGGCCTGCGTCCCGGTTACACCCCAGGAGAAGGTGACCGCGTCGCTCAGGCCGCCCGTGTGCGTCAGCGGCGTTTGCCCCGTGGCCTGCCAGGCGTAGGTGATGGGCAGCGTGACCGTGACCGGGCGCACGGTGGCTTCGAACGTGGTTGCGGTGTGGAGCGCACCCCCCGTCGGCCCGGCAATGCCCACGACGACGGGCAGGACGTTCAGCAGGTGGGTGCCGGTGACCGCGTTCCCGGCGTTCGTAGCCGTGACGGTGATGGCCTGGAAACCAGGCGCATCCCAGGTCAAGGTGACTGTGTCGTTTAAGCCGCCGACGTGCGTTGAAGGAGCCTGGCCCGTGGCCTGCCAGAGATAGGTGACCGGCTGCGTGGCCGTGATCGGCCAGACGGCGGCGGCAAAGGCGTACGGGGTGTTGATTGCCCCCTTCTCCGGGCCACTGATGGTTGCCCCCTCCATGCCGACCGCCGGGACGGTCGCAAAGGACCAGGTGCTCGGAACGAGACCAGGTCCCAGTGGGTTCCCCGGTCCGTCCTGCCCGCTGACTGTAAAGGTCAGCGTGCGGCCGTACCCCAGATTCGGGTGGGCGTAGGTGACTTGGGTATGATCGGCGTTCCAGGCAGGCGTAAAGGTCAGGCCTGTGGTCCCCTCGCCGCCTAGGACGACCGTGGCCGGGGCCATGGGCTTACTGAAGCGGATCTCGATGTCCTGGGCGACGGGCACCTCGCCGGCCCCGTCGGCGGGGGCGGTGCTTTCCAGGTAGGGGTAGTTCACCGGGATGCCCAGCGGCATCGCCGGATCGCCAAACAGCGTATAGGTCTCAATCATCTCGCCCCAAAAACTGCTCTGCGCGTAGGCCGCGACCTTGGCGGCGACCGTGGCTGCACCGAGGGGGTACAGGTCGCCCTGAAAGAGCGCATCGTAGAACGCGCCCATCAGGACGCGGTGGCCGGAGGGGTAGCCCAGGCCGCTATCGGCCCACACGGCCGCCGCGCCCCGCTCGTCCCGCAGCAGGAACTCCTCGGCCATAGAGACGTTCTTGCCGGCAAAGTAGCCATTCAGGCAGGTGGCGACGCTCACCACCGGCAGTTTGCCCACGTTGTCCAGCGCGGCCACGTCAGCGCGGTTCAGGATGCGGCCGCCGCTCCACGATCCCCAGCGCTCCACGTTCCCGTGCCCGGTGTAATGGACCAGGAGGCTGCCGCCGTTGACGTGGTCAATGACGTCGGCCCGCGGGTCGCCCGGCGGATAGCCGGCGGCGTAGACCCGCCTGGCGGTATAGTAAAAGGGCAGGCGGCCGGCGAGATGCTCCGCGACGCTCTCAAACTCTGCCTCGTCGTCCGCCACCAGGAGCACCTGCGTGTTCCAGGGGGCCTGCGGCGGATGTGTTTCGTAGCCGATGACCTTATCCACCACGTCCTGCGCCTCCGCGGGGCTCTGGGCCGCCAGGCGGCCGATCAGCATATCGGGCAGGACGTCGGTGCCGCTCAGGAGGGCAAACCAGTTGTCGGAGGGCGTCTGCCCCAGCCCGTCGGTCTCGATCAACTGCGTGGGCACGTAGTTGGCCCGCTCCAGGCCGAGCAGGTCGCGGTAGTCATAACTTGCGCCGCCCAGCAGGGCCACGTAGGTGGGGGCCGGGGCGGTCCAGTGATTGTACGCGTAGGCCAGGAAGTCGCGGAGCGCCTGCGGGTTGAAGATGCCACCGTTGAACTCGTCGTAGAGGTCTTCGACCTTCACCGTGGCCACCCGCAGGCCCTGGGCGCGCCGATGGCCGGCCAACTGCAGCGCGCTGGTGTAGAAATCCGAGTGGGTGATCAGGATATAGTCGGCGCCGTTGCCGGGAGAGCGCCAGTTGGATGGACGATCCAACTCCAGGCTGGCCGGCACCTTGCGCCGCGCCGGGGTCAAGGCCAGGTAGCGCGTCGCCGGCTGGGCCGCGTCCTCGAAGCGCAGCTTGTACTCCGTCCCATCGGTCACGACGGCCGCGTGCGTGATGCGCACCACGTCGTACGGGTCGGTCACGTCGAAAACGTCTACTTGATTCCTGCTCAAGCCGGTCACCTCGAACTGGAACGTGCCGGCCGCCGGCGCGCCAAAGAGCAGTTCGTCGCCCTCGGCCACGTAGGTGTCCCAATAGCCAATCTCGATCCAGTTGAGGAAGAACTGGTCCACCGCAGCGCCGGTATCTCCCACTCCCCTCACGCGAAGCGTGTTCTGCCCCTCGGCCAGGTAGGCGTGGGACACCGCCACCTGGTGGTCGTAGATCTGAAAGCCGTCCCAGCGTTGGTCGTCTACCTTGACGCCGTTGAGGTAGATGCGCGTGTGGTGGTCGGGATAGGTGCCCGTGTCCGTGTGCCCTTTGAGCCGGACGCGCACGGTGGCCGTGGGGGCCGTCGTCGAAAGGTTGCGCAACGTCAGCGAGTAATCGCGCGACGCCGGCGCGGTGAGACTATCCTCCCAGAACCAGTGGTCCTGGCCCTCGCCGTCGGGCATGGTCACCCAGTAATAGGTGTCCTCCTCGGCATGCAGCGTGACCGGGAAATGGGTTGGCACCGGGGCGCCGCCCGAGGGCGTCCCATCTCGCGTGCTCATACGCAGGCCGGGGCTGCCCCCCGCCGTCAGCCAGTAGACGTTGTGGGTGGTATACACGTCCTGGATGGCGGTGCCGTAAAAGAGGAGGACGTCGCCGGGGTCGAACCTCCCGTCGTCCTCGCCCACCACGTAGATAGGGATCTCGACCCCGCGATTGCGGAGCGTGAGCGTGCGCGGGTCCACGCCGCTCAGGCCGAATCCCGCGCCGGTGAGGTCGCCGTAGGTCAACCGGTACAGGCCGTCGGCGGTCACGCCGATCTTGAGGGCAGGCCCCCCCTCAGTCCCCCCCGCATGCAGGGGGGAGGATGGTGTGTTCGTAGTAACGACCTTGAGGGCAGGCCCCCCCTCAGTCCCCCCCGAATACAGGGGGGAGGATGGTGGGTTTGTAGTAACGACCTTGAGGGCAGGCCCCCCCTCGGTCCCCCCCGAATACAGGGGGGAGGATGGTGGGCTCGTAGTAACGACTTCAGTCGTTCCCGGCCGCTCCAGCGCCTCGTAGTTCAGCAACGTCCTTTGGAGCAAGCGCTCGTAGGCCGAGCTGGCCCAGCGCTCCTCGGCCGTCGCCTTGAGAGATGGTGCCTCCCACGTGACCCGGGCCACGATGCGCCGGTAGAGGCGCACCTCGCCGCTGACCGGGTTGTACTGCGCCGGGTAGAACTGCACCTGGGCCACGGCCTGGTCGCGCAGGTAGCCGCTGGTCTCGATCTCGACCGGCCGGCCCGGATAGAAGGCGTCGCTCGCATAGCGCTGTGGGTCCGGGGCCAAGACCTCGACCAGGGGCGCGTCCACGTCGTCGCCCATCACCCGCATCGTCGGTGCCGGGCACAGGCGGTAGCCGCGCAGCACGTCATAGCCGGCCTCCACGACCTGGAGCGAGACCCCCTCCGCCGCCGGCAGGCCCAGCAGCGCGCCGAGCGTCGGCACCTGCGGCTGGCCCGGCGCGGCCGTCTGCACCGTGCCGGGGATCACGATACGCTGACACCTCTCCCCGGCGCGCTCGACCGTCTCGACCTCAAACCCGGCCGTCGTCCACTCGAGCAGGAGCCCCCGCCCGTCGGAGGACAACAACCTCAGTTGCCCCCCGGTCGGCGCCTGCGCCACAGCCGGCAACGGCGCTCCGCCGCCCAACAGCAGCACCGCAACGAACAATCCGAGGATGCACTTGAGCTTCATTGGCGACTGCTCTCTCGCGTATTTTGTATTTCGTGTTTCGTGTTGCGTAATGCATTGATACACGCAACACGCAACACGCAACACATCTCACGTTTCACGTTTCACGTTTCACGTCAACCCACCCGCCAACTCCGCCATTTCCTCCAGCGGCCCCACGTAGAGCCGGTGGCACTCCGCCTGGCCGACGATGGCCGCCAGTTCGACGAACAGGCGCGTCGGGCGCCCGCCCAGTTCGTGCAGCACCGCCGAGCGATGCCCGCCCTGGAAGCGCCGCAGGAGTTCGACGACCGCCTGGCGGTGGGGGATGGCCTCGAGCCGGGCAGGGGCGGCAAAGTCGGGCGCTCCTGTCGGCCCGGCGAGGACGTCCATGATCCACGTCCCCCGCGCCTGGCACAGCGCTTCGATCTGCGAAAAGGCCCAGGTGCGGCGGGCGGCACGGAGCCGGAGCAGCGGGTAACCGCGCGCCGCCTCTGCACGCACCCCGCTCACGCCCTCGATCTGAGCGACGGCCGTCAGGAGGCCCTCGTCCAGGCGGTCCACGAGCACCCCCAACTCCCGCTCAGACCCTTCCTCCCCGTCCTCTTCCGGATCGGATAGGATGACGACGTGGCCGACCGGCACGGGCTCGCCCAGGCTGCCCGGCCGGATGTCCTCGATATCCAGGAGCCGCTTGCCCGCCCAGGATGGGGCCCCACCCGTCACCTCCGGAAAGCCAGCCCGCTCCAGCGTGCCGGAGCGCAGGCTGAGGCTGCGCGGAAAGGGGTGGACGCGCCGGTCCGCCCGCCCCAGGGCGGCCGTCTCGTCGGACAGGAACGCAAAGCCGCGGCGCACGAGCGCCAGGACCAGCGTCGTCTTGCCGTGGAGCGAGTCGCCGGCCAGGAGGATGCCCTGCCCGTCGCGGGCCACCGCCCCGGCGTGGAGCAGGACGTGGCTGCGCACGCGGGCCAGGACGTCGCACACGATGTCCTGGTAGACGTACGGGGCCAGCGCCCCGGGATCGTCCAGAGGGTGAGCCTCCCCGTCGAGGACCAGGACCGGCCGCCCCCAGGGATTGTCAGGCCGCGTCCAGACGGCGTACTCGACCGCCGGCCGAACGGCCGGCGAAGTGCCATCCACCCGGAAGAGGCGATACATCCGAGCCAGGAGGTCGAGATAAGCCTCGTCGTCCGACCGGATGCGAACGTCCAGGTCGAAGAAACGCAGCTTCAAGAGTTGCGGCGCCGGTGCGTAAGATGGTGTCATAGATGATGATGCGTGTTGCGCGTTGCGTGTTCCGTGTTGCGTGTTCCGTATGGCGTGTTCCGTATGGCGTGTTCTACGACGGAATACGCAACACGGAATATGTCTGGCCCGAGGCAGAGGGAGGCCGGCTGGATGGACCGCGCCGGCTCCCTCACGTTGCCGACAAAGCGTTCTCCGACTATGGGTTCGGAGGCCAGGGCGAGATCGCCTGCGCCGGCCCCATCTCCTCGAGGATCTCTTCGTCGGTGTAGGTGGTGACCTCGGGTGGTTTGTACTCGGGTAGGGGTTGCGCTTCCATCTGCTCGGGTACTTGAGGGAATTGTTTGTCTTTCATTTGTCTCTCCTTTTCATTCATCTGTTGTCTTGCATCCTGCATCCTGCATCCTGCTACTTGAGTACGAGCGGCAAGTACATGCGGTGCACGCGCCCCGGCGTCGCCGACACCGGCCCGTGGAACGTGCTGGCGCCGTGAACGTCCACATCCTCCAATTTGTAGTAGTAGGTCACTCCCTGGACCACATCGGTATCGTCGTAGGTATAACTGGCGCCAGAAACGGCGTCACCCTCCGCCGGGATGAGCGCGTCGTTGATCCTGGCGTACTCGCCATCTGCCGCCTCGCTGCGCCACAGGTTGAAGCCGGCGTTGTCTACCTCGGTGCCCGTCTCCCAGGCCAGCGTGACGCGGTCGTCGCCCGCCTCGGCGGTGAAGGAGTACAGGTCGATGGTGGTGGGTTTTTCGGTGAACGCACTCCAGAATCCGCCGACCAGCATGTAGGAACCGCCGCTGAGCCCTCCCGCGTCGGGCTGGCCGATGGTGCCGGACAGCACGTAGGAACCACCACTGCTGGTGTCACCCCCTCCGTCTACCGTCCACCATGGCAGGTCGTAGCCGCCCTGGGCAGACGCGATGGAGGCCAGCACAAGGGTAAGAACCAGGGCCAAACACGCTTTGCCAGCCTTGCGAAGGTTCGAACCCTTCGCAAGGCTCATCTGTGTTCGCTTCATGGCTCGCCTCCCGCTACTGGAGCATGACCAGCATCTGGATGACGCCGGTGCCTTCCTCCAGCCCACCCAGCGCCTTGCCGAGGACCGTGCCGACCGGCGGATTGGGACCGGCCTTCATCGCATGACCGGGGGTGTCGCTGGTGGTGAGCAGATCGCCGGGCTGGATGGAGCCGTTCTCCGCGCTGACCTTGACCGGGACAACTCCGACAACAGCCAGAGGCACCTTGCCGCTTATGTCTGCGCCACCGACAGCACCGCCTACAATACCTGGCTGGGTGGAGTAGACACCCACCACGGTAGCCTGATATCGCTCGGTACTGCGGGTCAGTTGACCATCCGGGCCAATGACGAGCACATCACCGGACTCCAGGCCGTCCTGGGCAGGAAGCATCTCGGCAAAATCAGAGCCACCAGGCTCGAACCCACCGGCGCGGACGATGCCATCGGCCCAGACGTTGCCTACACCATCGACATTGAATACGCGCTCGGATGGGTTATATGCTTCGATCAGTTGGCCATTTCTCTGAGCGACGTTCTGGACCTTGATGACAGTAGCGGTCCCATCAAGACTGCTGCTCTCAAATGTGGCAGCACTGCCCAGTACCCCACTCGTATCTTTGACGGTCAGTACAGGATAGCCCTGGCCGACGAGCGACAGCGGGATTTGTACCTCGAGTGTCACATCTCCGCAGCCCCAGGTCCCGCCACTGTACTCTGCGATCTGGCCCTCGCCGCAGGACAGACTGCCCAGCGTGTCGTCATCGCCGTTGCCCAGGCCGGCTGGCACGTTGCTCAGGTTGCCCCAATGGACGCTGGCGGTGCCACTACTCTGGAGTTGGGGCTGGGTGTAGTAACGATCATCATGATCGTGGGAGTGGTAGGCGTTAGTCCAGGGGGTACTACCGTTTAGCGACCCAACTGTCAGGTTACCGGTGATTCCCGCGTTGCCCTGACGATCTACTCTGAACACGCGATTCATAGCGCTGCTCCAGGCCTCGATGATGTTGCCACTGCCGCTATCGCTGCGGGCGTAAAGGGCCACACCGCTTGAGGCTGTGGCCTTCACGCCGGTGCCGCCGGTGCTGCGGCCATAGACGCCGACTTCGGGGCCGTAGCCGTCGACGCCGGTGCCGTGGGTGCTATAGCCGGAGACGCCAGTACTGCCGCCAGAACCTGTGATGCCGTAGCTATACAGCGTACTAAGATTGGTAACTTCCAGCATGGTTCCGTGGGCGTTCGTGCCGGTGATGACCGCCCCGCCGTTGGCGCGTACCAGGAATTGATTCTCAGCGGTGGAAGCAAAGGGAGCATCAGTAGAGTCAGCCCATACGAAGGAACCAGCGTGAGCGGCAGTGGCGTGACGGCCGGCGGCGAAACTGTAGTCACCCGCGGCGGTGTTGCTGCTGCCTCCAGGGATGGTGGCGTATGCACCGTTGACGATGTTGTGACTGCCTCCACCCACCGTGCTGAATTCATCAACGACGAAGTTACTGCTACCCCCGCCAACGGTGGCAAATCTGGCACTCGCTTTGTTGGCTATACCACCACTGACGGTGGCAAACTCCGCATCACTGGGATTGGTGTTGAGATTACCTGCCACATTACCTGAGCCTCCCCCCACCATGCCGAAATTGTCAGT
>Ga0315285_10006914_pt1 | contig 11682 bp, 9 predicted proteins | sample YL17G09_36_MG_FD_203698 | JGI IMG/M metagenome (GOLD analysis project Ga0315285, IMG submission 203698) | Sediment microbial communities from Yellowstone Lake, YNP, Wyoming, USA - YL17G09_36 | ecosystem: Environmental > Aquatic > Freshwater > Lake > Sediment | place: USA: Wyoming | collected... | reverse complement strand
TGATTTTGATTTCTTTTTTTAGCTTTCCGCTGATGCTGCGGTAGATCTTTACAGAAAGGGCGTCATTCGGTTTGGCACCAGGAATGAGAAAGTCATAGGCTTCTCTTGTATCTATGCATTAATAAAGAATTGCTTACAACTGAAACTGAGCTAAAGGCCATTGCCGCACCTGCTATTATGGGGTTTAACAGAAAACCTGTAAAGGGGTAAAGTATACCGGCTGCGACAGGTATCCCGATAATATTGTATAAGAATGCCCAGAAGAGATTCTGCTTTATCTTTTTCATGGCATACTGCGACAGGTCTACGGCCATCACCACATCCCTCAAATCATTCTTAATCAGTATGATGTCCCCGGATTCCACGGCAACATCAGTACCTGTGCCTATGGCTATGCCCAGATCCGCCTGGGTCAGGGCAGGCGCGTCGTTTATTCCGTCTCCCACAAAAGCAACCTTTAGACCCTGCGTCTGAATTTTCTTAATCTCATCCAATTTATCCTTCGGCAGAACCTCTGCCAAAACTTGCTCTATGCCTAACTCTCTGGCAATGGCCAAGGCAGTTCTTTTATTATCTCCCGAAATCATCATTACCTCTTTACCGATTTTCTTCAGCTTATCAATGGCAACTTTAGCAAAATCCTTTAAGGTATCCCTTGCCGCTACCATTCCGATCAAGTTATTATTCTTTGCCAGTAGCATTACAGTCTTACCTTCATTCTCCAGCTTGCTCAAATCTCCTTCTGCAATATTTATATCAATATTTTTCTCCTGCATAAGCTTACGGTTTCCCAGCAGGACACTAGCGCCATCTATGCGACCAATGATACCCATTCCCGGCAAAGATTCAAATTGCTCCGCACTGCTAAAAGGAATGACTTTGGATTTGGCTGCCTCAACAATAGCATCAGCCAATGGGTGCTCGGATTCTTTTTCCAAGGATCCTGCCAGTCTCAATACCTCGCTTTCATTATTGGCATAACTGATTACATCCATAACTTTGGGCTTGCCCATGGTAAGAGTACCTGTCTTATCAAAAATTATCATCTTGATTTGGCGGGCAATTTGCAAAGAAGCGGCGTTTTTAATAATAATCCCATTTTCTGCAGCAATTCCGGTCCCGACCATAACTGCGGTCGGCGTTGCCAAGCCCAAAGAGCAGGGGCAGGCAATAATCAGCACGGCAATAAATGTAGTTAAGGCAAAGATAAAAGTTTTGCCAAGTAAAATCCAGGTAAGAAAGCAAAGACAGGCAATTATTAAGACGGCGGGAACAAAGACCGCGGCAATTTTATCAGCTAATTCCTGAATAGGCGCTTTTGAGCCCTGCGCCTCCTCAACTAACTTTATAATCTGGGCTAAGACTGTTTCCTTACCTACTTTGGTGGCTTTGAATTTAAAGAAGCCGCTTTTATTTATTGTCCCACCGATAACCGGATCATTGATGGTTTTCTCAACCGGGACACTCTCTCCGGTGACCATGGACTCGTCCACGCTGGAATAGCCCTCAATGACCTTTCCGTCAACCGGTATCTTCTGGCCGGGCTTAACCAGAATAATGTCTCCCACGACTAACTCCTCAACCCCGACCTCCTCTTCTCTGCCATCCCGGATGACAATTGCGGTTTTGGGCCGCAGGCCCCATAGGCGCTTGATTGCCTCAGATGTCTTTCTCTTGGTAATGGCCTCTAAATATTTTCCCAACAAAATAAAGGCAAGTAAAAATGCAGCAACTTCATAATAGAGATTATTCAGGCCAAAGCTTTTATTCTTAAGCCAGATATTTATGCTTACAAAGACACTATATAGGTAAGCGCTCCCCACTCCCAGGGCAACCAATGTATCCATATTTGCCCTGTGGATCTTGACAAGCGTGGAAAAGCCGCGCGTGAAAAACTGGTATCCGCAGATTAAAACTCCTGTTGCCAGCAATAGCTGGATGAGGGCCATGTTTTCCATGATAAACTTATGAATCTTCAGGCCTGCGCAGGGCTCCATGGAGATAAACATCAGTATGCCTGATAAGATAATGGAAATTATGAATTTGATCTTGAGGCTCTTTACTACTTTGTCGCGCAGCTGCCTTTCTTTGTCTATAATCGCCTCTGGCACAAAGGCCTTATACCCTGCCTTCTCAATCACGGAAATCAAATCCCGGGTTTCTAGTTTCTGTGGATCAAATTCAATAGTGGCTCGCTCAGCGGCAAAATTTACATTTGCGCTTATTACTCCGGAGACCTTCCTGAGCGCGCTTTCAATGTTGCTGGCGCAGGAGGCGCAATGCATGCCGCTGACATCCAAGATAATCTTTGCCATCGTTTTTTTGATTCTATAGAGGCTGCTTATCTACTTCTGCAACATTAATAAAGATGCTCTTCATGCATGCTTTTCGGCTCGGGTTCTAGTTCTTTCGGCTCTTCCTCTTCTGCCCTGGCCTTCAATTCTTCCTCTACTCTTTTCATGTACTTCTCCGGGTCCTTCTTAAATTCTTCTATGCATTCAGGAGTGCAAAAATTTAAAATCAGGCCCTGATACTCATAAGTTGCCCTTGTCTCCTCATTAATCTCTTCACCGGAAACCGGGCAAATTTTATTGCCAACATTTACTGCCTCTGCCCCTTCCTCCCTGACCACTGCCTCTTCGTTTACCTCCTTAGCTGCTGCTAATTGAGAGCCGGACAGAAATAACAAACCAAAGATCCCCAAAACAAAAAACATCACTTTCATTTTCCGCTCCCTATCTACTCCAGACAAACCAGATAAATAAATAAGCTGCGCCTACTGCCGCGATTGTGAAAGGAATTCCTATCTTCATAAAATCTTTGAACCTGACCTGAATCCCCTCTTTTTTAAGCAGACCACAAGCAACAATATTAGCCGAGGCGCCGATAGGAGTAATATTCCCACCCAGGCTGGCGCCGATAAGCAGGCCAAAAAGAAAAAGTGATGGATTGATATTAAGATTATTGGCCATGGAAATTGCTACCGGCAGCATTGCTGCCAAGAAAGGCACGTTATCCACAAATGCAGACAGAACTACCGAAATAAATACAAGCAGGGTATAGCCTAAAAATATATTACTGCCGATTAAGCTGGAAAGAAACTTTGAAACTGTATCAATCGAACCTGTCAGGGTAATACTGCCTACAAGGATAAAAATACCCATAAGGAAAAAGGTGGTTTCCCAGTCCAATTCCTTTAGGCCATCTAAAACCGAAGATTTATTGACAAACTTCTCCCAGAGCATGGAAACTATGCCAAAGATCATGCAGGTTACGCCCGCCATGTAGGAAAAACCTACATCAAAGAATGATGATACTGCCAAGGCAAAGACCAAAGTGACGAGGATTATCGTAGGCACCCAAGACCTGACCTTTTCTACCGGAAGAAGCCGCATCTTTTCTTTGTGTTTCCTGAAGATATAGTACAAAACTACAAATGAAGTAAGCGCGCCTAACTCAACGGCAAAGAATATACTTGGCCTGCCTTTATAAATAAAAAAATCCATGAAATTCATCTTGGCAAAACCGCCCAAAAGCATGCTGGGAGGGTCTCCGATTAAAGTAGCTGTCCCCTGAAGGTTGCTGGAAACGGCAATGCCTATCATCATCTGCATGGGGTTTATCTTTAATTTTTTAGCCAAGGCAAGGGCAATGGGCGCCACAATCAAGACCGTGGCTACATTCTCTACAAATGCCGAGATAAATCCGGTTAAAAGACAGATAAACAATATTGCCCAGGCAGTGTTTTTGGCGCGATCTACGATGATCTCTGCAATAAAAGCCGGAACGCGACTTTCCATGAAAATATCTGCGACAATAAGTGTCCCCACAAATATCCCCATTACGTTCCAGTTGATGGATAAAAATGCCTCTTTTAAAGAAACTACCCCAAAAAGCAAAAGCCCAATCGAAGAGACAACTGCTATGCGTGTCCTTCTTTTCGGCAAAATTATAAAAAGGAGGTATGCGAGTATAAAAATCGTAAGCGCGATAAATTTATGCATTATTCAATCACCTTCTCTCCCTGCCTCTTTCCTAAATTCAATTTACTTAAATAATCTCTGGAATTCCTCAATCTCTTTCCTCACGTCAGGCTTACTTACCACCGCGGATATCGCGCATACTGCATCCGCTCCTGCCTGGATAACTTGCTTTGCGTTTGAAAGGTTTATCCCTCCTATCGCGACAATAGGTATTGTAACATGCTTTCTTATCTCTTTGATCAGGCTGGTGCCTACAGGTCTTCCTGCATCAATCTTTGTTGCTGTGGCAAAAATCGCAGATACGCCAATGTAATCCGCCCCAGCTCTTTGCGCTTCTATTGCATCTTTTACTGTATGCACTGTCAGCCCGATGATTTTCTTCCTGCCCAGGATTTTTCTAGCAACTGCATAAGACAGGTCATCCTTTCCCAAGTGCACTCCATCGGCATTTACACTTAAGGCAATATCAACTCTGTCATTGATTAAAAATTTAACATTTCGGCAGATTTTGCGCAATTTGCGCGCCTCTTCAAACATCTGGCGGGCGCTGGCGCATTTATTTCTATACTGAATTACCTTAACCTTTGCCCTCAGCGCATTCCTTACGTCGCTAAAAATACCTGCGTGGCTTAAGTCTGGATCCGTAATAAAATAGTATCCCTTCAGCATTCTACTTTCTGCATCCTGTCAATTGTTTTTCTGTCCAGATTGAATATGCAGTCAAAAATCCTTTCCTTGAAACCTCCGGGCCCTTTTGATAATTTGACCGCGCATTCTGCCGCCAGCTCAAAAGAGACGAGCGCTGCTGTTGCAGCAAGCGCAAGATCTCTCTCAACAGCTGCGAATGTGCCGATTACTGAAGCGGCCATGCAGCCTGTGCCAACGACATGGGTCATCATGGGGTGGCCATTTTTTACGATGTAGAGTTTATCTTCATCTGCAACTATATCCTCTGCGCCTGTTACCACCACTATGCATTTTCTTTTTTGGGCTAAATGTTTTGCTATTTGCATCATATCTTTACTGACATGGCCGCTGTCTACGCCTTTCGTCTTGACAGATTCTCCGCTGATCCTAGCAATCTCAGAGGCATTGCCCTTGATGATATTTATCTTTACCTCATCAAGCAATTCAAAACACTTCTTGTCGCGCAATTGTGTTGCCCCTGCGCCGCAGACATCAAGAATTACCGGAATCCCTTTTTCATTGGCGCTCCTGGCCGCAATCTTCATTGCCTCCACAAACTCGGGAGTAAGGGTACCGATATTTAACACAAGGCTGGAGGCAATTTTTGCCATTTCACTGACTTCTTCTTTTGCGTGGGCCATCACCGGAGAGGCGCCCAGCACCTTCACGATATTGGCGCAGTCATAGATAGTCACCCAGTTAGTAAGATGATGAACCACCGGCTTCTGTTCTTTGATTCTCTCCAGCAAACTATAAGCATCAATCTTTATTTTTCGCAAAAATTGCCTCCTCCTACTTAAGCTCATTCCGTTTATTTGATTAAATCCGCCGCCAATTTGGAGTATCTGGCCAACTTCTCATCGACCTTACAAAACACGGTCCCTTGCGGATACTTTCCGTCCTCCTGGATCTTCCCTGCTTCTATTCCAGTTAATATTTCTATGCCCTGCTCTATGGTCTCTACCGGATAGACGTGGAATTTAGAGGCTCTTACAGCTTCTACAACCTCATCCTTTAGCATCAGATGTTTGATATTTTCCTTCGGGATAATCACTCCCTGGCTTCCGGTCAGGCCCTTTATTTTACAAACCTCGTAGAAACCCTCTATCTTTTCATTTATCCCGCCTACGGGCTGAATCTTGCCCCTCTGATTTACCGAGCCGGTAACAGCGATATCCTGCCTTAAAGGCAGGTCTGAAAGACTCGAGAGTAAACAATAAAGCTCTGTGCTTGAGGCGCTGTCTCCCTCCACCTTCTCATAAATCTGCTCAAAACAGATGCTGGCTGAAAGCGCCAATGGCTTATCCTGTGCAAATTTTTCTCCGAGGTAACCGCTTAATATTAAAACACCCTTGGAATGAATCTTACCGCTGAGCTTGGCTTCTCTCTCTATATTGATGATATTGCCCTTTCCCATAAAGGTAGAGGCAGTAATCCTTGAAGGCATGCCAAAGGCATAGTCGCCCAAGTCAGTCAGAGAAATCGCATTGATCTGACCAACCTCTCTGCCGTCTGTATCTATAAAAAGCGTATTCTCCTCAAATAATTCCTGGAACTTCTTTTCAATCATATTTGATCTGTATACTTTTTCCTCAAGCGCTATTTTCAGATGCTCTGCGCCAACAACGCTAGTCCCTTCCTTCCTTGCCCAGTAATCCGCCTCTTTCATTACATCCACAATCTCAAGGAACCTCGTAGTGAGTTTTTCCTTGTGGCTGGTGAGTCTTGAGCCATAATCAATTATCTTTGCCACTGCCTCTTTTTTAAAGGGCATTAATTTCTCTTCCTTGCATTTGAGGCAAATAAAGTTTGCGTAACTTTGCACAAAATCATCAGATTTATTTATGGAGACATCAAAATCCGCCTTTGCCTTGAAGAATTTCCTGAAATCCTCATCATAAATGTAGAGTAGGTAGTAGAGCAGGGGGCTTCCCACGATGATAACCTTTATATCAACCGGCACTGCCTGCGGCTTTAAACCGGTAGTCGGGACAAAACCGTAGATCTCAGCTAAATTTTCAATTTTCACCTTTCTGTGACGGATGATCTTTTTCAGGGCTTCCCAGGCAAAATAATCCCTGAGGATCTCTCTTGCCTGAACAATCAAGTATCCGCCATTTGCCTTAAGCGCTGAACCGGGCTTGATCATGGTAAAATCAGTGGTGAGCACGCCAAACTGTGCCCTGTACTCAACGTAACCGGTCAGGTTATAATAGGTAGGATTGGATTCAACGATTACAGGAGCGCCTTTTGTCTTGCAATTATCCACCAATAGGTTGACCATATATTTACTTAAAATGGCCTCCCGCTCCTTCAGTGAAATATCAGCTAATAATGTCAGCTCCCTTACCTCGTGTTCCTTCTTAAAGACGTCAAGGGAGCGCAAAATATCGTCTTTGACCTCATCAAGATGCTTTGTTATTAACTCAAACTCCTTATATTTTTTCTTTAAATCATCCATCAGATGTCCGATGGCAAAAAGGGCGACCTTTTTGTCCAATTCAAACATCTGGCCCTTGATCTCCCTCTGCAGATCCCGGAATTTGCGCGAATTCTCATACAGCTTATTATCCACCTCTGCCTGGGCCTTCTTAATTTTCTCCTTTTCCTGCTCTTCAAGCTTCTTAAATTGCTGGTCAGTAAGCCTGCGGCCTTTATATAGAGGTGTAACTATAAAACCGGTCAGGGTCTGCCGGAGCATAAAGCCCCTGGATCTGACAAACTCACCCAATTCCGCATCAAGTTGTTCTTTTTTGTCCTGGATAGATTCCAGGATCTCCCGCTTGTGCTTCTCATAATCCTCGCTCAAAAATGCCTTTCTGATCTCATCCCCCAGGACCTTGATAAACTCTTCCATATCGTCCCTGAATTCGCAGCCCTTGCCTGCGGGCACTTTCAGGAACTTGGGCTCATCCGGCTTTTCAAAGTTATACAAATAACAAATATCCTCCGGGGCTCTTCTTTTGGCGGCGATATCCTGGACCACCTTCAAGATCGTAGTGTTCCTGCCTGTTCCCTGCATCCCCGATATATATAAATTGAACCATTCGCTCTCAAGGCCGAGCCCGAAATCAATCGCCTTCAAAGCGCGCTCCTGTCCGATTGTCTGCTCCTCTACGGTTAATTCATCGGTTGTCTCAAACGAAAACACCTGCGGGGAGCATTCTTTTCTTAATTCATCAGCTCGCAATTCCTGCGGGATCTTCATATTTCCTCCAAATTTGCTCTATTATAACATTAAATCCGGGGAGAGAAAACAAAAAAATCTCTTGCATTTTTGAAAATCTTTTGTATAATTCATTCACTATGCGAAAACTTGCTTTTTTTGTTATTTTATTTGGTATTGCATTCCTGGCAACAGGCACCAGCTTTGCGGATGTTGCAAAGCCAAAGTCCCTAGAAGCCATAGAATTACGCACAGGCTTTGGCTGGGGGGACTTGCGCAAACAGGATGATTACAATCTTTATCCCTTAAAGCTAGCCCTTGACTTTAATCTTAAGCCTCTAACCAAAAAATTTAATTTTAATCCCAGCTCGTTGCTGCAGTTTCAGATTGAACCATTTGCTGCCTTTATTTCTTCGCCTAGTTCCGATGCGGAAATAGGCACGTCCTTCTTCCTTAAAGCAGGAATCCTGCCGCAGACTTCAAAATTCCAGCCCTATATAAAGGTAGGGGTAGGCCTGGACTATATGACGCTGCATACCAGCGAACAATCCACCCAATTCAACTTTATCTCCACTGGCGCGGTAGGCATGCATTATTTCTTCAAACAGAATATCGCCCTTACTTTGGAAGGCAGCTATCGCCACCTCTCCAATGCCGGCATTGACCACCCCAACACCGGGATAAACGCTACCATTGTTGATGCCGGGATTCTGTATCAATTCTAATCACCCCGCTAAAAATTAACTACGCTAAGAGAGTTTCCAGAATTTTAAGATTTGTGGCTTCGTTTGTAGCAGTAACTACTGAGGGATCAAGTTCTTTTGCTTTGATACCTTTAGGACGGTCGAGCCTTGAAAAAAATGCTTTTATCCTTTCCTTGGCCCAAACTTTAGAATAATCTCCGCTAATATCCACACCAACAATATCCAGATTTTCCCTGATGATTCTAAGCATAGAGAGAAGCTCATCCAGAGAAAATACGCCCTCCTCCCAGTTGGTGAGGCTAGAATCGTTTTTCAGGCAGTCCTTGTCTATGGACACATATACCTGTTTCGTGGGCAGGCGCTGGATAAGAGATAAGAAAAACTCAGGCAGGTTTTTCCCTCTTAACTCCTCCCAATAAATCCTGTTGTGCAAGAAACCTTTTTCTAATCTAAGGGAAATATTGTGCGGGACCCTCTTTAAGAAAACAATGGAGGGTTTGCGTGCGTAAGGATAGATTTCTACTCTGTTGTCTTTTAGGGAAGACAAATTTGCGCTCTGGATCCCCCATGTGGAGATATCATTGCTGGAAGGACCCAAAAGAAGACATTTTAGGATGTTTTTATTCTTCAGGGTATCTGTCACCCAAGAGCCGCAACTAAGAGACAGAGCCGCTGCATCCCAATCCGGATGAAAATCAAAAACAAGCAAAGTTAGCGGCTCGCTAAATTGATTAATCAAAATACTGCTGATATGGTGAAAATCCCCTGAACCGATGAAACTGACACAATTTCTATCTAATCCGTGAATGCGCTCCTGTATCAGGCGCTTCGTTCTTGCGTTTATCCAATAGCGGGCACGCAGAGCGATATCTTCCAGGTCAATAATCTCTGTCTTGTATTGGGAGAGAAGCTTTTTCTGGGCAATTACCGAGTTGTCGAAGTTGAGGATGCGGATTAATTTATTCAGCATGGGCCTACGATTTCTTTAAGGCCTTTGAGAGCGCTTCTTCAAAAAGTTCAACCCCTAAGTCTATTTCCTTCTCAGTGATGTAAAATGAGGGCGCCAGGGTAAAAACATTCTTATAATAGCCGCCGACATCTAACACGAGGCCCCGCCTCTTGCCGCCCGCAGAAAGCTTTCCGCCTAAACCGATCTCAACGATTCTGTCCGTCAGCTCTTTATTGGGAGTGTAGCCGTCCTCCTGGCACATCTCAGCCCTTAAGGCTAGACCCAGGCCGTCCACATCGCCAATCTGCGGATACTTCTTCTGAAGCTTTCTTAAGCGCGAAATAAAATACTGCCCCTTCTTGGGGACCTCAGTGGCAAAATTAGATTCTTCAATCAGCTTCATCACCTCTAATCCTACTGCCGTGCCTAAAGGATTGGCAGAAAATGTAGAGTGCGTGGAGCCGGGAGGGAAAACCTCTGGTGAAATAAATTTCTCCTTTGCCCAAATTCCAGAGATGGGATTAAGGCCATTGGTCAGGGCCTTGCCAAAGACAATGATATCAGGGGTAATATTAAAATGTTCCAGGGCCCAGAACTTTCCTGTCCTGTAAAAACCCATCTGGATCTCATCATCCACCAAAAGTATTCCGTATCTGTCCAGAATCTCTTTCAGGCCGCTAAAATACTCCTGCGGGGGAACAACATATCCGCCTGTGCCCTGGACCGCTTCAACATAAAAAGCAGAGAATTCGCATTTATTGCTTTTTTTATTCACCACTGAATAATATTCTGTCTCAAAGAGCCGCTCAAATTGGCGAAGACAATAGAGATCACAGAAGTCCTTTTTCTTTTCATAGGGACATCTAAAACAATAAGGAAAAGGCACAAACATCGCCCTGTCGCCAAAGTGGCCGAAGCGCTCACGATAGCGGAAACTCGAGGTAATCGCGCTAGCAGCCAGCGTCCTTCCATGATAGCCGCCCATAAAGGCAAAAACCAGGCTTCTCCCGGAATGGGCTCTGACCAGCTTCAGTGAGTCTTCTAATGCGGATGAGCCGCCGACGTTAAAATGTATCCTGCCCTTTTCTTCAAAGGTCCTCTCAATTCTCTGGGCAAGTTTCTGAGCCAAACGGATCTTTTCTTCATGCAGATACTGGCAGGCAAGCTGCGGAAGGATGTCAATCTGTTTCTTTAAGGCATTATTCAGGCGCTTGTTGCGGTAGCCGAAATTGGCCGCAGAGTACCACATCTGCAAATCCAGAAACTCTACCCCCTCCCTGTCATAAAGGTAGCAGCCTTCAGCAGATCTAAAAATATTCGGCTTTTCAACATAATGAACAGTATCCCCCCATGAACAATATTTTGCCTCTATCTCAAGGAGCTCATCAGTAGCAATGCGCTCTTCTTTCTTTGGAAGCTTGGTTACACTTTTGTTGTTCATGCCAGACTCCTTTGAAAATAATAGTATACCTTTTTTAGGCCTTGGAACGGAATGTGTTTTATTTTTTTCTCCCGGCAGTATTTTCGCAGGCTGCCTTTAGCGAAGATTATATCAGCTTCTTGGGCCGGACAGATATCTGAACGGCCGTCGCCGATGTAGATAATTATAGAGTTTTTGGGTGAATTTGCCAAGAGATTTTTTGTCTTACAGTGAGCGCAGACCGGGCATTTCTTATTTCTGAAAGGAAAGCCGAGAATGAACCTGTCTCCTGAAATACGCATTTTATTGGAATAAATCTTGAGTTTATCTATGCCGTTACGCTTTAAAATCCCCTTCAATATATAATCAAAATTATCGCTAACGACCGCGGTCTTAATCTTCTTTGCGCGCAGCAGTGAAATTAGTTTTAAAAAAAACGGATCTAATTTAATGCCTGCCAGATACCTATCTAAAGAATTCTTGGTGATCCCCATGCAATGGATCTGGCCTTCAAGGCACTCTTTTGAGCCGATCTTGCCCTGGCGCCATCTATCTTCCAGCTTGATCCAACGGTCATCTCTGGCGAAGCGCTGGACCATGTTATCAAAAACATCAAATTTGGCGATGGTGTTGTCAAAATCAAAGAAAACGGTAAATTTAGAATTTCTTCCCATAGATATAAATCGGTATGTCCTTATGCAAAAGGTAGGAAAAATACGATCTTTTTCCTTTGAACAATAAATTAAAACCCTGCTGCGCAAAAAAGGAAGATG
>Ga0315285_10006913_pt1 | contig 11682 bp, 10 predicted proteins | sample YL17G09_36_MG_FD_203698 | JGI IMG/M metagenome (GOLD analysis project Ga0315285, IMG submission 203698) | Sediment microbial communities from Yellowstone Lake, YNP, Wyoming, USA - YL17G09_36 | ecosystem: Environmental > Aquatic > Freshwater > Lake > Sediment | place: USA: Wyoming | collected... | reverse complement strand
AACTATCGTCTGTACATGACCCCCGAGGGGGGAAAAGCCGTTTTCCAGACCTTCAATCGGGTTTTCCGAACGGGGATTCCGGAACAAGCCTTCGACTGGGAATTGGTGCGCCCGGATGGGACGCACCGATCCGTCGAGGTTTCCGTGTCCCTGATCAAAGCCGCCGATGGAAGCATCAAAGGTTTTCGCGGCATCGTGCGCGACATCACCGAGCGCAAGCAAGCGGAGGCGGCGCTGCGTAAATCTGAAGCCGAACTGCACGCCCTGTTTGCAGCCATGAAGGACGTGGTTTTTGTGACCGACAGGGATGGACGTTATATTAAGATCGCGCCGACCGACCCCGGCGGGTTGGTCAAGCCGCCTGCAGAATTGATTGGAAAGACCATGGCGGATGTCATGCCGAAAGCCAGGGCGCGTGAATTTGTTGCATACATCCGGTCTGTCCTGGAAACCCAACAAACCATGCAGGTTGAATATCCATTGACGATAAGCGGACAAGTGGCATGGTTCTCTGCCAGCATTTCACCCATGGAGCAGGATACTGTCATCTGGGTGGCACGCGATATCACCGCTCGCAAACGGGCGGAGACAGAACGCCAGGTTCTTCTGGATATCATGCAAGGGTCGGCTGCTGCGCAAAACCTGCAGGAATTTCTTCTTCTTATCCACCATTCGATTTCCACAGTGATTGACGCTGAGAATATCTCCGTCGTTTTCCATCGTAAAAATACCGGCTTGTTTGAAGAGATCTATAAGTTGGACAAGTTCGATCTCCCAATGCCGCCATCGAAACTCGAAAAGAGTATCACCTCCTATGTCTTCCGCACTGCTGAGCCGCTTTTGCTGACCCAGGCGGGGTTTGATGAACTGGTGGCGCAGGGCGAAGTGGAACTCGTTGGCACCCCCTCGGCTTGCTGGCTGGGAGCGCCTATCAAAACCCCCGTTGAAACCATCGGTGTGATCTCTGTCCGGAATTATGAGGATGCGAATTGTTACACTAAGCGCGACCTTGAGTTCCTCTCCTTTGTCGCCGCCCAGGTGTCGCAGGCGATCGAACGCATGCTGGCCGAGAAAGCCTTGGAGGCCAGTGAGAAGCGCCTTCAGGCGATTGTCGAACACAGCCTGGATGAAGTCTCACTGGTGACTGCCGACGGCACGCTTATCTGGGAAAGCCCGACCGCGTTCCGGCCGCTGGGTTATCCGCCTGGTACGTTCGGAGGCCGCAGCATCTTTGACTTGTTTCATCCAGACGACCGAGTCACCGCACTCCAGACGTTCTCTGAGGTAGTTCAGCAGTCCGGCTCCAGCCGCGATGCGCTTTTCCGCCTCCGGCACCAGGACGGTACCTGGCGCTGGATGGAGGGAATCGCCATCAATCTCCTGCACGACCCGGCCGTCGGGGCGGTGGTCATCAACTACCGCGACATCACCGAGCGCAAGCAGGCGGAGGCGGCGCTTCGTAAATCCGAGGCCGAGCTTCGCGCCCTCTTCGCCGCCATGCATGATGTGGTCATCGTTTATGACCGGCAGGGGCGTTATCTCAGCGTCGCTCCGACCAGTAGTTCGCTGTACGAGTCCGCTTCCGAGATAGTCGGAAAGACCCTGCATGAAGTCCTGCCAGCACCGCAGGCTCGCTTGCTCCTCAAAAACATTCAGCGTGCACTGGAGGTACGCTCCACGGTTACGGTCGATTACAACCTGGACCTGGACGGGCGGCAGGTCTGGTTCGCGGGAGTCATCTCCCCCATCACGGAAGACACAGTGATCCTGGTCGCCCACGACATCACCAACCGGAAACTGGCAGAGAAGCAGATAAAAGTGTCAGAAGAAAAATTCCGCTCCCTCTTCGAGAACATCCCGGACGGTGTGTACCGCTCCACACCCGATGGCAGTCTCCTGCTGGCTAATCCAGCCCTGGTGCGCATGCTTGGCTATGAGACCGAAGATGAGCTGTTAAACGTCCCCTGTCCAGACCTGTACGTCAATCCACAGGACAGGCAGGATTATGTCGATCATATCAGCAGCGATGGTCTGGTCCGTAATATCGAGAAGCTCTTGAAGCGTAAGGATGGGCAGCAGATCACCTGCCTGGATAATGCGCACGCACATTACGATGAAAAGGGAGAGATAACCTTCTTCGAAGGCACCCTCACCGATATCACCCCCCTCAAGCAGGCTGAGAAAGCCCGCCAGGAAAGCGAACAGCAGTACCGCAATTTGTTTGAAACCGTGCCGGTTGGCATCGGAGTCGCGGATCCATCCGGCCAGTTATTAACCTTCAATGACGCCATGCTGAAACCCGGTGGATATGCCCGTGAGGATATCCATCATACCAATGATCTCTACTATGATCCTGCCCAAAGTGCTGAGATCACAGCGTTGGCTCGCAAAAAGGGTGATCTGCATCAATATCCTGTCCAGTTTAAACGCAAGGACAGCACACCCTACGATATCCTGCTTACCCTCACGCCAACCCTGTTCAATGGGCAGCCCTGCCTGCAGGCTCTCGTTGAAGATGTCACCGAGCGCAAGCGGATAGAAGAAAAGCTGGAGGAGGAACGGATCCTCCTGCGGACGCTGATTGACAATCTACCCGACCGCGTTTTCGTTATGGATGTTCAAGGCCGTAAAATCATATCGAACACTGCAGACTGGCAAGCGTCTGGGGGAAAAACGATGGAAGATGTCATCGGAAAGACAGACTATGAAACTTATCCGCCTGAATTGGCAGAGGATTACTGGGCTGTTGACAAGACGGTAATTGATTCCGGAATATCTATCATCAATCGTGAAGAACCCGGGCTCGATTCCCAGGGCAACCCGGTCTGGGTATTGTCTTCCAAGGTACCGCTACGCGATGGCCAAGGGAAAGTCGTAGGGCTGGTGGGTATCGGCCGGGACATCACCGAGCGCAAGCGGATGGAAGAGGCGCTCCGTGAGAATGAGAAGAACCTGGCTGAAGCCCAGCGCATTGCCAGGCTGGGCAGCTGGGAGTACGACGTGGCGGCGGATAAACTCTCCTGGTCGGAAGAGATGTATGCCATCTATTGCGTTTCCCCTGCTGACTTCCAACTCACGAATGAAAACTTCCTGGGTTTGATCCATCCTGAAGATCAGGGGTTAATGGCGCAGTGGATCGAGAGCGCCAATCAAGGTCGGATTGCAGGTGATCTGGAATATCGCATTGTTCACCCGGATCAAACCATCCGCTACTTGCGCAGCCGCGCTGAAACCATGCTTGATGATTCGGGCAGGCTGCTGCGCCTGATCGGTACTGACCAGGATATCACCGAGCGCAAATTGTTGGAGGAAGAGACCCTCCAGCGACTGAAGGAACTGGAAGCGATCAACCGCATTTCCACTGCCCTGCGCACTGCCCAGACCGTGGAAGAGATGCTCCCCATTTTATTGAACGAGACCCTCAAGGCTGTTGGCACCGATTCGGGCAGTATTTATACCTGTGATGCGCAAGCCGGAGTGATCCGCATGCAGGCTGCCTGCGGCTGGTTCGTCAACATCCCTGATACACCTGTGAAAATCAGCGAAAGGATTGCAGCGCAGGTCTTGGAAAGTGGAAAAGCCTATATAACCAGAGAATTCGCCGCCGATCCGCTGCCCGAGTGGTTGATACCCTATGTCCCCCCCGGTCATGGTGGTGCGGTATTACCGATCCAGGCCGCCCGCGAGAATATCGGTGTGTTCTTCATCTCCGTTCCGCAGCCGCGCGTGCTGACCGAGTCTGAGATAAATCTATTATCCACGCTGGCTGAGATCGCCGGCAATGCCATCCGCCGTGCCTCCCTGCACGCCGAAACTGAGCGCCAGCTGCAGCGCCTGGATACCCTGCGCAAGATCGACCAGGCAATCAGTTCCGTCCTCGACCTGCGTTTGACCCTTAACATCCTGCTCGACCAGATCATTTCCCATATGGGTGTGGACGCGGCGGATGTGCTCCTGCTCAATCCACACACCCTGATCCTGGAATACGCCGCCGGCCGCGGTTTCCGTACGTCTGGCATCGAACGCTCACAACTGCGCCTGGGAGAAGGTTATGCCGGTCAGGCTGCCCTGGAACGCCGGCTGGTCAGCGTCTCCAACCTGACCAGCGCGGGGGAACACTTTACACGTTCTTCCCTTTTATCTGGAGAGGACATGGTTGCTTATTTTGGTTTGCCGCTGGTCGCCAAAGGGCAGGTCAAGGGTGTTTTGGAGATCTTCCATCGCTCTCCTCGTGACCCGGATAAGGAGTGGCTGGCCTTTCTGGATACTCTGGCAGGGCAGGCTGCCATCGCCATCGATAATGGACAGCTTTTCAACGGCCTCGAACGCTCGAACATGGAACTGGCACTTGCATACGATACGACTCTTGAAGGCTGGTCGCATGCGCTTGACCTGCGCGATAAAGAGACCGAAGGTCATACCCAGCGTGTGACCGATATCACAATTCAACTGGCGCGTATCATGGGTGTTTCCGAGGTTGACCTGGTACACATCCGTCGCGGCGCTCTCCTGCATGATATGGGAAAAATGGGCGTTCCTGACAGTATCCTGTTCAAGCCCGATGCGCTCAGCGAAGCGGAGTGGGAGATCATGCGCAGGCACCCGCAGTTCGCATTCGAGATGCTTTCACCCATCCAGTATTTTCGAGGGGCACTCGATATTCCCTACTGCCATCATGAAAAATGGGACGGTACTGGCTACCCCCGCCAACTAAAAGAGGAGCATATCCCGTTGTCGGCTCGCATATTCGCAGTGGTGGACGTCTGGGACGCGTTGACCTCAGACCGGCCTTACCGGTCTGCCTGGTCAAAAACAAAAGTTCTGGACTACATTCGTGAGCAGTCCGGTAAACACTTTGACCCCCGTGTGGTCACCGCCTTCCTGGACATTCCCAAATAGCCATCCTTGAGCGCGGACTCTGCGTAGAGTTCAGCATTATGTTCGAACGTCCCGTAGGTTCAAAACCTGCGGGACGTTTCTTGTCCTCCACCCTCTCCTCCATGTCACCCTGAGCGAAGCGAAGGGTCTCCTCCAGCCGCCGCGTGTCACCCTCATGGGGCCTCCTCTGCGATGTGCCGCGCTTCAAGCCCGCAGGGCTTATCATGTGGACCCCCGGCTGCTTCTGAAGGGGCTGTTCCTCTGTCCGGTTCTGGTTGTAACGCCGAACATCCCACACATGGGTGTGTTCTATATCGTGGTAAAATATGTACAAAATGTACATCATGTACGATAATCACGGAGCGATTCTATGACCATTACGAAGATCAACAGTGGTGAAGCACGCATCAAATGGCGTGACATGCTTGACCAGGTATATGCTGGGGTTACTGATATCATCATCGTACGTAGCGGGAAGGATGTGGCTGTTCTCATCCCTGCCTCCGATTATGAGGCGGTACGAGAGGATCTTGATGAGCTGCGTAGTGCTCGCCAGGCGGCCGCGGCCTACGCTGAATGGCAGCGTGACCCTTCCGTGGCACGTCCCTGGGAGGAAGTAGAAGCGGAATTAACCAGCAAGGGGCTGGTTGATGCCTGAGAAGACCGTTTGGAAAGTCGTCATCCATCGACGGGCAGAGAAAGTTCTGTACCGTCTCCCCAGGGATGTTCTTGAATGTATCCGAACTGCGATTCGTAAATTGGCTTATAACCCCTTACCGGAAGATTGTAAAAAACTTGCCGGGTATAACAATCTGTACCGGATTCGTGTCGGCGACTGGCGTATCTCCTACACTGTCGAGAAGGATCGACTGGTCATTTTGGTGCTCGAAATTGCCCCGCGTGGTGGTGCATACAGGAATTTATAACAGATGAATTCATAATTTCACAAAAATCTCTGGAAGGATCTAACTCGCATTGTCTCTCGCCCAGCAAGCCCGAAGGGCGTATCCTGCGGACCATGTAAGAGCGGACCCCGACTGTCTTGAGGGGGCGGTGCGCCTGTTATCAAACTTTATGACACCATACTCAGCACTACCGCCTACCCCCACATCAACAAAACCGGCACCACCCAGTTCCGCCTGCGCTTCCAGAAGGATGATAACGACGACATGAGCGCAGACTACATGGAGTTCTTCAGCGGGAACTACACCCTCAACACCTCCTGGCCGCAGCTGGTCATCCAGTATTACCTGCCTTCCCGAAGGACACCGGGACGGTGTAGAAAGCACAAAAATCCCTCCTGCGGATTGCCGGAAACCGCTGTCAGCCATTTGACATAGAACATGTGTTCTGTTATAATGTTGTCATGTCAATCTGGCGCCACTTGTTATCCCGGCTTGGTTTGCGCATCTACCACCTGGACGAAATGCTCCACATCGAACTGAAAAGGCTGGTCGAGCAGGAAGGCCGTCCGGAAGATGAGATCGTTGCTGACCTGATAGCTGCCGGCATGTCCCACTACCAACTCGCCGGCGAACTCTGGCAGCACTGGCAGTCCCTTTCGTGGCGCGAACAGCAGGTGACCGGCCTGGTCTGCCTGGGCTATACCAATCCCCAGATCGCCGTCCGGCTGTGCATTTCGCCCGAAACGGTCAAGACCCACCTGCATAACGCGCTGATCAAGTTCAACCTGCACACCAGGCCTGAACTGCGCACGGCATTGAGGAAGTGGGACTTCAGCAAATGGGAGACTTCCTGAAAGCAGTCTCCCATGATTGACCCTGAACTGTCCAGCACGATCATTTCCACGCTGCATGGATCGGTTCCCTCCTCGACCGGTCATGAGCCTCTGGTTAACCTGTTCGTGATACCCCCCGGTTAAAGCATCCCCGCATGGGAGTGTGGGATCCGCCCGGCTCGGAAAAGCAATATAATCAGGTCAAATGACGCAGATCATCACCTACTCACTGAGGTCAGACGCGGCAAATTCGGATGAATACTACCGGACCGTTGCCGCCTTCGCCGAGGACTGGCTCGCCAGGGTAAAGCCCGGGCTTGCCGGTCTTATAACCGGATTCCGGGATCACAGGCGAGGGCACGGCGAACCGGACCGCTCTCCCGATGAATGTGCATTCGAACTTCTGGCATTGGGAGTGCTCGTCCACGAGCATGGCAAGCAAGCTGCCCGCATGGCAGGCTGGCAGGTGCGGCTCTTGTGGTGGCTGGCTTTGGCGCGCGAGCGTTATCCCATGGCAGAGGCAGCCATCAAATGGCTGCGCGGCTTGATATCGGGAATTGACTCTGACCCGGTCAGTGTAAAGAATGAAGAGGATATCCTCACCCAAACCATTCGCTGGTTGAAAGTGAATGAAGAAAGCGCCAAGGAGAGGCGGCTGGCTCAATGGGAAGCCTATTTTAAAAGCAATGGCGCTCTGCAAACCCGGGAGGCGGTTTCGCGCTGTCTTGACCTTGCCGAGGATTTTGCCAGGACCAGCCGGTATGTGCTGGGCAGGTACACCGGGGGTGTTGAACGTTTTCTAAGTGAAACAGCCCCCCGCTACCGCTGGCGTTACGATGCCGGGCTTGTGTCACGTACCCACCTGGAGTATCACCTTGGCATGCTGGGCAGCGAGATCCTCAACCGGGTATACCGCCAGCGCTTTCTCGCCAGCCGGAATAAGGTAGCCATCGTTCCGCCATGCATGCGGGCTCAGCCGGAAGGGGAATGCAAAGCCCTGGCAACACCCTTCGGGGCAAAGTGCCAGGCGTGTACGGTAACCTGCCGCGTCCACCAGATCACCAAACTGGGAGAGAAAACCGGCTTCGAGGTGTTCATCATCCCTGATGAACTGCACGTATTTGGCTCGGGGACGGGGAACCAGGGCCTGGGATTGGTCGGCGTCTCCTGTGTCCTGACCAACTGGAGCGGCGGCTGGGAGGCGGATGAAATGAACATTCCCGCCCAGGGGATCCTGCTTGACTATGTCGGCTGCAAATACCATTGGGATAAAAAGGGTTTCCCGACCGATACCAATTTAACCAAGTTGCAGGAAGTAATGGGTGTATCAGAGTAAATGTATTCCCGGAAGCCGAATGCAGCTTACCCCAAAAATGCCTCGGTCAGGCGCTTACATTTTTAGATGGTTTTTCCCATCATTATAAGGGATGCCTGGTACCGGGAATGGCGGGGGATTCCCGCTTGAAAAACCGCCACGAATATCACGTTGCCTTGAACTCATAAATGAATGGCCGGTTGATCGGCCAATACAAAGCATTACAGACGCTGGCATTCACGAACAGGGTGTGTCCATTTGAGCTCTTTCCGGCTGCTTCATGGATATGACCGAAGATATGCAGCACTGGCTTTATCCGCTCAACGGTCTCCTTCAGGTCCCGGCATCCAACCGGTCCATTGAGCAGTGAGTGGTCTCTTTGACCCTGGGGCGGGCCGTGTGTGATCAGCACATCGGTCTCCAGTGGAATAAGCCTCCACTTATCCTGGAGCGCTGGTCCGCGCGGCAGGTTGAATGCCATATCGCGGAACATTGGCTGCCACGGGCTACCATAAAAATTAATGCCCTGTACCGCAATCCCCCGGTCCTGCAGATATGTGCCGTTGGTCAGGCGCCTCTGGCTCTCTGCGGAATGTGATTCAAAGCAAAAATCGTGGTTGCCAGCGATTAATAATTTGCAGGCATGGGGTAAAGTTCCCAGGAACTGGTTGAAATCATCCAGTTCAGCCAGCCGGCCATGGCGGGTCATGTCTCCGGCGTGGATCAATACATCTCCCGCGGGTATTTTAATGTACCGGTACATACCATGCGTATCGCTAATTGCTACAATTCTCAATATCATATCCGTCTGATGATGAGCGTGGTCTTCATGTTTCAACTACGCTGAGTGTCATGCACACGCCACATATCTTTATCGGTCAGGCACTTTTCAGCCTCCGCGCCACGGGTTCTGGCATCCAGTTCCACGTTCCGTTGATCCTTACCCCCATCCAGCACTTCCTTGTAATATTCATGCTGGATCATCAGGTTCATGATCTCATTGGTGCCGGTCCAGATCTGGGCCAGGCGGTAATCCCTCACCATTTTTTCAACGGGGTAGATCTCGGTATAACCGATCCCGCCCATGATCTGCATGGCTTTATTAGCAACCTCCCAGGCTGTATCCGTGGCAAACTTCTTGGCTTCACTGACCAGCCGGCGGGAATTGGGAGCACCCGCATCCACAGCGCGGGCTGCCATATACACCAGCGCACGCGCCGCATCCAGCCGGGTGATGGCATCTGCCACCATGAAGTTGACCGCCTGAAAATTGTGGATCGGCTGTCCGAAAGCATGGCGCTTGTCGCTGTAGCGGGTGGCGATCTCCAGGGCAGCCCGCGACCTCCCCATTTCGGATCAAAGCGCAGACCCAGCAGGTGATGGGCTGCCAGCTTCTCGACAAACTCCCGCGGGTACCTGATCTCGTCGTGGTCCAAAGCCCGCACCAGGTCATGCGGCACTTCATCCCGCACAAATTCCCGCACTTCCTTTTGGATGCTTTTTTCTTCATCGGTCATCAACATTGGGTAGAACATCTCTTCTCCTCCTCATCGAATTCTACCACCATGATGGGACAGATGTTATGTATTTTTTCTGTGAATTACGGATGGCGCTTCAGCCGCACACGGAGCGTGTCGGCTGCAAGTGCGGGTTGTGCGGCCCCCTGCCCCGAACACGACACACAATGGCTAGATGTTATTCACCAGACGGTGTTGTAACTACCCGTCCACGATGTACTTTCCAGAGCCCCAGGAGTAGCCACACAGTGACCCCTATCACTCCTGTGAATCCACCAATCAACGGATTGACATCCGGGAATAAAATGCGCCAGATGCCATATACCTGACCATTGAACGCTCCATGAATCCATCCAGCCAGGATCGAGCTGCGATTCCGCAAAGTCAATTCGTTTATATAGATACCTATGGCTGTCGTCATAACCACCATGCCAACGATGCCCAATAAGGGGTAACCTGGGTAGTTGAAGCCTACCACAATCAATGGTGCATGCCACAGCCCCCAAATCACACCCACAATAGTGTAGGCCTTGAGTTTGCCTAGTGGTATCAGTTTTGGCAGAAAGTAACCACGCCAGCCAAATTCCTCGCCAAAACCAAATATGCCGTTTATCGTAGGGCCGAGGAACAGGCTGGCCAGGAATACTGCTGGCAGAATCAACGCCGAAGAAGGCATAGTCGAAGTCTCAGCACCGGTCGAAGCCAAAAATGCACGAAAATCTGCCAACTGCCAATCCGGTTGACCCAGGCCCAGAAGCCAGGTCAAAGTGTAAGTAGCAATGAAGCAGGCCGGTACGACTAGCGCCGAAGCAAGGTACGGTCTCAATGCACCAATGCGAAAGTTGGTAATGGCAAAACCCTCATGCGTGATCAATTTGATCGTGAGCACAGTGGCAACCGCCGGCACCCACATTACCCCTGCGATAACAAACTGACCGTAAAGCGGGGGGACTCCTGTCAAATGAAACCCTGCCAGGATCAATGTGCCCTCGATGGCGTAGGTTACGCCAAAGGTAATGATCAGGAATGAGATTATGCCTTTGCGATCAATCATGGTGTGATTTCTCCCTGGCGATCTGGCCTGGTAGTCTGCGGCGCAAGATCCAATGCTGGGCCGCATAACTTGAAACTCGGTTGACAATCTCAACTTAACTGCTTATGGACGGCTGCCGTAAAGTAACCCAAATGGGGATTATTGGGATCAACGATCACAATAATTATACCAATATTGATTTTGACATCTTATGCTTGCGAAATGAATATATTTACATACCTATGAACAAGCATATTCATATTTTCGATAAAAAAACACTGAAGAAATAGACAGATAAGGGTTGCCAATATGCTCCCCAAAATACATACTTACTTTGATATGTCTAAATCCGATAAAAACTTGATATTCCCAGAATTTCAAAACGATTTCTTGTTAATCGTTGGAGACGCAAAAGAAGAGTTGTATAAATATAAAGACAACAATTTTCAATCTTGCATAACGAGCCCGCCTTATTAGGGATTAAGGGAAAATGGTATCTCAAACCAGATAGGCATTCAAACTTTAATATTACTGATGGGATTTATGGAATACTCTCAAAAGAATACCGCAAAAACTATATAACAAATCTTGATGAAAATATAAACTGTAGTGATACTTTAATAGTCCATTTAGTTTTTTGTTTTCCCTCTAAATTTACTTTTCATAATGGAATGAATATCATTAAATAGAGAATGCAATTCTGCCATAAATGGTTCAAAAGATAAGAAGTCGGGAACATCGATTGACCTGATATTTTCAGGGAATGAATAATTTGCATAAATAACTTTATGAATTTTCGGAACATCATGCAAATTTATTTTTGATGCAAAAGGAAAATAAGGATCTTGAAATCTAATATTTAATTGCTCATTAGTGACTTCTTCGTATGCTATTGGCTCTGTTTTATAGTACCTAAGATTAATAGTCTTTATACTTTTAGCTAATTGGATTAAAGACTTAGCAGATAAATCATAGCCTAGAAAATGATTTAGTAACAACTCATCATTTCCAATTTTGTCAATAAATGGATTTTGGTAGATCAATTTCAATTTATCAAGCTCATTCTTAAATATTGTTCGTAGATTCAACTTCCAAGTGCAACTTTGAAGGTCGACACGAGAGGTAAGCTGGTGTAGGATGAATACTTCTCAGACGACCAAGTCAAAGGAGCACTCATGCGGTCCTACACACAGCTTACCCG
>Ga0315285_10006912_pt1 | contig 11684 bp, 8 predicted proteins | sample YL17G09_36_MG_FD_203698 | JGI IMG/M metagenome (GOLD analysis project Ga0315285, IMG submission 203698) | Sediment microbial communities from Yellowstone Lake, YNP, Wyoming, USA - YL17G09_36 | ecosystem: Environmental > Aquatic > Freshwater > Lake > Sediment | place: USA: Wyoming | collected... | reverse complement strand
GGTACTCCTCCAGGAGGAGTCTGTAGAACCTCCGGGCCGTCGCGAAGTCGCCCACTTCGTAGTCGGCAAGGCACGCCAGGCCCCAGTACACGCCCGTCTTGTCCTGGTTGGGATTGGTCGGGTCAAGTTCGAAGGTCTCGTAAGCCTTGACTTCAGCAGCCAGGCGTTTCTCCGGCTCGTTCAGGATGAAGTGGCATGTGCCAATGAGACTGTAGAGCGCGCTCTGGAACGGAGAGTCCGGGTGCTTCTGGATGAACGCCTCGATGTTCGTAATCACCTGGCGGGCGACCTCCGGCTTGAACGACGCCACCAGGGTCGCCTGCTGATGCATGAACGCCTCGTGCCCGGCCACGTGGTCCGGAAAGCGGTCGATGACTTCCTGGTAGGCGGCGCGAACCCCGGCGAGATCGGGCTCCTGGCCGGTGGGCGGCAGGTGCTTAATCCGCGCCAGGGCCAGGAGGCTCCAGGCGGCCTCGTCGCTCCCGGGGGCCAGGTCGAGTACCTGCCGATAGAGCCGCGAGGCCAACGCGCAGTCCTCGCCCGGCCGGCGGAGGTTCCACGTCGTGGCCAGCCCGTACAGGGCTCGCGCGTGAAGGGGATTGTCGGCAGGCGTGGCGCCGCGGGCACTCTCGAACCCCGCGGCCGCGTCGCCGTACTCGCCCACACGGTAACGGTTCCAACCGATCTGAATCTGCTCGGCGGGGTCGACAGCGGTCGAAGGTCCGCACCCGGCAGCCGCGAGGCACACCAGCACCGACGCCAGGGCGGCCCGCGAAAGGAAGGTGGTGTGGGGGGAGTCGCCCATCGGCCCGTCCTTTCTCCCCGGTAACCTTACAGTGCCGGCGATTGGATTGTCGAGCAATTCCCTCACTTTGAATGCACGAGCGGGCGAGAGGGTTACGCGAATTGGAACGAGCGGCATGGCCGCGCAGGATTTGCCTGGCCGCGGCCGACACGGCCGCGAGAATTCGCCACCGGGCCCCACGCGCAATCGCGTCGCCGCATCGGCGACGGCGAAGCCAGGCAAGTGCAGACAACACGCTTTACTTCCGCGGCTTCAGGGCGTCCTTGTACCCACCGCGGTCCTTCCATCCGGCGAGGCCAGCGAAACTCTCGGCCTCGACGAGCACCCCGGCCGCCCGGACCTCGCCGCCCCGCCAGGGGGCGCGAACCGGTTCGGCGTCTCCATTCCGGGCGGGCGCCGCGGCCGAGGAATTCCGCCGCGCGGGGAGTCTCCGGAATTTCGGCGAAACCCTTGCGGGCCTGGCGGATTCCACAGATAGCAGGCGCGATCCATCGCCTGCCCCCCGGCCGCGAGGGGCCGCCGGACCGCCAACGCCCGGCCCCGCCGGCTGCCGGAAGGCGCGTCGCAATCGCACCCATCGCGATGTCGCCATGTCAGCAGTCAGGAGGGAGCGCCATGAAAACCTTTCTTCTCGCCGCAGGATTCCTGCTTCTCGGGGCCGGCGCCCTGGCGCCGGCGGCCATGGCCGACACGGTGGTCACCACCTCGGGCCAGATCTTCAGCGGGCAGGTCCTCGAAGAAAGCGCCGACAAGGTCGTCATCAAGACCGACAGCGGCACCGTCACCGTGCCGCGCGCGACCATCAGCGTTCTGGAAAGGGGCAAGGCGCCGGCGGCGCCCGTGATTACGCCCGAGAGGATCCCCCCCGGCTGCGCCCCCAAGGCCTTCGAGGAGGCGAAGGCGGCCATCGCCAAGGCCAACTGGGTCAAGGCCGGATGCCTATTGGCGGGCCTGCTGGAACTGTCGGCGGGGGCCCTTTCGCCCGACAGCCGCCTGGCGGCCACGGCGGCCCTGACCACCTGTTACCTCCAGATCAAGGATGGCGCCGGCGCCGCACGCACGTTGCGGCAGCGGGCCGATGTGGTCCCCGCCGAGGGCGACAAGCGGCGCCTCCTGGCAGCCGCCGAGGCGCTTCAGAAGGGCAGCACCGTGCTCAATGGCAAGGCCGTCAGCACGTATGAGGAGGCGATCGCGGCCGCCATGGAGTGGAAGACCGCCCAGGTGGTCGCCGAGGCCAAGGACTTGAGCGTCAAGGCCGGGGCCCTCAATGATCCCGGCAAACTGGAGGCCGCCGGCAAACGCTGCCTGGATCGGCTCAATGAGGCCGACCTTTACACGCCCGGCGCCAGCACCGGCCGCCGCAAGGAAGTCTTCGCGGCCCTGGCCGACAACATCATGACGGCCGGCCGCCGCGGCGTCGAGAAGTGCACACGCGAGCGCAAGGACCTGAGCCGCTACTGGCAGACCAGCGCCGCCGACGCCCGCTACGCCGCCGCCTACAACACCGAGGTGTCGCGCTACCTGACCACGCGCCAGGCCGCCGAGGACGCCCTGCGGAACCTCAAGGTCTTTGCCGCCAAGTGGCAGATCCCCGAACTGTACGCCGAGCGCGACAAGGATTGCACGGCGCTGCTGACGCAACTCGACGAACTCCAGTACCACCTGCTTCTGCCCGGCATGCCGCGGCAACTCAAGATCGCGCCGCGGCGCATCGGGTCGCAGTAGCGCTAGTCCAACGGTGCTTCGCGCTGGGGGTCTCGGCGCGCGGATGAGGCCACTCGAGGCCCGAGGCGGGGGATGGCTGAACTTTTTCCGTCCGCATGCGTCTAACACTGCAACGCCACATAGCGCGGCGGGTCTCCTGACCCGCCGCGCGCACGCGTTTTCTGGCCGCCGCAGGGCGCCTCCTGCGCGGTGGGTCGGGAGACCCACCGCGCACGGTGTCAAGTGGCGCTGTAGTACTATGGCGCTGTAGTACTAACCAGTAACGCGGTGATTGAGCCCGGATGGAGGGATGGCCGGGGCGATTCCAGAGTCACGGGGCACCTTATGCGCCACGGGCGCCCCGCCGAAAAGGTTTCCGCGACCAGCGTTCGCAGCCGCGCTCGGCAGCGGGTTATCCTTGCAGACCGAGGTGGACGGCTGTAGACTGTTCAACGTCGGCATAAAGCACAGCGGCCTGTACGCAGGAAGTCGGGCCGCCCGGAGGGACACCCAATGGGTACCTGCACGCAGTACCGCCACCCGACACGCTGCCGCGGGTGCTGCGCGGCCGCCTTGGCCGTGCTTTCCTGGATGGCGCTGGCCGTGTGGGCGGCCCCGGCAGCGGCCGACCGCGTCGTGACCAAGACGGGCGACGCCTTCACGGGGACCATCGTCGAGCAGGATCCCACCAAGGTCGTCCTCAAGACCGTCAGCGGCACGATGACCATTCCGATCGACAGCATCAAGACCATCGAGAAAGGCGGCGTGGTCTCCACCATCAACCCCGACTCGAAGGTCCCGACGCCGGTCGCAGGCGGCCCCACGGCCACGATCACCCCTGTTACCGTCGAACCTGCCAAGGCGGCCCAGGCGCTGGCTGCGGCCAAGACGGCCCTCGGCGCTGCCGACTGGGTCAAGGCGGGCGGACTGCTCGAAGGCCTCATGGCGCTCGACGAGAAGGCCCTGTCGGCCGACGACCGCCTCGGCGCGACCGGCGCCCTCATAACCTGCTACCTCCAGATCAAGGACGCCCAGGGGGCGGTCAGGTCCGTCATGCGCCGAGCCACGCTGGCCACGGACCCCAACGACAAGAAGCGCCTGCTTGCGGCCGCCGAAGCACTGCGGACCACGGGCAGCATCGAGTTGGGCGGCAAGGTCCTCACGCGGTTCGAGGAGGTCGTCGAGACCGCCATGGAGTGGAAGGCCGGGCAGGTTCTCAAGGATGCCAAGGACCTGGCCTCAAAGGCCCAGCGCCTAAACGAGACCGCCCAACTGGAGAAAGCCGCCAACTTCGCCTTCGCCAAACTTGCCGACGCCGACGTCTTCGTCCCGGGCTACAGCGCCGCCCACCGGCAGGACATCATCGAGATCCTCGTCCAGAATGCCATGGACGGCGCCAACGCCGCCGTCGAGCACTGCGAGAAGGTGCGGCCGGAACTGACCCAGACGCGGTTCACCAGCATCGTCAGCCGGGCCGCCGCCAAGGCCTGGAACGACAAGGCCATCGTGTACCTGGCGCGACGCCAGGCGGGCGAAGAAGCCCTCAAGAACATCAAGGCCCTCTCGACGAAGTATGAGGTGGCCGAACTCTACACGAAGAACGCCACCACCATCGCCACGATGCTCGAGAAACTCGACGACTTCCAGTATTACCCCGAGGGAACGCCGATGCACCCCCCGTCGTACTACGGCTATTACGGCACGGAGTCCCACACAAGGGTCAAGATCCAACTCCGCCGGTTCTAGAGCACTTCAAGGCATGGTTCACCGCCGCCGGGGATGAGCACCCAGTAAGCCCCCGGCACCGCCGGGGGATGCCTCAACCCGGTTCATCCCCACGCGGTGCGTGGGGCTTGTGAACCATGCCCACTTTAATGTCGGATTGTTGCGCGGCGGGTCACGTGACCCACCGCGCTCCACGCGTTGCCAGTCATGCGCGCGGCGGGTCAGGAGACCCGCCGCGCAACCATCCAACATCACAGTGCTCTACGGCCCGCCTTCGGCGGTGGGAACGCCGGCCGCGCGGCTGAGGCGGCGCAGGGCCAACTCGGACTCCGGTCGGACCTTCCGGGCGGCGAAGAAGAAGAGGACCCCGCCGCTGATGATCGCCGCAAAGAGCGTCGTTACACCGAAGTGCCCCGCCACAGCCGCCGCCGCCAGCGGCAGGAGCGTCAACGGGCTCGTCACCGTGTTCAGGAACCCGATGTACGACAGCCGCCGCCGCGGAGGCGCGCGGCCGATGAGGAATCGGTTCCCGCCGATGATGCTCCCCTGGTACGCCGCACCGATCGCCACCAGCGCCAGCATGTAGACGACCAGCGGCAGGTCCAGCACGGTCCGCGTGCCCCACAGGGGCAGCGAGAAGGCCGCGGGCATCCGCGGGGCGGCCAGCGCCAGGATCGGCCCAAGCAGGAAGCACACGCCCGTCCACACGAGGCACGTCCGGTCGCCGTAGCGGTCCACCGTCCAGCCCCACAGGGCGCTCGACAGAACGCGGCTGAGTTTGTAAGTGGCCACCAGGACGCCGCCCAGCGCAGCCACACCCACGAGGTCGCCCGGCTTGCTCAGTTTCTCCTGGCCGTAAGGAAGGAAGAACACCATCGCGAGGTCGTTGACGCGGAAGGCCACGCGAAGCCAGAAGTACGAGCGATAGTCAGGGCTCCGCTTGAGCCAACGCCAGCCGCGCACGAGCGACTCGCCGAACGTCGTCCGGCGCCGGGCCCGGGGTCCTTCCTCCTCGCGGCAGAGTATGAGGAAGCCCATCGCAATGATCGTCAGGACGCTGCCGATGAAACCCAGGATGAAGTAGTTCGACACGACGAGCGTCTGGCCGGCCTCGGCGTGCCCGCGGTTCAGGATCGGCTGGACCAGGAAGAGGCCCGCCACGAACGAAAGCGCCCCGCCCAGGAACTCGCGTGTGCCGAGGAACGTCCCGAGCCGGTCGAGTTGGATCATGCGGCCGAACATGTCGAGCGTGATGACGTGCCCGGCGCCCATGGCCACTGCGACGATCAGGAACCCCAGGAAAAACAGGCCCATCGTTACCGCGTCAACGCGCGACGCCATGAGCCAGATGGCCGACACCAGCAGCGCCGCCCCGATGCCCCGCAACACCGTCAGGCCGATATAGAACGGCTGCTTACGCGGACGATGTTCGAGGTGGCTTGAAACGTAAAGTTGCGGCAGGAGCGACCCACCCTTGTTCAGGACCGACAGGATGGCCACCAGGAAGTACGCCCACAGGTCGCCGAAGGCGGGGCGAGAGACGGCGAAGATCAACCCATTCAGCAGCAGGTCGGGATGCACGAAGTCATACGCCACCGTGCCGAGCGCGCCGTTCAACACGCCCAGCACGTAGTTGCGGCGGGACGGGGGTGCCACGGTCTCCGCGACTTCGGACATAGCGCGTAAATGTACACCCGCCGGCTGCACTCGTCCAGACCCAAAACGCCCACCAATGCGAAATGCGAAGTCCGAAATCGAAATCAGCAACTCAGGCCGAGCGTGACGACGCGCCGCCGCGCCCGCGGCACCGCCCCATCGCCCACACGGCGAGCAGGCCGGCACCCATGAAACTCACGGTCATCGGCTCGGGAACGTGGTGGGCCGCTGTAGCGTTGCCCCTGGCGCTGTCATCACAGGGCCCGCGGATGAACTTCATGGCCGCCAGGGAAGGAATCTGCCCGCTCCAGATATGCGACACCTCGCTGCCAAAGTCCCGGTCCGAGAAAGGACCCGTGCCCAGAATCCTGATGACGAAGTCCAGCGTTTCGCCGGGTGCCACCTCGTTCGGCGAGTTGCCGACCCCGCCCAAGAGCGCGGCGTCGAACTCGCCGAAAGGCGACGCCCGGTTCCCATCCTCGGCGAAGTTCAGCGTCCAGCCGGAGGGGCCGACCAGTTCCAGGCCGGTGACATTGGGCGCCGCGCTCCAGAAGATATTGTTGATGTAGTAGGCGTGGGGGGCGGCGGTCTCATTGGTGACCGACACCGTCAGCATGTCGCCGGTGACGCGGAACGCCAGCGTCGCCGACAGGACCGCCGGAGACGTGGAGTCGCTGGAATTCTCGCTCAGTGTGAGAATGACTGCGCCCCCGGCCGGCGCACTGGCGAGAACCAGCCACCCGATCGCCGCCAACGCCAAGCGAACTACCCAGACCACACGCTTCGTGGAACCCATCGTCGACACCTCCATCGTTCGCGATTATGCTGCGGTTGCCGCCGTGTGACCGACCCGCCGTAGGGGCAAGTTGGTGCAAGTGCCGCGGCCGACGCGGGCAACCTCGCGACCTCTAACAGTCAAGTCTACCGGCGGCGGGGGAATGTCAAACGGGAGGGCAGAAAAGAGGCCCTGGCGCCAGCGCCAGGGCCATTTCAGAGGCAAACGGCGGTGCGCGACTAGCATTCAAGACGCGCGGTTTTCCCAGGGGGGTGGCGGCCTCAAACCGATGCCCGAGGTCCGGCAATGCCGCGGCGGCTCAGGAGACCCGCTGCGCCAGGTTGCGTCGGCGTTCTAGTGCTCCGTCAAATATGAATCGATGGGTGCCATGCTTTCGCGATTCTGCGAAAGCATGGCACCCCCCAATGACGTGTGACAGAGCACTACGCCTGTTCGGCGACGGCCGACGCGATGGCCAGGTCCTCGGTGTGCGTAATCGTGATGTGCCAGGCGGTCACGCCGAGCGACTTCGCCTTCTCGGCGGTGGTGCCGTGGAGAACGACGTAGGGCTTGCCGGAGGGCTCGTTCAGGATCTCGATGCCCTTGAACTCGACGCCCTCGCGCCAGCCGGTGCCGAGGGCCTTCATCACGGCCTCCTTGGCGGCAAAGCGGCCTGCGAGCGTTTCCTCGAACCCCTTCTTGCGGCGCCGCGCGTACGCCACCTCGGCCGGCGTGTAGGTCCGGTCCAGGAAGTGGTCGCCGTGGTCGCGGATCATGCGCCGAATCCGCTCCACGCCGCAAAGGTCGATGCCGGTGCCGATGATCATGGGGCCAGAGAATACGTTGTGGACGGGAGCACGCCAAGCGAAATCAGAAGGGCGTGCGGACTCTAGCGCAGTGCCTGAGTACCGGAGTACCTAAGTACCTGAGTACCGAAACGACCTCGGCGGACGTCTTTGCCTTTTCCTCCGGTACTCAGGCGCTTTGTGCGATCTCGCGGTGTGCGCTCTCGCGGTTGCCTCCGGCCAGACAAGTCCGTAGACTGTCCGCGTGCCGTCTGAAAGGAGCGCCAATGACGCCTCGCGAGAAGTTCATCATGGCCCTCGAAGGCAAGCAGCCTCCGGGGCGGGTGCCGCACTTCGAACTGGTCTTCTACCTGACGATGGAGGCTTTCGGCCGCGTGCACCCGACGCACCGGCATTTCGGCCAGTGGGGGCAGATGTCCGAGCGCGAGCGCGACCTCCACCGGCGCGACATCGCCGACCTCTTCGTGGCCATCGCCCGCAAGTACGAGCACTCGGCGATCTTCTTCCACGGTCCCGGCGGCTGGGGCAACCAAGGCGACGACGAGGTCCGCCGCGTGCTCGACCACATCCGCGAGATTTCCGGGACGGACTACTTCCTGATGATCCACGGCGACGCCACCTACGGCATCCCCGACGGCGACCACATGATGGAGTTCTCGGAGAAGGTGGCCGACCGGCCGCAGGACGTCAAGGACGACGCGGCCCGGATGGTCGACCGGGCCCTGGCCTGGGCCGAAGGATACCGCCGGCACGGCGTCCTCGACGGCTTCGCCCTGTGCTCCGATTACTGCCTGAACACGGGGCCGTTCTTCAGGCCGGTGGTGTTCGACGAGTTCGTGACGCCGTACCTGGCGCGCCTCATCGCCGGGTACCGCCAGATGGGCTTCTACACCATCAAGCACACCGACGGCAACATCATGCCGATCCTCGATTCGCTGGTCTCGGCCCGGCCGCACGCCCTGCACAGCATCGACCCGCAAGGCGGCGTGGACATCGCCGAGGTCAAACGCCGCGTCGGCAAGAAGGTGTGCCTCATCGGCAACGTCAGTTGCGCGATGCTCGACACGGGCACCGACGAGCAGGTGGTCGAGTCGGCCCGCTACGCCCTGAAGCACGGGATGCCCGGCGGCGGCTACGTCTTCGCAACCTCTAACTGCATCTACACCGGCATGTCCCTCGGGCGGTACGACCTGATGTTGGACGTGTGGCGGCGGGAAGGCGTATACAGTACCTGAGTACCTGAGTACCTGAGTGCCGGAGTACCGGAGTACCTGAGTACCGCAGCAATGGGGCAACGGATCACATGCGCACGCGCGGCGAGGAGGAGGCACAATGAGCGAGACCCCAAGGACCGGTGTGCGAACCTACAGGGACCTGATTGCCTGGCAAAAGGCCATGGCCTTGGCGGAGCGGGTCTATCAGGCGACGGCGTCTTTCCCGGACAACGAGAAATTCGGTCTCACTGCCCAAATGAGGCGTTCCGCGGTCAGCGTCGCCTCGAATATCGCCGAGGGCTTTGGGAGAGCGAGGAAGGTCGAGTTTCGCCGCTTCCTCGACATTGCCCGCGGCAGTCTGTTTGAGTTACAGACGCAGGCCGAACTCTCGCGCAGGCTTGGCTTCCTGAAGGGCGACAACCTGGCCTCGCTTCGTGATGTTGCCCAGGAACTCGACGCCATTCTGACCGGCCTCATCCGGTCGCAGCGCGGCTAACTGCCGCCGGTAGCCCTGCTTCTGGCCTTGGCCGTTGCTCAGGTACTCAGGTACTTCGGTACTCAGGCACTTCGGCACCCAGGCACTTCGGCACCCAGGCACCTTTTCGTCCGGGGCCTGTTTTCTCTTCCCACAAACTGCTATATTGCCCCCCTTGAATCCCGAGGCAACGAAGAAGCAATGGACATCCTAGACGGTCTAACCCCCGCCCAGTCCGAGGCGGTGACGCATACCGAAGGCCCGCTGCTGGTGCTCGCGGGCGCCGGGAGCGGCAAGACCCGCGTGATTACGCGGCGGGTGGCGTACCTCCTGAGCCGGGGCGTGCCGCCGCACGCGGTCCTCGCGATCACGTTCACGAACAAGGCCGCCGGCGAAATGCGCCAGCGGACTGATGCGCTCGTGCCCGGCGCCCGGCGGCCGCTCGTGACCACCTTCCACAGTTTCTGCGCCCGGATGCTCCGCGAGTACGGTGAACTCCTGGGCATCGACCCGGCGTTTACGATCTACGACACGGCGGACCAGGCGGCCGCCGTCAAGCGGGCACTCGCCGAGTTGAACCTCGACCCGACGCACTTCGACGCCGGGAAGGTCGCCGAGGCCATCAGCCGGGCGAAGAACCGGCTCCAGCGTGCGGCCGACTATGCGGCCTCGACGCACACCGACCCATGGGCCGGGCACCTGGCGCGCCTCTACGAGGCCTACGAGGCGATCCTCAAGGAGTCGCACGCCCTGGACTTCGACGATCTTCTGCTGGAGATCGCGCTGGGCCTCCGCGACAAGGCCGAATTCCGCGAGCGCCTCCACGACCGCTTCCACTATATCCTCGTCGACGAGTACCAGGACGCCAACCACGCCCAGTACGTCATCGCCAGAGACCTGGCGGGCAAACGGCGGAACCTGTGCGCCACCGGCGACCCCGACCAGTCGATCTACGGCTGGCGCGGGGCGGAACTCTCGAACATCCTCGATTTCGAGAAGGATTTTCCCGACGCCAGGATCGTCCGCCTCGAGAAGAACTACCGCAGCACCAAGACGATCCTGGCGGCCGCCGACGCCGTCATCCGCCACAACCGCGAGCGCAAGCCCAAGGGCCTCTTTACCGACAACGCGCAGGGCGACCAGGTGCGGGTGATCCAGACCGACGACGAAGAGGCCGAGGCGTCGGCCATCGTCCGCCGCACGCAGGAACTGAGGGCCACAGGGCTGGCCTGCCGCGACATCGCCATCTTCGTCCGCACCATCGCCCAGACGCGGGCCATCGAGGACGGGCTGCGCCGCGCGCGGCCGCCCATACCGTACGAGATCGTGCGCGGCACGAGTTTCTACGAACGCAAAGAGGTCCGCGACATCCTGGCGTACATGGAAGTGCTGCACAATCCGAGCGACGAGGTGAACCTGCGCCGAATCATCAACTCGCCGCCGCGGGGCCTGGGCGACAAGACCGTCGACGTGCTGCTCGGCTACGCCCGGCGCGAAGGCATCGCGCTCTTCCACGCCCTGCCCCACCTGGAGGAGATGCCTGAACTCGCCGGCCGCGCGCGGGCCGCCGTCACGCGGTTCAAGGAACTCATGGACCGCCTGCGCCAGGCGCCGCGCGATTCCATGAAGGAACTCATCGAGGACGTCATCGACGCGTCGCGATACGCCGAGCACCTGACGGCCGCCGACGAGAAGGAGCGGCTGGCCAACCTCGACGAACTTGTGACTCTGGGCGCGAACTTCGACCGCGACGCCGCGGCCGCCGGCCAAGAAGACGACACCGTGCCGCGAGGCCTCGAAGGGTTCCTCCAGACCGTCGCCCTGGCGAGCGACCAGGACGACTACGACGAGAAGGCCGACCGCGTGCCGCTGATGACGCTGCACGCCGCCAAGGGCCTGGAGTTCCCGGCGGTGTTCATCGCCGGGTGCGAAGACGGCCTCCTGCCCCACGTCCGGAGCCGTGAGAGCCCCTCGCAACTCGAAGAGGAGCGCCGCCTGTTCTTCGTCGGCCTGACGCGAGCCAAGCAGCACGTGGCGCTCGTCTATGCGCGCTTTCGCCGCATCCGCGGGCGACTCGAACGATGCATGGCCAGCCCGTTCCTGCGAGAGATACCTGAAGAGGCCATCGAGGCGATCGACGAAACCACCGGCACCAGCCCCGCGCCGCTCGACGAAGGTCGCGGCTACGTAGGCCCCGGGCCCCAGCGGGTCATCAGGCCCGAGACGGACCCGGTGACGGGCCTCGCCATCGGTGAAGTCGTGCGGCACCCGACGTACGGCCTCGGCCGCGTGGCGGGTTTCACGACGGGCGGCGGGCGCCGGCTGGTGAGGGTCCGGTTCAACACGGTTGGTGAAAAACTGCTCGATCCGCAGTATGCTAAGTTGCAGAAGGTCGCGCCGGCGTAATCGGCATTCAAGGAGCCAATTCATGCCAAGCACCGACGTAAGATTCGAATTCCAGGGCGCCTTGGCCCAGGCGGTCGGACCCTTGAACGGCCTCACGAGCGCCGAGTGGGCCGCCCTG
>Ga0315285_10006909_pt1 | contig 11686 bp, 13 predicted proteins | sample YL17G09_36_MG_FD_203698 | JGI IMG/M metagenome (GOLD analysis project Ga0315285, IMG submission 203698) | Sediment microbial communities from Yellowstone Lake, YNP, Wyoming, USA - YL17G09_36 | ecosystem: Environmental > Aquatic > Freshwater > Lake > Sediment | place: USA: Wyoming | collected... | reverse complement strand
TGGGAGGATTCAGCGTGGGCTTTCGCTTGGTGTTGCGGAGGTTGGGGATTTTGTTGTGAGTGTGGAGCGGTCTGGGCTTCCGATGTCGGGGCTGTTTAAGGTTGTGAGTATTGAGAATCTTGCGGAGATTAATCGGGCGATTTCCGTTGGGAAGATGCGGGTTGCGATTCCGTTGGTTGGGTATGGGCGTGGAGTGTCGCAGGGTGTTCAGGGAGAAATTGAGCATAAAATAATGGAGGAAGAGGGGGTTGTTCCGCGGGATTTTAGGGTCGGTTCTTTGCCGGATTTGAGTTCGAAGGGGGGGTTGCGGGCTGTTGTGGCTCCGGTGAGGGATTTTTCTTTCAGTGTTGGTGAGGATGATGGTGCTGAGGGTTCGCGGCGGCGGGTGAGTGTGGATTTTTCGTTGTATCGTGGTGCTTATGCGACTGTGGTTTTGAGGGAGATTATGAAGTCGCGTCGGCCGGTTGAAGCTGGGTTTTAGTTTAGGAGGTTTGTGAGAATTTGGTAAATGGTTGTGTTTTGAAGTGGAAAGCAGGCTACCCCCCTCCCCCCTAGGTTTTTTCTTGGGCGGTGTTGTTGGGCGGGCTGTGAGTGGTTCTTTAGCAGGGGCTTCTTGCGGTCGTTTATTGTGAGTTTACATGAATCTTTCGAGTTTTGTCAGCCCGATTATTTCGTCGAAGTCGAGGCCGAGGGCGTCGAGGACTTGGTCGAATGTTGAATGCAAATAGGCTACGTATTTGTCGATGTCGATTTCGCTTTTTGTGGCCAGTTCGACGGGTTTGACGTGGGGTTCTCTTGCGGTTTTGACGAAGCTTATGAGGTCGCCGGCTCTTAGTTCGGTGCCGTTTGCTTGGAGGATTTTTGCGGCTTTGACGTGTTGGGGCGTTGTTTTTGTGTAGTGGCTGATTTCTTCGCCTAAGACTACGTTGAAGGCGAGTTCGTTCATGTTTTCCCATTCTCGTCTCTTCAACCGCATGTAGCAGTCGCGCACGATGTTGGCTATGTCTTGCTTTGCCCTTTCAAAATCCGTTGGGGACTTGACTTTTGAGAGGCGGTCTTTCATCTGGTCGAAGGCTTTTTTTATGAAAATTGGGATGTGCTTCTTTTTCCCTGTGAGTCCTTTAACGTCGACGGCGCCTTCTTCCAGAACTCCTAGGTAATTCTTTTTTCGCGTGCTGAAAACTGCGTATCTGTAGACTTTGTCAACGTCAAGGCTCATCTTCAGTTCATGCTCTGTCCAGTGTGCTAGTTCGTCAACCTGCTGTTTTGACGGGTTTTTCAGGAATAGGCTGTCTGTGTCTCCGTAGAGTACCTGAATGCTCAATTCTTTGGCTTTTTCGAGTATTCTTGTGATAGAGTGTCTGCCGATGGCCGCGGTTGCCTCGGCTACGGGGGGACAGTATAGGTCGAACGTTTCAGCTCCAAAAACGCCGTAGCTTGCGTTAAGGATGACTTTGAGCGCTCCTTGTGCAACGTTGTACCAGCTTCTCAAGTCTGGGCTCAGTGACTTGTCTTTTGATTTGGGCTTGTACCATTGGACGCGCAGGTCCCTGAGTGAACCGATGAGCAGGCTCTCCAGTGCCCGTTTCTTGGTGCATACCCAGTGCGGCGTGTTGGGAATCAGGTTGCTCTTGCATTCGGGGTGTGGACACAGAATGCTTTGATAGCCTAGGTTCCACACTTTGATTATAGAGGGGTACAGGCTTGGGAAGTCCATGACGGCAACGTTGAAGTGCACTCCCGGCGTTGGGTCAACCACTATCGCTCCCTTGTACTTTTTGCCTTTGATTATGGCTTTGGTCGCAGTCTTGCCTTTGGTTGCGAGAATGTCCTGGTCGTTGGGGATTAGCATGTTTCTTTTGCGGTGTTCGCGTTGCAGGAAATCTCTGATCCAGCGGGAGACGCCTTGCCGAGTCACGTCTTCCATCGGCATGCTGCTGATTCTCGTGAGCGCCAGCATGAGCTTCATGCCGAGTTCGTCGTCAAAGCTTGTGAGCTTGTAGGTGATTTCTGAGTCTCTCAGGCAGTATTTTGCCAGTTCGGTGTAAGTTAACTCGCCCAGGGTTTTTTGCACTGGTATTTTTTCAAGTCCTAGCAGGGCTTTGCCCAAATCGTTTAACGTGACGTCTCTGTATCGGTTGCTGAAAGCGTAGATCTGGATTGACCGGTTGAAGAAGAATTTGTAGAGGTCTATGTGTACGCCGTAGCTCAACGTGCAGGATCGCTTGCCGACTTCGATCGGAATCTCGTCTCTCCTGATGCCGAAGTTCAAGGCACGATTGTAGATATAGTGAAGGTCAAAATCGTCGCCGTTAAACGTCAAGACGAAGGGGTAATCCCACAAGACGTCAAAAATGGCTCTTACAAGTTTCTCCTCTGAATCGAAGGTCTCAACTTCAACGTCAGCAGGAAGATGTTCGCCGCCCTCGCGAACTCCTTCACGCTTGAGGAGTAGAACCTTCTTGGGCCTATCTGAACTGTAAAGTGAGACGCAGATAATCTGATAGGCTGCCTCACGTGGGTCGGGAACTCTCGTTGGAATCGGGGCCAAGACTTCTATGTCTAGGGCTACTCGACGGAACATTGGTACAGGGCACTCTAGGAGTCTCGCCCATTCCTCTGTAAAACCTAATTCCTCTTCAGTCGAATCCTTGAAGATACTTTTTATCTGACTTACAGTTTTCTCCACGTCTTCTAAGTGCTTCAGAACAAGGCTGCCTTTCCTTACTTCGTAGATCATACCGGGCAAAAGTTGCTTGTCGTAGATGTAAGATTGATAATATTTTATGGTTGACTCCCAGACCTTGATCTCTTCGCGGGTGATCAACGTATCCGACACTTTGGGGAAATCTTCGGGGATGATGTCTCGTATGCATCCCGTTGGGCGCCCGCCGATGGCCAAAGGGTCTTTTGTCACTATTTTTGTTATACTCACATTCTTGTCCAGAAGCGGGTCGAATTTCTGGACGATTTCAAAACGGTCAAAACCAGGGTGATGAGTTACCCGGCTGATTTTCTCGAGCTCATACTGAGATAGGTTAGTCAGACAGTAGGGTTGATGGCCTGTATTGTCGTACCAGAAATAGATTTGCCCTGAACTCGGTTCATAGAGTTTTATCACCGCTTTTCCGGCTTTTCCATCGTAAGTGGCAGAAACAAAATAAGCGAACGGCAGGTCGTGCGGTGCGAGCGGGGGAAAAAGAACTGCTCTTCGTTCCTCTCCCGAGACTCTGCCAGTGGATGTTGCGAGCGCCTTGTTTTCTGCTTTCCTTTCCACTAGAGGCTTGAGTTCTTCGGGGGAAAATTCTTCCAGATGCTTCTGCGCCATCTTCGATTTGACCTGAATGTTTTAATGACCTAGGTTGCCTAAAATCTCTTGTCCTCTTCTACAAAAACTGGCAACTGCTCACTCTTTGTTAGTCCAACTTGTGGCTTCAAAATGAAGGACTGCACAAACGCGCGCATCGTTAAGGGGTAAGTTTTTATTCTTTTTTGACCGTTCGTACTGACTATCCATCCGTCCTTTAGAAATATCTGGATACCGGTCCGTCGCGGTCATTCGTCGTCCTGGTCCGTCGTCGTCCGTGTTGTTGTTGGGGTAAAGTTATATCCAACCAACCAACCAACACCTGAGAACTCTCGGTATGACCGAAAACAAAGGAGGTATAAGCGCTCATACCGCGCGCGCACGCAGCTAGGATTCCCATTCAGGAATTTTGTCCTTGAACGCTCTTTCAAGAATTGTGTAGGTTATGCCACAGATTTCAACAATTTTCTTGTTCATCAGCAAGGCGGCCGCAAGCTTTTTCCTGTCATTGGAGGTAAAAGAACCCCAGCCTCCTTTGACTTCAATATACGTATCTTCTTTGGGCACGTAAAAGTCCGGCTGCATCTCCTTCAGAGGCCTATCATTATCTTCATTCCTTAACTTCAGTTTTCCAGCCATTTCTTCAATGTCGATATTCTTTTTACTATTCTTGTAAGGTTTAAACTCTATTCCGAGATATTTCAATATTCGGGCAACATTCGCCTCATGTGCACTATCGCAATGGAATCCCAAATCCTCACGGGGTCTACGTTTTGAATTCATGTGATGACTCATATTTCCAACATTCCTCAAAGCTCACTCAAGAGTTGTACCGTCGCGCCTAATATGAATTCACCGCGGCTCTCTGAAAACAGTCTCCAACATGCAATAAGCCCGTTATCAAACCGCCACTATTCTTCTCCAAAATCGTGCAATTTCCTTTGTCTTCTCAAGAAACCTAGGTCTGCCAAATCAAACTTGTATCCAGCAGACTTTTCAACTCCATCTTTCTCCACATCAAGACCTAGACGTAACTTCTCGCGCGCGCATCGCTCATGCCGTTGAGCACATTGAGTCATGTTCAATTCTTATTTACGACCTCGCCATTGTTACAACTGTGTGAACACAATGCTAAGGGAAGCTTGGACGCTGGCGATTGAATCTCTCAGCTGGATGCAGATGCGTAGACTAAGTGAACCGCTGGCTCTGGCCAAAACGGTCAAGCAGTTGAACGTCCATGATCCCGATGCAGTGAGACTTGCCCGCTCGCTTGTTTCCGAGACGGTGCGGAGACAAAACTTCATAGATGCTTTCATAGAACAAGCCATACGACCTTCAAGTCTCGATGAGTTGAACCTTGGAGTTCAAGCCTTTCTGCGACTTTACGTTTACCAGACAAGGATCGCCCCAAACTGGTCCAAAATTGACCTGGACCAAGCTGAAAACATAACAAGGCTTGCCCGCTCAATACTAGGATGGCAGACTCTTCAACCGATTGAACCATTTCTTGGCATGCTGCTTGTTCAGCGGCCCGAACCCGTGGTCGAGCACAAAGAGGATGTGACACGCGTGGCGTTGCAAACTTTCCATCCGGCATGGTTTGTTGAATATTGCTTCAGACTTTTCGGCAGAAAGGAAGCACTGGCGATCTTGGAATCAGATATTAGGCCTCCGCCACTTTGCGTGAGACTCAATACTCTGAGAGGCGGGCGAGATGAGATACTCAGGAAGCTTCGCGAAGAAGGGGTTGAAGTCGCTGAAGTTGAACAGTCAGCCTTCACTTACAAAGTAGTGAAAGCAGAGAAGCCGGTCACCGAAACCGCTTGCTTCCATGAAGGTCTGATCCATCTGCAGGACAGGTCAGACTCCCTCGTCGCTGAAGCGGCGAACCCTGGGCGTGGCATCACTGTTCTGGATGTTTGTTGCGCTCCTGGGGTGATTACGACGCAACTGGGACAGATGATGGATAACGATGGTCTCATAGTTTCCCTTGATTATTCACGGCGCAGGATGGCGGCGTGGACCAAAGAAGTTCAGCGTGCAGGCGTTGAGATTGCTGAGCCAATCATCGCTGACGCTCATAACCCTCTTCCAATTGCTTTGGAAGCGGACCTCGTCGTTTTGGATCCTCCCTGCACGGGAACCGGCATGTTCGGCAGATTGCCGTCTTTCAAGTGGCGACTGTCCCCGCGATCTATTGATAGAATGGCTGACATTCAATGGCAGATGTTGGATAATTGTGCTTCACATGTGAAATCTGGAGGCGTTTTGATCTACTCCACTTCAAGCATAACTGTGGAAGAGAACGAGCTGCTTGTCGAGAAATTCTTGAAATGGCATCCGGAGTTCTCGCTCGGTGAAATACCACAGAAAACGGGCTTACCTGGTCTCCGAGGGCTCGATAAGTGTCAGCGATTATACCAGCATATTCACAATTGTAATGGCTTGTTTGTCGCAAAACTAGTCAAGGGCAGCAGCTGAAATGTCATGGTCTTCCTTTCTGAATCAGGTTTTTGTGTTTTCCGAACGGAACATTAGTAGTCTTATGTTCCGAGGTGACCGTTCTGAATATTGCGCGTCGAGAGACCTGCAAGTATAGACACGCCGATCAGCCCTCCGATAAGTCCGCCAAGTGCGTGCAATGCTGCCCAGCCGGAAACCCCGCCCCACGCCACTAGGGCCTGCGGTGTCATGAAGTAATTCCCGATTATGAGACCTGCCACCGTTGCAGATAGAACTGAAATCGAAACTAGCGAGATCGTGGTAGCCGATCGTCTGTTGAGCATTCTGTTCGCCATGACAAGGCTGGCGATAAGGTCAAAAGAGAAGCTTGCTGCCGTGAATCCGAGAAAGAACACTCCTCCGGGATTCAGCAGGAAATTTATGATTGTCGCCACAACGCCGACTACTGTTACGGCGCCGAATTTTCGAATCCACCAAAAAGTGAGTCCAAGGGCTGCGAAACCGATCATATCGCACAGAATGGGTAATCCGAACATTCGGAAAACAATTGGCGAGAAGATGCTGTTCAGCACTCCCCACAGGCTGGAGAAGAGGGCAACTGCGGCTAACTCGCGACTGTTGAAGTAAGTCATTTATCAACTCGGTCCTAAGTGTTACTCCTTAGGAAAATCGTAACACCAAACATAAAAGTCTTACCTGACAGGGAACTGTGAAGTCTTCGTCACTTGACGTTTTTTCTCCCCCATGTGAAAAGTCGTCACCTAGCTCACTTCGTCTGGTTTTTGATCGGTTTAATTTGGATTATCAGTTCTCCACCCTCTGCCTTAATAATCCAGTCCAGTTTGTCGTCTTCTGTCAATCCGAATTGCCTTACTATGCTCATAGGTACTGTTGTTCTAAGAGATTCGCCTTTTGAAGCGGCTTTATTCAGATAAGTTATTTCGCCCATGTTTATTTTACCTCTGTTAAGGTATTCTATTGGGTGAAGTGGTATATTAATCTTGCCTAACGTCTTACCTAAACCCTTATATATCGGGTAAGCGTATAGGTAAGATAGGTAAGACCGAAGGTAAGACAGATGGCAACCAAACTCATAACAACAAGAAAAGAACGCGGTGAAGCAATCACAAAACTTCCCGACCAAATACAAAGATTCGATGATAATCACTACGTCGTAAGATCACAATCTCGAATTATTGATGCTCGTTACAATGTAAACAGAGACATAGGTGAATGGACATGCACCTGTCCAGATCACTTTTATCGTAAAGTGAAATGCAAACACATCTATGCAGTTGAATTTTCCAGAGTATTGAGACAACAAGTCGCGACGAAAAGAATACTTCCGATAGAGAACCTTTCAACTTGCCTTTACTGTGGCTCAAAGAACATTATCAAGAAAGGTATACGCAAAAACAAATGTGGAAACATCCAGAAATTCTATTGCCAAGACTGTCACAAATTCTTCACCTTCAACATTGGCTTTGAAAGAATGAAACACAATCCACAAGCAATAACATCAGCTATGCAACTCTACTTTAGCGGAGAATCGCTAAGAAACACGTCTGAATCACTGAAACTTCTAGGCGTAGAAGTCTCTTACCGTACAATCCTAAACTGGATACAAAAATACGTAAAACTGATGAAAGACTTCACTGAGAGCATTACACCTAACGTAAGTGACACATGGAGAGCCGACGAAATCTGGATCAAAGTCAAAGGCAACATGAAATATCTATTCTCAATGATGGATGACGAAACTCGATACTGGATAGCTCAAGAAGTAGCAGAATCAAAAGACAGACATGACGCGAGAAAACTTCTGCAAATGTCAAAGCAAATTGCTGGCAAAAGACCCACAGCCTTCATCACCGACGGATTACCAACCTACCATTTAGCATTCAAACAAGAATTTTATTCATGCACGAACCCAAGAAGCCAACACATCTGTCACATAGCTTTGCAAGGCGATCACAACAACAATAAAATGGAGAGGATGAACGGTGAAATCCGAGACAGAGAAAAGACCATGCGTGGACTCAAGACAACGGAAACACCAATTTTGAAAGGCTACCAAATCTTTCACAACTACATCAGACCGCACGAAGGATTAGAAGGAAAAACGCCATCCGAGGCTTGCGGTATCAAGGTAGAAGGAAAGAATAAGTGGGTGACTTTGATACAAAACGCAACAAAGAAACACTAGTCACCTTTTAGAATAGAACTCGGCGATGATTTTCTCCAATCTGCCGAATTTCTCTTTCAATTCAACGGTCTCAATTTGTGTTTACGTTGGTTCTTTTCTTCAGCAAAAAGGACTTGACCGCAGTGTATACACCAAAGAAACCTGCGAATATCAACAACATTATTCCTATGAGCACGTACAACATGTATGGCTGGATGCTCTCAATTGGAAGATTCTTGTAAGGATGTCCTTCTCTTAGAAAACACAGCGAGTTTATGAAGGCGACTATTCCCATGGCTGTGGCAAGAGACACAAAAAGTACTAGCGAAATAATGTAGAAAATCATAAATTTGTCCAAATCTGCCTTCTTTCTGTATTGAATCAATATCGACAATACTGATAAAAGAAGGCAGACAAAGCATATCGCGAAACTGAGCAAAAGTATATCATTTGGCGCTAGGTTCTCAAGAAAGTCGAATGGCCACAGTTTTTCATGCACCCTTACGATGTTATGTGACTTGGACGAGGACGAAACCCGTTTCCTCTTCTTTGAGCTTCCACAGAAAGGCTTCCAAAGATAATACCGAATACTATCGCACAGATGACTCCGCCTAGAAGACCCAAGATAATACCAAAGAATGATCCACCAAGAGCACCCACACCTGTCGCTATCAAACTGAAAACAATGTCAACCATGTTATCGTTCTCCTTCCCGTACCCTTTATGGGTTGTGCTAGCCATATCTATCACTCTTTCGCCTTTTGTTGCGTAACGCAACACTCTCTTTTGCTGTTTCACGTTGACTCCACCTTTCTATCTACCATATAATGAAACCTCTTTCCAAATATAAAGTGGTATGGTGAATTGTTCTATTGCTGAAAGCGAATATGTCTCCGACAAGACCCATAAAACCACATGGAGTTTTCAGGGACCCTCTGGAACGGTAACTTTAGATTTGTGGTGGCAAGATGATTAATTTTAAATATGAAGATTAGATATTAGATCTTGGTGTTTAATCGTGGAGTTTGAAGAAGCGCACTATTGGTTCACAGTTTTCCAGAACCGTTGCAAGGCTTGTTTTTCAGATGAGATGGATGCTGGATCTGAGAATTTCTACAAGCCAAAACGATTCATTAAAACTCTTGATGAAAAAGAGCAATGGTGCGGAATTGGCAGAAGAGAACTAACCTAATCAAACAGAAAGGCTTTACGAATTCTTTTCATGGTAAACTGGCCATTTATACGAAAGGTTTATAGCGCGCTTAGTTCCTTACGTAAAAATGGTTAGAATGACGAACAATCTAGATAAAACAATTAGAATTCAGTTATCCATCCATGAAGTGCGGATGCTTCGGAACCTAATGGTGCAGGATTATCATTGCGATAGAAGAAATCTTTATTATATAAAGAAAAGAGTTGCTCATGGCGAACCTGAAAACCGTATGTATTCTATCGCAGAAGAAGAGAAAAATCTGGCATTTACGAGACATTTACTAAAGAAACTGAGCAAGGTTGCAGACATCAAATGGTCTGAGCAGTAACTTTGTACTTGCCGAACTAAGGTTTAATATAACTTGAGTGTCAAAGCGATAAAGTTATAAACCTGTTATGCTTTAGTAATCCTCAGAGGAATGAAAGAATATGAAAGCAATTTTGAAGCAGCCTTTAACGCCTGAACATGATAAGCAAAGTGTCGCCGTTGAAAGAGCAATCACCGAGTTTCTAGAGTTCATTGATAGCAAAGGAATCATGTTTTGCAAGGCTGACGAAGAAACGGACAATTACTATCCGATCTCAAAGAACCACAGAGCGTTGATTTTCGAGTTCTTTGGAATAGACATGGAGAAATGGGAACAAGAAAACCGCGCTCTCTTGGAATATCTCAGATCGTTAAACGAGAGGGAGGAATGAAAGAATGAGCATACGCAAAATATGCAAGATCATTGAAATACTAAGCTACAGCAGACCAAGTTATCACGGTACAATAACCTTTCACGTTAAACTAGATTGTGGCCATGTGGCGATCAGAGATTATCATAAAGGAATAAATCCACTGAACAAAAAGATTACGTGTCGTCTATGCTCAAAAATAGATGATTTTGATAAGTACAAGCCAAAAACAAGCCAGCAGAATCCTTCTTTAGACAAAAAGGAAGAGGTGAAAGAATGAGCAAAGCAAGACAAAGGAATTGGGAATGCCAAGATTATCCGGAAAATTGTAGTGGTGAAGATGAACATTGCAGAAGGAAGACTTGCCCGAATTACTACTATCCAGACTTTCATGATCCATAAGGGAGGAATGAAAGAAGAATGAAAGTTGATATTAGAATTAGAAAGGTTAAGGTATTGCGGGGCAGGGCAAAACTTGAAGCTGAGAAACAGAAAATGCAACCAGATGACCTAGTGATTGTTACAACAAGTCTAACCGTATTGCCAGAGTACCATATCGAGAAGATAGTTGGAGATCCAGTTTCATTTCTCTTAAAACGTGCCAAGGGTGGGGAATGAAAGAAGATGAAAGTCTCTGATGCAATCATTCGAGTTTCGGTTAGAATGGGCTTCATACTTCCGACTAAACCCTTCATTGAGGAAGCATGTAGACAAGTCATTCAGAAGAATCGAGCAGTCTTTGATAGGTTGGCAAAAGCGTAGATCGTGTTGATTATGTCACCTCAAAAATATAGTGGTTTCACGTATTACTGGAAACGTTATCCACGGGAGATCTGTCCGAAATGTGGAAAGAAAACGTACATTCAGCCTTCAAAAGCTGAAGTATGGCATGACCTTGATTGGCGCGTTGTAAGAATCAACGGTGTCTTGAAACAGGTTCTTCAAAGGTACTGCTATCTCTGCGGATACAAAGAACCATTAGATACTGAATATTGGGAAAGAAAAGAGAATAAAACGTGCTGATCATGTCTCCGCAGAAATATCCTTTCACGGTTCGCAACGTTCTGGACGAGTGGGCTTCGCATCACCTTTCTGTTTTAAATTGGCTGAAGAAACTGAATGGTGCAAAAGCCAACCGCGCTTACTTGCTGATGCTCTACTGCGATTGGGCAAAGAAGGTTCCAGACGAATTGCTTTCCTTGAAGTCCAGTTATGAAGCACGCGACGCCGAAGGCTTGCTGGATCGGTTTGTCACTGAATGTCCTTATCCTGAAAGTACGGTTTGGAACTGCGTCAACGCCGTTCGCAGTTTCTACCGTTGCAGTTACCGCGAATTGCAGCGCGAAGCAGGAAGAATGGAGTACGTCGCAAAGAGAACGCCTAGAACTCCTGGCCGAGAGAAACGCCTGCTTCTTTACGAGAACTGCTTCAACCCTAGGGACCGAGCGATTATCTGCGTGGCTTGCACAAGCGGGATGGCATTGGAAACCCTTTCAAACCTGAAGTGGCTGCACTTTGAAGAAGATTGGGCCAGCCAGGATTGTCCGCATATCAGTGTTCCGCCGGAACTGGTGAAGGGTCATGGCAAAGGCAAATATCGCGGGGTCCGACAAGAAACTTTCTTGACTCCACTGGCGAAACGCGAACTTATCAAGTATCGGGAATGGATGACTAGAATGTACGGTGTGGTTTGGGGTGAAGGCATGAACGTGTTTCTCACGTTGGAGAAGCCGTATGGACCGTTGGGTTATCAGAGTTTAAGCCGGGCTGTCGAATACATCGGCAGGAGGGCGCATGTGCCATTCAGCATTCACGATGGCAGGCGGCTTGTTGAAACTGCT
>Ga0315285_10006907_pt1 | contig 11689 bp, 12 predicted proteins | sample YL17G09_36_MG_FD_203698 | JGI IMG/M metagenome (GOLD analysis project Ga0315285, IMG submission 203698) | Sediment microbial communities from Yellowstone Lake, YNP, Wyoming, USA - YL17G09_36 | ecosystem: Environmental > Aquatic > Freshwater > Lake > Sediment | place: USA: Wyoming | collected... | reverse complement strand
CGAGGGTGATCTCCTGAGGAATCACGCCGGTCATCATCTTTATTTCCCGGTTATCAATATGGGCTTTTCTGCCGAAAACCGTGACGCTGCCCGAGGTGACCGGCGAGACGCAATTGATCATTCGTATCGTGGTGGTCTTGCCTGCGCCGTTAGGGCCCAGGAAGCCGAAACACTCCCCTTCTTGTATGGCAAATGATATGCCGTTGACGGCGGTAATTTCGCCGAATTTCTTAGTGAGGTTTTCCGCAATGATCGCGTCTGCCATGGCTGGAAAATAATAGTTTTCAGGATGGCTGAACCGTTAATCACAGGCGGGTTGTATATTTTAATGATTTTGTTTTAGAAAATTGAGTTATAATACGAATTAGAGGATGCCCCGTGTGCTGTTTTTTTCGGCACACAATGCGGCACATCTCCATTCGCCGCAGGCTTCCAGCGCTGATACTTTTGTGCAAAAATCACCTGCCTGAAGGCAGGAGGTCAAGCCTGCGTCTCATGGGCCGCGTGTGCTTTCAAAAAACAGCACACGGGGCAACCCTCTAACAGCCGAATCCGTTTGCGCTACAGTAAAAAAAGAGGGAATCCATAAAGAATGTCCACTGAATTTATAAGAAATTTCTGCATCATCGCCCATATCGACCACGGCAAATCAACGCTTGCCGACCGGCTGCTTGAACTCACGGGCACCATCAGCAAGGAGAAGATGCAGGACCAGGTGCTCGACGATATGGACCTTGAGCGCGAGCGCGGCATCACCATCAAATCCCACCCAATCCGCATGCTCTACCAGGCCGCGTCGGGACAGAGCTACCAGTTCAACCTGATAGATACGCCGGGCCATGTGGACTTTTCCTACGAAGTGTCGCGCTCTCTTGCCGCATGTGAAGGCGCCATCCTCGTGGTCGACGCTTCTCAGGGCATCGAAGCGCAGACGCTGACGAACATCTATCTCGCGCTCGATAACGACCTTTCGATTATCCCTGTCGTCAATAAAGTCGATCTGCCCTCGGCCCGGCCCGACGAGGTTAAGCGGCAGGTCGCGGAACTCCTGGGCATTGATCAGGCCTCTATTCTCGCCTGCAGCGCTAAAAGCGGCCTCGGCGTGCCGCCGATCCTCGAACGGGTGATAACCGATGTGCCGCAGCCAAAGGGCGATCCGGCCCGTTCCCTCAAAGCCCTCGTGTTCGACTCGAAATACGACGACTTCAGAGGCGCGGTGGCGTATGTCCGCGTTGTGGACGGGACGCTCCGGAAGGGAGACGTTATCAAATTCATGTCGACCGACCGCGAATATGAGGTCGATGAAGTCGGCTTCTTCAGAATGGGCCGCGTACCGCTCGATGCGCTCACCGCGGGCGAGGTGGGCTATATGACCGCCAACATCCGCACCCTTTCCGACATCAGAATCGGCGACACCCTGACGACCCGCCTTAACGGCGCAACCGAACCGGTCCCCGGCTACCGCGAGATCAAGCCTATGGTGTTCAGCGGGATCTACCCTGTTGACAAAGCGGACTACGAAAACCTGCGGGGCGCGATCGAAAAGCTGCGTCTCAACGACTCTTCCCTAACCTACGAACCGGAAACGTCGGCTGCGCTCGGCTTCGGTTTCCGCGCCGGATACCTGGGGCTCCTCCACATGGAGATCGTGCAGGAGCGGCTGCTTCGCGAATTCAACGTGAACATCATCACCACGGTGCCGAACGTCAAATACAAGGTCGCCTTGAAAAACGGCGAGGAACGCTATATCGAAAGCCCGGCAAAAATGCCTCCCCAGCAGGAGCTCGATTTTATCCTTGAACCCATGGTCAAGATCCAGATCATCTCGCCGACCGAATACGTCGGCGCAATCATGAAGCTATGCGAGGAGAAACGGGCCAAAATGCTGCCCATGGAATACCTTGAACCCACGCGCGTCTGCATGCACTACCGCATGCCGCTCGCGGAGATGATCATCAACTTCTTCGACAAGCTGAAAGGATGTTCGCGCGGCTATGCCTCCATGGACTATGAGTTCGACGGCTATGAGCGCGACAACCTGATAAAGCTTGACATCTTGATAAACGGCACGCCGGTCGACGCGTTTTCAAGCATCATCCACCGCGACAACGCGTACACGCACGGCCAGGCCATTACCTCCAAGCTGAAAGAACTCATTCCGCGGCAGATGTTTGAGGTCGCGGTGCAGGCGGCCATCGGAAACAAGGTCATCGCGCGCACCACCGTGAAGCCCTTCCGCAAAGACGTCACGTCCAAGTGCTATGGCGGCGATATTACCCGCAAGCGCAAATTGCTCGAGAAACAGAAGGAAGGCAAACGTCGCATGAAGCAGATCGGCAATGTGGAAATCCCGCAGGAGGCATTTCTAGCGGTTTTGAGCCGGGAATAGCTGCGTATGTTCATACTCACCTGACCCTGTCCCCAACGATTATTTTATTTAAGATTTCTGACAATAAGAATCAAAGCATATGACAACGGCAAAAAATGGATACTTTGGGCCGTACGGCGGCAGGTTTGCGCCGGAAACGCTCATGCCTGCACTTGATGAAGTGGAAAAGGCCTACGCTGCGTTCAGGAAGAGCATGGCCTGGAACAGCCGGTATCAGTCGCTCCTCAAAGATTACTGCGGCAGGGAAACGCCGCTCTATTTTGCCGAAAGTCTGACGCGGAAACTCGGCGGAGCGCGGATTTATCTCAAACGGGAAGACCTGAACCACACCGGCGCTCACAAGATCACCAATGCCCTGGGCCAGGCCCTTCTGGCTCTTTTCATGGGGAAAAAGCGGCTCATCGCGGAAACCGGGGCCGGACAGCACGGGGTCGCCGTGGCGACTGCGGCAGCGCTTTTAGGTTTTGAGTGCGACATCTATATGGGTACGGTTGACATGGCGCGCCAGCGGCCCAACGTGTTCCGCATGAACCTTCTGGGCGCGAAAGTCATTCCGGTGGAAAGCGGCTCGAAAACGCTCAAGGACGCCGTAAACGAGGCAATGCGCGACTGGACAAGGTCCGTGCGCACGACCCACTATGTTTTCGGGTCAGCGCTCGGCCCCCACCCGTTCCCGACAATCGTGCGTGATTTCCAGTCTGTGATCGGCAAAGAAACTCGGCAGCAGATTCTTGCGGTCGCGGGCCGGCTGCCTGACGAGGTGGTGGCCTGCGTGGGAGGCGGATCAAATGCCATCGGAATATTCTCCGCGTTTCTAAAAGATAAAAAAGTAATGCTTACAGGAGTTGAGGCGGGCGGACTTGGACTTAACGGCACAAAGCACGCGGCGCGGCTCACACCGACGAAATCGTCACGGCCGGGAATTTTGCATGGGTCTTTTTCCTATGTATTGCAGGATAAATCCGGCCAGATCGCGAACACGCACTCCATTTCCGCAGGGCTTGATTACAGCGGAGTCGGTCCACAGCATGCGTTTCTTCGCGAAATGAAACGCGTACGCTATACCTATGCAACCGATAAAGATGCGGTAAATGCTTTCAAAGTCCTCTCTGAATGTGAAGGAATCATTCCGGCGCTCGAGTCCGCGCATGCCGTGGCCTATGCCCTTAAAAAGGGACCGGAAATGGACAAAAAAAAGATCATGATCGTAAATCTTTCCGGCCGCGGGGACAAGGACATTTTCTCGGTGGCTGAGTATCTGGGAAAATCGCTATGATACTGCGCCCCCTAAATCCCCCGCAGGGGGACTTGAAAGATTCTAATTCACCCCTTCCCAACCTCCCCCTTAAACAAGGGGGAGGTGCCAGAGGCGGAGGGGGTGAATTTACTTCCGCAAAAATCCCTCTTCAGGGGATTTAGGGGGCGGCCAAAACTATGAACCGATATGAAAAAACTTTCAAACGGCTGAAAGCAAGCGGTGAAATCGCCTTTATTCCGTTTGCCGTGGCCGGAGATCCCGACCTGGCGACCAGCGAGCGGATATTCCGCGCCTATATCGCCGGCGGAGCGGACATTCTCGAAATCGGGTATCCTTTTTCAGACCCGGTGGCCGACGGCCCGGTGAACCAGCGCGCCGCCCAGCGCGCCATTGCGGCAGGGCTCAACCATGAATCTTTTTTCGCTCTTATCAAGCGTCTGCGCACAGTCACCGACATCCCCATGGGGCTTTTGTGCTATGCGAACACGGTGCTGCACCGCGGGTTCGACCGTTTCTGCAGAGAGGCGGCCAGCGCGGGCCTCGACAGCCTGCTCGTTGCGGACATGCCGCCGGAAGAATCAGGCGATCTTCAGAAGGCAATGCGGCGCTACGGACTCGGCAGGGTTTTCATCGTATCGGAGCTTACGCCGCCGGAACGGATGCGCTTCATCGCTTCGCACGTAGATTCGTTTGTCTATGTCGTGAGCAGGCTCGGTACGACAGGCGTTGACAGCACGCTCAGCGGGTCACTTGCGACGACCATGCACCGTCTGAAAAAAATCACGAAAAAACCTGCAGCCGTCGGCTTCGGCATTTCGACGCCTGAGCACGTCAAAGCGGTGCTCGCCGCAGGTGCCGACGCCGCGATCGTGGGCAGCGCGCTTGTCGCGGTTATCGAAGCAAACATTGATAAGAAAAAGGATCTGCCGCACCTGCTCGCTAAAAAAGTAGCGGCCTTCAAAGCGGCGACACAATAGTCTACGGAGCTTGATTATGGCTATTCACTGCGGACCAAAGGCACCTCATCTCGAAATCAATTGCATCGCAGCCCATCTTGAAGGGCTCGAAGAAACCATCATCTCCAAGCTCATCGACAGGGCGCAATTCAGCGCGAACAGGCGCATTTACCGCAAGGGCGAAAGCGGTTTTACGGGTGAGAAAAACCGCTCGCTCTTTCATTTGCGTCTCCTGTTCCATGAAAAAATGGACGCGCAGTTCGGGCGATTCTGCGTTCCAGAGGAACGGCCGTTCTTTTCACGGCTCCCGAAACCGAAACGCAAAGCACGGATTCCTCATACCGGGCTCTGCATCAGCGATTTCGACGCGGTGAATCTGATGCACGATATAGTGAGCAGCTATCTTGATCTCATACCGCGCATCTGCCGCAGCGGCGACGACGGTCATTATGGCTCCAGCGTGGAGCATGACGTTTACGCGGTCCAGGCGATCGCCCGGCGCATACACTATGGCTCGCTCTTTGTCGCGGAAAGTAAATTCAGGGCGGAACCGAAGGAATTCAGTGACCTCATCCGGGCGGGCAGCGGGAAAGCGATCATTGCAAAACTGACGCGCAGGGACGTGGAGGAAAAAATCGTACGGCGTATCCGAGATAAAGTTAAGGCCATGCAATCAACCGTCAACCGGAAAGTCAGGTACTGCGTTGATCCGGCGGTGGTGGCGAAGTTTTACCGGGACGTGATCGTCCCGCTGACGAAAAAGGGAGAGGTGATGTACTTAATGAACAGGCGGGGAGCGAAGGGATAAATTCAATTTTCACTATACCCCTATATCCCTCAAAAGTTAACTGTATGGAAGAAAACTTGATTGAGTTAGTTTCTTATGGTTTCTCTTTCGTGCTGAATATTCATTAGGAGTTTTATAACAATGGCGTTGAAAGGTGTGCTTATTTTAGAGTGCTCGAAAGAAAGCGACCCCGGTTCAGAGGGCCGGTTTCTTTCCCATATGTTTAATCTTATGGAGATTCCCCATCAGTATGTTGAAGTAAGAACTAAAAGACAGCTTATACTACTATTAAAATCGACACCATACACTATAATTCATATTACAACCCATGGCAGCAGGAAAAAGATAAAAAATAAGAAAAGATTCGTTGGGCTATGGACACCAAATGGTACACTGAAAGAGGATAACCTAGTGTTGCTTAAAAATCAATTAAAAAGGTGTACTGTTATTAGCACTGCCTGTTGTTCTGCTGACCGCCGATTTAGAAAGGCTTTTAAAAAGATAACAAAATGCACCTATTACATCGCTCCCAAACGCGCAGTACATTTCCCTGATTCGATTTATTTTGCACATATTTTCTATCATAAGCACTTGAGGCTTAACCGCTCTGTTAAGCAATCGTATGAAGAATATGATGAAAAACATAAGAATCCTTACCAATTCGTTTTAACGTCATAAAAGGGGATGGGTTATGTTTACTAATAATAAAATAATTTTCCTGCTATTTACCACAATACTGTGCATCACTATTTCAACCGATGCAATTGAACTCCGTTTTACTGGTGGTGGTTCTATAGTAAAAGGTAAGTATTATTTATGTGTGTTTAAATATCATAATTTTAACGTCGGCGGAGATGAGTATTGTTTTGATTGGGTACCCGGAGACTATTCAATGGAAGGCAAGATGCATTTTTCTCTTGGGTATTCTATGCTTGAAGGACCAAGTTGTGACAAAAATCCTTATGCGTCTTTTCATAAGCAAGAACATAAATGTAATTTGGATTTTAAACCAAGCTATAAGGTATTAGACATTATTATGATTTTTTGTCCCGTTAAAAATGAAAATTCAGGTAGTACAAAATGTGACATCTGCGATATAAGTACCTTACATATTAAAATGCTGTTTGACATTAAAAATATTGAAAATATTGGGGCGATTAAAATTGATTTAATCAAATTAGCAAATATTGTCTTTAAAGATTCTGTTTCATTAATTCCAGATAAGGATATAAAAGAGTTCGTGGATCGATCGAATTATTGTAAACAGCCTCCATCATTTACTGTTTATCCTCCGGATTTTCCTAAATACGCATCAATAATCACGGTTGAGGATTTCAAGAAAGACTTTTCCTATATATTTGGTATAGAAGAAATAACCGAATTTAATGGCATTAAGGTAAGCTCGACTTCTATATATTTGGATGATGACTTTCACCGTTTAGAAGAAAACGAAGATGATCCTTCTGGGCTTTTCCGCATAAAACCAGGTAGCCACAAAGTCACTTTGCATATGCTGACAGAATACAATACTACCGAAAAGCTACCTTTCGATATTAATTTTTCCCCAAATATTGTTTATAAGTTAGTGACTTTTATGAAAGATGGCAATGTGTATACCAATACTCTTACATATGATTACTCAGATTTTATGAACCATCTCGCCTATAAAAAAGCTGAAGCCGATAAAATAGCTGCTGTCGAAAATCAAAATTATCAAAAGCAGCAACAAATTTCACAATTACGTAGAAAGGTGGAAGATTTAAAAGCTTTTGAAATGTCAAAATAAAAATAACCGAATAAAAAAGGGCTACGATTATTTACAATCGGGGGTTTATGATTCCGCTAATTTAATTTTCCATAATATCTTTGATGCAGATAGCAATAATATTGATGTAATTAAAGGTCTATTTGTTTCAAACGGGGCATTGCACGGTTATGATTTTGCTAAACCTTTCATAAAATCTTTATGGGTTAATGATGCTTACAGAAAAACTATTGATACAAATTATTATCGCGTATTATTAACAAATATGGGCCAAAATGCAATATTGTTTATAAATAATGAGAAAGATTTTTTCTCTTCACTATTAATGCAAGAAAAATTAGAGGTGCGCAAAGATATTTCAATAATTAGCACGAGTCTATTAAATACAAAATGGTACATTCATGATTTAAAAAAGCGTTTAAATGTGCCCGTATCGTATTCTGATCGGCAAATCGACAGGCTGCAGGACGAGTTTAATCCTTTTTCGGAAAGTACTCCTGTCGAACTGACTAAAGATAAGATTACGATTATGCTCAAGCCAAAGCGAGAGAAAGAGGTGCTTAGTGTATCCGATAAGCTTCTTTTGAATATTGTTGATGCAAATAACTGGGGAAAACCAATTTGCTTTTTAGATAAAAATCAGCAATTTTCGAGTTACTTAAAAGAAACAAATGGATTTTTTGTCCTTTCAAAGCCTTAAGGCATATATGTAGCCTTTTTATAGCAAGGAATATCTTTTTCGATAGATAAATGAGAGGAGCATTTGCCCCTCTCATCCAGTTAAAAGAGAAAGAATAGAATGATTATTATGGGATCTATTCGGAACTCAAAATAGAATTGCCCAGTTGACCATATGAAACGCATATAAACCTCTCATTTCATTGGTAAATTGTGAGTAATTCTATGGAGTACTTTAGAAGGTATTCCTTAGTTAAAAAATAATAATATGGTTTCAAAAAATGCAAATTTCAACCATCGTTGTAAGATAACGGAAAAAATGTGCCCCGGCAAAAAAACAAAGGCTGCCGTATGATTAATAAAAAAGTCAAACCATGGGGGGATATGTGCGCATATCAAATCAATTCGTATGACCTATCGCTCTGCCACAAGATAATTTATTCATAAGGACACAAGAAACTATAAAGATAGGTAAGGAAGGCTGTATTTATGAAAAATATCAACGACATTAAGCGCCGCTTACACGACCTTAAACCTTATTTATCCAAAGAATTCGGCGTTTCCGAAATCGGGGTTTTCGGGTCATACGTCCGCGGTGAACAGACGGAAAAAAGCGATGTGGATGTGCTTGTAGATTACAACATTGATATCAGCCTCCTCGATATCGTCCGGCTGGAAAATTACCTTTCCAACCAGCTGCAGGTAAAAGTGGATCTGATTCCCAAAACATGCGTCCGCCGCGAATTGAAGGACGTCATTTTCGACGAGGCGGTGACTGTATGACGCGAAAAATCCATCTGTTTCTTAAAGACATAATCGACAACATGGAAATTGCGGAATCTCTTGTCAAAGAGACGGATTACGAAACATTTTCCAATCGTGTTACGGCACATTATGCCGCGGTCAGGTGCCTGGAGATCATCGGGGAAGCGGCAAAAAATGTACCGGAACATATCCGGAAGAGATATCCCGAAGTTCCGTGGATAGATATGGCTGGCATGCGCGATAAAATCACTCATTTTTACTTCGGCATCAACTTACGTATAGTATGGCATACGATTACAGTCGTTATCCCGAGGATAAAACCGTTTATTAAAAAAGCTGTTCTGGAAAATCCGGAAGAAAATTGATCGAGTTATTATGACTTTCAATCCAAAAACCATTGTCCTTTACAGCGTCGGGCTTTTAGGCGGGTCGATCGGGCTTGCGCTCAGAAATTCCGGTTTCAAAGGCCGTATCATCGGACTCTCATCGCCGGAAAAATTGCAGGTTGCCCTCAAACTCGGCTGTATTGACGAAGGATTTCCGTACGAAAAACTCGATGAAACCGTTTCCCGCACCGACCTTTTAATACTGTGCTCCCCGATAAGCGTTATAATGGAGACGATTCAGAAACTGGCCAGCATGCCGCTGCCGAAAGGGCTCGTCATTACCGATGTGGGCAGCACGAAAAAAAATATCTGCGAGATCGCGGCGGAAAAACTGCCGAAGCAGGTTCATTTTATAGGCGGTCACCCCATGGCCGGATCTGAAAAGAGCGGCCCGTCGGCCGCAGACCCGTATCTCTTCCAGAACGCCATTCATGTGCTGACGCCTCCGGGCGGCACGCCAGCCGAAATAGACCTCGAAATTGCCAGATTCTTCGAGCACTATCTCGGCAGCCGCGCGCTGTTCCTCGACCATGACCGCCACGACCGGATCGTGGCCGCGGTCAGCCATCTGCCGCACCTGCTTGCCGTCTCTCTTGTCAATGCTGCGCAGGAGGCAGAAAACAGCATCCCGGGCACGCTCGACCTCGCGGCCGGAGGCTTCCGTGACATGACGCGCATCGCCGGTGCCTCATACGATCTCTGGCACGATATCCTTTCGACCAATAAAAATGCGCTCCTGCCGCTCATCGACGGCATGATCGGCCGCCTCAATGAGGTGAAACAGCGGCTTAGAAACGATTCGCTGCGCGAGCTTTTCGAGGGGTCGCAGAAGACCCGCTCGCGCATCCCGATTAATGCCAAGGGTTTTATCCGGGAGCTTTCCGAGGTGCTTGTGGTCGTAAAAGACCAGCCCGGTATCATCGCGCGCATCGCCACCTCGCTTGCCGCGGAAAACATCAACATCAACGATATTGAAGTCCTGAAAGTGCGCGAGGGCGAGGGCGGCACGATCCGTCTCGCCTTTGACTCCGCGGCCGTTGCGGGAAAAGCGGTCGCCATTCTTCAGAAAGCCGGATTTCAAGCCCGTGAAAGGACCTAAACAGCCGTGCTCTCCATCCACCATGCCAAAGCGCTCCAGGGAAAAGTTACGCTTCCGCCGAGTCCTGATCTTTTTCTTGTCGCCGCGTTCGCTTCCCTTGCCTTCGGCCGAAGGGTAAGGATCCATCCGTTCAGGGATTGTCCATCCTTCAAACAATGGGCAACGCTCCTTGACGGCCATGCCGCGATCACCCGGGAAGGTGACGCCGCCTGCATTATCGATCCCGGTTCCGGGAATCCTTCCGGTGCCATTGTCTTTACCGACGACCAGATCCCCTACCGGGATCTGGTCGTATTTCTGGCGCTCAGCACGCGCAAACGCGTTGTGTTTCGCAAAGTCTCGGAAAAGCGGCTTGCCCTATGGCGCGAACAGGCGCAGCGGATCGGCTGCAGCGCTCTGCTTGTGCAGGAGGGCGACACACGCGGCCTGGTGCTGGCGAGCGAGGCGCCGAAAGCGGTGGAACCGGCGCTTCCTTCCTCGATAGACGAACAGGACATCCACCCCGCGCTCGGCCTGTTTTTCGGGCTGCACGTAAAACATTCGTTCCAGATTGACTTTTCCCTGTCAACTCCTTTCCGCCTTTTAGCTGCATCATTAGGGTACGAAATTTCGGTAAACCGGGACATCGGCGAAGCGGAAAAAGACCCTTTTGTGCGGCGCATGCGGCTGCGGGCGCGGCAGCGGCTCTCATCGCAGGACCAGATCTTTACAGTCACCGTTGATTTTTCGGCCCCACGCGAAGGAATTACCGAACCTGTTGATCTGCTGCTTCCCGGCGACGAAGTGCTGCTCGCCCTGTTCCTGGCCGCGAAGTCGCTCACCTATAAAGGATCTCTCGTCATCGACAATGCGCCGCTTGAACCATGGGCAGCGCCGATCATGACGCTCATGCGTAAAATGGGAAGCAAACCGTCGCAGCAGGTGACGCACCAGAGCGCTTTCGGGTCAGCAGGAATAATCACGTTTCCGAAGTTTGATCTGACCGGCCAGAAGACCGATTTCGTGCCCCATTTTCAATACGCTTTCCAGCTTCCGGCAATGGCGGTTTTGGCCGCATTTGCCGAAGGGCAGTCACTTTTCCGGAAGTTCGACGACCTGCGGCTTAACGACCCGGACGGGATCAAGCAGCTTGAGACCTGCCTCAGGACCATGAACGTGAAGTTCGGCGATATCCCGGACGGTCTCGTGATAAAAGGAAACCATGAGCACGACGGGTTCGATCTCATCGAGCCGCTGCCCGCGTATCTCGCCGGCGCCTTTGCGGTTGCGGGGCTGCATTGCGTCGGATCGACCACGGTGAACGACGAATTGCTGATCGAACGATGGCCGGACTTTCAGGAATTGATAGAAAAATTATTTGAATTCAGAATATCATAGAGACGTTGCATGCAGCGTCTCCATAGAAAAAAAATCAACCAGGAATCCTTATGCGCCCGATCACTTCTTTCGGCGTTGTCGCCTTCAGCGAATGCCCCCATCTTCATGAGGTAGTGAACCGCATCTGCGCCTGGTCGCGCGATCAGAAGGTGCCGGTCATCCTCCACCCGTTCTTTAAAAACATCGCCCCGAACGACGCTGAAGTCTCCAAGGATGAAAAATCGCTCGT
>Ga0315285_10006905_pt1 | contig 11690 bp, 10 predicted proteins | sample YL17G09_36_MG_FD_203698 | JGI IMG/M metagenome (GOLD analysis project Ga0315285, IMG submission 203698) | Sediment microbial communities from Yellowstone Lake, YNP, Wyoming, USA - YL17G09_36 | ecosystem: Environmental > Aquatic > Freshwater > Lake > Sediment | place: USA: Wyoming | collected... | reverse complement strand
CCGAGCCAGGCGGAGATGTCCCGCTCGGTGTCTGCCCAGGAGATCATGTGTGGCACGTCGATCTCGCCGACGGATGGGTAGCGGTCGATCGCCTGCGATACGGTCAGGAAGTCGTTCTTGCCGGAGGCGAGGACCTTGCCGGGCAGGGCGTCGAGGAACCCGAAGATTCCCGTGTCGGCCCACTGGTGCTCGCCGAAGGTCTCGTAGTCCATGAACAGGTTGCAGACGTAGCCGTTGCCGTTGATCTGGTCGACCCACTGGACGAATCGGTCGCACGTCAGCGGCCATTCCGGCCAGCCGCGGTTGCCGAATCGGAACGCGATGTCGTCGCTGAGCCGGTAATTCTTCATCAGCAGGCGCAGGCGGGCGCAGTTTTGGGGGTTGTAGATGAAGTTTGGGCTGCGGTAGCCGAGGATGTGGTCGGCGCCCTCGGTCAGGATGGCGTCGAAGCCCATGTCCTCGACGGCCTTGGCGACGTCGTTATTATAGGTCAGCTCGGTGTTTCGGAATATCCTGGGCTTCTGGCCGAAGAGTTGCTCCATCCGCTCGGCGTGTATGCGGGTCTGGCGGATGAACTCGTCGCGGTTGTACAGGAACGCCAGGCTGTGGTAGTACGTCTCGGCTATGAACTCGACGCAGCCGGTGCGGGCCAGTTCGTGGAACGTGTCCAGCACCGCGGGAGCCCACCGCTGGAACTGCTCGATGATCGTGCCGGTCACCGAGTAGCTTACGCGGAAGTTTCTGTTGTGCCGCCGGATGAGGTCGAGGATCAGCCGGTTGGTGCGCAGATAGCACTTCTCGGAGACCTTGAGGCATATCTCCTTGTTGCGGCGGTCGTCGAAGTACCGCGCATCGCTGTCAAAGATGCTGTAGCGGCGCAGCCGGAAGGGCTGATGGACCTGAAAATAGAAAACTACGGATGCCATGACCTATAAGAAGCGACAAGAGGCTGCCGCCGTCAAGTGGAAACTGGCGGATGCGTAAGATTTCCGTCGCAAGAGGCCGGGGCAGGAGGTGTTTTCGCATCGATTGCCACGCTGCTCTAGCGGGCAAGGCGGCGGAAGAAATCGGCGATCTCAGTCTTGCCGGCCTTGGCGCAAGCAACGCGGAGCGTCAAGGCAACCAATCCTTCTTCGTCGGCCTCGACGTCTACGCCGTTCATGTCCAGGAAGATGATTGCTGCCGCGGCCCCGGCGCGCTTGTTGCCGTCAATAAACGGATGGTTCTGAACGATGTGGAAAAGGTGCGCAGCCGCCATCTCGAAGATATCCTTATGGAGAAACTCCCCGCCGAAGGATGCCTGCGGCATGGCGATGGCTGAATGCAGCAGCCCGACATCGCGGACGCCTGTCTCGCCCCCGTACTTCTCAATGAGGCTCACGTGTGTCCGCAGAACATGGCTGATATCCAGGAAGAAGGGAGCCATGTAGGTTATCCTACTCCGCCAACTTCTTCAACGCGCGCCCGAATCGCTTGTGAACCTTGTCCAGGGCCCGCTGGAACTTATCTTCCTCGGTCTGCTCGCGCACCGGCGTAACGACAAGGCAGCGGCCATCGGTCATGATCTCAAATGGCGTCGTGGGGGTGGCGTGGAGAAGCTCCAGGATGGGCTTGTCGATCACCAAGGCGTAGCTGTTGCCGTGCTTAGTCAACGTCTTTGTCATGGCAGTTCTCCTGTTGAGTTAATACACAGTATATACTGTGTATTAACTACCGTCAAGCATTCGGCGGGGATTCAGGATGCCTCTGCCGTCAAGTGGAAACTGGCGGATGCGTGAGATTTCCGGGTAGTAGCCGGTAGTCGGCGCAGCGATTTCGAATGGCCGGCCATCGTACGGGTAAGCAAATCCGAATATCGAAGCACGAAATCCTAAACAAATCCAAAGCACGAAATCCAAAAGGCCAAAACAAAAAGCCCCCAAGTCGAAGGCCGGGTTTCGTCCGACCATTGCGCCGGGGAGCGGCGTTAAGAGCATTTGAGTTTTCAATTTTGAATTTGTTTAGGATTTCGTGCTTCGAAATTCGAAATTCCGGTTCAGCATTCCATCTCGACCCGCGTCAAATCCGGCCCGGCGCTACGCGTGCGTCACGGACTCGTAGACCTCTTTGAGCTTCAGGGCGCTGTCGCGCCAGGCGAACTTTCGCAACTCGATCGAGCCGTGCTGGCGCAGGGTCCGCTGCAAGGGGGCGTGGCGCAGGACGGCGAGGATTTTGTTGGCCATCTCGTCGATGTCCCAGAAGTCGACCTTGAGCACGTGCGTGAGCACCTCCGAGACGCCCGACTGCTTGGAGATGATCACCGGCACGTTGTGGCTGAGGGCCTCCAGCGGGGCGATGCCGAACGGTTCCGAGACGCTGGGCATGACGTACAGGTCGGCCATGGAGAAGATCTTGTCCACGTCCGTGCCGCGCAAGAAGCCGGTGAACGTCACGTAGCGCCCGAGTTTGAGGTCGGCCACCTCGCGGATGCACTGGGTGATCATGTCGCCGCTGCCGGCCATCACGAACCGGACGTTGGTGTACTTCTCGACGACCTTCTTGGCCGCCCGCAGGAAGTACTCGGGGCCTTTTTGCATGGTCACTCGCCCGAGGAACAGGACAATCTTTTCGGTCTGGCGGATGGGCTCCATCTGCCACTTGCCGTTTTCGGGCAGATCGACGGCGTTGTAGACGACGGTGCACTTGTCTTCCGGCACGCCGTAGCGGCTGGTGCAGATCTTCTGGGTCAGGTGGCTCACGCAGACCACGCCCGCGGCGCAGTGCATGCCCATCCGCTCGATGTCGTAGACCTGCTGGTTGACGTTCGTGCCGGATCGGTCGAACTCGGTCGAGTGGACGTGGACGACCAGCGGCTTGCCCGTTGCCGCGGCGACGGCTGCCCCGGCGGGGTAGGTCATCCAGTCGTGGGCGTGGATGACGTCGAAGGCCTCGGTCCGGGCGACCTCTACAGCCAGGCGGGCGTAGCGATAGACCTGGCCCATCAGGTCGCCCTTGTAGTGCTCGCCGCCGCCGGCGATGAACAGCCCGCGCGACGGGTTGGCGACGCTGTCGGCGCCGATGTCCTCCGTGCCGTCTGCCGTGCCGCCGGCCGGGGCTTCCATCCCCGCCATGCCGGGAATGCTCTTCTGCTCAAGCAGCATTCTGTGGACGGCCTCATCGTACGATGCCGGCGTGCCGTAAGGCTGAAGCGCGGCCCGCACTCGCCGCAACTCGACGTGGGCAAACTCGCGGGAAACAATCTGTTCCGTTGTCAACTGCCCGGCAAGCGACGAGCCGGCCGCCACGCGGGTTGGGCCGCGAAGCTTGACGTGGCTGGCCGCATCGACGGGAATCGCGGTGGGCAAAACGAAACAGACGTCCACGCCGATTTCGTCCAGGCCCTTGGTCATGCCATAGCACGCCGTGCCCAGACCTCCGCTGATGTGCGGAGGAAACTCCCAGCCGAGCATAAGCACTCTCATAGTCGAAACCCCAAACTATAACTTGGAAGCCAAAAGCCCAAAAGCCGTTTCCGCGACCCGCAGCGGCAGCGCACTCGAAATTATATGCCACCCTGCGACGAGCAACAGCTATTCTAACTTCTCGGCCGGCGATTTCACCTGTTTTCCAAACATATATTTCCGCGGGTGTGCGAGGATAAATACTGGCGGGCTGTTGAGCCCGCTAGGGCGACTGCGATTAGCCACGGGCGCAAGCCCGTGGACAGTGCGTTCATTGATTCGGAGCCCCGGTGGGGCGATTGCCAACTTCAGTCGCCCCGCTGGCCTTAGCCTTAGGCGTTCCACGGGCTTGCGCCCGTGGCTAATCGCAAACGTCCCTACGGGACTAAGACGACCTCCAGCAACAACTTCCAAGCTGCCAGATAAAAATATCAATCACTTTCCGCGGCTTGTTCCCGAACAAGGCGTTGCAGAGGCGCAAACGCCCGCAATTCCGCGTCGGCATTGAATGAAATGAGGCGATTTCCCGTCATACGCCCGTCTGCAATTGCCCGATTATCTCGCGGATGCTCTTGCAGCCGTGACGCGAAAGGTAGTCCGATATCCCGTCGCGGATCACCGTCAAGCAGCCCGGATCGACGAACAGCGCCGTGCCAACCGCCAGGCCTGTCGCCCCGGCAAGAAGGAACTCAAGGGCGTCGGAAGCATATTGTATGCCGCCCATGCCGATGATCGGCACCCCGGCCGGGGCGGCAACCTTCTTGTAAACCTGGTGAACCATGTGAAGGGCGATTGGCCTGATGCACGGCCCGCTAAGTCCGCCGGTGACGTTGGCCAGGATTGGGCGCCGCCGCTCGACATCCACCGCCATGGCCGTGAAGGTGTTGATCATGCTGAGCGCATCGGCCCCGCCCGTCACCGCCGCCGCCGCGATGGCAGTGATGTCCGTAACGTTCGGCGAGAGCTTGACGATCAGGATGTTCTTCCTGCACACCTCGCGCAGTGCCCGCGTGACGGCTTCGGCCGCGGCCGGGTCCACGCCGAACTGTATCCCCCCGGCCTTGACGTTGGGACAGGAGATGTTCAACTCCACGCCGCGGACGACCTCGACTTGCTCCAGCGCCCGCGCCACGGCGAGGTAGTCCTCGACCGTCGTTCCAGCCACGTTGACAAACACCGGCAGGTGCAGCTTTTCCAGCAGCGGGACCTTCTCGGCCAGGAAAGCCTGGAGCCCGACGTTGGCCAGGCCGATGGCGTTCATCATCCCCGCGCGAGTCTCGACGACCCGCGGATACTCGTTGCCCGCGCGCGGCTGGACCGTGATCGACTTCGTCACGAATGCGCCAAGCCCGCCGAGGTCGACAAAGTCCGCGTACTCGTCGGCATACCCGCACGTCCCGCTGGCGGTCATCAAAGGATTGGCCAGCTTCACCCCGGCGATGTCCACCGAGAGGTCCGGCATGGCGGTGCTATCTGAATGTTTCATCATGTGCGATGCTCAAATGCCATGAATGCCATGAATGCCATAAATGCCATGAATGCCATGAATGCCAAATGCAAAATGTTCAAGGCCAAACTCGCGGGTGCCGCGGTTTGCGGAGCCCTTCAGGGCGACGCAACCACGCCTTTCGCACCGGCTTGCCCCGCCAGTGCCCTGGATTGCTTCTTGCCTGCTGATCGGTTATGCTCCTTGCCTGATGCCCAGGCGGGCATTATACATCTGGGCAATGGCTGAGAGAAGAGCCCGGCAACTTTCGCGAACTTTCGCGAACAACATGATGGAGCCGCCCAAGTGTTCCTAAGCCGCATAAAGATCGCCAACTTCAAGTCGCTCAAGGACGTGGAGATCAACTCCGAGGGCCTGGTGGCCCTTGTCGGCCCCAACGGGTCCGGCAAGACCAACTTCGCCCTGGCCATGAAGTTCCTGTCCGAAGTCCATCAGCACGGCCTGGAAATGGCGATCTCGCGAGCGGGAGGCTTCGAGAACATTGCCTACAGAAAGGGCAAGCGGACGACCGCGCCGATTGAGTTCGAAGTCGAGATGCGGTTTGATCTGGAGCAGATGCGGAAATACATAGAATTCGCTTGGCTTCCGCAATCACTCGTCCGCCAAGCGCGATCAATTGTGGCTTGTCATTACTTCGCCTGCAAAGCCTGCGGGAGCGGGATTCGGGCTGAGTTCGTCGTGGAACATGAGACAATTAGAGTCGAAAGCAGGCGCCCAAGGAAGGGTGTGGGATTCATTGGCACAATCACCCGAAACAAGGAAGGCGCAGTTGAGGTGAAGGCCAAGGGGGGCCCCAAACGTCTTAAGAACATGTTCCACGGGGAGACGAAGATAGGTAAACAGGAGCTCCTCATATCCCGTCATCGCGATCTGTTTACAAGGACGCTTTCGCTTTTCCTCGGCAGTTTCGGTGTCTTCCATTTCTCTTCGGGCGATATCCGCAAATCCGGCGTTCCCACGCCGAACCCTGCACTTGCCATGTCGGGCGACAACTTGCCCACGATGGTTGATTGGCTTCAGAAGAAGCAGCCGAAAGCATGGCGGGGCGTCTTGGACGCCATGCAGGACGTGGCGCCCGGCCTTGAGGAGATCACAGTCTACCCACTGGCTTCCAAGACTTACGGGCTGCTCTTCAAGGAAGAGGGCGTCAAACTGCCCTGGCGAATTGACGAAGTCTCCGATGGCACAATCCATGCTCTGTCGATGCTCGTGGCGGCTGCTGACCCCCGTGCCTCGGCTTTGGTAATCGAGGAGCCGGAGAACTCTATCCATCCCTGGATCATCCACGAACTGGCCAAGAAGCTACGCGAGTTGTCGAAGGACAAATCAATCTTCCTCACGACTCAGTCGCCGATTGTTATTGACACGCTCAGACCTTCTGAGGTGTGGATTGTCTCGCGGCGGAAAGGAAAGACGGAGATCCGCCGACTGACCGAATTGGACTCCCGGATCGAGGGAGACTGGTCCAAAGGGAAATACGGGCTCTCGGAGTTCCTGGATTCGGGGCTGATTCCCCGTGCCGTGCCGGGAGGGCGGATGTGAAGATAGGCATCATCGTCGATGGGCTGGGGGAGTTCGAAGCACTCCCAGAGATTCGCGCCAAGTTGTGTCTGCGGCCCGGAGACCGGTTGCTGGCCCCTGCGCACGCCAGGCTTCATCCGAAGAGCGCGCCCGATCAAATAGCAAAGAGTGCATTGAGCCGGGTGAACATGTTGAAGAAGCGAGGCGCGGAGATGGTCCTCCTTCTCATCGACAGGGAAGACCGGGAAGATTGCGCACCTGAGTTCGCCCAGGGCATCGAAGCTGCCCTTGAAGGGATGGGCGAGCAGGTTCACGTTGTCGTGAAAGACCGCAAATTTGAGAATTGGCTGATCGCCGATCCGGCCGGTCTGGCCAGGCTCAAGGGAAAGTTTAAGCCTACCAAGGCCTTTGAGAATCGTGTCAGGCCCAACAAGGCAGACAACGTGGCGGACGCGAAAGACTTGCTGGATCAAATCTGTGTGAAAGGCAAAGGCTCCTACCACAAGACACAAGACCCCCCGAGGATTTTGGAGAAGATGGACATTACCGAGGTTGGGAAGAACTCGCGTTCTTTCAGGCGTTTCCTTCGCCTCCTGGGCGACAAGAGATACCGCGGCCAAAGCAAGAAGCCATAGCAGTCGTTGAGGAAGTGGCATGGGCGTCCCGCCCATGAGTCCCACGGGCGTCTCGCCCGTGCGTTGCACGGCCATCTTGGCCGTGCAGGCGTGCTCGGAGCAGGGCCGAGACGGCCCTGCGACTCGCGGGCAAGATGCCCGTGCCACCGCCTACCCGCACAGGTAGGCGATGGCGTCGCGGATGGCCTGGGGCGGAGTGTCGTCGAAGATTTCGGCCGCGCCGAGCCTGGTAGGCAGGACCATCCTTATTCGCCCGGCGAGGGCCTTCTTGTCGTGCTGCATTATCCACCATACCTTGTCGGCGTCCAGTCCCGGCCGGCGTGTGGGCAGTTCCAGTTTGTTCAGCAGCCGCTCGATGCGTGCGGCGTCCTGGGCGCCCAGCAGGCCGCGGGCGACGGCCAGGCGGTTGGCGGCGACCATGCCCAGCGCGACGGCCTGGCCGTGGGAAAGCTCCCCGAAGCCCGCCTGGGCCTCGATGGCGTGGCCGACGGTGTGCCCGTAATTAAGATGGGCGCGCCGGCCTGCCTCGCGCTCGTCGGCGGCGACGACTTGGGCCTTGATCGCCACGTTGCGGGCGATCAGCTCGGTCATCACGTCGCCCAGGCAGGCGAGGATGTCTTCGGCACGGTCCTCGATGTAATCCAGCAGGCTCGCGTCGCGGATGACCGCGTGCTTGACGCATTCAGCCAGGCCGCCGATAAGCTCGCGCCGCGGCAGGGTCTTCAGCGCCGCGACGTCGATCATCACGCCCGCCGGCTGGTGAAAGGCGCCGATGAGGTTCTTGCCGGCCTGGTGGTCCACGCCCGTCTTGCCGCCGACGGAGGCATCCACGTCGGCCAGCAGGCTGGTCGGGCACTGGTAGAACCGCATGCCGCGCAGGGCGATGGCGGCGACGAACCCCGCCAGGTCGCCGACGACCCCCCCGCCGAGGGCGACGATGACGGTCGCGCGGTCCACGGCCGGGGTTATGGCCAGCAGGGCGTCCAGCACGTCCGTGACGGTGCTCAGGTTCTTGCTGGCCTCGCCGGCGGGGAACTCTATCAGCGCCGCCCGGACCCCCGCCGCGGCCAGGGCGTCGCTGACCCGCTGGCCGTAGAGCGGCCCGACGTTGGAATCGGTGACGATGGCCGCGCCCGTTACACCCGGCAGGGCCGCGACCGCATCGCCCATGGCGCCAAGCAGCCCCGGCCCGACGCGGACTCCGTAGCTCCGCCGGCCGAGATCAACCGCGATGGTTCTTTCCAGCGGCACCAGCGGTTCCTTTGGTTTCATCGTGGCCTTCCGGGTGGAGGTATTGCTCGAGGGCGGCGGCGAGCTCGGGATCGACATGCCTGTCGGCCGGGTCGGCGGGGGCGTCCCTTGCGCCGCCGGGTGTGGCCTGGCTGCGAAGCGACTGGTACCTTGAGCCTTGGATGCGGCTCTGTCGCATCTGTGTCATCCGGCGGCGATGCAGATAGAATCCGCCCGCCATGGCGGCCAGCAGGATCACCACCGGCGCCAGCCTGGTCAGAAGCCCGTCGGGCGGGCCGGCGTAGCTCGCGAAGGACTCATCGCCCCGGCTGAGCTGCCAGGCCATGACGATGGGGTACAGGCGGACCGCGCCCTTGCGGTCCGTGTCGATCAGGTCTTTGTAGAAGACAGCCGCCACGCGGACCCGCGGGCCTTTCGTGTACTCCATCTCCGCCTTGCCGGCCCCCGGCTGGCCCCGGCCCAGAAACTCACCCGGGTTGACTACCGAGAAGATCATGATCGGCTGGTCGGCGGCGGCCGGCCCGTCGCTCAGCACGCCGTCCATCCGCCAGACGGGGTGATCCTTTGGCCAGAAGTCGCTGTAGTTCAGCCCATCGCCGGACATGAGCTTCGTGACGCGGAATATGCTCACCGTCGTCTGCACCGCCCGGCCGCGCCATAGTTTAGGCTCGGCCAGGAGGCTCACATAGGCGGGGCGGTCGAGTTGCGGCCACTCATCGGGGTTCAGTTGGATGTTGCCGGCCGCACGGGCCGCAATGCCCAGCCCGACATACAGGCCGGTCTCATCGATCTGTCTTGAGCCGTCCCGCACGGCATCGAGGACCGTTTTCTCCATGCCCGTAATGGCGAGGCGATCAGCCATGGAGCGGACCTTCGTCGGCGAGGTGGCGGGCGTGGAGATGGTGACGCTGGTGCCCGCCTCGGCGGACTGCGTCGCGGGCGGGGCCTTAGGTTCGCCTTCCGCAGGCGCAGCCAGTGCCGCGGCCGATGTCAAGGCCACAACCAGCAGCACCGCTGGCAAAGCGGCAACTGGGCCGCCGCGGCGCATGCTACGCTGAGGAAGGTATCTCATGTTCATGCCCCGATTGTACGGCGCTGCCTGCGGGCTGTCAAAAGAAGGTCTTAGCTCATAGCTCTCAGGTCTTAGGGTGGCAGAGCCCGAATCATGGGTGTGCGCAGGTCTTCCGGCAGTCAGTTTCTGAGCCCGCTAGGGCGACTGCGATTAGCCGCAGGCGCAAGCCCGTGGGAAACTGCCAGGGAATCTATGTACACCCCCTCGTCCTTTTCGGTCCTTTTTCGGTTGCGGCATCATATAGGCAAGAGATAAGATAATGGAAGACCGGCTCGCGACCATCTCGGGCCATAGGGTTATGTGGGAAATCCCGGCTAAGGGGACAAGGGCAGCTTCCCTGCCGGACACAAGGAAAGGACGACACCATGTTCAGAATCCTGGATTGTTTCATCGTCGCACTCGTCTTGGGATCCATCCCGGTTTCCGGCGCGCCCGTTCCGGCCGCCAGCGCGGTGCAGGAGGTGGTGGTCTATCGCGGCCAGGCGCTGGTGACGCGGGCAGTGGCCGTGCCGGAGGGCGACGGGGAGATGGAGTTGATCGTCAGCGACCTGCCCGAGCAGATCGTCGGCCCCAGCGCCAGCGCCTCGGCCGATGGGGCGGCGGGCGTGACCATCCGCTCGGTCCGCTTCCGTGCCCGCGCGGTGGCCGAGGCCCCACAGAAGGAAATCGCCGACCTCGACGCCCAGATCAAGGCCCTCAACAAGCAGGTCTACGCCAACCAACAGTTGGAGGGCCTGCTGGGGGCCAAGACAGGCTACGTCAACAAGCTGGAGGCCTTCACCGCCCCCACCGCCCAGGTGGAGATGGCCAAGGGCGTCCTCAACCCCGACACGCTCCAGAAGGTCAGCGAGATGGTTTTCGCCCTGCGCAGCGAACTGACGGCCGAGCAGATCAAACTCCACGAGGCCGGCGAGGACCTCAAGGAGCAGTTGGCCCTGCTCCAGCGCAAGCGGCAGGAGATTGCCGGTGGCGGCAAGACGGTGCGGGAGGCAGCCATCTTCATCTCCAAGGCCGGCAAAGCCGCCACGAGCATCCAGTTGAGTTACCTGGTCAACGAGGCCGATTGGTCGCCGGCCTACAACCTCCGCCTGGCCTCCGACGGCAAGACCGTCCGCCTGGAGTACCTCGCCCAGGTGCAGCAGACCAGCGGCGAGGACTGGGCGAACGTCAAGCTGACCCTCTCGACCGCCACGCCGGCCATGAATGCCGAAAGCCCGCTGCTGGCCCCATTCTGGGTGGGGCTGACGGCCGGGGCGGCTGAGGGCAAGGACAAGACCCTCGCCAATTACGCCAAGTTGCGTTCCGACACGTCAAACAGCCAGTACGCGGCCCTGGGGGCGTGGAACACGCTCCAGCAGGCCCCCGAACAGGCCGGATGGGAACTCAATCGCCTGGCCGCGACCGGACAAGTGCTCGAACTCAACGGCGAACTGATCCTGGTCCGCGGCGGGCAGGAGGCCGCCCGGGCCGTCACGGAAGGCCTGGCCGTGTCGTACCCGCTGCCGGGCAAGATGTCCCTGGCAAGCCGGCCGGACCAGCAACTCGTCCAGATCGCAGCCCAGCCGTTCGCCGTCAGCCCCTACTACGTGGCCACGCCGCTGCTGTCCGTGTACGTCTATCGCCGGGCGAACCTGGTCAACACCAGCCCCGTGCCGATGCTGGCCGGGCCGTACTCGGCCTACATCGGCGGCGAGTTCGTCGGACGCGGGCAGATGCCGCTCGTGGCGTGCGGGCAGGAAGTGACCGTCGGCTTCGGCGTGGACACCGAACTCCGCTGCCACCGCGAACTGAAAGACAAGTCCGACAAGGTCTCCTGGGGCAGCCGCGTGCAGACCTTCGACTACGAACTCCGCCTGGAGAACTTCAAGAAGACGCCCGTGGCCGTCCGCCTGCTGGACCGCATCCCGGCCAGCAAGGGCGAGGACATCCAGGTCAGGCTCCTCAAGACCAGCCAGGCCGTCTCGACCGACGCGGTGTACAACCGCGACATGAAGGACAAGGGCATCCTGCGCTGGGACATGGATCTGGCGGGCGAGGCGGCCGGAGCCAAGGTCCGCAGGCTGGAGTACAGCTTCGAGATGAAGTACGCCAAGGACGCCCAGGTCGGCCGGGAGGCCACCGCCATGCCCGCAATGATGCAGGATGACCTCCGCCAGGAAATGATGAAGGCCGCACACTGATAACCACGGTTTGGCCATGGCGCGGCCACAGTGCAGCCGTTGAGCGCAGTAGAACGCATACGCAAAGGCAAATATGATCGAGGA
>Ga0315285_10006903_pt1 | contig 11692 bp, 11 predicted proteins | sample YL17G09_36_MG_FD_203698 | JGI IMG/M metagenome (GOLD analysis project Ga0315285, IMG submission 203698) | Sediment microbial communities from Yellowstone Lake, YNP, Wyoming, USA - YL17G09_36 | ecosystem: Environmental > Aquatic > Freshwater > Lake > Sediment | place: USA: Wyoming | collected... | reverse complement strand
TAAGATTACATGATGTGGATTCTGGCGGAGTATTTATCGATGGTACAAATATTAAAGAATATGATATTTTTTCCTTTTTAAGTAGAGTTGGATTTGTTAGTCAGGAGACATTTATTCATAATGGTAGTATAAAAGATAATATTGCATTTGGAGATAAATATACTGATCAAGAAGTTTTAGAAGCAGCAAAACTTGCAAATATAGATGATTTTATTCAACAACTACCTGAAAAATACAATACAACAGTAGGTGACCAGGGAGTTAAACTATCTGGTGGAGAAAAACAACGTATTGCTATTGCACGTGCAATGATAAGAAAACCAGAGATACTAATACTTGATGAAGCCACGAGTTCATTGGATAATATCTCAGAAAGGATTGTACAAAAAGCAATTAATAGCGTTTCAAAAGATTGCACAACATTTGTGATTGCTCATAGGTTGTCAACTATTCAAGATGCAGATATTATTTATGTAATTGATAAAGGGAGAATTGTTGAAAGTGGAAATCACAAACAACTGCTAAGTAAAAAGGGTAAATATTCCGAGTTACATAATATACAAAAAGATAATAATAAAACCTAAAAAAATTTACATAATTTTACTATCAGATGTTATTTCACCGCTTACTAATGCATTTGGTCCAATAAAACAATTGTTTCCAATTATAACTCCGACGTTTAGAGATGAGTTTATTCCAGTTTGAACATTATCACCAATTATGGATCCTAGTTTTCTACGTTTTGTATTTATTGTGTTGCCATTTAGAATGACTTTAATGTTTTTCTTGTCAAGTCTGAGATTTGCTATTTTTGTTCCAGCTCCTAAATTGCAGTTCTCACCAATAATTGAATCACCAACATAGTTCTGATGCGGGACATTACTGTTGTTCATAATTATTGAGTTTTTCACTTCACATGCATTACCAACATGACAGTCATTTCCTATGGAAGTATATGGTCTAATATAACAGTTTGGACCTATTTTGCAATTTTCTCCTATAACAACAGGCCCCTCTATGTAGCTGCCACTCATGATTGTGCTATTCTTTTCAATAATAATGTTTCCTTTAATTGTAGTATTTTTTTCTAAAGTTCCTTCTATTTTTTTATCTATTTTATTTAAAATTTCTTCATTTGCATCAAGCATATGCCATGGATAAACAGTATCTCTCCATTCTTTAAGAAAAATACCTTCCATATCCATTTTATTAAACATCATGTTTATTGAATCTGTAATTTCATATTCTCCTCTTAGGGATTTTTCTGTTTTTTTAATAAAATCAAAGATTTTTTTGTTGAAATGATATATGCCTGCATTTATTACATTTGAAAAAGGCTCCTGCATTTTTTCATAAATTTTTATAACTTTTTTTCCTTTTATTTCAACGATGCCATATTCTTCAGCGTGTTCTATTTTAAAAAGTCCAATGCTAGGTTCGGTTTTTACAATATTTTTTATATCTTGTTTACCAAAGATTGTGTCACCGCATAAAACAATAAAATCTTCTACAAATCTTTCAACCATTCCTATAGCATGAGCAGTACCAAGAGCCGGCCCTTGATTTACATATTCTATCTTGATATTCCATTTATCTCCTTTTCCAAAATAGTTTCTTACCATCTCACTTTTGTAACCAACGACAAAAATGAACTCTTTTATACCTGCATCAATTGCATTCATCAAATTCCATTCTAAAATTGGCTTGTTTGCAATAGGAAGCATAACTTTTGGACGAGTAAAGGTTAACGGATGCATCCGTTTTCCTTCGCCGGCTGCAAGGATCACACATTTCATTTTTTACATTCTCCTATTCAACAGTAACTGATTTTGCAAGGTTACGAGGTTTATCTATGGAACAACCTTTTAAGTTTGCAACATGATAAGCAAGTAACTGTAAAATAACAGCTATAGGGATACACGATAATAGATTTGAATCTAATGGGAAATGTATAACAAAATCAGCATGTTTCTCTATCTCTGTATCATTATTCTCTGCAATAGCAATAACTTGGGGGCCTCTTGCCTTCACCTCACCGATATTAGCTATCATTTTATCATAGGTGAGGTCTTTTGTAACTATTGCAACAACAGGGGTAGTTTTTGTTAGTAAAGCAAATGGCCCATGCTTTAGCTCGCCAGCTGCAAAACCTTCTGCATGAACATACGATATTTCCTTAAGTTTTAATGCACCTTCTAGTGAGATAGGGTAATTTATACCACGACCAATGAAAAAAACTGAATTTGCATTTTTAAGTTGTTTTGCTATATTTAATATTTCATCACTTTGATCCAATACCTGCCTAACCTCTCGCGGTAGTTCTTTTAGGTAGAGGATATATTTAAGTAATTCATCTGCTCCTATCTTATTTTTCAACATAGCAATTTTTAATGCAATTAAAAAGAGAACAAGTATTTGTGAGGTGAATGTTTTTGTTGCAGCAACACCGATTTCAGGGCCAGATTGAGTTAATATGTATGCATCTGCAATTCTAGTCGCAGTACTTCCTATAACATTTGTAACAACAAGTGTTCTACACCCTGAGTTTTTTGCTTCTTTTAATGCAGCCAATGTATCTGCTGTTTCACCAGACTGTGTTATGCCAATAACAAGTGATTTCTCGTTTCTGGTTCCAAAGTATCTATATTCGGATGATAATTCAACAGATACAGGAATATTAGTTAATTTTTCTATGAGATATTTACCAACCAGTCCAGAGTAAAATGATGTTCCGCACGCAACAATATGAATAGAATCAACACCATTGCTAAGTAGATTTTCTACTTTTTCATGAAACTCTACAGTTCTTTCAATCTCTGATACTCTCCCTAAAAATACTCGATGAACTGTATCCGGTTGATCATAAATCTCTTTAAGCATGAAATGAGGAAAACCTGATTTCTCAGCATCTTTAAAATCCCATTTTATTAAGTCCTCCTTTTTTCTAACTTCTTTTTTGTTTTCATCAAAAACAGTAACTGAATTTTTAGATAGAACACACATTTCTCCATCATTAAGATAAACAACCCTATTTGTATATTTTAAAAAAGCAGGTACATCTGAGGCTATGAAATTTTCATTATCCCCTATGCCTATAACTAGAGGACTTTCTTTGCGTGCTCCCACTAATTTATCTGGTTCATCTTCGCATATCACAACAATTGCATATGAACCCTTAAGTTTTTTAATGGCAGAAAAAACAGCATCTTCTAAATTCCCTTTATAATTTTCATTAATTAGATGCGCTATAACTTCTGTATCTGTTTGTGAAATGAATTTGATTCCTTTTTTTTCTAAATCTTCTCTTAATTTTTTAAAATTTTCAATTATTCCATTATGGATAACAGCAATTTTTTTATTACTACTTAAATGAGGATGAGCGTTTTCTTTTGTAACAGCACCATGGGTTGCCCATCGAGTATGCGAAATCCCAATATCTCCGTCCAAGGAAGGAATTTTTTCCTCTAATTTTGATATTTCTCCGACGTCTTTGAAAATTTGTAACTTTTTTCCAATTACGCCTATCCCTGCTGAATCATATCCTCTATATTCAAGTCTTTTCAGACAATCTATAAGGACTTTATTTGCTTCTCTAAATCCATTATAGCCGACTATTCCACACACTTTACATCACTTTAGTATTACTCGGTATGTTATCTATAATGCGTTTCAATGGAGCGATTTCACATTTTCTACCAATTATTTTACCAGGGCCTACAACTACATTACTACCAATGTTACAATCCTCTCCAATCATGGCACCTATTTTTTCTAATTTTTTGAATTCTCCTTCAATCTCTATTGTTGAAGTTCCATCAATATTAGAAAAATTATTTTCTATTATACTGCCTCTACCAACAATTGAGTTTTTGATAAAAGAATTCGATCCTATATGTACATCATCCATTATGACACTATTTCTAACTTGGCTAAATGGATGAATAACAGAGTTATTACCAATGGTTGTAGATGGAAAAATACATGCATTTGGTCCTATTTCGCAACCTTCCCCAATTATAACAGGTCCAACAATATAACAACCAGAATAAATTGTGGTGTCTTTACCAACTGATACATCACCTTTCATTGTAACTCCTTTTTCAATAACACCGCTAACAGTTAAAGAGGCACTATGAATCATAGTTTCATTCAAAAAGATGATATCCCACGGATATACTATGTCCATCCATAAATCAGCAATTATTGTATTGACTTCTTCACCTTTATTTACAATTGATTGAATTACTGAAGAAAGATCATAAATTCCTTGAGAATCCAATTCTTCTATTTCTTTAAATACTGACTTTGGTAGTTTGTAGATCCCTGTTGATATAAACTTACCTAATTCTTCCAAGGGTTTTTCAACTATTTCTTTGAGTTTACCTTTTTCTACAAAAACAACGCCGTATTTTGATGGATGAGGATGCTCCTTAATTAGTATAGAATATTTTGATTCATCTTTTATTAACTTTGAAATACTACTTTGATCAATTATATTATCGCCTGATAAAACAATGAAGGATTCTTTTATGTAATTCTTTGATTGTAATAATGCATGTGCAGTACCTAGTTGTTTATTCTGTGTAACATATGTAATATTAGCATTGTAGTTCTTAAAATACTCCATTATAACTTCTTTTTTGTATCCAACTACTATAATAATCTCAGATATTCCACTGTTTTTAACAGCCTCAACAACATACTCAATTAAAGGTTTATTTGCAACAGGAAGCATTACTTTTGGTATCGTTTCGGTGAAAGGTCTTAATCTTTTTCCTTCGCCTGCGGCTAAAATTACAGCTTTCATTACAATCGCCTTCTAGGTGTAAGCTTTATTCCTATATTTTACATTTACCTAAGAAATTTTAATTATTGTATTGTTTCCTTTCGGCAATATTTAGATTTAAATTTTTTAAAACACTGGCATAAGTTATTAAATAACCGATATCTTTTCAAATTAAAATTTCGAGGGAATCTATTGAATAAAAAATACATAATATTCAAGGATGATGACGTTGGAAAAGATTTTGATAAGCTTAAAAAATGGGTAGATATTATTTTAAAAAACGATGCAAAGGCAGCTATTGGACTAATTGGTAGGTACATGAAAAATCAGGATTTAAATAATTATTTAAATGATCTTGATAAAAGTAAAATAGAAATTTTTTGTCATGGGTATTCACATAGTCATCTTCCTTTTTTATTAATAAAAAAATTTGGTAGAAATAGGTTTTATCCTACTGAGTTTGATAGGAATTTTAATAGTCATGATTTAAGCTTAAAAAAATATAGAAAAGCTGAGAGTAAATACTTGGATGGAAAAGCAATGACTTTTGGATCTCAGGGAAATATTTGGAATGACAGTGTTATAGAAGCATTAGTTAAAAATGATTTTAAAATGATGTTTTCCTGGAGAAAAACCGAACAAGATTTACTTACAATTCCTTTAAGTGATAACTTTAAGCAGAATTCATTAGATGAGTTTATCAATATTTATGAAAAAAACAAAGATAATCCGATATATACCTTACAATTTCATCATGCTAATCTTTCTGAAAAACAATTTAATCTTCTACCTGCTGTAATTGATTATTTAAAAAATAAGGAAAATAGAGTTTTTATAACACCATCTGAACTTCTAAAAATAAGTAAACAAGACAAATATATTTTCAATTTAATGGCTCCTGAAAATGCGTTAAAAAAAAAAAAAAAAAAAAAAAAAAAAAATTAATTCCATTTTTGCTTCTATTATAATATATTAAAATTAATCTTGGGATTTAGTTTAAGGTTTTATTCTCCTTTGTCGGTACAATCTATTATCCACGACATCTACCATTTTATCGAGGATATCACCTGAAACACCTAGGAAATATAGCATCTTGTTTATATTGTCCTTTGGATTTGATATTATTTCATTATAGTTAATAATTAAAACTTCAATATCTTCTCTATCTTGAATTTGATTTTTTATCATATTATTTAATCTCATAAAGGTTTTCCTGGTTTTTTCACGGTTACTATCTTTTTTTCCAATCATTTTCTCCATCGAATCTAATATTTCTTCAATGTTTCTTTCTGAGTAAATTATTTTATATTTTCCAGGTGGTAAAAACTTTAGGCCATATGCTGTTATTTTTATGAATTTTCCTTTAAATTCATCTAATGGAAATGTACCATCCATGAGTCTATTTATTATCTTACCGCCTTCAAGTTCATAATAGCCTTTTGGATTGTTTTCATCTGCTGGGCGTGAGTTGCTAAAGCTAGTTGGTATGCCACCAGTACGTAGTATTTGCATTAGCAAAGATGTACCAGAACGTTCTAACCCAGATACAATATAGATTATTTTTTTATCTAATTTCATTGTCTTTGTTTTAACCATTTATGTATCCTAGTTCTTCTAATTTTTTCAAAACTTTTTCTGTGCTTTCTTCTATAGTTTCTTTATCTGTATCAATGATTAACTCAGGGTTTTCTGGTTCTTCATAAGGAGCATTAATGCCAGTGAAATCTTTTATTATTCCGGCTTTTGCTTTTTTATATAACCCTTTTGTATCTCTTTTTTCACAAGTTTCGAGGGATGCTTTTGTATATATCTCGATAAATCTGCCTTTTCCGACTAGTTCCCTGCAGAAATTTCTATATGATCTATAAGGGGAAATAAAAGCAGTTATAGCAATTAAACCAGCATCTGCAAAGAGATTTGCCACTTCAGATATTCTTCTAATGTTTTCATTTCTATCTTCTGGAGAAAAAGCAAGGTCTTTGTTAAGTCCATGCCGTATATTATCTCCATCGAGTACGTATGCGAGTCTTCCTCTCAGATGCAATTGATTAGCAACCTCGTTTGCAATTGTGGATTTACCACTACCTGATAATCCTGTGAACCATAATACTACCCCTTTTTGTTTTAAGAGGGTTTCTCTTTCTTCTTTTGTTACTTTATGTTCATGCCATGTGACATTTGTGGCTTTTTGTTTTTTCATTTTTTATCACCTTCTTATTTAATTTTTTAAAAAATCTAATATTTCTTTTAAAAATGAATCAGTTTTATCTTTTGGTACAATTGCTCCAAGAACTTCTTTTTTTCCCCCACATTTAAAGCCTAGAGATTTTCCTCTCATTATCATTGGTTCTGCATTTTTTTTACTTCTAACATAAATTTGATTCATGTCATTAAAAAATCCTGTATTAACAACAACTGTATTTTTTCCAGAGTCCCATGCAACCTTTCTTGTAACTGTAGAAATTATATTATAAGGCGTGTTAATTTTTTTAAGAATAATTCCATTGATATCATCTTCTGGCATACTTAGTTGTTTTTCTATTTCTTTATTTAGTTTATTGAAATTATCATTCCAATTTTTATTGTTCAAAATAAAATCAGATGACCCATCTTTAAGTAAAAAATGTGGTGCTTCTTCAACAATTTCTTTATCACCTAATTTATAGTTTGAATCTAATAGATAAACCATTTTTAACATATCATCAAACGTTAAGTTATTATTCTTACAGAAATCATTGATTACTTTGTCGAATTTTTTATTATTCTTTATTTTCTGTTCATGGTCTCCAACAATACCGAGTAATGCAAATAAATTTACTTTGTTACCTAGAAAATCGTTTATAATCCAACTCGCAGAAGGATAAGCATCAGGATTTTCTCCTTTGATAACCGGGTTGTTATGAAATACTTGTGTGATTACCTTTCCAAGATGATGGTCGAATATCATAACTCGAGCGTTTTTTGCTAGTCTGAGAATGTTGTCTTCAGGAAGAGACATATCAGCAACAATTACAAAATTATACTTTGAATAATTCTCAAGTTCTTCTTGAGTAAGGTAGTAGTTACCAAGTTCCGGTGTTTTATTAATAATATTTTTATTAGATAGATATTCTAGCAAGAGACTTGCGGAACAAATGCCGTCGGTATCCCAGTGATGGATCAAAATACCCTTGCCTTTTAATTTTTTAAGCATCGTTTAGTCCCCCTTATTCGACAAATGGATGATCAAATTTTAGAATTGCTTCTGCCACTTCTTTTCTCATCATATCTTCAGGAGGTATTTGCCCGTTTAATAAAAGTTCTCTTATTTTGTTACCACTGAAGTTGATGTGGTATTTCTGGTCATGTGGACAAATTTTATCGTTTACAACACTACCACATTTTGTACATCGCGAAAAGGATCTGAAAAAAACCGGTATTATTTGCAGATCTGGAAATTCCGAGAATATATCATGTGCATCATAAGGGCCATAATAATCTCCGACACCAGCATGGTCTCTTCCTACAATAAAGTGGGTACAGCCGAAGTTTTTACGCATTATTGCATGGTGTATTGCCTCACGCGGTCCTGCATATTTCATCGATGTTCTTAAAATGGACATAACTGCACGGTCTTTAAGGTAATAATGCTTCATCAATGTATCATATGAAGCCAGAATTACTTCATCTTTGAAATCTCCGCTTTTTTTCTTTCCAATGATTGGATTAATAAATAGACCATCGACAAAGGTTAGAGCTGTTTTTTGAACATATTCATGACCTATATGTGGTGGGTTACGTGTTTGAAAGGCTACAATTTCTTTCCACCCTTTTTCTTTGAATAAAAAACGTGTTTCCTTTGGTGTAAGGTTGTATTTATCAAATTCCCTCAGTTTACTGGTTAAAAGTGAAATTTTTCCCCCAATTAGAAGTTGTTTCATGTTGTATACATTAGCTACTCCGGGATGTTTTATATCTTGTGTAAGATAGACTGCTTGAGCTAATGTTTTTTTATCAAATGTATAAATTTCATCAATATACAATATTGCCTGTAACCCATTTTCTTTATTTGTAAGAAGAATGGAATCTCCTTCTTTAATTTCTTTTAAATCTTCCTTATCAAAATCTAATAATATGGGTATTGTCCATGGTGTATCGTCAGCTAATCTTTTTTCTGATATTACGTTTACAAGATCGTTTTTGCATAAAAATCCTTCTAGTGGTGAAAAAACTCCATTAGCAATATTTAGGATATCCTCAGAAAGATTTGTATTTATTTCAAATTTAAAAAAACCTTTTATGTCTAATGAATCTTTTTTAACATGTCTATCAATAAGTTTTCCGCCGTGTGGTTTTGGCATGTTTTCACCTTAATCAATGTATCCTAGTGCTCGTAGTCTATCTTTTACTCTTTTTTCATCTTCTTTTGTAAATACTTCTTCCTCTTCTGTATCCATACCAGATATTACTTCTCTGAGTACATAGGTTACATAAGAGGAAAGGGATGTGAAACCTGTTCCTTTAATTCTTTTTTTGATTTTCTCTGCTAATGGGGTGGGAATTGATATTGTTGTAAATTTTTTTTCTTTTTTTTCTTCTTTCATAATTAACACCTCACATATAATTATATGTAATTATATGTAATGACATATTGTTATATATCATTAATAGTATAAAAGTTTTATTGAGTTTGATTTTTTATGTAAAAATAATCGATAAATTGTATATAATAGTTTTTACATTATTAATAATTTATAAAAAAAAACTTAAATAATAACAATATATTCTATATTTATAGCACATTTTATACAGAGGGAGGTAAATATAATATGAAAACAAAAATAATTGGAATATTTATTTTTATGTTATTGATATTAGTTACAATACCTAACATAAACAGTAATATGATTAAAAATAAAAATCTTAATAACATACAAAACTTGAAGTTTGTACCTGGAGAATTTATAGTAAAACTTACTAAAGATACTACTATTTCAAATCCTTCTTTAATGATGCTTAATGAAAAATACAAAGTAAGTTCTATTGAGAAAGCTTTCAAAAACTCTGAAAATACAATATTAAATAATATTTACATACTTAAAATTCCAGAAGATTCTGATATATTAGCTGTCGTAAACGACTATTCATCAAAAACATTTATTGAATATGCAGAGCCCAACTACATCTTTTTTTTGACAAATATTCCAAATGATGAAAAATTTAGTCTTCAATGGGCTTTATATAACACTGGTGAAACTGGAGGAACTCCTGATGCTGATATAGATGCTCCAGAAGCCTGGGATATTGAAACGGGTGATCCTGATATAGTTATAGCAATTATCGATACAGGTATTGATTATACGCATCCTGATCTATCAAGTAATATATGGAAAAATGAGGATGAAATCTCAAATAATAGTATTGATGATGACAATAATGGTTTCATTGATGATGTGATAGGATGGGATTTTATTGGTGAATCACCTTTATTTCCTGAACCTGATAATGATCCATTAGATATGTTTGGCCATGGAACGCATTGCGCTGGATTAGCATCTGCTGTCACCAATAATGGTATTGGTACTGCTGGTGTCTGTTGGAACTGTAAGATTATGTCAATTAAAATAGCTGGTGGATTTTTTGGTTTAATAAATTTAATTTCTGCTGTAAATGGAATTAGCTATGCTATTTATAATGGAGCTGATGTTATTAGTATGAGCTGGGGAGGAGATGTAGAATCAGAACTATTACATAATGCAATTGATAATGCGTATTCTAACGGCATTGTTCTTGTGAGTGCTGCAGGTAACGATAATAGTTATAGGAAGCTTTACCCTGCTGCATATGACAATGTTATCGGAGTTGCTGCAACAAATAAAAATGATAAAAAAGCATGGTTTTCAAATTATGGAGATTGGGTTGATGTTGCAGCACCAGGAGAACAAATATTATCCACTTTACCAACATATCATGTTACATTAAATGATTTATTTTATAGCATGAATTATGATTATTTAGACGGCACATCAATGGCCTGTCCAATAGTAGCAGGTTTAGCAGCTCTATTATTATCATATGATCCAAGTCTAGATCATGACGAGGTAAGAAGTATAATTTATAATAGTACCGATTGGATTGAAACCAATAAATACATTGGAAATGGTAGAATAAATGTATATAAAGCGTTGTTAATAGCATCAGGTGTCACAGTTCCTCCAAACAAACCAAGTACACCCGCGGGTCAAATTAATGGGAAACCTGGAGTTGAATATAATTATACTACAATTGATATTGATCCAGATGGGGACGATCTTTATTATCTATTTTCTTGGGATGATAAAACATATAGTGGTTGGGTAGGACCCTTTGCTTCAGGTGCAACAGGAAATGCAACTCATGTATGGAATAAAAAAGGTAACTATCAAATCAAAGTAAAAGCTAGAAACAGTTATGGTATAGAAAGCGAATGGTCTGATCCACTAAGTGTTACTATGCCTAGAAATAAAATTGTAACCAATACATTTTTCTTACAACTATTAGAACAGTTTCCATTATTGAGCAAACTTTTTTCTATTATTTCTAAAACTTTTTAGTTTAATTTTTTTAAAATAAGTTAAACTTTGAAAACACGATTAAAAGAAGAAATAATAGAGATGCTATCACTCTTATGATGACTATTGTAAAATTAAAAACTAAAGAATTAAAAATAGTGATTTTACAAATAGAAGGAACTAACTGCGAACAAGAATCATATGATGATTTCAAAGGATAAGAAATAAATCTTAAATTTTTATATTTAAAGCAATTGTCGTCAATGGGTCTGTCTAATGAGTTATTCTAATATTTAAACCCAGATGATCAAAGAGGAAACAACGAAATTGATATCATCCCATACCCTTCAACAAAAACAAAATAGAAGAAAGGATG
>Ga0315285_10006902_pt1 | contig 11694 bp, 11 predicted proteins | sample YL17G09_36_MG_FD_203698 | JGI IMG/M metagenome (GOLD analysis project Ga0315285, IMG submission 203698) | Sediment microbial communities from Yellowstone Lake, YNP, Wyoming, USA - YL17G09_36 | ecosystem: Environmental > Aquatic > Freshwater > Lake > Sediment | place: USA: Wyoming | collected... | reverse complement strand
CGGGCTGTTCGCATCCGTTATCTGGTTCAGGAGTGTGCTCTTGCCGACGCTAGGGAAGCCGACAATCGCGACGGTCGCGTGACCGGACTTCTTGACGGCGTATCCGGGGGCGCCGCCGCCCCTTGCAGACAGACGTTTCTGCGCCTCGTCCTTGAGCCGCGCCAGCTTCGCCTTGAGCTTGCCGATGTGGTGCTGGGTCGCCTTGTTGTACGGCGTGCGCTGGATTTCGTCCTCGACTTCTTTGATGTGGTCTTCTATGGTGGCCATTCGACGGATGAGCATCCGGGCAGCTGGCTAAAAGGATTGCGACACGAGCATCGGACGAGAAAGCTGTTCAACCCAGCTTTTCCGCGACGAAGGAATAATCCTCAATCCCACCGCCACACGGCACGACCCTGACAACCTCCCAGCCCGCCAAGAGACAGAGTCTCATCGCATCGTCAGGGCTGAGGAGCAGCAGCGGGAACCATGATCCCTTCTTGCCTTTGTACTCGAGTCTGAGCCTGATGAGGACGGGCGGACGCCCCTCGCGGACATTTTTCATGACGTAGGGCGCATGCCGAAGAATCCATGAGCCAGGTGTTCGCGTCGATGCTATGAGCCGCGCTCGGGGCCGCGCCACTCCCGCCAATCCCTTGAGGAATCGCCTCGTTGCGGCGAAGTCCCCGCAGATGCCGAAGTTGTTTCCGAACATGACGAAGGTGTCGAAGCTCCTGGGCGGGAATGAGAGCTGGCGGGCGTCCATGAGCATGGCATTCCGGACGCCGCGCGTCTTGGCGACATGGATCGCTTCAAGGGAGATGTCGATGGCGGTTGCTCTGTTTCCTCTTCGCTGGAGGTACAGGGCAACCCGTCCGGGTCAGCAGCCGACATCAAGCACATGCCCTCTCGCGAAGTGGATGGCTTTGCGCTCATCCTCCCGCCACCCGTCGCGTAATCCCGAGCATGACGCAAAGAGGGGGGAGATGTCGGTCACTTCCCTACGTCCGTCGTCCCGCTCGATCACAAGCCTCCCCATCCTTCCGTGCAAGTGGTCAATCATCGCCTGCCCATAGAGACGCATCGAGTCTACCATGTGGCGGGTGAATCGCCGCGCCGACTAGCTAAAGATGGGCCATGCAGGGCTATGGCGTAATCGTCGTACCCGCCACGCCTTCGAGGGCCTTCTCGAAGTTGTCTGGGTTCGTTATGATGACCCTCTCACCGCCGCCCTCCAGGAATTCGATTGCAGCCTCGACTTTCGGCCCCATGCTCCCCGGCGGGAAGTGGCCTTGGGCCATGTAGTGTCTCGCCTCGGCCACCGTCATCCGACCGATGTTCGTCTGCTCCACTTTCCCGAAGTTCACCGCAACATGCGCCACGTCGGTGAGCATCACAAGCAACTTTTCCTTGACCACTTTCGCCAAGACGGCTGCGGCAAGGTCTTTGTCGATTACCGCCTCAACCCCAATCAATTCCCCGTTCTTCCTGATTACTGGGACACCGCCGCCCCCCGCTGCGATGACCACCCAATCCGTCGTGCCGGTGAACATCAGCCTCTCTATTGTGGCCTTTTCGACTATATCGATTGGCTTTGGAGAGGGCACCACACGTCGATATCCCCCCCTCCTGTCGTAGACCAGCTTCCACCCCCTCGCCTTCTTGAGTTCCTCAGCCCTGTCCCGGTCATAATAGGGGCCGATTGGCTTCGTCGGGTTCTGCATCGCCGGGTCGTTCTCGTCGACGACGACTTGGGTGACGATGCTGACGACATTCTTCCTGATTCCTCTGGCGGCGAGTTCGTTAGAGAGCTCCTGCTGCAGCACATATCCGATCTGTGCTTGGCTTTCCGCAACACAAACATCGAGCGGCAACGCCGGGACAGTCGCTTGGGCTGCTTCGTTCTGCAGCAGTATGTTGCCTACCTGAGGTCCATTCCCGTGGACAAGCGCTATGTCCCAACCTCTCTGGATAACCGCTGCTAGGTGCCGGCAAGTCTCGCGTATCCGCTTCCTCTGCCCCTCAGCTGTGCCAGAGTCCTTGGCGGGCAGGAGGGCGTTGCCACCAATAGCTACAATGGCGGTTTTCATCCGAATACCGAGGAAGGGACAATTAGTCTGCCATGGTCATATAAATCCTTGGATGCGCGTATCGATTCGGGGTCGATGGCTAAGCTGGGATTGACGAAAAGCAGAAGAAAAGAGAATGGGGGGCCGGGCTGTCCCGGCCCTTTGGCGCGGCCTTCCCCGAGGGGGGAATCTTGAGTCTGGCTTACTGGCCGACGCTTGCTTCCACGGGCGCTTCAACCTTCGCGGGGCGTAGCCACACGAGGGCGGCGTCAAGCAGCCCGAGGAATGCTCCGAACACCGCAACTGCCATGAAGATGGCGATGGGCGTCGGATAGCCGACCATGATCAATGAGTGGACCTGGCCGGCGTTGTAGCCGAGACCGCCCGAGGTCGTCGGCAGGGCCGCCGCCCCTCCCGTGTATCCGGCGTACATCATGAGCCATGTAGCACCGATGACGCCTATGTTCCACATCACGAGCGTGATCCAGGCGAGTCCGCTGGTCCACTTGTTGAATTTCCTCTTGAGATCCAGCTCGAGGTGCCTGAAGAACAGGGCCACCGCCATCGTTGCCAGAACGCCCATGATGATGTATGCGAAGTACCCGACAGTCAGCCACACCCCGGCCCCTCCACCGGCGACGATGCGAGAGGCCGCGGGCACGCCGAACACCCCCTGATACAGCAGATAGGCGGTCAGACCCGTGGCGAGGGCTCCCTGAACCAGTGTTGCTTTCGTGAATCTCTCTCCCCACTTGCTCCGAAGGCCATTGTTACCGCGGTCCATGTTCTTGCAAGGTTATGATGATGATATTATTGTTTGAGAATATACAGAATATAACAATTTGACAAAATCATCCCCCATGTCTGCCCGCTCATCACGATCGTGCACCCCACCTGTTTTGTTCCGGACGACAGGCTTGGAGTAAGTGGCTGAGACCAAAGATGCACGGTTGGTCCGGACCCAGCTACTGCGTAGCTTTTTAGGGGGCTTGGACCTTAGCGCGCTCGTGTACTCACCCGAAAAAGAAGAGACCCCTCTCAAGCGTTTCCTCAAGTCCAAATGGTTCCGGGTTCTCTACGTTTTCCTGATCGCCCTCGCATCCTCGGTGGTGACGGTCGGCACGGGTTGCCTGGCGACATTCTTCATGCCGCTGCTCATGTTCGCGGTGCCGTATTACCTGAAGGAGAGAAACATCAAGCGCTACCTCATTAACGGCGTTGCGGTATTCCTCATCTCCCTTGTTCTTGTGAACCTCTTCTACACGGCCCTGACCTTGGCTTCTCCCGAACAGGAATTGTCAGCGCAATCCGGCAATACGAGACTCGATCATGGTACCGTGGATCCTTATGCAGGACCTGCTGGAAGCAGCTACAACTACTCGGTTGTCTATGTGAACACCGATCCGGTCGATCGCTCCGATGTATGGCTGACCCTGAGAGTCTTCGACGCGGTCACGACAAAGACCAGCACGTTCAACATAAGTTCAAATATCTCCAGCGCGGCGCCGCCCTCTGCGTCCGAGGGATGGACCTACTACATGCACTTGGCATTGACCGAAGGGATATATTTCTACAACTTCACGGCGAACACTGCATACAATGGGATCTACACGGAAGTCTCAACGCCGCTTGGGTTCGGGCCAATAAACGCATCCTGGACCACATTCTCCTCCGTCATCGCGTTGGCAATCCTGGTCCAACTTCTCTTCCCCTTCACACTCTACCTCATCATCGTCGGGATGTACTGGTGGGCGGGGAAGGCACGGACTATGCGCGGACCCGCCCGCGTTCCATCCGATGCAGGAGGGGGCGGCTTCGAGTGCACGAACTGCGGCTCCGAGGTCTCTGCATCCGCCACCAGGTGCCATCGCTGCGGTGCGATTTTCGAGGATGAGGAGGAACCTGTAGTTCGCGCCAAGAAAGTCGAGAAGGGGAGGGAGATTGAGACCAAGGGGAAATCGGCTGCGACGAAGAAGGAAGGCGGGAAGTAGCGCGATCATCTTCGGCTTCGCCGCGATTCTGTATGCTTGCTTGATTTTCTATTCATCCTCGCAGACGGACATTCCAGCCATTGCCATGCCGATATTCTCCCTCTCTGACAAGCTTGTCCACTTCCTCGAGTTCGCGCTGTTCGGCAGCCTGCTGTTTCTGACATTCGCCTCGGCAGGCTGGCGACCATGGGACGCACCTCTCGCGATTGTTCTTGGAGGGATTTACGGGGTGACTGACGAGATGCATCAGTTGTTCGTGCCCGGGCGGTTCGCTGACCCCGCGGACGCCTTGGTGAATTGCGTGGGCGTCCTCGCAGCCGTGCTGATCCTCGCCTGCATAGACAGGAGAATGCATCCGTCCCAAGTACCTAGGCTCGACGGGAAGGCGTGAGAATTCGCGTTTCTTTGTGTAACTCCTCTTGGTGACAAGGCATAATATAAGCCTGTTATTGTTTATAAATATCCGCGAAATCAGATTACAATATAGAATTGGTGGGTGAGATGTATGAGGAGCAAGACTGTTGAGCTTGCCGAAGAAGTCAATCATTGCCCTGAGTGCGGGTCGGACAGGCTGGTCCGTGACTACACTCGGGGCGAGCTGCTTTGCGAATCTTGCGGCTTGGTCGTGGATGACAAGCAGATAGACCAAGGTCCCGAGTGGACCGCGTACGACAGCGAGGACCGCGACAAGCTATCGAGAACTGGTGCCCCCCGGAACTACACGAGCCAAGCGATCAACCTGACGACCGTCATCACCTCCTCAAACAGGGATTCCAGGGGCAACCCGATTCCCGCGCGGGAAATGGAGAAGTTCTACAGGATGAGGAAGCTCCAGCATCACTCGGGCCACAACAGACCGGGAGAGCGGAGTCTGCCGGAGACGATCAGAGCCTTGGACCGAGTCTCATCGTTACTCGAACTGCCGAAGAGCATCAGGGAGGAAGCCGGTTTCATCAGCAAGAAAGCATTGGAGAAGGGCTTCCTGAGGGGACGAAGCATCGAAGCTCTGGTCGCGGCGGCGATATACAGCGCGTGCAGGATCAACGGCGTCCCAAGGACACTGGAGGAACTCTCCGGCGTGACTGGGCTCCCTAGAAAGGCCATCGCTAAGGCGTACGGTGCATTGTCTAGGCTACTGCAATTGAAGGTTCCGCAATCGAAGCCAGCGGACTACATCTCCAGATTCTGCAGCGAATTGGGGCTTGGCACCGGAGTCCAGGCGGAGGCGAGGCGGATTCTCAAGGAGATTGACGATCTGGACGGCAGCCTATCCCTATCGCCTATCGGGACTAGCGCGGCGGCGATATACCTCGCGTCGCTTGCGTGCGGAGAGAGGCGGCCGCAGAAGGCGATAGCCAAAGTCGCAGGAGTCTCCGAGGTCACGCTCAGGAACCGCTTCCAGCTGGTGAACAAGGCTTTCATGAGCAACCTCTCTCTCCCCCGGGGCCGCGTCCCGAAGCACCAGAGGATCGCAGGCACAGGTTCATGAGGACCCGCGCCACATCTTGTCAAGCCTGAATATGGAAAACGTCCGGCTGCCGTCCTTTCTCTATGGTCTTATCAAGACGTACATTGCTCACTTTCTAGTACGAGCGCGGGTTTTGCAGGAAGACGCGCCCAAGATGGGTTTAGTTGTTAGGGTGAAGAGACTTGCAAGTCAATAGTGCCATGGTGGCCTTGACCGGGGAATCCGGCGACGGGATAATCTCGCTCGGCGAGATACTGGCGAAGGTCCTAGCCAGGATGGGCATCAACATCGTCACCTTCAGGACCTATCCCGCCGAGGTCCGTGGTGGACAATGCATCTTCACCATAAACTCGCAGCAGGACCAGGTCTTCTCGCAGGGTGACGAGTACGATATCCTCCTGTGCATGGACTCCAGTGCCTACACGCTCAACAGCAATCGCCTTCGGTCCACCAGTGTGCTCCTCTACAACAGCGAGTCTGTGCCGCAGGAGCAGATCCGCGAAGTGAGCTATGGGATTCCAGTGAGGTCACTCACAGCCAGTACCGGGCTCGCAAGATCGAGGAATGTGCTAATGCTCGGCGTGATTTCTAAGCTGTTCAACGTAGACATGAAGGAGATCAAGGCGGTCCTTTCTGAAAGGTGGGGCAAGAGCCAGGACATAATCAAGAGGAACCTCGATGCCCTCATGGCGGGTCATGATTGGGCTGCCGCCAACCTGATCAAGAAGGACGGCTTCAGGTTCGAGTCCGTCGACGCCCCGCGTAGAATAGTTCTGTCGGGCAACGAAGCGATATGCCTCGGCGCCGTCGGCGCGGGCTGCAGGTTCTTCTCCGGTTACCCCATAACGCCAGCTTCGGATCTTCTGGAGTGGCTTATGGATAGGCTGCCGAAGGTCGGGGGCGTGGCAATCCAGGTCGAGGATGAAATATCCGCTTTTGGCGCCGCCCTCGGAGCTTCATATTCAGGTGTTAGATCGATGACCGCGACAAGCGGCCCCGGATTGGCGCTCATGACCGAGTTCGTGAACTTGGCGGGAACTGCCGAAATCCCCATAGTGGTTGTCGATGTGCAGCGAGCGGGACCGAGCACCGGAATGCCGACGAAGACCGAGCAGTCCGACCTCAGCCACGCGGCTCTGGGCGGGCCCGGAGAGGCGCCGCGGATAGTCATCGCACCGACGAGCGTTGAAGACTGCTTCTACCAGACGATGAGGGCTTTCAACCTTGCAGACAAGTACCAGCTGCCAGTGATCCTCCTCTCTGACCAGAGCCTTTCGCATCGCTTGGAGGCGATTCCGATGCTGGACCCGGCGAGAGTCCCCGTCAGCTCGCCAAAGAGGCCCACTCCGGAGGACCTGAAGCACTACAGACGCTACCTGCGCACAGAGGACGGGGTCTCACCCATGTCCATACCTGGCGTGGTCGGGGGCGCATATGTGGCAACGGGCATCGAGCGAGACGAGGTCGGCATGCCCAGCTATGACCCTGAAAACCACCAGCTGAACATGCGGAAAAGGCAGAAGAAGCTCGAGAGGGCCGCAATCGAGGATGCGGAGTTCGAGCAGTACGGGGTCGAGGACGCGCGAATCGGGATCATCAGCTGGGGGTCCACAACAGGAGCCGTGCGAGAGGCTGTGCAGTTGGCGGTTTCGCGGAGGCTCAAAGTGACATCGCTGCATCCGAAACTTCTGTTCCCGCCGCCGAAGCAGCGGATTGGCGAATGGCTATCAAAGCTTCGCGACGTAATAGTGGTAGAGGTGAACCAGACGGGACAGTATCAGCACATCCTCCAGGCAGAGTTCGGGAGGATCATGGATTCTCTTCACAAGGCTACAGGCCTTCCATTCACGGCGGGAGAAATCCTTGCCAAGGTCGAGGAGGTGGCGAAGCATGGCCGATGAAGCGGCTGGCGGCAAGACGGCATCAGGAATGACTCGTGCCGTCGTATCGCCCATGGCCTACAGGTCCGAGCACAAACCAACTTGGTGCCCGGGCTGTGGCGATTTCGGCGTGCTCAACGCGATCTACAGGGCGATGGCCGACCTGCGGGCGCGGCCGGAAAACTTCGTGATAGTCTCCGGAATCGGCTGCTCGAGTCGCCTCCCTGAGTTCGTGAACGCCTACGGGTTCCACAGCGTGCACGGGAGGCTCCTCCCCATCGCCACGGGCATCAAGCTCGCGAGGCCGGAGCTAGAAGTGCTCGCGGTAGGCGGGGACGGAGACGGACTCGCAATTGGCGGTAACCATTTCATGCATGCGGCTCGAAGGAATGTCGATATCGCCTATGTGATGATGGACAACGCGGTCTACGGAATGACCAAGGGACAGCCATCCCCGACCAGCGACATGGGGATGGTAACGAAGGCATCGCCATACGGTGTCCTCGAACAGCCTATCAACCCCGCCGCGCTCGCCATCGCATTCGGAGGGACATTCGTGGCAAGGGGCTACAGCGGCAAGCCCAGGGACCTGGAGGCGCTCATCGTCAGCGCGATTAGCCACAAAGGCTTCGCCTTTGTCCATGTCGTTTCGCCCTGCGTGACTTTCCTCGACGCATTCGATTATTGGCAGGCCAACACGGTCGAGGTGGAGGCGCATGATCCGGAAGACAGGTCAGAAGCATTCCGCATTGCATCGATCACCGACAAGACCAGGCTCGGGGTGTTCTATCAGCGGGAGGAGGAGACCCTGGACGAGAAGTATGAAGGACTCAGGGACAGGGCGCTCATTGCAGGCAGGCTCAAGGTCGAGGACTTCATCCGTGAATATCAGTGATATTCCGATTCTCACGCGGTGGCCGACGGTTCCTGTCCGCCCTGCCAGATTCTCTCGGCCATTTCGTTCATGGCCTTCGTGATTGCAGGGTCGTTCGTCCAGATACAGATGTCGTCACCGATGTAGAAGCTCTCATCGTCAGGGATTGGGTGGCTCATGAGAAACTCCCTGCAATCAACAACGTGCAGGTAGACCGGCATCTCAAAATCCATCTTCCGCACGCTGGCATATCTCATCAAAGCCCTAACATCAGGGAGATCGGGGTCGCTGATAGGGAAAGCGTACCGCAATGTCACGCCAGCCCGTGACTTCTCCTCGAGGACCGGACCGAAGGCTTTCAGGATTCTGCCAGGACTATGTCTCGTCCCTATGCCGATGATTTCCCTCTGAGCCGAATCGTACATCTTCAGAAGCCTTCTACGCGCGTTCCTACGTCCATAGATGGCCTCAAAACTTCCATGCTTCTCGGGTTCGGCGCCCGCGCGGACGGCGAACTCCTTCGACAGCATGTCCAAGTTGGATTCAATGTCGATTGCCTTCTGCCTGTATTCCTCGCTCACCTTCTTCAGGTACTTGGCGAATGGAACGGCCTTGTACCGCAACGGGGTCTCAGGGACTATTTCAACCAGTCCCTTCTCGTGCAGCTGGGACATCGTCGCGTATATTCGCGTCCTCGGCACCCGGGAGATTGGCGGGATCTGACTGGCTGTGGCGGTTCCAAGGTCAAGCAAGGCAAGGTAGACCCTGCACTGGTACTCGGTGAGTCCGAAATCCATCAGTCTCTGGATGCGCTCAGGGTTGATTGGCATTCTATCACCCAGAATCGGAGGAAGTTGTTCTGTATAAGCCTTGTTACTTCGTCCGGTGACACATGCGCAGCAATTGTTTATGACGGGAAATGCTCTAGCAGTAATGGTCGATCCATGCCTATTCCACGACTTGCTGGACGAATGAGAGTTGTGGTGCTCGTCGTTTCGGTGGTCATGGTTGTCATTCTTTCATCGCGACCCGCTTCGGCATGGTCGAATGGTGGCCCCTCGTCCAGCACGTCTGCACCGAGGTATGGCACGCACGACTGGATTGCTCAGCATGCGCTGGATTGGATTCCAGTCACGGAAAAGCAATTCCTTGAGGACAATCTGAACGCTTTTCTCTACGGGACAGAGCTTCCCGACTTTGCAGACGCCATGGGCGGGGATGGGATAGGCGACACCAAGAATCATCATCTCTACTATCACTCGGATGGGCGCCTCCGGGACGATGCCGCAGCGAGGCGCGCGCGAGACACGTTCTCGACCGCACTCGACAGACTCCGAGCGGGAGACTATTCCAGCGCGGCGAAGTGGGCCGGGACGATGGCTCATTACATCGGCGATCTCGGCGTTTTCGGACATGTGATGGGTGCGCCGACTGATTGGGGCACGGAGAATCACCATGATGATTATGAGACCTATGTCAAGGATCGCACGACCAGCTACGCTTCCTCTTACGACGCGGCCCTGGCCTTTGACGGAAACCTCGAAAACCTGAGTGCATACGATGCGACGCTGAGACTCGCGCACGATACGACGTTCGATGACAGCGGTCAGGGCCGCACGGCCCTCTGGATGGATCAGAACTACGACTGGAGTAATTCGGTCTTCAACGCGAGGGTCGGGCGTTCACTCAGTCTTTCGGTCAACGCAGTTGCCGACGCCCTCCATACATTGTGGGTGGAGGCAGGGAAGCCGGCAGGTGGTGTCTATGATTTCTTGGCGGCCAACGCTCTGGCAATCGCTTTCCTCATTGTCGTACTCCTGACACCAGTGGTAATCATTTTACTCACAAGATCCAAGAAACATAGAGGCAGGCGTCGTGGCCGGCGCCGGAGATAATGCAAGTGCCCCTTTCACCACTGCCGGCGTGACGTCAGCGCTTCTTATGCTTTGCAGAACCTCGCGGGGGGCTCTTGCTCTGTTTCTTTCGCAGCGTGACCTTGCCCTTCGAGGTTTCATGGAGTACGTGGTTGTGTATGTCGTCTATTCTCTGTCCATCCGCTTCGGGAAGCCTATCCCGGCTCCTTGCGTCATAGAGGCATAGCAGTTTAGCTTGGCCCAGCGATGAATCCGTAGCCAGCTCCACAGCCAAAGCACTCTCGATGTCTCCACGTTCGAAGAACATTGGCGCGACCCTTCCGACCAGCCGAAGTCTCCGCCCTTGCGCTGCAGCCCTATCTCCGAGTCCTGTTACCGCCTCCACGATGCTCCTGCAATCGCTGGCATTTATGGGGATCAATTCCTCAGAGGCGAAGAGGAGCAACCGCCCTTCGCTCATCAGTCTCTCGACGGGGAGCCCCGCCGCGATCAGGGCATTCTCTGTCTCCTGCAGTTCTTGCAGGGGAAGGACGATTGCCATCATTTCGTCATTGTCGGCGCCATTCCGCAAGAATCTCAGGATCGCCTGCGCCCGCCCCTTGTTCGTTCGGTACCAAAGGACCAGGTGGTTGCCGCCAAGCCCCTCGGCAAGGGCACCCTTATAATCGTCATCGAGCGTGATCATGGCCTAGCTACCACCCTTATGCTGAACACGACGCGGTAGTACTTGAGCCCTTTTCAATGGCGTGCCATTGTCCCATGCGTTCTTGAACAGCCATCCGTACACGTTCAGTTGATCCGGGCTATCGGTCCTGAGCGCGGTCTCATCACTCCCCCAGAGGTCCTCCTCGGCCTGCAAGTGCAGGTGATAGAGGACTTCATGGTCGTCTATGATGTAATAACGGGCCTTAGGGCCTTTGCTGATCCTCATATCGATGGCATCCGGCACCAGACTCGAGGTGAGTTGCTTGGCGGAACTTTCGTCGATCAGCATTCGGACCTCGACACCGCGATCGATCAGCCTCTTGCCGATCTCGGGGAAATTCTCCTGCATCGCTGTCAACAGTCCTCGTTTCGTCGTGCACATGTTGACGGATTCTTGGGCACTGCTCATCATGCCCTCCAAGACTGCCGCAATGTTCTTGCGGCCACGGAGGGTGGCCGTCCGCGGTAGGTGGCTCTCAGGCATGTGCATGGCGCGCAGGAATGGCCAGACCTCGAGAATCTTGCTCATCCCTGCCTCGATTGAGTTGAAACGTTTCCTCTCCTCTTGGAGGATTCTATTCCGGAGTTCCAGGGGGTCAACCGGTTCGTATCTCGCAGGCTTTCCAAGCACCTGCCGCACGAAGCCCTTGCCCTCCAACTTCCTGAGAACCTCATAGGCCTCGGGCCTCGCAATCTTGGACTTCTTGGCCGTCTCGGAGGCAGAAAGGCTGCCCCCTCGCGCCAATTCTAGATAGGTCCTGGCCTCGAGCGACGATAGCCCCAAGGTTTCGAGGATTCCACCCAGTTCCGACTCGCTTGTCCTGCCCTCCTCGAGCATCGCGAGACAAACCGAG
>Ga0315285_10006900_pt1 | contig 11695 bp, 8 predicted proteins | sample YL17G09_36_MG_FD_203698 | JGI IMG/M metagenome (GOLD analysis project Ga0315285, IMG submission 203698) | Sediment microbial communities from Yellowstone Lake, YNP, Wyoming, USA - YL17G09_36 | ecosystem: Environmental > Aquatic > Freshwater > Lake > Sediment | place: USA: Wyoming | collected... | reverse complement strand
TCGCTGTGTCTGCTCCCGCGAGGATGACCGCGGGACCACTGGTCTGTGTCCACGCGTACGTCAGGGAGTCGCCGTCGGGGTCCGAGGAGCCTGTGCCGTTGAGGGTGACCAGGGTCTTCTTGGGGATCGTCTGGTCGGGTCCCGCGTCCGCAATCGGGACACGGTTGACCACCGTGACGTTCACGGTGTCGTTCGAAGAGCCGCCCCAGCCGTCCCAGACTGTGAGGAGGAACGTGTACGTATCCGAGGTGGCAGGGCTGAACGTCGGCGTCGCGGTGTCTGCGCCCGCCAAGACGACTGACGGTCCGCCAGTCTGGTTCCACAGATAGGTCAGGGGATCCCCGTCGGGATCGCGGCTGCCTGTCCCGTTCAACGTGACGAGGTCGTTCTTGAAGACGCCTTGATCCGGCCCCGCGTCTGCGATCGGCTGCCGGTTCTCAATCGAGATGGGCACTGTGTCCGTGTCATTTTGGTTCGAAGCATCCCACACCGTCAGGGTCGCGATGGATGTGCCGCGGGACGCGTAGGTGTGCGTGATCACGGAGTTCGAGTCGTTCGCCCCGTCGCCGAAGTCCCACTGGTACGCAACGATGCCGAAGTCGTCAGTCGAACCTGTTGCATCGAACGTGATCACGTCGCCCATGTGCGCGACTGTCGGCGAGGCTTGCGCCAAAGCGACCGGGGGATTATCCGCGACCACGTCCGGAGCATCGATTGGAATCGTGGGCGGCCCTGTCGCCCAGTCCCAGCCGTCCGTGGCGCGGAAGGAATACCAGAAGTCCGTGCCTGCGGGGAGTGTCGTGGAGAACATGTAGATCGCGCCCGCGGCGTAGTCGTTCGGTGCCCCGACCCACCCGGCGAAGGCCATCGGGAACGTCCCCCACGGTGTGCCGAGGGGCTTCTCGATCTTCACCTTGATTTGCGTCGGTGGATCGCCGTCGGCATCGGCGTAGGCGACCCGATAGGAGAAGGTCGTGCGATCCGTGCCCGCCTCCGGGTCCAACCCGTCCGCGACGTAGCTCGGCTCACCGGTCCAGGACAAAGTGGGCGGCGTGTTGGCCCGAGCCGTCACCACGGACTTCACCACGTAGGCGTCCAGCAGGCCGTTGAAACTCGTGTCGAACGCCCCCGGCGTCACGGGGAAGTCGGGCGAGTTCGTCCGACCGCTCACGTAGACGTCCCCGGAGGCGTCAAGCACCGCGTGGTCCGCGCCATCCTCGCCACTCCCGCCTAGGAATGTGGCGTAGGCGAGCCGGCTACCCGTGGAATCCAACTGCGCGACGAAGGCGTCGTCTGCGCCGCCGTTGTACGAGGAGTCGAACGCGTCGGGCGTGACGGGGAAGTCGGAGGAGTTCGTGTAGCCAGCGACATGGATTGCCCCGGAACGGTCCGGCACCGCATCGCAGCTATCCTTTCCTGTCCCCCCGAGGTAGGTCGCCCAGACCAGCGTTCTCCCGTCGGAACTCATCTTCCCGACGAACGCGTCCGCGTCGCCCCCGATCGTGGTCTGATAGGCGCCCGGCGTCACGGGGAAATCCAAGGAATCGGTGCCGCCACTGATGACGATTGCCCCCGCCGCGTCGAGGGTGACGAACCCGCTGTCTGAACCGCTCCCTCCGAGAAACGTCGCCCACGCGAGCGTGCTGCCGCCCGGGCTCAGCTTTGCGATGAACGCGTCGATGTCTCCTCGGAACGTGGATTGGAAGACGCCGGGGGTCGCCGGAAACCCCGCCGACGATGTGAGGCCTGCTACAACGGGAAATCCCGCAGCGTCCACGACGATGGACCGGGGATTATCCAGACCTTCGGCGCCGAGAAACGTGGACCACACGAGCGAGTGCCCGTCGGAACTGATTTCCGTGACGAACACATCATCGTGGTTCACCATCCCGTCCCAGTTGCAGGTCCCGTCGGTGCCACAGGTTTCGTCGAAGGCGCCCGGAGTGACGGGGAAATCCGGCGAACCCGTGGAGCCCGTGACGTACACATTGCCCGAGCCGCCGATTGCCAAGGCCCGGGCCTGCTCACCGCCCGCTCCGCCAAGGAGAGTACTCCACAGGAGTCGAGAGCCGTCGGGGCTCAGCATCGCGACGAAGGCGTCCGTCCTTCCGTTCGCTGTTTGGTCGAACGCCCCGGGGGTCGTGGGGAAGTCCAGCGATCCCGTCCCGCCCGCGACAAAGACGTTGTTGGAAGAGTCGAGGGCAACCGCACCTGCACCCTCACCCCCAGACCCGCCAAGGAAGGTCGCCCACACGACCTGAGAGCCGTCGGGGCTCAGCTTCGCGACGAAGGCATCCGCATCACCGTTAAGCGTGGTTTGGAATGCCCCAAGGGTGGCAGGGAAGTTTGGGGAAGTGGTTCTGCCCGCCACATACGCGGACCCCGACGCATCCACCGCAATGCCCAGGCCAAACTCCATAGAGAATCCACCAAGGAAGGTCGCATAGGCGAGCGTGCCGGAAGCGAGACCGTCGGGCGGATTCAGGGACGGGATTCCCGAGGGGCGGGAGGTCGGGCCGAGAATTTGCGGCTGGACGAAAGCCGAAAGAGTCAGGACAATTACTGCCGCGATTATCATCCGTCGTTCACTGGCACGCCCAAGCGTCCTCATCGCCCCGCCCCTGGAAGAAGAAACCGACTTCCCTCCTCCACCGTGACACGGTTGAAAGGGGATGCCGAATACTTAATAATTTCGTTTGCCCCCCGATGACCAGCGAGCGGAGCGGTTCCTCCCGAGGAAACTCGGGGCTACAGGGGGACCTCGCGTCCAATCGCAGACGGCGACCGCCGCCACAGCGACAGTCACCAGTCCGGATTCGAACTTGCTGGGATTTGAATCGTGCCTCTGATTGGAAGGGCTCCCGCCATGCAAGATTGGGCATGGGGGTTGCGTCGCTCTCAAGGCAACCTTTATTGTCGCCTCTATGATATCGGCAAGGGGGATTCCGTGAAAGTAATCCGGCTTGAGGTAAGGGTGCACCCTAAGCCAGGGGCGAAGAGAGGACGCATGAAACCCGGTTTCTGGCGAACGTTGAGAATCCGCCTCTTCGGCTTTGTTGAAGGAGACATATACTCGTATCAGGTGACTGTCCGGAACGTTGGAGACGAGGCGATAAGCCAAAAGGATATTTGGGCTCTTCGATTCACGTGGTGATTCACGTGGTCATTCACGACGGGACAGGAAAGTGTCGAAGGATGGTTTCGTTTCCCCGACAAGTTGGAGCCCGGTCATGTCCACGCATTGGGAGAAATGGAGGACTATGTTCTCTCCTCGGGTTTCGCTCATCTTTCTGTCCAGACCATGCAGGTGAGCGAAAGGGCCGAGCATGCTGGAGCAGCTCCCGACCGAGTGCTCGGGCCCACGATTCAGGACTCGAGGGGTCAGATAATACCATTCCGGAGAACTCCTACATCGTTGGGCAACCGAACGGATCAGTATGAGAGCAACTCGATGTTCGCATTTGAGAACTTCCGGGCTCTGGAATCAACAGAAGTCAAGCAGTACATCCTGATTCTGATCGCCGTAGTAGCACTCGTTCTGAATGCTGTCTTCGGCTTCCTGAACTACCTGAAATGAAACGTCAAGTGTGAGGCCGACCGACGCCACAAAGAAGTCCATTCAAGCCGTCCCTTGGATAACCTGTTCAAGCTGCTTGAGCAGGCGTTTCCTTTCCTCCCTGAAGCTCTTGTTGACTTGGCGGATGACGTCCGGACCTCTGCAAGGGGCGCTCATATACCCGGTCGCGTTTGGCCCGTCCATGAACGTGGACGAGATTGCGGCGTCCTTCGCTGCGGCGTTCGAGCGCAACGGGTGGGTGTGGGGCACGGGCAGGGTGCACGGGCACGTCTTGGAGGGAAGCGAGCTGCGGGACGCTGTGGTGGAGGTGAAGGCCCCGACGGCGGAGCAGATCGCCGCCACAATCCGCGAGATCGTGGGAATGGTCCGCGCGAACGAGGGGACGGCGAGTTGGGACGTCGGCCGGATTCGGGTGGAACGCGTCGAAGGCGGGATGAGGGTCCTGCTGATCGCAGAGGAACATTTCCTCAGCGGGGATTGAGGACCCACGATACTGGGCCGTGATGAGCCGCGCGTCGCTCGCGAGTCCTTCGCCCAAGTTGGGTCCGCCCAGCTTCACTTCCTGAATGTCTTCTTCAGGACGTAGTCGAAGAACCTATAGGCCGCCAGGAGCACGATTCAGATGCTCCTTGCAGTCTAAGAAATCCCTAAAGATTTGGCAACGCCAATAACGTCACAAAGTTTTAAGGTTCCCTCAGTCATGCAGGCGGCATGCCCTCAGATGGCGAAGCTTCCGTCACTCCGAATCAAGACTGGACTTCGAACGGCACCGCGCTCGTTGCACCTCGGCCTCCGTTTCCCAACACGGAGCCGAGACTCCTGCCGCTGGAAAATCGCGCGGTGCAGGGCATGACCATCTCGCGATCGCGCTACCCGGATGGACTGGTGATAATCCCCAGAGGGAATCCGCCGCCCACGTCGCCGGCCATGCTGCCGATCAAGGCGTCGAACGGCAGCGAGATACGCATCGATGGGGACACGTACGCGGAGTGGCCTGACGGGATCGTCGCATGGTTCTTCGAGTGAGAATCAGAGCGACGCCAGTTCTTCCTCACACCTGCGAGCCCGGTCCCTGGAGTCGATCGCCCGGAAAAGGTCTCTTGCTCTTGTGAGCAGGTCCTTCGCTTCTTCCGGACGACCACGGCGCTTCTCCATCTGTCCCATGTTGAGGAGAGCCGTGGCTTCCTGGAACCTGTTCTTCGCCTCTCTTGCCAGTTCCAGGGCGCGATTGAATCCATGCTCCGCGTCACGCCATTTCCCCTGCGCCGCGAGCAGGTTCGCGCTGTTCAACTCAACGCCTCCGATCATGGTCTTCTCGCCCAGGTTCTCGAAAATGGTTCGGGCTCGGTTCAGATTCGTCTTGGCCTTCCGGAACTCCCGTTTCTCGATGAGGTAGGCAGCGGCGTTCGAAAGCCCGTACGCCTCGATTCTGACGTCTCCGACCCGCAGGGCCGCTTCGATTGCTTTCTCGTACCAGTCGAGCGCCTCCGGCCGGTTCAGGTAGAACGCGGTTGTGCCGAGATTCGCGTAAGCCCTGGGCAGCTCCTCGGTCTCCCTCAGCCTCTCGAGTGTCGTCACGACCTCGGTAAGGATTGCGTATGACTCATCGAGTCTCCCGCGGCGCCCCAGCAGTCTGCCCCTGGCCAGCTGAGCCAGGCTCATGCGCGTTTCGTCGTTGGCTATCTGTGCCAGGTGGAGAGCCTCGTCATAGAGCGTGCCCGCAGATTCCAACTCCCCCCTGCGTTCGGTCAATGCCCCTCGAAGCAGCGAAGAGTCGGAAGCGAAGGCGAACCGGTCTGTCCTTACCGCCAGATCGTGCGCGGACTTGAGGTGGCCGTCCGCGGCGTCGCCTTCGTCCCTTTTCTGGCGCAGTCGGCCCAGGGTGAGGAGGGCAACAATCTCATTGAACGAATCGCCGGATTGCCTCGCCAGATCGAGTTGTCTGGTCGCATGGGAGATAGCACTGTCCCATTCCCCCCCGTGGAAGGACTCGTCGGCGAGCAGCCCCAGGAGCTCGATGCGCCGCGCCATCGTCTCCGGCTTGTCATCCCTGTCCAGACTCGCGAGTTCCGATTCCATGGACAACCTTGTTTCCTTCAGCAGATCCGCCAGTGGACGGAGCCTGTCTGCGACTTCCTCGCCTTTCTCAGTGAGGGCGTAGAGGACCCTGGCGGGGAAAGCGGGCTGCCGGTCCGCGTACAGGTAGCCAAGGGAACGGAGGCGTTCGACGGCGTTGTAGAAACCATCCCGGCTCGGCCCGAAATTCTCGAGGGCGACTGAGGCGTTTGTCGGGCCCGACTCGCGGAGGTAGAAGAGAAGCCTCATCGTCCCGACTGGCTTCTCTATGAACTTGAAAGACACGGTGGTTTGATATTCGCGGGTCTCGTCTAAAAGCTTCGCATGTCCGCAGTACTTCCGCGAGTAACTCAGTTGTCTGTTCCCCAGCGTGAGCTTCGCTTATTTGAAGTGGCCCATCCCTAGTGACAAGATGGGCTGCACCATATGTCAGCAAGGGATGGGGGAGCTCGCAAGTGCTCCGATACGAGCAAATCTAGGACAAAGAAAAGGGTTCGCCCTCGCAAGGGCAAGAGGCTGCTGGAATTCGACTCGAACAGGGTCAAGGGGCTTTGTCGCAGGGTCACATCGTCAATCGCGTCAATCCTGCCGGTCAAGGCTGCCGCGAACGCGACTTTCACTGAGAAGGACGTCGCCATGGCTCTCGCCTACGCGTCCTGCAGCAGGCTTTTCCTGGAAGGGGCTGCGGCTCAGCTGAACTTCCTCGGCCTAGCGCCATCCGCCGACAGACTTGTCGCCTTGGTTGATCGAGTCCCCTGGATTGGCTTGCTCGAGTCGTTCAGGCGGGAGAACGAGAAGCTGCTCAGGAAGGCGAAGAGGGAAGGGAAGATTCCCGCCAAAGCGACCCTGGGGCTGGACATGCACCGCGTGCCTCGATACCGAAGGCAGGAGGAGAGGTACAAGGGCAAGAGGAAGGCGAGGGACATGCCCATGGCGGTGGCGGGGAAGCACGTGGCTGGGACCAACCTTGCTCACCAGTTCGCCACGATAGAGACCGTCGGAGGGCAGACAGGCCTCACGTTCGAGGTGGTCCCCTGGTTCCACGGCTCCTCCTACCGCCAGACGGTCCGCGACTTGATTGCTAGCGCCAAGAGGTGGGTGGACGTGGAACTCCTTCTCATGGACGGGGAATTCTTCAACGTGTAGTCGGTGGGCGCGTGCCTGGACGCCGGAGTGCACTTCCTCACTCCCGCCACGAAGAATGCGAGGGTGAAGAGAGTGATCGAGAAGTGCAAGGGGCTCACTCACGTAGTGGAGAAGTACGAGATTGGCGGCAGGGTGGTGAACCTCGTCGTCGTGGACAGGGAGTACATAGGCAAGGGAAAAGGGTACTGGGCATTCGCTACAGACCTGCCCGAGGAATGTTGGCGGGAGTTGTCCCTCCTGTACTCCAGAAGGTGGGGGATCGAGTCCGGGTACAGAGACAAGAAGTCATTCAGGGCGAGGACATGCTCCCTCTCGTACCAGGTCCGCCTCCTCCTGTTCCTGGCCTCTGTCTTGGCGGCGACAATCTGGACTCTGGAGAGAGACTGTGGTCCGGTGTCTTGGCTGGACAGTATGCAGGCTCACCTTGTGCGCTTCGTCCTCATGCTGTTCGTGCTCGCTCGCTACGAGCCCGAACTCCTGGAACTGGTTCTGGCGGTGACGGCCGGGGCGGATTAGCGGAAGCTCTCCTCTCCCGTCATTATTGAACGTGTATTCCTCCAGAGAGTCGTATCAATAGAGTTGCGAGAGAAAGAGAGGTAGCTGCGAGGGAACCCTTCGACAACCCGGATATCAGTCTGTACACGGATGCAGTCCGCCACTAGCGGAAGTACTGGTCCGGTTTCCGGAATTATGTGCAGCACGTGGCCCAAGGTGGTCCCGCTCGGTGCACTGAACGCGTTTCATCCGCGCAGAATTACGTAGTTCCGAAATCCGGACAGACGTAAGCTCAAGTATCCAGCTCTAGATACGTGTTCGACCGGGGTTTTCGTCCCCGGAGGAGTGAGAAAATGACAGAGAGGAATACATCCGGTTTGGCTGCGAGAGGAAGACGAACGATTGGTGCTAGCTGCTTCGTGGCTCTGGTGCTGTTTTCGCTGATCGCCCCTTCGGTCAGCGCCCTGGTCACGTTGACGGCCGCGTCCGGTGCGACGCAAATCGTGTCCGACACCCAGTGCGGAGCGGCGGTGGCCTGGCCATTAGGGGGGACCATCGACATCACGAACGGCGAAGATGTTTACATCCCGATGGAAGCGCATTGGAATGACCATCGAACGCCGCTGAATAAATGGGGCTTCCAGAACACCTTCACTATCCAGGCATTCTACCGGACCACCAACTATTTCAGGGGCTACACGGTCACCACCTACGGGGACACGTATGACTGGGACGTGTTCGGCGAGACCGTGCCGAACGTGCAGGAGTACACCTCCATGGCCATCCTCTATTCGGCCTATGTATATCGCAACGGGGATCCCATCGGCACGTTCCTCTGCTACGCGGAGGGGACCTCCTACTACTATTTCGACTAGCCCGACAGGCTGAGAATTCATCGGACCTGCGATCCCAGCGGACAAAGTCGTCGGAGGCGGGCGGACGTTCCATGGCAAGGTGAATGCAGAGATTGCGAAGGGGCTGAAGACACTCAATGAACGCATTGCCAAGTCAAACATACCGTCGTCGAAATTGGACGAGACGTTCAACGTCGCGACATGGAACGTCCGCGATTTCGGGAAGAAGAGGAGAACCGAAGCCGCAATACACTACATCGCCGAGACCCTCGGCCAGTTTGATCTGGTCTCATTGGTTGAATTGCGGGACAACCTCGAAGATCTCGACCGCGCGCTCAAGATTCTGGGACCATACTGGCGCGCCATATATTCAGACATGATTCCCGACAGCGGAGGTAACCGCGAACGCATAGCGTTTGTTTACGACAAGCGTGCGGTCGTCTTCAACGGCCTCGCGGCGGAAGCGAACGCGCCGCGAACCAAGCAGGGAACGGAATACGTCTCAAATTTCCAGTGGTGGCGTTCTCCTTACATGGCTTCGTTTCGGGCAGGAGGCTTCGATTTCGTCCTCCTTACCGTTCACATGCAGTGGGGAACGGAGAAAGGCAGGATCAAAGAGCTGGAATCCCTTGCAGAGTGGATTGAGAGGGCAACCTCGTCTTCAGCGTCGCCCATCCCCTCTTCTGGAACATGTATCGCCAGTTGGAGCCTCAAGATTCCTTCCGTTACAATGAACCTCACATACTAAGGGTCCCATTTGTGACAAGTCTAGACAGGAAGGGACTGCCTGTCAAGACTACGTACGTCCATCGCCCACTTGAGACGTACTTTGAGCTTCTGGAGAAGGCAGGCTTTCTTGTTCGGCTAATCAGGGAACCTATGCCATCTCCTAGGACTGAAAGCTTGTATCCTGAACGCTGGCGATTCCCAAGGTTCCTATTCTTCAAGACCCAGTTGGGCTAGCTCTGTCCTAGAAGAAAGATAGTTAAGCCGAGATCCGGCCATTCACTTCACTACTCGCGGACTGTGTGTTGTCGGAGAGAGCGGACGCAGTCGGTCTGTGCTACTATGTTACTTGTAGATGTCCCGACCTACAGTGATGTCGGGACGCACTATGGGCAATGTCGGAAGGGGCCAATCAAATGGAGAACTCGACATCTTCGCTGACGGGTTTCTCCGCTGCTGGGGATGCAATCCCTCGGGCAGAAGGTGGGTCAGAAAGAAAAACACTCAAGAAGCTGGGAAAGGATACCTGCGCGCGCTTCTCCTTCCCGGAGTCAGGAAGAGCATGGCACCTATGGCAAGTAGAATCGGTGTCGATCCGAACGTGCTTCAGCAGTTCGTCACAGACTCCCCCTGGGACGACGAGGAGGTCGCCCGCACAAACATACAAATCATGATGGAGAGGGGGATCAGCGGTCCGGAAGGCGTCCTCGTCCTGGACGACACGAGCATCCTCAAGAGGGGAGAGAAGAGCGTGGGGGTGACGCAACAGTACAGCGGACAGGTCGGAGACGCAGCAAACTGTCAGGCGGCTGTCAGCTGTCTCTACGTTCTGCCGGGGAAGAGGAACAGCGATTTCCTCTCTTGGCCAGTTGGCATTCAACTCTACCTGCCAAAGGAGTGGGCCAACGACAGGAAAAGGAGGATGGAAGCGAGGGTACCGGAGGAAGTCACCTTCCTCAACAAGAACCAGATAGGAATCAGGCTGATAGACAGGGCCGTGGAGGAGGGAGTCCCTTTCCAGGCGGTGGTGATGGACGCCAGCTACGGGAGCATGGGGACCCTGAGAAGGGAGCTGAGAAAGCGTCGACTGCCCTACGTCGTTGGAGTCTCCCGCACCATGCTCAATACAATCCCCGAGGACACCCGGTTGATCATGCCAACGGGCCAGCCGCCGAGGAAGTTCGTCAGGCAGTTCCCATCATATCCCCGTGACGTGGACGCACTCACTCCAAGAATGTGGGCTGAATCGTTGGGCGAGGATGAGTGGCATCACATAGTCTGGATCGTCGGGAGCAAAGGTCCTCTTGAAGGAGACTTCGCTCGAGTGAGGGTAAGAATCGTCCACAGGCGAAGGGGTCGCAGGGCTACTGATGAGACAGACTGGCTTCTGCTGGAGAAGCACGGAGAGGAGCTGAAGGCTTTCCTTGCATGGGGACTGGATGACAGGAGCCTGGAGGACCTGGTCCGCCTGGCTCACACGAGATGGGCGATAGAGCAGAGCTACCAGCAGATGAAGAACGAGCTCGGGCTGGACCATTTCGAGGGAAGAACGTGGAGAGGCTGGCACCACCACGCATCGCTGGTGATGATGGCGTTCAGCTTCCTCACGACACTCCGGGCAAAGGGAGAAACCGCCGAGAAGGACATGCTCACTCTTCCTGAGATAAGACGGAGGATTGTCAAGAAAGTGTGCATGCAGATCCTGATGAACGAGCTGGGACTCACGAAGAAGGAGGCGAAGAAGGCTCTGCGAGTGTTGCCCTGGCTGTGGGACACTTAGGTTCTCCAGGGATTCCCGGTTCCGAAGTCTCCACAATCAGCGGGGGCAATGTCCCGACCCTCGACAACTGGCTGCTTTCTGCCTCGTAAGACCTTGCGACTTTCACGGCAAGAGTGGTTTCTCAATCAGAAGATGAGCGACAATAGGCATTTCACATGACACAGTGCGACGACAAAATGCAGTCGACTTCTAACTGACAGAGTAGCACAGACCGACCTAGGACGAACTTCCACGGAAAAATACGGTCGTCCACAATCAAAGAGGACGGCCTTGTTGTGGAGGGATGCTTGTTTGACTATATCGCGAACCTGCTGAAGTATATTGCGGTTCAGCTGGGAGATTGCTCGGCCTTGTTTTCATGTTTCCACACCGACCTGGCAACTAAGAATAGGAGGCTTGCCGCAAGTACGGTGCAGTCCACGCCCGTGCCCCAACCGATGAGGGGCGGGATCCTGAGAGGTTCGAATGAGAGCGACAGGATTCCAGTCGTCGCCTCAGCGAGGACCATTGGAATCGTTGTGAACATTAACGCCTTCACCACCGCCATCCTGTCCTTCCCACCCTTCCACGGCCTCCTCTTCGAGGACCAAACTCCCGCCACGAGCAGGACGATGGCGAAGATGAGAGCGACGATCGGCTTGTAGTTCACATCCACCTTCCCTTCAGGCGGGACCTCGGGCGGGACCACCTCGACCGTATGCCTCTTCTCGATCGAGTTGTTGAGATGGTCCCAAGACCTGTACGTGACGTTGTGCCATCCCTCGGTTAGAGTGAATGGAACGGAGTAGGGAGTCCAGGAACCTTCGTCTATCATGTACTCAAGAACTGCGACTCCGCATCCCTGACCGTCATCTGACGAGAGGGTGAAAGAGGTGCCTGTCGATTCTATCGAACCCTCCGGACTGATTGACGTGCTTGGCGGCGTGTCGTCGACCCTCAGCACCCGCCACGAGACCTCCTCGACGTTCCCGACGTTGTCCTCGGAGTACCACTCGACATAGTGGTCCCCGTCGCCTGACAGGAAGAACGGGGATGAGTAGT
>Ga0315285_10006893_pt1 | contig 11703 bp, 12 predicted proteins | sample YL17G09_36_MG_FD_203698 | JGI IMG/M metagenome (GOLD analysis project Ga0315285, IMG submission 203698) | Sediment microbial communities from Yellowstone Lake, YNP, Wyoming, USA - YL17G09_36 | ecosystem: Environmental > Aquatic > Freshwater > Lake > Sediment | place: USA: Wyoming | collected... | reverse complement strand
CGCGTTTTCGGGTTAAACCGACAGGCCCTGAAGCCGGGGGCAAGGAGGAGCCGCCTGAAGGCGGCTGTGCTCAAGTCTTGCATATTATTCATATTCCGGTGGTTAGAGCGTGCAAACCCTTAAACGGAAGTGGCAAGATGGGCAGGATGGAAAGGAAGAAGAAGCCGCGCCATCATTTCGCCGCGCACAAGCACTCGGGATCGCCGCACTCGCGGACTTCCACGGTCAGGTGCTTGAGATCCCGAATGGCAGCGAGCCGCGAGCGGTAGTGCTCCGCTTTGCGTCCCCGGCCCGACACAACGGAGACGATGGCCGCCACCGAGTTCGAACTGAGGCGCCACACGTGGAGATCGGCGATACGATCGTCCGAATCGGACTCGATCTCTCTTCGGATGGCGTCGTAGGTTTTCTCGTGCACGTCCGCGTCCAGCAGGATCATGGCGGTGCTTCTGAGCAGCCCGACGGACCATCTCGCGATGAGCAGTCCGCCGAGAATTCCCATGACCGGGTCGAGGAAGCCCAGCCCGAGGAACTTGCCGAAGAGAAGGGCGACAATGGCAAAGACCGAGGTCAACGCGTCGGCCAGGACGTGGAGGTAGGCCGCGCGCAGGTTGTGGTCGTGGTGATGATGATCGTGGTCGTGGTCATGGTCATGCGCTTCGGGTTCGCCATGTGAATGACCCGCATCGAGGATCTTGACGCAGACCACATTGACCACGAGGCCGATGACGGCGACCAGGATCGCCTCGTCAAAGGCGATTGCCACCGGAACAATGAGGCGCTTCACGGATTCGTAGATTATGAAGGCGGCGGCGATGCCGAGCAGGCAGGCGCTGGTATAGCCGGCCAGTACGCCGAACTTGCCGGTGCCAAAGGTGTACTTCTGGTTTCCGGCGCATCGCCTGGCGAAGACATACGCTGCTAGCGAGATGAGCAGGGCGAAGGCGTGCGTCCCCATGTGCCAGCCGTCCGTCAGGAGGGCCATGGAGCCGGTGAGCATTCCGAAGACGATCTCGGCCACCATGGTGACGGTGGTGAGGATGATGACTTTGCGGGTTTTCCTCTCGCCGGAGGGGTTTGAGCCGCCGAAATCGTGGGGATGAAGAACGCGCTGGGTTGTTTTCGTGTGCATCTTGGACGTCCTTCGCCGGGGAAAAGGGTGGAAAAGGGTGGAAAAGAGTGAAAAAGAGCGATGAGTTGCTCAACTTATCTTCCTGAGGTGTTCCATCAACTCGCTGACGAGGAGGCCGCTGTCATGGCCGTCTCGAAAGGACTGCTGGATGCAGCCGCGCATGTGGTCCTCGACAACCTGGAGCCACACGCCGCGGAGGGCGCCGGAAACGGAGGCGACCTGGCGGAGGACCTCGATGCAATCCCTGTCCTCGGCGATCATGCCGCGGAGTCCGCGCACCTGGCCCTCGATGCGGTTGAGGCGTTGGATCAGGCGTTTTTTGTCTTGTTCCGTGACGCATAGTGTCATTGGCCGATGTCCTGTTGCGGGTGGGTATAGTACATAGGGGTATATAGTATATGAAGAAGAAGGGGGATGTCAAGGGCGATTTGTACGGGAAGCCGCTCCTTCGGATCTGAGGGAGATGGTTGAGTTTCTTCCGCCCGAAGCCGCGCGCGAAAAGGGCGCGGGATGAAAGGCGCAGTGGACGTTGTGGACGAGGTGGACGGAGTGGACTTTGTGGACGCAGTGGACGTTGTGGACGAGGGGGATTTTGTGGAGATGGGGGGATTTTGTGGACGCGGTGGACGGCTCACGCTCCAGGTATAGTGTGAAATTTCTTGGCATCACGCTTTGTTTCGGCGGTGATCGGAGCGCACGCGGTAAAGTCGCTCGGTGAAACCGCCCTCGTTCTCGAATGATATTGCCAGTGACGCGATCTGGCGGTCCAGGAGGCTGCATGCCACGGCAATGAGGACCAGCGCGGCGTTGGCGGCGATCTCGGGAAAAGTGGACGGGGTGGACGGAGTGAGCTTTGGGGAAAGAGCGGACCCTGGGAAAGGGGCGGGCTTGGGGGAGGGGGTGGACGAATTTTCTTGTCCACTCCGTCCACTTTGTCCACTCTGTCCACAATCATTCATTTCCTTCACCCACCGCGCCACGTCATCAGCGGTGGCGCATCTGCGGTTGATCAACTCTTGCCTGCGCGGATCTTCGCGTTCCCAGAGCGGAAGACCGCGCTGGCGCAGGAAATCCTTGTAATCCAGGCGCAGTTCTTCCATGCTCGCCCGCGCCACATTGGTCAGCTTGATTTCGGTTTTCTTCGAGGCGCCGGAAGCCTGGCTGCCCTCGGCGATGTTTTGGACACCCGACCGCGCCGCCTGCACCATCTGATCGTGTGTGCGGCTGCGACGGTTGATATAGCGCTCGCAGAAACGAACCGTCACGTCAAAAACCAACTGCGCGACCTGAAAACTCTTCAGATTTCGGTAGCCGCCATGCTTCTGGATCAGGGGTTCGTTGGCCGTCACAATTGTCTCTTCCTCTAACACTCCACGCAGATAACGCGTAAGCTTAGTTTATTCAAGTGATTAGAGCGCCATTGCGAGATAAGGAACAAACATCGCATTGCCCTGTCTTTTTCGTCCTGTCTTTTTCGTCCTTGACGAGCCGCGCCGCCCTTGATAAACAAAGAGTGGCTGGATTGGGAAGCCATTTAAGAACCAAGGAGCGAAATCATGGCGTCTGAACTGGTGCATGCCTTTACCGATGCGAACTTCGAAGCGGAAGTCCTGAAGTCGAATATCCCGGTCCTGGTGGACTTTTGGGCGGAGTGGTGCGGTCCGTGCCGCATGCTGGGGCCGATTATGGATGAGCTGGCAGGGGATCTTCAGGGCAAGGTGAAGGTTGGAAAAGTCAACATTGATGAGAACGGTTCGGTTGCGACCGAGTTGGGGATCCAGAGCATCCCGACGGTTATCCTGTTCGTGGATGGAGAGGTGAAGGAGTTCATGCTGGGGGCGCAGCCGAAGGCGCAGATCCTGGCGAAGCTGCGTCCGCATATTTCCGCGCCCTGACCGATTCGCGGGTCACGCGCGGCAGTCTCGAGGGAAGTGGCCCGCGGGGACGCGCGGGCCGTTTTCGTTCCGGCCGGTTCGGCTTATCGGCCGGCGCGCAGGAGATTTCCCAAAGGGGCCCGGCCGGGCGGCCCTGGCCTCGAAGGATGGAAAGAATGCGCTGTCCCTATTGCCGCAGTCTCAACGACAAGGTGGTGAATTCACGGACGTGCCAGGACGGGGAGTCCATCCGGCGGCGGCGCGAGTGCCTGGACTGCGGGAGGCGCTTCACGACGTTCGAATACATCGAGGCCGCCGAGCTGCACGTGGTGAAGAGCAGCGGGAACCGGGAGAGTTTTGACCGGCGGAAGATCAAGAACGGGATCTGGCGGGCCTGTGAAAAGCGGCCCGTGACGGAAGAGGACGTGGAGAACATCGTCTCGGAGGTGGAGAAGGACTTGCAGAACCGGATGGTGACGGAGATCAAAGCCGCGGAGATCGGGGAGATGGTTCTGAAACGCCTTCGGAAGCTGGACGAGGTAGCGTACATCCGGTTCGCCTCGGTGTACAAGGCATTCCGCGACGCGGCGCAATTCCGGGACGAGGCGATCGGGCTTCTGAGGAAAGAGTGAGATGATGATGAAGGATGAAGGATGAAGGATGAAGGATGAAGAACGAATGATGAAGGATGAAGGATGAATACCTTGTCTTCTTTGCCTCTGTTCTGAAGATGGCTTGTGAGGAAGACGGAGAGTGAAGAGAACCACGGAATACACGGAATACACGGAAAGGGAACTCTTTCGTGTGTTCCGCGTATTCCGTGGTAAAGGACGAGCACTTCTTTTCATGATACCGGGTGATCTGTGGAATCATGGAAGAGTGTGGTAACGGTATAGGGAGGAAAAAGAACGATGGCGCATGATGTTCAGATCTATGACACGACACTGAGGGACGGCGCACAGGCGGAGAGCATCTCGTTTTCGCTGCAGGACGCGCTGCAGATCGCGGGATTGCTGGATGACTTCGGCGTGCATTATATCGAAGGAGGGCAGGCCGAGTCGAACCCGAAGGTGGCGCAGTTTTTCAAGGAGATGGCCAGGAAGAATCTGAAGAACGCGAAGCTGGCTAGCTTCGGAATGACGCGCCGCAAACACATCCGCCCCGAGGAGGACCGGAATCTGGCGGTGATGCTCTCGGCGCAGACGCCGGTGTGCACGCTGGTGGGCAAGACGTGGGACCTGCACGTGACCACGGGTCTGCGGACCACGCTGGACGAGAACCTTGCCATGATTTCGGACTCTGTGCGGTACATGAAGCGCAAGCGGCGCGAGGTGATCTACGACGCCGAGCACTTCTTCGACGGCTACAAGGCCAACCCGGCGTATGCTCTCAAGACACTGGAAGCGGCGGCGGACGCGGGCGCGGATTGCCTGGCGCTGTGCGAAACCAACGGGGGCTGCATGCCTCACGAGGTGGGCGCGATCGTGGCGGAGGTTCGCAAGGCCACGAGTTGCCCGCTAGGGATCCATTGCCACAACGACGCCGGGATGGCCGCCGCCAATTCGGTCATGGCCGTCCTGAGTGGAGCGACCCACGTCCAGGGCACGGTGAACGGCTACGGGGAGCGGACGGGGAACGCCGACCTGATGGTGGTGATCGCGAACCTGATGCTGAAGTTGAAACGGCGCTGCGTTCCGGCCAAGAGCCTGAGGCGCATCACGGAATTCAGCCATCTCATTGACGAGATAGCCAACCAATCACCGTACCCGCGGCAGCCTTTTGTGGGACGGTGCGCCTTTGCGCACAAAGGGGGGATGCACGTGAGCGCCCTTCAGCGCGACAAGAGCACCTACGAGCATATCAGCCCGGAGGCAGTGGGGAACCAGCGGCACGTGTTGGTCAGTGAACTCAGCGGTCGGAGCAACATCCAATACAAGGCGCGGGAGCGCGGGCTGGAGTTCGACGAGGGGGACGAAGAACAGAAGCACCTGCTGGAGCGCGTGAAGGAAATGGAAGGGGAGGGCTACTCGTTTGAGGCGGCGGAGGCGTCCTTCGACGTGCTGGCTTCACGGCTGAAGAAGAAGTACAAGCGGCCCTTCAGCCTGGAGGGTTTTCGGGTGATCGTTGAAAAGCGCGGGCACGACGAGCCGTGCCTGAGCGAAGCCACGGCAAAGGTCAGTGTGGGTGGAAGGACCTACCTGATGGCGGGAGAAGGGGACGGCCCCGTCAACGCTCTTGACGTCGCCGTGCGCAAGGCCCTCAGGCACGAGTTTCCCGAACTCGATCTGGTCAATCTCCGCGACTACAAAGTCCGCGTTCTGGACGCGGAAGAGGGAACCGCCGCCAAGGTGCGCGTCCTCATCGAGTCCGGAGACGGCCACACGGAATGGGGCACCGTGGGGGTCTCCGAGAACATCATCGAAGCCTCGTGGCAGGCGATCATGGATAGCCTGGAGTACAAGTTGCTGAAGAAATAGGCTCGCAGGCCGTGGATCTCACGAGATACCGCCACATCATGTGGGACTGGAACGGAACGCTTCTGGACGACACGTGGCTTTGCGTGGAGGTCATGAACCTTCTGCTGGGGCGGCGCGGGATGGGGGGGATCACGCGGCGGGATTACGAGGAGCGTTTTGACTTCCCGGTGGTGGAGTACTACCGGGGTTTGGGCTTTGATTTCACGGCCGAGCCCTTCGAGCGCGTCGCCATCGAGTTCATCGAGGAATACGAACGCCGCCGCTTTGAATGCCGCCTGCGCGACGACGCCCTTCCAGCCTTGGAGTCGGTGCGCCGGGCCGGGATCAGCCAGTCTTTACTTTCGGCCACCCAGCAGGAGAGTTTGCGGGAGTTTGTGGAGCACTACGGCATCGCGGATCGTTTTGTCAGTTTGATCGGCCTGGCGGACCATTTCGCGCGCAGCAAGATGGAAAACGGGAAACGCTGGGTGCGGGAACTGGGGCACGCTCCCGGGGAAGTGCTTCTGATCGGCGACACGCGGCACGATCATGAGGTGGCCCGGGCGATGGGGGTGGATTGCGTGCTGTTCACGGGCGGGCACCAACCGCGCCGGCGGCTGGAGGGGTGCGGGGTTCCGTTGTTCGATTCACTGAGCGCGATTTTCCGGGCGCCGGACAAAGTAGCGTAGGCGTCCCGCCTGCGAACAGTGTTTGTAGTGCAGGCTTTAGCCTGTCTGGTAGCGCGGGTGTCTCGCTGTGGCGAATCGCAGCGGCGAACCTGGCAAAACCGCGGAGGACAGAAGGAGCGCCTTGTGAACGAGGCACACAAACATGGCAGGCGAGACGCCCGCCCTACCTTTCTTCTCCTCTCCGTCCTGTCTCTTGCGCTCCTGACGGTTCTCATGTTCGCCGACGTGCTTTTGCGGGGCGCGCCGCCGCTCCTTTCGGATTACGGCACCGACCTGTCCACGCAATTCCTCTTCTGGCGGGAGTTCGGTTTCTCCGAATTGCGCCACGGCAACTTCGCGCTCTGGAATCCCTACGTTTTCTGCGGGATGCCTTTCTTCGGCATGTTCCAGTCCGCCTTGCTCTATCCGCCCAATTGGCTCTACCTGGTGCTGTCGCTCGTCCACGCGGTCAACTTCGGGATCGCGCTACACGTTTTTCTGCTGGGCCTGTTCATGTTGTTGTGGCTCTGGCGGTGCGGCCTGCATCCGCTTGCGTCTCTGCTGGGCGCGATCCTGGTCATGTTCTCAGGGCCGTATTTCCTGCATATCTACGCCGGGCATCTCACGTCGCTGTGTGCGATGACCTGGACACCCCTGATCCTCTTGTGCGTGGATGGATTGTTGGGCCGACCGTCGCTTCGGTGGTTTCTGCTTGCTGCGTTCGCCGTCACCATGCAGTTGCTCGCGGGTCATCCCCACCAGATGTTCTACGCGCTCGTCACGGTGATTCTCTATGCGGGACTGGGATTGGTCAGGCCGCCGCGGCGTTTCGGGGCTTTGGCGCTCCTTGCGGGGGCCTACGCCTTTGCCTTTTGCATCGGGGCCGCGCAAATGCTGGCCGGGGTGGAGACAGGCAGGGAGAGCCTTCGCAGCGGGGGGCTTTCGATCGAGGTGGCGGGGATGCTTTCCTTTCCGCCGGAGAATCTGCTGACGCTGATCGCGCCCAAGATACTCGGAATGGACGGAGCGGTTCCCTATTGGGGGAGATGGTATTTCTGGGAGACTTCGCTCTATTTCGGCGTGGCGGGATTGGCGCTTGCCTTTGTGGGATTGGCGAGAGGACGAAGTGGGGAGCGTCTGCGTCCCGGCATCATCGCGGGGATTCTGATCGTGCTGGCTCTCGGACACTACACGCCGGTCTTTTCCTTGCTCTATCATTGGGTGCCCGGGTTCAGCTCCACGCGAGGAAACTGCAAATTCAGCTTTTATGCGCTCTTGTTTCTTGTGCGCCTTGCCGCCGAGGGTTTCGAGCATCTTTGGCGGCGGCATGAGCGCCCAAGCTCCGATCTGCCCGGTTGGCGCCCGGTGTTGTGGGTGTTGATTGCCGTAGGCGCCGTTCTCGCGACCGCCTGCGCTCTTTTCTGGGACGCCTCGCGCGAGTCCCCGCGCCTTATCGCAGCGGTTTTCGAGTATCTGAGGAACTCCGGCGAGAGCTACGTGCCTGAGTTGTACTCGACGCCCGGTTTTGCCCGGCAGGCGGCGCACTACGCCGCGACGAATCTGGAGTTCGCGCTTTGCCCGCTCGGGTTGATCGCACTGTGCATCGGCACGGCACGGCCGGGTCACTGGAGTTTGTATCTGCTCGCGGTCTTTGCTTGCGGGGAGGTGTTTTCTTTCGCGCTCGACAGCCGCGTAACCTTTAACCCCGAAAGGGCCCACTTCCGCTCCATCGAGCGCTTTGTCCGCGAGCGTCCCGGCGACTACCGCATTCTCCAGACCTTCAACGAGAACAACACGATCCCCGCGCGCATCCCCAACATCTGGGGCTACGACCCCGGGGTGCCGCGGCGATATGCCGAGTTCATGGCGTTTACCCAGGGACAATCCCTGGACCGTCTGACCGACCAGGTCGCCATTGCCCGCTTGTCGCCCCTGCATCGGATATTGCGTTGCCGCTACTACTTTGAGAGGACGGGCGAGGGTTTCAAGATCGTGACGGGAGAAAACCCGCTGCCGCATTTGCTCCTTGTGCGGGACTATCGCGTCGAGACCGGCCGCGACGCCATTTTCCGCGCGCTTGCGGAACCCGGCTTCGACCCGCTCCGCACGGTCCTTCTCGAATCCGAGCCCCGCCCCGCGCCGGGCGGAGGGGCCGCTCTGGCCTCGGCGGACGCAGGGGCGGCTCCCGCCTCGGCGGACGCGCCGGGGACGGCGACCCTCGTGGATTCCTCGACCGATCATCTAACGGTTGCGGCGGACTTAGCCGCGCCCGCTATTCTGCTCGTCACCGATGGCTACAGCCGGGGTTGGCGCGCGCGGCCGCTTGGGGAGAGCGCCCAGGACAGGTACAAGTTGATGCCGGCGGACTATGTTCTGCGGGCGGTGCCGCTCGCCGCGGGCCGGCACACCATCCGGATCGAATACCTCCCGGGCCTCTACCGGATTGGAAAATGGGTTTCCATTCTCTCCTTGATTCTGTATACTGCCCTCCTTGCGTGGGCGCTCCGCAGAAAGAAGAGGAAGGCCGAATAATGGTGAGAAGGATGGAAACTAGAGAAAGCCCCGGAATCCTTGAAACAGCGAAGCCGCAACCAAGCCTGTGTTCAACCACGGATAGACACCGATACACACGGATTTGGCGACAAAGAAAGACAGATCCGGACCTATCCGTGTCAATCCGTGTGTATCCGTGGTAAAAAATGAGGATCGCATGAGTAAGAACTTTCTGCCCACCACTCCCTACAAAGGCACGCGGGACTTTTATCCCGATGAAATGCGGCTGCGGACGTGGTTTTTCGAGAAGATGCGCGCCGTCGCGGAATCGTATGGTTACGAGGAATACGGCGGCCCCATCGTCGAGTCCTTTGAGCTGTACGCGGCCAAGAGCGGCGAGGAACTCGTCAACGAGCAGATCTACCACTTCACCGACAAGGGCGACCGGCGGCTCGCGATCCGGCCCGAGATGACCCCGAGCGTCGCGCGGATGGTGGCGGGTCGTCTGGAGCAGCTCGTTTTTCCGCTGCGGTGGTACTCGATCCCGAACGTGATGCGTTACGAGCGTCCGCAGAAAGGGCGTTTGCGGGAGCACTGGCAACTCAACATGGATATCTTCGGCGAACCGGGGCAGTGCGCCGACCTCGAGATCATGCGCGTGATCGTGGACCTGATGCTGGCCTTCGGCGCCGATCCCTCGATGTTCAAGATCCGGATCAGCAACCGCAGGCTCTTCAACGACGTTCTGCGGGCGCTGTTCCAGGCGACCGACGACAACATCCACGTGATCTCGAAGGCGGTGGACAAGCGGGCGAAGATTTCCCCGGAGGAATACGAGAAATGGCTCGCGGAATCGGGGATTTCCCACCAGCAGGCCGTGCTGCTTGACGAGATATTCAAAGCGCCGCTGGAGGACGTGTGCGGGCGGCTCGGCGAAAACTCGCAGGGCGCTCAGGAAATCCGCGAACTTTTCGCCCTCATCAAGGGCGCCGGTCTTGGGTCCTTCTGCGAGTTCGATTTCTCGGTCGTCCGCGGGTTCGATTATTACACCGGCACCGTGTTCGAGGTCTATGACACATCGCCGGAGAACCGCCGGACGCTGTTCGGCGGCGGGCGGTACGATGACCTCGTCGGCCTCTTCAAAAAGGCGCAAGTCCCCGGTATCGGGTTTGGATTCGGAGACGTTACTTTCCAGAGTTTCCTCGAAATCCACAATCTGCTTCCCGCCAACTTGCACGTGATGCGCAAGGCCCTGGTCTGCACGTTCGAGGACGTTCCCTACGCGGAGTACGTGAAGATTTCGTCGGAACTGCGCGCGGCCGGGATCGCCAACAGCATCTACCTGGACCCCACCGCCAAGATGAAGAAGCAGCTCGCCTTCGCCGAGAAGCAGGAGTATCCGATCGTGATCGTCCTGGGAACGCAGGAGCTCGAATCGGGGGCCATTGTTCTGAAGCAGATGGCGCGGCGGGAGCAGGTCACCGTGCCGCGCGGCGAGTGCATCGCGAAGATCAGGGAATGGTTCGATGAACGTTAGACAGATGCAGAAGACCGATCTGCTGGACTGCGTGGAGGTTTTCATCAAGGTGTACAACGCCGAGCCTTTCGAGGATGGCTGGACGGAGGAGATGGCGGGCCGGCGGCTCGCGGACCTCTGGAACACGCCGGGCTGCCTGGGTTTCGTGGCGGAGGAAGAGCACCGGGTTCTCGGCTTCGCGATCGGGCACGCCGAGCATTGGTTCACGGGCAAACGGTTCTGCATTGACGAGATCTGCGTGCGGCCCGAGCATCAGCGGGCCAGGGTCGGCACGGCCGTCCTCGAAGGGCTCGTGGAGGAACTTGTCAAGATGGTCGCCGAGACGGTTTACGTTCTCGCGGGCCGCGGCACCGCCGCCGACGAGTTCTTCCGGATCAAGGGATTTTATCCCAATGATAGACTGGTTCAGTTGGTGCAGAGGATTTAGGGAAGGATGAAGTCGGAAGGATGAAGTAGGAAGGATGAATGGTGAATGACGAATGCAGAATGATGAACAATGAATACATACAAAATCACATCGGGGCCACATCCATGATCGCTAACCGTATCTTCTATTTTATCGGGGGCGTCTCCTGTTTGGTCCTCATACCAATTGTGCCCGTGACCACCTTTCTTCTTGGATTTGTAATAGGTCTCCTTGGTCGCATTCCCTATTTCGGCGCTCTAATATCCATCCTCATACTGTTGCCGCTCAACCTTGTTTGGCTTGTCTTGTTTTTTCCCATGTTGGGCCTCTCGTGGGTCTGCCGGAAAGCTCCCGCACTCCGCAATGTCATTGGTATCCTCTTCATTCCGTGGGTTGTCGTGGCAAACACGCTCGTCGTCCTAGTGCCCTCCATGGGCGAGGTTGAGTCTCGCGCGTGCAAGATAATGCTGTGCGAAGCTTGGCCTTTTACATGGGAGTTTTGGCAGTTCTTATCGCGCCGATTCGATTTGGAGTCGGCCGACTCCGCGTCCGTGGCGCTGAATGAGGTTGTCGAACGAATGACACGTGGGGACCCGATCAAGCAGCGGTTTATTATACGCCAATCGGGGGACACCATACTCAATCGGGGGACACCATACTTATCTCGCCGTTAGGTTGATCCTTCTCATAGCAGGGACAGGATGCGAACCAGACCTGGCGGAAAGCTGCGAAAGAGAGAGCAAAGCTACTGCCGCACGTCTTGCGCACGCGGCCGCAGTCGGTTCCCCTATCGCGCCGCCCGCCGAGACAGTCGGCGAATTCCGTGTCCTTTCCCAGAACCCAGGATTGAGTCATGTGCTTGCGCGAACGACACACAGAGGTGGCGCGAGGTGGTCCCCAGGAGAGTTCCAAAGTCACAGAATAATACGGAAGCAGGCTGAAGCCAGAAAAAGCGAGTACTCTAACAATGTCAGAGTACAGGCTTCAGCCTGCTTCTTGATCCCCATTCTTCTTTGAGGGTCTTCCAAAGAATCTGTGGGTAAGACAAGGATGAGTTTTTCGCTTTTCAACCAAGACACGGATTTGAAAGAAGGCCCCTCACCCTACCCTCTCCCCCAGGAGAGGGAAAAAAGAGAA
>Ga0315285_10006892_pt1 | contig 11708 bp, 14 predicted proteins | sample YL17G09_36_MG_FD_203698 | JGI IMG/M metagenome (GOLD analysis project Ga0315285, IMG submission 203698) | Sediment microbial communities from Yellowstone Lake, YNP, Wyoming, USA - YL17G09_36 | ecosystem: Environmental > Aquatic > Freshwater > Lake > Sediment | place: USA: Wyoming | collected... | reverse complement strand
TTACTGCGGGGGTTGAGTGAAATCTAGCGCGGGTACACGCGCCTTGGAACTGGGAGGAATGGATGGAACCGAACGAATCGCCAGTGGTTTCGAAGAAAAAGATCGCGCTAGTTGCGCACGACAATAAAAAACGCGATCTACTCGAATGGGCAACTTTCAATCAAGGAATTTTGGCTGAGCATGACCTGTATGCCACTGGCACAACGGGCACTATGGTGGAGCAGGCATTGGGCGTGGAAATCCACAAACTCCAAAGCGGACCTCTGGGTGGCGATCAGCAAATCGGCGCCAAGATTGCCGAAGGCGATATTGACTTTTTGATCTTTTTCTGGGATCCCTTGGAGCCCCAGCCGCATGATCCCGATGTGAAGGCGCTCTTGCGAATCGCCGTAGTCTGGAACATTCCAGTCGCGTGCGATCGCGCGACGGCGGATTTCATCATCTCTTCACCGTTGATGTCTCAGGCTTATGAACGCATCGTTCCTAACTATGCGGGTCACCTCAACCGAATGGAAACCCGCGCCGATCAGGTCTGACAAAATATGACTCCTCCACGAACCGCAACGGTCGAACGTAAGACAAACGAAACTGATGTTCGCGTCACGCTGAACCTTGATGGCACGGGATGCGCGGACATGGCTACCGGCGTGGCGATGCTCGATCATTTGCTCGCGCACGTCGCGATGTACGGCTTGCTCGATCTCGAAATTCGCGCGACGGGCGATTTGCAGATTGATTCGCATCACACCATCGAAGACGTGGCGATTGTGTTGGGCGATGCGCTCGACCGCGCGCTCGGGGACAAACGTGGCATTGTGCGTATGGGACATGCCTACGTGCCGATGGACGACGCGCTCGCGTTCGTCGCGATTGATTTGAGTGGGCGCGTATATGCGGTGATCGACGCGCCATTTTCCGCACCGATGATTGGAGCGCTGCCCGCGTCGCTCGTCGCGCATTTTCTCGAAACACTCGCAACACACGCACGGATGAATATGCACGCGCGCGTGTTGTACGGGCGTGACGATCACCACAAAGCCGAAGCGTTATTCAAAGCGCTGGGTCGCGCGCTGGCAGTCGCCGTTGCGATTGACGCGCGGCGCGCGGGTGTGGCGTCAACGAAAGGAGTGCTCTGACCGCTGACCGCCGACGGTAGACTGCAGGCATTCTGCTGCAGTCGGCGGTCAATGGTCAGCGGTCGGGCTTATGATTGCAATCGTAGATTACGGAATGGGTAATCTCCGCTCCGTGCAAAAAGCATTCGAGAAGATCGGCGCGACGGCGCGCATCGTGCCGTTCCCGCGCAACATTGCGAACGCGCGCGGCATCGTACTGCCGGGTGTCGGCGCGTTCGGTCAAGCGATGGATCATCTGCGCGCCATCGGCTGGGATGTGGCACTGCGCGACGCAGTCCAGCGCGGCGTGCCGTTCATTGGCATTTGTCTTGGCATGCAACTGCTGTTCGAATCGTCCGAAGAAATGGGACAGCACGAAGGACTCGGGATTATACCCGGCGAGGTCAAACGCTTTAGGGGCGTTCTGAAAATCCCACAAATGGGATGGAATCAGATTCACGTTCAGGCGAAACAGCGTTCGCCCCTGCTTCGCGATGTCGCCGATGGCAGTTATGCTTTTTTCGTCCACTCGTACTACTGTGCCCCGCGCGATGAAGCGGTCGTACTCGCAACAACCGATTACGGCGTTGAGTTTGCATCCGTCGTCGGACAGGAAAACGTTTTTGGCGCGCAGTTTCATCCGGAGAAAAGCCAGAGTGTTGGACTGAAGATGCTAGAGAATTTCGCGGCTATCGTGATGCGTGGTACGTGATGCGTGAAATCCAATCTCTACTCTCTAATCTCCAATCGCTATGATTATTATTCCTGCGATTGATTTGCGCCACGGCCGCGTCGTGCGCTTGCAACAAGGGCGCGCCGACGCGGAAACAAAATACAGTGACGATCCCGCGCAAGTCGCCGCGCGTTGGCAAAGCGAAGGCGCGGAGTGGTTGCATGCCGTCAATCTCGATGGCGCGTTCGGCGATAATTCGTCCGCGAATGTACGCGAATTGACGCGAATCGTTTCGGCTGTCTCGATTCCTGTACAATTCGGCGGCGGACTGCGCAACCTCGCGAGTATCGAAGCGGCGTTCGCGCTTGGTGTTGCACGTGTCGTCATCGGCACGGCGGCGATTGAGAATCCGCAACTCGTTTCTGACGCCATCGCACGTTTCGGCGCGGAACGAATCGTTATCGGCATTGACGCGCGCGACGGAATGGTGGCCACACGCGGTTGGCGCGAGCAATCGCAAATCAGCGCGATAGATTTGGCGAAGCAAATGTGCGCGCGCGGCGTCACGCGCATCGTCTACACCGACATTGCGCGCGACGGAATGTTGCGTGGCATTGACGCGGATACAATCGCAGAACTTGCGCGCGCGGCGAACGTGCGCGTGATCGCGTCGGGTGGCGTCGCGAGTTCGCACGACATTGAAACGCTCGCGGCGCGGCAAGAAATCGAAGGGGTGATCGTGGGACAGGCATTGTATACGCGTGCGATCAACTTAAAGGAGGCGATCCAAGTCGCCAGTCAGCAGCAGACCGTCGCCAGTAATTCGGCGGACTGTTGACTGTTGACTATTGACTGTTGACTATTGACTGTTGACTATGCTTGCAAAACGAATTATCCCCTGCCTTGATGTGAAAGACGGTCGAGTTGTCAAAGGCGTGAATTTTGTCGAACTGCGCGATGCAGGCGATCCCGTCGAACACGCGCGCGCGTACGATGCGGCAGGCGCGGACGAGTTGATCTTTCTCGACATCACCGCGTCACACGAAAAACGCGATATTATGCTCGACGTGGTGCGCGCGGTCGCGGATCAAGTCTTCATTCCGTTCGCGGTCGGCGGCGGTGCACGAACCGTCGAAGATTTTCGCTGCATCTTGCTCGCAGGTGCCGACAAAGTTTCGATCAACACGGCGGCGGTTGAAAATCCATCGCTCATTACTGACGCGGCGGAAAGATTTGGATCGCAGTGTGTGGTCGTGGCGATTGACGCAAAATCAAGATTCGAAATTCGAAATTCACAATTCGGCAATCGAGAATTGGCAATCGAAAATCAAAAATGGGAAGTTTACACCCACGGCGGTCGCACGCCCACCGGCAAACACGTGATCGAATGGGCGCGCGAAGTGGAAACGCGCGGCGCGGGCGAAATTCTGCTGACGAGTATGGATCGCGATGGCACGCGCGATGGCTACGCCATCGAACTAACGCGCGCGGTCGCAGACGCGGTTTCAATTCCGGTGATCGCGTCCGGTGGCGCGGGGCGCATCGAACATTTTGCGGAAGCGCTCATTGACGGTCACGCGAGCGCGGTGCTTGCCGCAAGTCTATTTCATTTTGGCGAGTTGACTATCGCGCAGGTCAAGGAGTACTTGGCGGCGCGCGATGTGGCGGTGCGGCGCTGACACGGAGACAAGGTGACAAGGAGACATGGGGATTCTGTTCCTTGTCTCCCAGTCTCCTTGTCACCTTGTGTTACTCTTGGAGGAATAATGAGTGACGAAATCAACTGGGACGCGAATGGGCTTGTTCCCGCCGTCGTGCAAGACGCAAAAACGAAACAAGTGTTAATGCTCGCGTATCTGAATGCGGAATCACTCGCCAAGACGATGGAAACAGGCATCGCGCACTTTTGGAGTCGGCGGCGAAAAACGTTGTGGAAGAAAGGTGAAACGTCCGGCAATATTCAGCGCGTCCGCGAGATCAAGTACGATTGCGACGGCGACGCGATTCTGTTGGTGGTTGATCCTGCCGGTCCCGCGTGTCATACCGGCGAAGTAACTTGCTTTTATCGAAGTTTGGGAACGAAGTGAATTTAGGATTTCTGATTTTCGATTTGGGCAACCGATGCGTCAATGCCAGCACGAATCGAAAATCGCAAATCCAAAATCGACAATTGGAGAACCGGATGAGCGATGTTTTGAATCAGCTCTACGCGACCATCGAATCGCGCAAGACGAACGCGCCGCCTGATTCGTACACCGCAAGACTTTTCGCGGCAGGCGAAAACGAAATCGTCAAGAAGGTCGGCGAAGAAGCAGTCGAGGTGATCGTCGCGGCAAAAGGGCAGAGCGATGAACGAATCGTCTTTGAAATGGCGGACCTGATGTATCACGTGTTGGTACTGCTCGCGTCGCGCAGAATTGCGTGGCGCGCGGTGGAGGAAGAAATCGCGCGGCGTTTTCACTGAGCGCCAATTTTAAGGCGCGCCGATATTGACACTCGGCGACGATGATGTTATATTCTGTTCCGATAATTCCCGACGAAATGAAATTGATGGACGACGAGACAAGCAGGATGAGACGGGGGAATCGCTCCCGCGTTTTCTTAACCGTTCTACGCACGCTCTGGTTCAAACCGCCCAAATCACTGGGATGGAAAAATCTTGGCGCGCGTTTTCTTTTTTCCCTCCCACGCTGTTGTGACTGGGAGGGTTTTTAATTGAAATCACAGGGAGGAAAGTATGAAGGCGAATTGCCCGGAATGTGAGGCGGAAATCGCGCTGGACAAACCGCTGCGCGGCGAAATCATCGTCTGCCCCGATTGCGGCGCGGAACTCGAAGTGACGAGCGAGAATCCCTTGACACTTGATGTCGCACCACAGGAAGAAGAGGACTGGGGAGAATAAGATGAAACTCGGTGTCCTGTATTCGCGCGTGCGCGCCGAAGAAAAATTGTTGTTCGAAGCGCTCGACGCGCGCGGCATCGCGTACGACAAAATTGACGACCGCGACGTCGAATTCGATTTGGCAAGTCCCGGCGCGTGGCGCAGGTACGACGTGATTCTCGAACGTTGTGTCAATCACTCGCGCGCGCTGTACGCGTTGAAAATCTTGAACGATTGGGGTATCCCGACCGTGAACACCGCGTATGTCGCAGATGTGTGCGGCAACAAACTCGTCACTTCGTCGCAACTCGTCAAGTTCGGCGTGCCGACGACGCGCATCAAAGTCGCGTTCACGCCGGAATCCGCGATCAAAGCCATTGAAGCAATCGGCTATCCGGTAGTGCTGAAACCAGCCGTCGGATCGTGGGGACGCTTGCTCTCCAAGATCAATGATCGCGAAGCGGCAGAAGCCGTGTTGGAACACAAAGAAGTCCTGGGATCGTACCATCATTCGATTTTCTACATTCAAGAGTACATTCGCAAACCCGGACGCGACATTCGCGCCTTCGTCGTCGGCGATGAGACGATCGCTGCAATCTACCGCATTCGTGCCGACCACTGGATCACGAACACGGCGCGCGGCGGTGAGGCGACTGGTTGTCCGGTGACGCCGGAGTTGAACAAGATTTGTATCGCGGCGGCGAAAGCGGTCGGCGGCGGGATTCTCGGTGTGGATGTTTTGGAAGATCCGCAACGCGGCTACCTCATCAACGAAGTGAACTACACCATCGAATTTCGCAACAGCATCGCGACGACCGGCGTAGATATTCCGAATCGCATTCTCGACTACGTGCTTGCCATCGGGCGCGGCGGAATCAAACCCGCGATGTAAATTTCCGATTTCCGATTGCCGATTTTCGATTCGCGTCAATCGAAAATCGAAAATAGGAGCCATATGTCGCTCGACTCGTTCAACATCATCGAGTCAACCCTGCGCGAGGGTGAACAGTTCGTCGGCGCGAATTTTACGACGGACGACAAATTGCGCATCGCCGACGCGCTCGACGAATTCGGCGTGGAGTACATCGAACTGACTTCGCCGGCCGCGTCGCCGCAGAGTCTGGAGGATGCGAAGACGATTGCGCGGCGCGGGCTCAAAGCCAAAGTGCTGACCCACGTGCGCTGTCACGTTGACGACGCGAAACTCGCGCTCGATACCGGCGTGCATGGAATCGATCTCGTCATCGGCACGTCGTCGTACTTGCGCGAGTTCAGCCACGGCTTGGCGATGGAGCAAGTGATCGCGCGCTCGGTCGAAGTCTTGTCCTGGGTTCGCGCGCAAGCGCCGAATGTCGAATTGCGTTTCAGCACTGAAGATTCGTTCCGCAGTGAAGAATCGGATTTGTTTCGCGTGTACCTCGCGGTGGATCAAGTTGGCGTGAATCGCTTTGGCATCGCGGACACCGTCGGCATCGCGACCCCGCTACGCGTCTATCAACTCGTCGGCGGTTTGCGCCGCCTCGTCAAAGCCGGTATCGAATTTCACGGGCACAACGATTCGGGCTGCGCGATTGGCAATTCGGTCACCGCGCTCGAAGCCGGGGCGACACACATTGATACGAGCATCCTGGGGATCGGCGAACGCAACGGCATCACGCCGCTGGGCGGGCTGATCGCGCGGATGTATGCGATCAATCCGAGCGTGGTTAGGAAAAAATACAAACTCCGCAAACTCCGCAAACTCGATGACATGATCGCGAATATGGTCGGCGTGGGCATCCCATTCAACAATTACATCACCGGCGTTACCGCGTTCACGCACAAAGCCGGCATTCACGCCAAAGCGATTCTCAATCAGCCGGAGGCGTACGAAATCTTGAATCCGAAAGATTTCGGAATGACGCGCTATATCAGCATCGCGCACAAATTAACCGGCTGGAACGCAATCAAAGACCGCGCGGAACAACTCGGCTTGCCGTTGACCGACGATCAGATCAAGGAAGTGACCGCGCACATCAAGGCGCTCGCCGATCAAAAGCAACTCGATCTCAACGACGTGGACGAGTTGCTATACCGATGGGCGGATGGGGCGGAAGCGACAAACGAGCCAAACGCGCCAAAGTAATCTAATATGCCAAACGTGCCAATGAGCCAAATCACTAGTCTCCAATCTGCGACCTCATCGCAGGGGAAAACATTCGCGGAAAAGGCACTCGCGCGCGCGGCGGGTCAGCGCGCGGTGGTCGCAGGACAAATCGTGGACGCGGTGCCGGACGTAGCGCTGTCGCACGATAACACCGCGGCGATTGCGAAAATCTTTCGCGCGCTCGGCGTCGCACGCGTGAAATACCCGGAGCGACTCGCCATCGTGCTCGATCACGCGGTTCCCGCGCCGACGACTCAGCACGCGACGAATCACGCGGAGGTGCGCCAGTTTGTCGAAGTGCAAGGGATCGCGAATTTCTTTGAAGTCGGGCGCGGTATTTGTCATCAGGTTTTGAGCGAAGAAGCGCTGGTGTTGCCGGGGCAGTTGATTCTCGGCGCGGATTCGCACACGACGCACTATGGTTGGATGGGCGCGTTCGGCGCGGGCGTTGGGCGGAGCGAGATGGCGGCAATCTGGGCGACCGGCGAGTTGTGGCTGCGCGTGCCCGAATCCATCAAAATCGTCGTGGAGGGCGAACTGCCGCGCGGCGTCACGTCGAAAGACTTGTGCTTGAAAATCATCGGCGATCTCGGCGCGGATGGCGGTCTGTACGCGTCAGTGGAGTTTCATGGCAGTGCGATTGCCAAAATGTCGGTTGAATCGCGGATGGTCATTCCAAATATGATGGCGGAGTTTGGGGTGAAGAATGCGTGGCTGGCGCCGGATGACTCGGTCTTTGAATGGTTGGCTGTTCGCCAAGCGCGCAGGGGAGCAGGGGAGCAGAGGAGCAGGTGCGAAAAATCGAAAATCAAAAATCAAAAATCAAAAATCAAAAGCGGCGCGTTGTATCCTGACGCAGACGCGACCTACGCCGCGACCCATCGCTACGATGCAACTCAACTCGAACCCTTCGTCGCGTGTCCGCACCGCGTTGACAATGTCAAGCCGTTGTCGCAGGTGCGCGGGACGCGCGTGCAGCAGGGATTCATCGGGACTTGCACGAACGGACGGATCGAAGACCTCGCGGCGGCGGTGGAGATTTTGCGCGGCAAGAAAATCGCGCGCGGGACGCGCTTGCTCGTCATTCCCGCATCGTCGCAAGTGTTGAGCGAGGCGATTTCGCGCGGCTACATTCAACCGTTCCTCGACGCGGGCGCGGTGTTCGGCGTTCCAGGATGCGGTCCGTGTATGGGCAATCACATGGGCATTCCTGCACCGGGCGAAGTGACGATCTCTACCGCGAATCGGAATTTTCGCGGTAGAATGGGAACGCGAGAATCGGAAATCTATCTCGCGAGTCCGGCGGTCGTCGCCGCAAGCGCGATTGCCGGCGTGATTAAGGATCCACGCGAGGTGTGACTAATCTGTTATAGTAGAACGCTATATAAATCAAGTTGGCCGGCTTCGGGTTTGTCTACGGGAGACTTACACATAACTCAGGATAGGGCTATGTTGATTACTTTGGGAACGTTAGATGTTTCCACGTTTGCAACAAAGCGCTAAATGCAAGAACCAGAAAGGAAGAATTGTCATGGGAACAATAATTTTGATAATCGCTTTCATCACTGAAACAGCATTCGCAACGTATTGTGTGATCACCCGATCGAAGCAGGAGAAAGTCAGGAGTTTTATCCGGATCGGTGCGTTAGCCGCATTCATTCTCTTCACGCTGGTATCGGTCATCCAGTGGAGTTTCCGCTGGTATGGACTTGCCGCATTGCTTTTCGTCTGGGCTGCACTTGGCGCGTGGACGCTAGTCGGCAGGAAAGCGGAGAAAAAAGAATTTTCAGCTGGACGCACCGTGGTCAATGCCATCACAATGCTATTGCTGGTCTGCATCGCCGTCACACCAGCCCTGATTCTACCGCAGTTTACATTGCCGAAGCCGACTGGCAAGCACGAGATCGCTACAGTCAACTTTACTTATACTGATGAGAGCCGAATCGAAACATTCACCAATACGGGCGAGCACCGAAAAGTCAATGTGGAATTCTGGTATCCCAAGGACGCTGATGGAACATACCCGCTGGTGGTGTTTTCACACGGCTCAGGTAGTATAGAAATCAGCAATACATCAACCTTTATGGATCTGGCAAGCAACGGCTACGTAGTGTGTTCCATGGACCATCCTTATCACTCCCTGTTCACTATCGGGTCCGATGGAAAGCTCATTACAGTAGATCCTTCATACTGGCAGGAGTACATGGACGTGAGCAATGGCAAATATGACGGGGCAACGGTCTATAAGCTCGAGCATAAGTGGATGAACCTCCGCACCGCAGATATGAATTTCGTATTGGATACGATCCTTGCGCATGTCAAAGACAGCGGCTCCGCTGCGGTGTATCGGCTGATTGATCCGGGAAAAATCGGTTTGATGGGTCACAGTCTGGGCGCAGTAGCCAGCGCCCAGGTCGCCCGAGAGCGCAGCGATATCGGCGCAGTAGTCAATCTGGATGCCGACCTGTTCGGTGAATATCTGGATTACGTCAATGGCAAGGAAGTGCTGAACGACAAGCCCTATCCTGTCCCAATCCTGAACATTTTTGCCGATGATCTGGTGCGTTTGATGGACGCCATTCCGAACGCGAACGAAGTCATTGCGGTCAAGCATATTGTAGCCACCGCTCCGAAAGCCTACGAAGTCCATCTCAGAGGTACGGATCATATGAGCTTCACCGATCTGCCGCTGGTCTCGCCGTTTCTGGTGTCCATGATAAACAGTTCCGTGCCGAAAGCCGGCGGGGTGGAAGTGGATCCATTTGCCACGATTGAGAAGATGAACGGACTCATCTTACAATTCTTCAACGCTTACCTCAAAGGTGAAGGCACCTTTACCACTTCTGGAGCGCATTGACGACACAAGGAAAAATCTTTATGAACACCAAGTCAAACACCCCATAGCGTTTTCCATAGGCTTGGTTTGTTGTTGCATAGCTCTGAGCCTTCCAACAACAGCATGCAGCCGACTCGGCGCTTCGCGCCTCAGCGGACAGGCGCTCAAAGCCAGCGCGGTTTCTGTCTTGTAGTTGGTTTCAGTTCGACTGCGCGCCGAGCGGGTGATGCGGGGCGTTAGGCCGCTCTCAACTCGGAGGGGAACTATGAAGCAACTTGATGTTTTCGACCTCTTAGCTGCCTCTGGCCCTTTCGCTGAATGTGCCGAGAAGCTGATGCTCTACGGTCAGTTTGTTGGTTCCTGGGATATTGACGCGACCTGGTACGAACAGGGTGGAGGGCGTAGAAAGGGCAAGGGTGAATGGCATTTTAATTGGATACTTGGCGGTCGCGGGATACAGGATGTGCTGTTCGCGGCTGGAGCACCTGCCCATCAGTTCGGCACGACGCTGCGCTGCTACGACATTGCCATGGATGCGTGGCATGTTACTTGGATGCAACCCTATGGCGGCGAGTTTGTCCATTTGCTTGGTCGGAAAGTTGGGGATCGGATCGTGCAGGAGGGTGTCGGGTCTGACCATCGTCGGCGCGAACGTTGGAGCTTCACGGACATAACCCAAGACTCATTTTTATGGCTTGGTGAGGTGTCATTCGATGATGGCGTCACATGGTTCTTGGAACAGGAGATGCGGGCGATCCGCCGTACGGCTCCCTGAAGGCAGACTAACGTCCGTGTCCAAGATGCGGCCTAACACCGTGTTGCAGCCGACGCCGCTCCGCTGGCGCTTCGCGGCGCGGCTGAACACGACCGGTAGGCGCGGACGCCGATACAAACATAGCGAGCACGCTCGTTGAGATACAATGTCCGAAGTAGCTGTTCTAGCAAACGCTCTTGTTGAGCAATTTGGTAATGTCACACTCAAAGATGATTACGGGTGGCCTTGGCCTGCCTTGAACGTTCTGGACTGTGTCTTGTCTCTACACCGTCTCTACAATTCTTTTGTCATTCCACGAATGAGAAGCTTCGCCGAACGGCATCCCGAAGTTATTGAGTTGAAAGACTTGCAGAAGCTAATCGAGAGCTATGACAGCCCGGCACTTTTTAGCATCCACGAACTGGACTACAATGACGCTCCACGCGCGCAAATACTCTACGCTATTGTCCAATATCTGATTACCATTCAGCGCAAATAGGAAGGCTCTACTGAACAGGAACGCCTACAGTGCTGGGCTATTTCTGTCAGTCCTGATGATTCGGCCTCTGTTGGAGTAAAAGGGTTTGGCTTATCAGGGTTTCAGTATATGCGTATGCTTTTTGGAGCACAGACAACTGAACCTGATGTCCACATTAAGAGATTTGTATCTGAGGTGACTGGCCGTGCTGTCAGCGACCGCAAAACACTTGGATTGCTTGAACAAGCCGCCAAGATTGCCCATTTGCCGTTGTGAAACATAGATAGCGCGATTTGGAAAAAGTGTGCACACACATAAAGCATCGCGCCTAACCCCTCGTTTCAGCCGACCGTCTTCGGCAACCGCTGAACTCAAACGTTACTGCTCGCGTGGTTGCAGATCCGAGGGGAGTATAGTTTTGCAGGGTTATGAGTTTGTCCTGCTGAACAAAATGGACGCGTGCGGCACACCGTATACGATCGGCCACGCGATCATCTGGGATCCGCGTCAGATTCGGATGGAGTTGATCGTCTCGCACGAAACGCTGGCGCGCGACTGTTATCTCAAAACATTCGCGCCGTACTACAAGCAAGTCGAGCCGTGGAAAGAACTGGAGCCACTGCCGGGAATGAGCGTGCGCGAAGCCATCGTCAAATGTCCGGGCGGCATCGCGTATTTCAACGCCGGAGAATCCGGCGTGATGATCAATCCACTGATCGAAAACGGGCGACTACTGACCAAGCCAGCACCGAGTCGTGCGCTTGGGCAAAAAGAATGGGAGCCGCTCAGCGATACCTTCACTTTTTTCTTGCAACACGCGGACGG
>Ga0315285_10006891_pt1 | contig 11711 bp, 19 predicted proteins | sample YL17G09_36_MG_FD_203698 | JGI IMG/M metagenome (GOLD analysis project Ga0315285, IMG submission 203698) | Sediment microbial communities from Yellowstone Lake, YNP, Wyoming, USA - YL17G09_36 | ecosystem: Environmental > Aquatic > Freshwater > Lake > Sediment | place: USA: Wyoming | collected... | reverse complement strand
GTGGGTGCTGAGTGGATGCGCTGGATGACAACCTGAAACGTGGGTCGGTGTCCCGAGCGGCAAAGGGGACGGACTGTAAATCCGTTGGCTCAGCCTTCGCAGGTTCGAGTCCTGCCCGGCCCACTTTATTGACTTCTGAGGGGGCAACGGTCATGCTTCAGTCTGTATCGTTGCGCGTGATTACACCTGTGGTCTGGCTGGAGGCCCCGGACTGGCTCACGCTAGAAGAAGCATCTTACCTTTCAGGGCACGATCTGGATACTGTGCGCTGGCTGGCCAACGATGGCGCATTTGACCTCAGAGACGATGGCCTGATTGACAGGGCCAGTCTGCGCGAGTTTCAAGAGGCACTGCTAGAAGTGCTATGGCTGACTTCAACCCCACCGAGTGGATTACAACCCAGGAAGCGGCAAGCCTGCTAGGATACCACGTCAAGTATGTGCGACGTTTGGTCAAAAGAGGTAAGATAGTGGGCAAGAAACGCGGCGGGCGCGACTGGTGGGTGGACAAGAACAGCGTTAGAGCCTACGCTGACGAAATGAAGCGATTAGGAACAACTAAGCACGATCCCACAAAAGCATGGGTTGACAATCCCCCCAGTTCGTAAAACTTCACCGATTTAACACTTGACAAGTTTCCCCTGGCGTGGTATACTTGTTGTCGTATAGGGAAACGACAGATAAGCAAGTTCTCTTTTTTTTCGCGGTAGTTGTTTCCCTGTAGGAAAACAAGGTGGAGGCGATATGAGCGGTAACGATATGCAAGGATGGGTGGACACAAAAATGGCGGCGGACGTAGTAGGCTACCACGTCAAGCATGTTCGTGCACTGGCCCGGACTGGCAGAATTGAGGCCCACAAAGTGCAACGTGACTGGCTGGTGAGCCTGTCAAGCCTGTTAGCCTACAAGCGCAAGATGCAAGCCCTGGGCGACGGGAAGCACAACCCGCTTGCCCCGTGGCGGGAGGGCAAGTAACGAAAAAGCCCCGGTGTTGAGGCACCAGGGCAAGTGGGCGCGGCTGGAGGTGTTCAACCCCACCATGCCCATTTGCATTATACCAGAAAAGTGGAGGTGTTCAAAATGGACTACAGTACGATCAAAGAACTGGCACGGGAGCAGCACGTATCGATCAAGGATTTGATTGCCTTGTCCCCTCAGAATGACCCATTTTACCAAGGGACCGAGAGCGATCTGGAAAAGGCCCACTGGTTTGCTGGCCTGTGGGAGCGTTTCGGCTACAGCACGGGCGTACACCTGCGGCGTGTTCATTACCAGTTGGTGAGCCAAGACCCGCCAGTGATGAAGCCTAATGGCTTGCCATACGAGAACACGGAAGGGGATTGGGACTTCCTGGGCATGGCCAGCAAGGCGGCGCGCTATCTGGGGCTGGTAGACCCCGGTGCCTTCGTTGACCGGCGCAACCCCGATCCGGTCATCCACGCCCAGTACTGGGGCGACCCCGAACCGTCCTACTTTGTGACCGGCGCTTGGGGCGGAATGCACGTAGACTTGCCTCAGTTCCCCAACTTGCCCGGCTTCCAGGTTGACGGCTACGACAGCGGCAATCTGCAACCCTACCACCTGGAGATATGGGTAGAGAAAACCACCATGAACGACGTATTGGAACCGTTGTGCCAGAAATACGGTGTCAACCTGGTGACGGGCGCGGGCGAACTCTCTATCACGGCAACGCTTGACCTGGTGCGGCGGGTAGAGAAGGCAGACCGGCCTTGCCGTATCTTCTACATCAGCGACTTCGACCCGGCTGGTTACGGTATGCCCGTGAGTGTGGCGCGCAAGATTGAGTTTTTCGTGAGGGATGGCAACCTGGATTTAGACATCCGCCTGGAGCCTATCGCGCTGACACAAGACCAGGTACAGGCGCATCGGCTGCCCCGGACACCCATCAAGGAAACCGAAAAGCGGCGCGGCGCGTTTGAGGGTACGCACGGTGAGGGCGCGGTTGAGTTGGATGCGCTGGAAGCGTTACATCCTGGCACGCTGGCTATTATCGTGAGGGAGGCGATTAAGGAATACTATGACAGCGACATTGCGAGACAGGCGCAGGAACAGCGGCAGGCGCTACAGGAACGCTTGAACGGTGAGCGAGATGAGGCGCTGGCCGATCTGGAGCCTGAGATTGATGACCTGCGGGTGCGCTTCGACGAGGCGGTATCTGCCTTTGACGAGGCGGTATCTGGCCTGCGGGAACGGCTGGCCGAGCTACACACGAACGTCCTGGAACGGCTGGAAGGTATTGACGTTGACGTTGACGACTATCCCCTGCCGGAGCCTAAAGAGGCATGGGAGGATAATGGCGCGCTGTTTGACAGCACACGGGATTATCTTGACCAACTGACCTACTACCAGGCGCGGCGCAACGGGGAAGGTGCATGATGGTCTACCTCTTGCACTTTCACAAGCCCGTGGGTGGTAGAGCCTGGCACTATCTGGGCTACTGCAAGGATGGGGAGCTTGACCGGCGGTTGGCCGTGCACAGAAGCGGAAACGGTGCGCGCATCATGGCGGCGGCAGTTGAGCAAGGCATTGGCTGGACAATCGCGGCGACTTACGTCGGCAACCGCAAGTTAGAACGGCAGTTGAAACGGCAGAAGCATGCGAGCCGCTTTTGCCCGATCTGCAAGATGAACAGGGGATGACGGGAGGACACAGACGGCGCTTTAGAGGAGGGGGAACACAGTATCATACAGGAGGTAGCAACATGGTCAAGGAAAAGACCCCCAAGAAGCGCAAGCGCGAACGTGAGCAAGCCGACCCTGACATCGAGGCTAACATTAAAGAATTCCGGCGCTTACTCGCAGACTTGAGCGAAGCCGACAGAGCAAGAGTGCTGACACTGATGCGGCAATTACTGGCAAAATAGGGGCAAGGGGCAGGTCAGAGCGGGCGGCCTGCCCCACCAGAAACTTTCGGAGGTGACGAAATGGGTGAAGTAATGGCAATTGACATCGGGTATGGTTGGAGCAAGGGGTTAACCCTCCATGCTCAACCTGCCCTGATTGCTTCCCTGGTTGGCCCGGCTGAGGCAATCCGTTACGAATCCGACGTGATCCCAGCAAATGGGCACGGTATCGCTGTAGAGGTTGACGGGCGCTGGTATTTTGTGGGTGAGCAAGCCGAACTCCAAAGCGCAAGCGCAAGCCAAACCCTGGACGTGACCCGCACGGGAAGCGTAGAGCAAAAAGCGTTATTCTATGCGCTGGCGTCTGAACTTCTGCCTACGACGGTAGACCAGGTTGTGGTAGTGTCCGGTCTGCCTGTAGCCGACTATGATGACAAGCACAAGGCGACCTTGCGCGATATGCTCAAAGGCGCGCATGTGGTCAAGCGCCAGGGAAAACGCGAACGGCGCTTTGAGGTTACGGGCGTCCACAATATGCCCCAAGCGATGGGCAGCCTATTTGCCCTGGTGCTCGACCGTCAAGGCAAGTTGATTGACGGCGACCTGGCGGGCGCACGGGTGGGCATTGTGGACTGCGGTATGCTCACCACAAACTATATCCTGGCTGACCGAGTGCGTTACGTAGAAGTGGAAAGTGACAGTATCACGACGGGCATGGCCGAAACGCTTCAGAAGGTAGCGAAAGACCTCAAGCGTGAGTATGGCCTGGAGTGGAGTTTACAGTTAGGCAAGGTTGACCGAGCGGTAAGAACTCGCACGGTAGAGCCTTATGGCGATCCTGTCAATATTACCCACCTGGTAACGCCACACCTGGAAGCCCTGGCAGATACGGTTATCTCAAAGGCGCGCAGTTTGTGGGGCGGTGGTATCGAACTCAAGGCGGTAGTGCTCACGGGCGGCGGCAGTCTGGAGATGGCCCCCTACTTTCGCAAGGTGTTCCCTCACGTGCGCACGGTGGGCGGTGATCCTCAGTTCGCCAACGTGACAGGCTACCTGCGGGCGGGACTGCGCAAGTTTGGGACGTAAAAACGTGTTGTGTTTGTCAACACGTCAGGGGTTTTCAAGGGGTTTGTATTAACAAACGCAACACGTTTTAGGGGGGTTACGGTGCCATTCATTCACATTCGACTTAGGGAAGGTACAGACGACGACGTGATGGCCTGGTACGAGGCCCAGGGCGACAAGTCCCAGGCAGTACGCGAGGTGATCCGCATGGTGATCCGTTTGCAGAACGGGGATAGCCAAGAGGCGCTTGTCAAGGACACTGTTGCCCATGAACTGGCACGGCTGCCCGAAGTCATAGCGGCGGTGGTGCGTGACGCGCTGGCGGCCTACCGCCTGGCCCCTGCTGAGTCTGCCTTTGCACCTGGACAAGAAGACCCCGAACTGGCGGCACGGTTGAACGAGCAATTGGACGTGTTCTTTGACGACGATGACTGACCGGCTGGCCCTGCCCTGGTGCTTTTGCTCTCGCGGCACCAGGGCAGACGCGAACCGGTGACAAATTCAGAGCGGGGAGTTAATAATGAGCCAAGATGACACATTCTCTTTTAGGTGGGGCATCCCCATCCTGGACGGCGGCCACACCGACATACCTAACTTCTTCCTGGACAACTACGCGGCGGCTGGTGTATCGCGGCAAGAGTTTCTTGTCATCATACACCTTGCACGTTACCAGTTTGAAAAGTCTGGCTCAGAGTCTAGGCCGACGGTGGGCACTGTGGCAAGGCAGATGGGGTATACCGTGCGTGGGTTACAAAAGGTCTTTGCCGACTTGGAGGCACGCGGCTTGCTGGTCAGAGTCTTTCGCATTGGTAAGTCTACTGTGTATGATTTTACCGGTTTTAGCCGTGCGATGCTGGCGCTAGAGTTATCCACAGGGGGTGAACCCCAGTTCACCACTAAGAAACTTAGGGATGAACTGGAGTGCACCAGGGGGGTGAACCCCAGTTCACCCAAAGAAGAACATGAAGAAGAAAAGCAGCAACATGAAGAAAAAAAGGCGGCTGCTGGCCTACCGGCTAATGAGGATACGATCAAATGCTCAATACACAACGTAGCAATGAAACGGCGCGGGAAGGGCGGCAAGGTGTGGTACTCTCACCGACTGGCCGACGGCACCTGGTGCAAAGACGACGGTAGGGATGTGGGACAAGACAAACACATAACCGACAGGCATAAATATGCTGAATGGGAGAATGAATGAAACGACTAAAACGACGTGAAGATACCCGTTGTCCGGTAGCAGACTGCAAGTTTAACCTGGGCGACCGGGGCACACTGTGTGACTATACCCTACACGGCCGGCCATGCCGTCATCCGGTGCATCGAGAGACTTGGGTGATGCTGACTGAGGCGACAAAAGCGGCGACCGATCCCGTGATCCGGCCCGTCACGTTGACGGCGCGGGCGACAGCGGCCAGCAAGCCACTGAGCGCAGAGCGAGCGCGGCAACTGGCGCTGGAGTTGGAGGTATAAACAAGAGCCCTGGGGGGTGATCTTTGCCGGAACGTTCCCCCAGGGCTACGGCCAAGGGAACCACGCGAGAGGCACGTGATCCGTTGTCATTATAGGGGAGGAAGGTCAAATGTCAAGTCTAACGATCCTAGAGCAAACTTGTAGCCTGATCATGTTCCTGTGTGGCATAGGTGCGGTGTTGCTGTTATGGGCGGCACTGGCAATTGAGCGGCAACGGCAAGACCTGGCCCGGCTACGACGTGAGCGGGTACAGGCGGCGTATCGAGCGCACGGGTTGAGGCAGTGCTTGACGGCTGCCGGACTGGTGCTGCCCGTGGCGGCATTCCAACGGGTGGTAGTGATCTGAGGGAGGTAGAGCGATGGGCAAGACAATTTTGACAGTGACGGTGATCCTGGCGGCGGTTGTGATCTTGGCTGGCTGTAGGAAAGCAGATGATCCTGGCCTGGTTGCGGCACAAATCGAGGCAACGCGCGCGGCAACGCAAATCGAGCAACAGAAGCAAGAATTAGCAATTGAGCGGGAACGGCTGGCCCTGGAACGTGCACGCACACGCGCAGAATCGGTTGACGCATTTCTCATGGCCTTGCCCTGGGTGATCTTGTTTGTGGGACTAGGCGCGTGTGCAATCGTGGCCTGGATTATGCTTCCCATTCTGGTACAACGGTTGGGCCTGGTGACGCGCAAGGCAGAAGATGGGGAAAGCCTGCTGTTGATGGGCAAACATCGTATCGCCTTACCCTTGCGCGCGGCTGGCCCGTATCTTGACCTTGCACCTGGCGCTGAGCGTGCGCCTTTGCTGGCAGAATCGGCGGAAGCGCAAGCGGCGGCCACACTGAGGCAACAGGCAGCAAACGCAATCCTGGCACAACAGGCGGCCAAGACGGTACAGGCACGTGTAGGCAGTGGCGACGTGTACCTGCTACCGCCAGATGAAAAGCGCGAACGTGCGCAAGCACTACCGGCCCCGTCTCCTGTGCGGGTGCTAGAGGTGCCTACGGAAACCGTGCGGGGTTGGCTGGGCGACGTCCAAACGGTGTTACTGCCGGAGGTGATCAACGATGGGGATTGAACAGACTTTCATAGACAAGGCAAACAGGCTGGCACGGATTGTACCGCACGTCATGGTACAGCGCGGACTTGACCCTTGCTTTTCGGATTGGGTGTTGACCCAGGCCGACGGGCAAACGTGGCTGTTTGGCGCGCTGGACGTGCGGCGCATCACGCGCATGGAGCAGTATCTAAACCCTGATCTGGTGCACCATGTCTCTACTGTCTGCCGGGGCGTACCGGTGTACCTGTCTAACACGTCCGGTCTGCGCTACGGCTTCCTACTGAGCGGCCGGCCCCGTCTACCAGGTCGGGTTGACTTCCCTGGCATTGAGCGTGGCATTGTCCGGTTGGGCGCTGGCCTGGGCGGTGAAGTCAAATGCACCTGGGGCGGATTAGGGCACCTGCTTGTGGCTGGGATGACAGGGAGCGGTAAGTCAGTATTCTTGCGCTTGTTGTCCCATCAAGGCATAGCAGATGGCACACGCTTGCTCCTGGCAGACCTCGACGGTGCGACCTTCCCCATGTTGCGTGACAACCCGGCGCTGTTGGCCCCGATTGCTGGCAACCCGCAAGAGGCCCACCAGGTCGTGGGGCTGGCGCTTGGCGAATGTGACCGGCGCGCAGTTCTGTATGCCTCGATTGGGGGTTATCCTGAGAACCTTGACGAATACAATCGCCTGGCGGTCAAGGCGGGTGAGCCAACCTTGCCCCGTGTGCTGGTGATCCTCGACGAATTCAACGCGACGACGGTTGCCCTGGGCGGTGCACGATCCGCCTTTGCCAGTGACGTGGCTGCCCTGGCCTGGCGCGGGCGCAAGTTCGGCGTTTCGCTCGTCGTGGCTGCGCAAGATTTTGCCAAAGAAACGGTCGGGCGCTTTCGTGATCAGGTATCGCCCGTCTGCTTTCGTGTCCAGTCCAAAGAACTGGCGCGCGCGGTCGGGTGTTCTGAGGCAGTGCATATCACGCGGCCTGGTCGGGCAGTAAGTCAACGGTGGGGCGCGTTTCAAGCCTACTGGCTGGACAAGGCAGAACTGGCAACGGCGACGGCGGGCGCTGGCATTCTAAGCGCGAGTGAGATTGCTTTGATTGCTTGGGCATTGTCAGAAAACGATGGCTACCTTTCGCTGGCAGACATCATGGCAAATGGTAAGGGACAAGGTGAGGCTAGACGCCTCGCACATGAGTGGGAAACACGCGGCTGGCTTGTGAAAGATTCTCAGAACGGAAACAAGCGATGTGTGACCAACGAATTGAGGCAAATTGCCTACAAACTACAAACCCTACAAACCCTACAAACCCCTACGTCTAGCCTACAAACCCACCTACAAACCGAACCGGCGCAACCTACAAACCTACAAACCGTCACATGTGGCCTACTTGACGGTATCGAGGGCACGCTAGAGCCAATAGCCTGGAGGTGAAAAGTGAAACTGCCAAAAGTGCTTCTGAAAACCTGGGCGAACACGCTAGACGAAACGTTGGCACGATCTGGCTTGCCCGTGCGGGTTACGAGTGGGGAAACCCGCCCCGATGGGGTTACGACGTTTGACGTACCGGCACCTGAAACTGAGGCGACGCGAAGCCTGGCGCGGGCGCTGGGTGTCCAGGAAGTGCGAATTAGACTGCAAATCGAGGTGATCCCGCTTATCGTCGTCGTCGTCGAGGAGCGCGAGACAGTGCAACCGAAGCGCGAGACTTCCCTGGATGTAGACTGGACACCGTGCTATGTGCGGACACAGGATATTCCACAAGACCAGGGTTGCCAGCACGTGACGGGCATCCGTGGCGTACCATTCATGACGGGCGGGTGATGTATGGTGACACAAGAGTTGACGATATACCGTTGTGAGCAATGCGGTGTTGAGTTTCGGGGCGACAAGTTGGGGTTTTGCCCGCATTGTGGCAATCCCCTTAGACGCCCGGGGCGGGTGAGGCGCTTCTTTTTCGTGATCCTGTTGACGGGATTGTGCTCTGGCCTGATGTTTGTAGGCCAGATGGTGGGGCAGATGCTACAGGGTAACCCCGAACTCCTCCCCTGGGTGATCCCGGTCTTGGCGGTGATCTTGGCGCTGGGCTGGGAGCGGGTTACACGGTCCCGGCCCAAGCAAGAGAAAAGCAAGGTGAGACAATGACAACACAACTAACAACTTATGTGCCAGACATCCTGCAGGCGATTGACTTATGCCCTAGATTGGCGGCCAGTACGCGGCACCAGTACCGGAAAGCACTGGCTGGATACCTGGATACCGGCAATAGCCTGGCCGATCCAGGCGCGCTTGCTGATTATGCCCGTGATCTGCCTACGTCAAGCAAAGCGTTTTTGAAAGCGGCAGTACGGCTGGTGACAGAACAAACGGCCGTGGCGCTTAAAGGTCAAGCAACTCCTGAGAATGTGGAAAGCGTAACGGCGGCACTGTATCGCCTGGAAGCCTTGCAAAGCGCAATTGAGGTTAAGACAGCCAAAGGGCAAAAGGCGGGCACCTGGCTTTCACAAGCGCAAGTTAAGACGCTCCTGGACACCTGCGCGGGTGATCTGCGCGGCCAGCGTGACCGCCTTGTGCTTGGCCTACTCGCGGCGTCTGGTTTGCGTAGGCAAGAGGCGACCAACCTGCGCTTTGAGGATGTGAAACTACAACCCGTCAAGAACAAATTGCGCACGGTACTACAGGTCACGGGCAAAGGCGCTAAAACGCGCGTGGTGCCAATCTCTGACAACCTAGCGAATGCAATTGACCAATGGTCGTCTGTCGTAGGCGGTGACGGCTTCATACTCAGGAGCATTAACCAAACAGGCGCAATCAACGGCAAACTGTCAGCAAGCGCAGTTTTTGAGATTGTGCGCAGTCACGGTGCCTCAATTGGCTTGCCTGGCTTGGCCCCACACGACCTGAGGCGCACATTTGCGCAACTTGGCTTTGAGGCAGGCATACCCATCACACAAATTAGCGTTTTGTTAGGCCATAGCTCAGTGTCCACTACGCAAAGGTACTTGAACCTTGACCTTGACCTGTCGGTAACAGCATCCGACTTTGTACCGTTTTAAGTAAAGACAGGACGAATGTCACGTATCCTATATGACAAATGTCATACCCATGGTGTAATTTTCTGCCACAGGTTTGTGCTACAATACAAGTGCGCGGCAAGGTAGGACAAGGCAAGGGCACGACAAACCGCGCAAAATTGAAGGGGGAGCGCTGACTTGTTTTGACGGTCAGTGTGCTTCTCTTTTTTTAGTCAGTAACATCTACAACGTGAACCAAATGGAGGTTTAGCAATGAACGGGACAAAAGTAGTACAAGCGCGAGTATCGCCAGAGATGGCGCACGAAATCGAGGCATTAGCATTTACAAAAGGCATGATCCTGCCAAGCGGGGAAGCTAATGTTTCGGCAGCTGTCCGGCACTTGCTGGAACGTGCATTAATTGATGTGCGGCTACGGCAAGGCAGTAGTAGCAAGGCGTCAAATTTGACTAGCCGTGTGCAAACAGTCCGAGAGGAGAACAGGCAATGAGTGAAAACAGAATTAAAAAAACCGCCAGTGTGGGGACTGGCGGCGGCACAGTGGCTCGGGCATACAGTTCGGGCTCACCGATCCCCATTATACTACCGAATGCCTCAGTTTGTCAAGTCCCGACAGTGGCGGGCGGCCCCGTTGTCTGGGCAATTGCTGATTCCTTGTATACCCTCCAGGCAGAATTAGAGGCCATAGGGCTGACTTGCCCCTTTGAGGCGATCCAGGCGGCTTACGCCAAGATGCTAGGAGCAAGTTATATCCCCCGGTGTCAAAGGCGCGCAGTACTCAGGGAGATGACACAATGACAACCCAACAGCGGCTAATCCCCGACCCGCAACCTGGCTATGAGCCTGACATCTTGCTGAGTGCTGGAAACAACGACTATGGCAACGCGCAATGTATGCACTATCTTTTCGGCGGTCAATTCCAGTACTGCGCAGCCTACGGTTGGCTATGGTACAACGGCAAGTTTTGGGACAAGGCAGACGCGGAAGCATACGTCAAGCGCGCAGCAATTGACACATTGGTAAGACGGCGCATCGAGGCAGTCAAAGACAGTCGCGAGGCACTGGTAAGCGCGACCCGACCATCGGCTACTAACGTCCGATCATGCTTATACCTGTTTGAACCACTGGTCACGGTAGACGTGTCAGAGTTTGACCAATCGCCAGACTTGCTTAACTGCGCTAATGGAGTGCTAGACCTGCGTACAGGAAAACTTACCGCACATAATCCCAGACAGCGCTTTACCTATGCCCTGCCTGTTGACTATAACCCTGAAGCGAATAGCCAAGAGTGGGAAAAGTTCCTGCAGGATGTTACGGGCGAAAAGCAAGAAATAGTTGAGTATGTCCAGTTATGCCTGGGATATTCGCTTACAGGGCACACCTGGGAAGAAATGCTTTTCTATCTCTATGGCCCCACCAGGAGCGGTAAAGGCGTGTTTACTGAAACCATCCTGACCATGATGGGCAAGGAACCTTTGGCAACAGAAGTGGATTTCGTAACCTTTACAAGCCCTCGCGACTATGATGCGCAAAATTTTGACCTTGCCCCGTTGAAACCTTGTCGTTTCGTGGCGGCCAGTGAAAGCACAAAATACCAATCGTTCAATACTGCCAAGATAAAGCAACTGACTGGTGGCAATTACATCCGTTGTGCTTTCAAGCATAAAGACCACTTCACCTATCGGCCACAGTTCAAGATATGGCTTGCGTCTAACCATCCCGTAAACGCAGATCCCGACGACGAGGCGGTATGGTATCGAGTGCGGGTTATTCCCTTCCCTAACTCATACGCTGAGAAAGAAGACAAGGCACTTAAAGCGCAACTGCAAGAGCCTGGAAACTTGCGCGGCGTGTTACGCTGGGCTGTAGAAGGTGCACGGAAGTGGTATGCACTTGACCGTCATCAAGGCATACAGACACCTGCGATTGTGAAAGATGCTACCGACGAGGCACAAAACGGTGTTGATTTTGTACAGCAATGGCTGGACGAATGTACCACAAAAACAGACAACGACGAGGACTATGTAACCAGTCAAGTGCTTTACATCAGATATGAGCAATGGTGCAAAAATAATGGTGTTATGCCAAAGCATCAAAGCGGCCTAACACAAGCACTAGAGTTCATTCACAATAAGGGGCGGGCATGGTATACTGGCACCGATTCTGTACAAAGAGGTGTCAGGCACCATGCTCACCGAGAAGATTCTACGTAGTAATCCGACATTGATCAAGGCTTTCA
>Ga0315285_10006890_pt1 | contig 11712 bp, 12 predicted proteins | sample YL17G09_36_MG_FD_203698 | JGI IMG/M metagenome (GOLD analysis project Ga0315285, IMG submission 203698) | Sediment microbial communities from Yellowstone Lake, YNP, Wyoming, USA - YL17G09_36 | ecosystem: Environmental > Aquatic > Freshwater > Lake > Sediment | place: USA: Wyoming | collected... | reverse complement strand
GGCCAGGCCGCTGGCCGCTTCGGCAGCGGCGACCGTGATGATGAAAAAGACGATGACCTGGGCGTCCACAAAACGATGGGATTTAGCCAGGGCGATGAAGGCCAGGTTGGCGGCGTTGAGCATGATCTCGACGGCCATGAACTGGGTGATCAGGTCCCGCTTGACGAAGAAGGCGATGATTCCCAGGACGAAGAGAATGATGCTGAGGAGGAAGAAATAGCTAGCCGGGATCATTCTTTTTCCCTTTTCTTGACGAGGACGATGGCGCCGACCAAGGCGGCGATGATGAGAACGGAGGTGATTTCAAAAGGATATAGATATTTTGTGAACAGGAGTTGGCCGATTTCCTTGGGGCTGACGCTTCCTTCCGGGCTTTGGCCAAGGGATGCCCCTTTTGCGGCTAGGACAAGCTCCAGGAGAAGGACTAGGGCCAGAACGACGGAGAGAGCGATGGTCCATTTTTTCTTCTCCGGCGAGAGGCCTTGGCGGAGGTTGATCATCATGATGACGAAGATGAACAGGACCATGATCGCCCCGGCATAGATGATGATTTGGACGACGGCCATGAACGGGGCGCCGAGCAGGCCGAACAGGCCGCCTAAGCAGACGAAGGCGAGGACCAAGAAAAGGGCGCTGTAGGCTTGGTTCTTGGATAGGATCATCCCCAGGACGGCCCCGACACAAACGGTGGATAAAAGGAAGAATAGAAAAATAGCCATTTTTCAGGTTTCTCATTATATTTTTTGTCTTTCGGGAATGTCAAGGAAAAGGAAGTCGCAAGGAAGCATCCAGATATGTGATTTCAAAGGAGTGTCGGAATCGCCCCGGGGCCCCTCCGCGAATTGTTTTTGACAAAAAGGTTTTTTTTGATATAATGGCTCTCGATAACTGCGGGGTAGAGCAGCCTGGTAGCTCGTCGGGCTCATAACCCGGAGGTCGTTGGTTCAAATCCAACCCCCGCTATTCCCTTTTTTCCCTTATTTCCCTTGCTTTCAGCGATTTGAGAAATCCTGAATCCCTTTTTTGTCTTTAAGTGCCGATACTGTTTTTTCAGCGCTTTTAAGCGAGTTTGTTCAAATCTTGGTCAAACGGCGGCCAAGCTGAAAGGGTCTGCCTTTGTCCCCGGGGTATCCTCAAAGCGGGCGCGGGATGATTCATTTGAACGTCGGATTTTTATGGGCGTTTGCCGCCGCCCGATTCGATCGCGTAGCGGACGAACGCCGGTCTATCATCGCCTTCGCCGTCAAGAACATACAGAGATCCGCGCATCACCTTGATCTGCGGAGAGGCGAACCGTCCCAGGCGGAAACGCCTCAGCCAATTCCCTTCCGGAGAAAATAGATCGACATAGACATCGCGGTCGCAAGGTTCCGGGCCGATCGTCGTCGCCCACAGCCGGCCGGCTTCGTCGGCAGCGATTTCCCGGACCGCGAATTTGTCCGTATTGACCCGAGCCTCTCCGCTCGAGCCTCCCTCGCGCGCCGCCATTTGGCCTATGCGGGAGGTTAATAGCCGTTTTTCTTCGGCCAGATCCTTGGGGCATTTAGCTACCGGGTGGAATGGCCGGGTGATATCGGCGCGTGGTTTTCCGGCCGGGTCGAGGACAGAGATCCGGTATTCCCGGCTCGATCGGTTCAAGATATACAACTCGCCCTGCGGCCCTGGAGCATAGGTGAAATAGACCCCGCCCGGATTTTTTCCCCCGGAATCCTCTCGAACCCGGTGCAGGGTCCGTATCGGCTGGAAAGCGGCATCCGTCAGTTCGATGACCCGCTCCATCGTCACGCCCTTGGCGGACGGGGCAAAACGGGTAGTGGAAAGGATGAAGCGGCCCGATTCCGCGGAGAATAATCCGTCGACCATATGGACCAACCGCTCGGCACGCCGGCGGAGATATTTTCCTTCGCGGGAAAAAACGGAAAAATAACCGTCGCCGACGACGATCTCGCCGGCTCGGGCCAGGACCAGCCGGAGGGGCCGCTGGAGGTCGCCCGGCCCCTGGCCAGGACCCCCGAAAGCGCCGAGAAACCGGCCGACCGAATCGAACCGCAGCACCCGGGCGCCCTTGGGATCGAGGATATAAATCGAGCCGTCCTCGGCGACCGCGAAATCCGAAGCGGACACGACAGGCGATCCGTCGAAATCGCGGCTGAGATCGATGCGAAGGGTCTCTCGCAGCGGCTGAACGTCCGGCGCGGGGCTCGGCTTGGACCAAGGACCCGCCGTAACGAGCGTCAGGGCGGTCAAAGCGGCCCATAAGAAATGAATCGACATCGGACTTTCCCTAATAAGTTTCCTTCCATCAAGTATCATGGACATCAGCGGCTCTAGTCAAACGGAGCAAAACATTCTATTAGACTCGGCGGCGGAGCATTCGGTTGCCATTAACAGAAAGGGGGGTGGCTCCAACAATCCCCGAATTTTTCAAGCGGGGCGCCCGCTTGATAACAATAATTTCCTTTTCCACGTTGTCTCGAATCATGTCCCGTTGAGCTTAAAAACGACGCCTCCCGTTGCGAAAAAATGATACATCCCGCTGCTGATCGATGTCAAGAAAAGCGGTATAAAGATAAAAAAATCTCTTTCGCGCGTCCCAGTAGTATCCCCACGGCGGGCAAACGGGGAGAAGTCTGCCGTTCATATTGACTCACTTTTCCAATAGTGCTATTCTCTTGACAAGCAGCCATCAGGGGAAAAAATGCTACGAAAAGTCCCAAATGTCAGGTTGAGAATTCTCTTGGCTTTATTCCTCGTTTCGGTCTTTGTTGGAGCACAGAAAATTGAGACGGTGAACGGCGTCCGCGTTGTCCATAATGTGAAGGGCGGCAAATGGGGCGCCAATCCGGAAGTTAAGCTGGAACTCGTCGGGACTATCGGCGGACTCGACGCCGAAGAAAATCTGTCGTTCAATAATCCAAACGACATTGTCCGGGATTCAGCCGGGAATCTATACATCCTTGATACCGACAACCAGCGAATCCAGAAACTCGATTCAGAGGGAAAATTCATCAAGACAATCGGCCGGAAGGGCCAAGGTCCAGGAGAGTTTCAATCTGCCCACTCCATGGATATCGACAACGAGAATAACCTATTTGTTTTCGATATGAGGAGCAGACGAATCGAGGTTCTTTCATCTGATGGAAAGCCTTTGAAAACCATTAAATTTCGCGCTTTATCGGCGGGCGAAATCCGGCTATTGAACCCTGGCTTGATCGTCAGAGGTGGTCTCCTTGATTACGGGCTAGCAGTGGGCAGGCTGAAAAAGCTTCCCAAGCTCCTGGAGGTAATAGACCAGAATGGAAGGATCAAGTTTGCCTTCGGGGAAGCAACTGATTATGGGGACGGGACTACCAGTTGGCACGCTAACTGGTTTTATCTCGATACCGACTCGGAGAAGAACATCTGCGTGAGCTTCCAGCGGCAGAACCGGGTCGAGAAATACTCCCCGGAGGGGAGGCTTCTCTGGCAGGCGGACCGCCCTTTGAATTATGGAACGGAGGTTATTGAAAAGGGATTCATCAGCCGGGGGAGGGGCTATACGGGAGTACAAGGCCCGAAGATGAATATGGTCTCTAGCGGGATCGCCGTGGACGGCAAAGCTCGAATCTGGGTGATTACCCTGCGCCGCCAGTTGGCGGACGAAGAGAGGGCTTTCGGCTCCTCGGTCGTAACGACGGATGCAGGAGTCGTCTCCCGAACCAAGACTCAGCCCAAGGTCGTAAAGGAGGACGTCTACAAGCTCGAGATTTTTAGCCCGGACGGTGTCTTTCTGGGCGAAATTCCTCTTACGCACCATGCCCACGGCATCCGGATTTTCGGCGATAATCTTTTTATCAGGGAATATTACAACACGATATTCTATCAGTATAAGATCATCGAGAATGAGATTCATGAAATGTCCTAAACATCAGGCCGATAATCCTGGTAATATTTTAGAGAGGATAATGAAAAGCAAAATCAAATATCCATTGATCGCACTTTTTTTATTCTTCTCTATATCCGCCGAAGCAAAAGAAAATCAAAAGCCAGAGTGGAAAGGGACGATTGCAAAAGAGGGAGAAGTGACGGTTGTCAAGAATCCCAAGGAGCCGATGTATAAAGAGCCCATCCTTTCGATTCGGGAAGATTGGGTCATCGGCGGAGCGGAGGCCGAGGGAGAATATGCCATCGCCAAGCCCTACGGGATGGCTGTGGATCAGGGCGGAAATCTCTATGTCCTCGATCTTCAAGATGACGCGGTCAAGGTCTATGATAATAACGCAAAATTCGTCCGGAGGATCGGCCGTCGCGGCCAAGGCCCCGGCGAGATCGGCGGGGCGTTATCCATCTCTCTGCCCAAGGGAGCGAACGCGCTGGCCGTCCTAGATATTGGAAATCGAAGGCTGACGTTTTTCGCTTTGGACGGCCGTTTCCTTAGATCACTTCCATTACGACGGTTTTGGAACGATGTCCAGGTTGATTCGACCGGAAACATCTATGCCTCGGAAACCGTTTTCAAGCCGGGCGAACGAATAGACGTGCTTAGGAAAATGAACCCGGATATGAGTCAAGTCCTGGTCGGGATCTTCGACCTGCCCGCGGATGAAAGTCCAAATCCATTCAAGCCGAGAGATCGGTGGATCCTTGACGATAAGGACCGGCTGGTTTACGGCGACGCGAAGACGTATGAGATCCGGTATTTCGACCCAAAGTGCAAATTGGTCCGCAGAATTCTCAGGAATTGGGATCCGCTCAAGGTGACGCAAAAAGACATCGCGGAATTCCGGAATCGGCGCGTCCCTCCTGGACTCAGTCTCCCTAAGGATTTCCCCTCGCATCACAGTGCCTATCGTCGCTTTTTCGCCGATGATCAAGGCCGTCTTTTTGTCCAAACCTGGGAAAGAACCCATGACAACCGAATGGATATCTATGATATTTTTGATGCCGAGGGGCGGTTTATAAGCCGAGTCCCATTGGCCCGCCACTCGGATCTCATCAACCCGAAGATCCGCATTATGCGCAACGGAAAGCTCTATACGATCGAGCCGGACGAGGAGGGATATGAGGTCGTCAAGCGCTATCAGGTTACGTGGAAATTCTGACTTGCCTCCAAACTTGGAACCCAAAGCGCTGTGGAGAAAATCGAGTGGAAGCCAGAGGCCTAGAGGCAAGGCTTCCCGGTTGCGAAAAGGACGCTGGCTGGCGAATAATCGCCTCGATAGGATAGACGAATCCGGAGAGGGGAAAAAGCAATTTTTCTAATTGGATGCCTTTGGGTAATAGACAGCTTAACTTTTTGCCCTTTTTTGGATATAAATAGTAGTACAAAAAGCAAGACGGAATGCTCTCCTCGGCCAAACCGAATGGCTTTGGCGGGAGAAGATGAGGAGGAACCGTGAGAAAAATCAAATATTCTTTGCTTTTCTGTTTCCTTTCCTTCTTCTCCCTGCAAGCCCAGCAGGTCATCGAGAATCCAAAGAAACCCCTAGCGAAGAATCCCGGCCGGATCCTTGGCCTCAGGGAAGTCCTTCGGATCACGGACAAGGGCGATCAATATTATTTTCGGGGCAGTCCTGGAGGATTCGGCAGCGAAGGAACCGATTCCGAAGGATTTCTCTATATCAAGAACGGAAAAGATCAAATCCTTAAGTTCACTCCGACCGGCGAATTTTTGAAGAACATCATCCGCGGAGGTCAAGGGCCCGGATAGGTCTCGCCCTATTTTACGTTCCTGGTCGGCGGCAGGGACGTCTTCGTCTTTGACTTCGGGCAAAACCGAATTATCCGAATAACGGCAGATGGCGAACTCGTCCATCAATGGACCGTCCGTCGGCCATATAACGACTTTTTCGGAATTTCGGGCGATTATCTTTTGTTCAGTCGTGCGAACTATCCCCCCATAGAGGAAAGAAAAGGAAAGCTTACGGAAATTCCGCACGAAATCCTTCTGGTCTCTAAGGATGGTTCAGAGGAAAAGCTCGTCCATACGTTCTCCGTGCTCCGTTTCCTTGCTCAAAACGCCGCCGCCTTTTGGTCGCCTTTCCATGCGGCGCAATCAGATGACGGCCGCTTCCTCTTTGTCAATCACACAGCTGAATACGGAATCTCTGTCCTTGACCTTGAGACTGGGAAAATCGTAAGAAATTTCGGAAGAAAATACCCAAGGATTAAGCATTATTCAGATCCCCGCGAAGCCCAGTTCTTCAAGAAATATAATTTCGAGAGACCCTACGAAGCTGATATTGCGGGCCTCTATGTCTTTAACAACCGGCTTTGGATTAGGACTTCGACAGCGGACAAGGAGAAAGGAACTCTCTTCGACGTCTTCAATTTTGATGGAACCTACTTGGACGCCTTCATCCTCAAAAAAAACTTGATTGCGGTTCTAAACGGCCGACTTATGGTTTTGGAAACCGATGCGGATGGGTATCTCTCATTTGTGATCTATGCCGTCGGGGAATGACAAAGCCTCTTTCTTCTGCTCAGATACCCCTGATAATCAAATAGGAGGCATGGCCTCCCGGTTGATGATAGGACGCAAACGCGGATAATCGCCTCGATTGGATAGACGAATCCTGGGAGGGGAAATTCTCAGCAAATTATTAGGATTAAAATGAATGTATCCAAAATCATGTCGAATGCCTGATATTTCTAAGCTTGAAACACTCTTTCCAGGTTTTATGACCGCAATTATGGCTACCGAAGGAAAAATGCTATCTCCAAGAGAACGGCTGTATATCAGAAACTTTGTGCGACTTGTGGAAAAGGCGGTTAACGAATATAAAAAAGCCAGAGAGTGTATAATCGCCCAAGTTAACGAAACACAATGCAATGTCGATGTTGTGAAATGCCCTGTTCATGTTATAACGCTATATACATTTGGAATCATAGACCATCTAGAGAATTGCATTAATGCAATTCGCAGATTATTCAAACTACTCGACTCTGTAAAAAGTAAACGCGGTGGTCTAAGTATTGACCGCAACCTACGGAAGCGAATCGAATCTCATAAGACAGAGATTATTGATATTCGAGTTGCAATAGAGCATATTGATGAAAAAATCCGAGAAGGCGTAGGAACCAAACCAGTCATGATAGCTCTGACAGATGATGACGAGGGCATACAAATCACAAAGTATAATCTGAAATTTGAAGACCTCGCACGTTTAATAGGATATTTTCATAAACTTGCGCTGCAATGGCTGGATTATTACTGTAAAATTCCTATGAATAAGGAGGATTAAATGAACGGGGTAGTATTGGCTCTTATTACTTCTCTTTCCACGATATCAGCCGCCGCGCTTGGTTTTTGGTCTTCTTATCTTATCCAGAGGAAAAGTCAAAAGCAAAAATTGATAGATTCCATATTGGGCAAAAGGATGTCAACTTACAGCGAAGCTCTAAATTTCGTTTACCAGATTGAGCAAAATCAAGCCAAAGCAGATGCGCTCGATAAGATCGTGGATGGATGGAAGAAGTGGTATCCATCCAACGCTGCTTATCTGCCTCCTTCTGTAAACGCAGCCTTTTTCGGAGCCATGATCTGGGCAGTGCCGGTATCTGTTGATCTACATAACGCACAAGTAAATATTAAGACTACCAGCAGGTTTATAGAATTCGTCCAGGATGCTAAAACAAAGTTGCTGGGCTTAGAGGACATAGGCTGGCTACCAGAAGACTTGAAATAGCCCTTTAAAATCGGTGATGGCATTTCTGGACCGCCTAACACCGGACAATATAAGCTCGCAACTTAAGCCCCCCAGAATTCCAGCCTCCCGTCCATCCACCCCCTCCCCCGACGTTCCCGCGATTCGGCGGGGCTAAGGCCGCGTCGGAATAATTTTACAGGCTAGCTCTTGGCGCTTTTCCCATAAAAAACAGAGTCGGACAATTAGCATTATGTTAACCAGGCGCGTCTGTAACTCTTTTAAATCGATTAGGTTACATGCGATAGGTCAAAATGGGATTTTATGGGCTCTCTTAACCTTAGTTTTGCCCCATTTTTGTGCCGTTATGCGGTCGTTTCTGAGGTCGGGGGATTGGTTTTCCAGCTTTTTTCGGGGTCCTTTTCCCACGGTTGAAAACCGTCAAAGAGGCCGTTTTCCCGATCATAGGCGCCCAGCCTTTGGAGACAATGCGCTGGGAGCTCTCCTCGTCCATCCGGAGAACCAGTGGATTGAGGCTCGCCTTCCTCACTATTGAGGCGAATTTTCGTGGCAACACATCTTATCAACGTTCGGGAGGCTTGGGAGTTAAGCACCGCCTTGGCGATTCCACTGATTATGATGCGGCCTTCTTCCAGGAAACCGAGTAAACTCGGACGAAGGGTGTTCCGTCGGTCGCCTGTTCGATTGTGTAAATCCGGCCGTGGCGGAAAGCTGGCGTCCTGGTTCCTTTGATGACCGCGCGAGCCATGTACCGGCCCTCCGGGTCAAAGACGTCGTAAACATGTCCCGATTCATCCGCAGTGGTCTCGTAGAGGCGGACATAGAGACGACCTTCATCGTCACTCCGAAAATCCAGGAAGGCGGGGAAGTGATCTGAAAATTTGACGTAGCTTGGATCATATCCGGATTCCTTCATGAGTTTGTCCCGATATTCTTTGGTGACAGGCAGGGGATCATAATCCTTGAGGATCTTTTTCACGGGTTTGCCATCAGCGTCGAGAACGTTGATTTCATACTGGGTGGTCACGCCCCAGGTCAGGCCTCCATTAGCCGCCGGAAGAAACCGGATTTGCGGTCCGACGGGATTGAAGTCCGGATACTTGGCGATTTGGATGGAGAACAAGGTCCGGACATTCTTCATTTCGGCCGTGAATTCAACCAGCTCGGATGTCGCCCTGTCCATGACGATAGCGGTCTGGACAGCGAATATCCGGCCTCGCGGATCCTGGCTGGGCCCTTCGAAACCGATGGTACTGGGAGCCGTTACAGTCCGCAAGAATTTTCCTTCCAGAGTAAAATAATGAAGGCGTTTGCTCCGGGTGTCGTTGACCAGGATCTCCCGGGCTGGGGTGAAAGAGATGTCACGGATGCCTCCGACTTCGCCGGGTCCCTGTCCCTTCTTTCCGATGGAACGGAGAAATTTTCCATTTGGACCAAAGACCTTTACCTGAACGGCCTTCCGGTCGACAACGTAAATCAAGCCGTCGCCTCCTACAGCGATGTAGGTGGGATCCTCCAGGGTGACCTTCTGAGGCGTAGCCTCGGCACCTATAGTAAATTCCTCTTTAAGAACGAGCTCGGCCTTGACTTCGGCAGCGGGTTTTTTCCTGTTCCTGATCACGACGAGTCTGTCCTTGGTCGTGATTTTAGTCTGCCTGAAGAACAGGATTCGGTCCATTCTGGCAGCGGAAGCAGACAGGACGATAAGAAGAACCGCAATCAGAGGAAAAAGACGGATTGAATTGAGCATCAACACATGCCTCCTTCTATCATTTAAAATGAGAATTTCCCCTTCCAGAATTCGTCTATCCTATCGAGGCGGCCAATCGCCTTAAAGCGTTCTTTTCGCAACCGGGAAGCCATGCCTCTAAGCTTCTCGCTTCCTCTCGTGCCTTGAATTATCTCTTATTTCCACCTCATTTTATAAACCACCAACTCTTTAGAGCCACTCTCTTTTTCTTGAAGACCATAGAGATGATTCTTTATAGCTCGTACGGTGAAGGAGTTCGGACGGAAGAGATTTTTCATATTGGCCAAGCTCACTCTTCCAATGAAGATTCCTTCGGCATTGAAAATATCGTACATAAACTCCCCGGGATTTAGACCTGCTTCATACGTCAGGACAAATAACCGCCCTTGATCATCGGAATATAGGCCGCGGAAAGGTGGCCATTTCTCTGTAAAATATAGATTGTCTTTTATAGGATAATCCTTTGGCAAACGCTCAAAGTAAGCTTTCTTGACCTCTTCTGAAACAGCCACAGGCTTATAGTCTTTCCTTATTTTACGCAGTAAACTTCCGTCCAAATCATAGATACGGATTTCATACCCCTTTGCCGTATTCCCAATATAAATTTTATCCCCCGAAGCTCTGTAGATCATCAAATCTCGGTTTACTGGACATCTGGCATTCATAACGTTGGGATACTGGAATTCATCAAGCACTTTGACATCATTAAATTCTGAGTTGCACACACCGACAAACTGTTTTCGCAATTCGGAAGTATCTTCTCCCCAAAATACGAGATATTTGCCATTCCTCAGGGGGACGAGGCTATACGTTTTCTCCAGACGAGTCTCCTTGAGAAATCGACCTTCCCGATCGTAGATCAGAAATTTCTTCTTGGAGGGATCTTTAGCCATAACCTCGTTATCCGGATTGACCAATATCGTTCCTCCATATTCTAGCTCGCCCGGTCCCTGCCCGAACCTCACAAATGATTTTATAAAGCGTCCCTCTGGACTGAATTTGAATACAAAATTGTCTTTGCTCTGCCACTGGATGATATAAATATTGCCTTCGAGATCGATATCAAATGTCTCGATGTCGGTCAATCCGACCTTAAACATGTCTTCCTTTTCCGTGTCGATGGAAAATGTCCATTCAAGAATGAGAGTCCCGGATTCGCTTTTGAGGCTGTAAGGCTGAATATGATTCAGGAGGACTTCTACGCCGTTTTCCGTCGCCCTGTCGATCTTTGGCTGCTTTTGACAAGCGAATAAAAGAAGGAAACACGTGAAAATTGTAACAGCTTTATTCATGCTGTCCTCCTCGAAGGGACTTTTCACCCTCTAATGATGTCTATTATAACATGGAAAAATTAGCGCTAGGAACTGAAGATAGGGGATCGATCCGTGAGCTGATGTCCAATTTCGGTTCATCTCTTTCGAGGCGTCGAGAAGACATCTAGGATGGAATCCGGAGAACTTCGCAGCACGCGAAATCTGATCTCTTTGTTCGCCTCATCGATCGCAAGATCCTTGGGAACGTAAATTTCTTCCAAGTCCTTCCAATATATGGTGTTAACCTTGCCGTTATTCCCGATTTCATAGACCATCAATATCGGATAGCCGCTGATCGCATAAAACAAGCCGTCGAAAACCGAGGCAGCGCTGATGATTTCCAAGTATCCATAGCGTTTGGCCGGATCGGCGATCCCCTCTCCCATCTTTTTAAGGTTGAATTCTTCTTTGATTCGGATGAAGCTATCTTCGATTCGGAATTCCTCTATGAATTCTCCCTTCTTGCTGTACTTGCGGATGATGGGAAAAAACCTGAAAACGACGTAAACCATGTCTCCGTTGAGAAGTAAAGATCTCCTATTCAATTCACCGAGACTATGGCGGAAATTCATGGGAGATCCGAACGAATTCGCCTTCTTTCCCCGCAAGGAATACGTTTCAACGAGAGCAGTTTTCGGACTCTTGATCGACGGCGATACGAAGATAGTGCCATTCTCGTCGATCGCTATGTCGTCGGCATTTGGAATGTCCATGGAACTGACGAATTTTCCGTTGAGATCGAAGACGACGATCTTTTCTTGATCCTGCACCAAGAGCATGTTTTCATGGATAGATAAGGCGTGCGGATTCGTTAATCGCTTTTTTATCGCGAAGTTTCCGGCGAAGTTCATATCAAGAATCCCATCGGGCGTGAGTTTGAGTACGGTGGCCCTTCTCGCTTCGGAGAAATAGATATTACCGGCGGAGTCCGTCGTCATCCGCCCCGGCCCCGGAGCGCCGGTGATATTCAGGGACGGTCCTTTTTTCAATTCGACGGCGTTTT
>Ga0315285_10006889_pt1 | contig 11712 bp, 9 predicted proteins | sample YL17G09_36_MG_FD_203698 | JGI IMG/M metagenome (GOLD analysis project Ga0315285, IMG submission 203698) | Sediment microbial communities from Yellowstone Lake, YNP, Wyoming, USA - YL17G09_36 | ecosystem: Environmental > Aquatic > Freshwater > Lake > Sediment | place: USA: Wyoming | collected... | reverse complement strand
CGGCCCAAAATATCTAAAATTTTGTTATCTCCCCTTCCCCCTACAAAGGGGAAGGGGTTGGGGGATGAGGGTGTCCGGTTCTAAAGCATCCAGAGGGAGGTGCATCGATATGAGTGACAACCACGATTTTGAACCTCTCATTGTTGCCTTTCTCTGTAATTGGTGTACGTATACCGGCGCAGACCTGGCAGGCACCTCGCGGCTGCAGTATCCACCCAATGTGCGTATCGTCCGGTTGATGTGCAGCGGCGCGGTGGACCCCGTATATGTACTCAAACCGCTGATCGAAGGCGCCGAGGGGGTGCTCATCGGCGGGTGTCACCCGGGTGACTGTCACTACCAGACAGGTAACTATAAAACCCGCCGCCGTTTCCTGGCGCTGCGTGAGACACTGAAAGCGATTGGTTTTGACGAGCGGCGTATCTGGCTGAGATGGATCAGCGCCAGTGAGGGACAGCGGTTTGCCGAGACCGTGACTCAGATGGTGGCTGCTCTCAAGGAGCTAGGGCCGAACCCCATGCGTGCCAACTGGGTTGCCTGACGAATTGATATAAAGCAGCCCTCATCTATTATTATGATATTGCCCGCGCTGAGGAAGGAGCAAGGAGCTAGTTTAGCGATGAACACAGTGATCCCTGTTGAAAACGGTGAGGTGCTCGCGGCAGTGCGTGGCTTTCTCCGGCGGTTGCTGGAGGTCCAGTTGGTGGAGGCACTGTTCGTACCTTTAGAAGTAAATGAAGGTGCGATCCTTCCGGCCCTGGTCACCGATCCAGCCCGACTGAGTGTGGCTAATCCACTGACGCCGGTCATGCCGATCAATGCCGCCCGGGCCGTCTCAGCCCTGACGGGGAAACAGACTCCAGCGCGCCTGGGTGCCCTCCTGCGCCCGTGTGAGCTGCGCGCTCTGATCGAGTTGGTCAAGCTTCGTCAGGCCACATTGGAAAATGTTCTCCTCATCAGCATTGACTGCCCAGGCACATACGAATACTTCGAATATACAACCTGGCAGCATGAAGACCACAAGTCCCCCGGATTTATCCTCTCCGATTATCTGGCGGCTGCCCAGGAGAGCCGTGAACCAACCTACACGGGATTGACCCAGAGAACGGCATGCAGGATGTGCGTCCAACCAGTACCCGAACAGGCTGATATCCATTTACAGCTTTTCGGCGTGGACACAAGCCGGGGGATCCCGGTCAGGCTTAGAGATGATATTGCCAATAATCTCGGGATGATGGAAAACCCTCATCCGGATGCAACTGAGCACCAGGCTGCCGTCGAGCGCCTGATTTCGGCGCATCGCCAGGTACGAGAAAAAGAACTCCAGGATATACGGGCGCGGCTGACCTCGGATGGAGGACTGGCGGGTCTGTTTGCTACCTGCATCCGCTGCCATAACTGCATGACGGCTTGCCCGATCTGCTACTGCAAGACCTGCCTGTTCAGGACGGCGTCTTTTGATCATTCGCCGGTTTATTACCTGGATGCTGCCCGCCGTAAAGGCGCGACGCGCATGCTCGGTGATACATTGCTATTTCACATGACACGCTTGAACCACATGGGTCTCTCGTGCGTAGGCTGTGGGATGTGCACTTCGGCTTGCCCTTCGCATATCCCAGTCGGAACGGTATTCAGTGCGGTGGGTGAGCAGGTGCAGACGGTCTTTGAATACCACCCGGGTCGTGACGTGAGCGAGTCTCTACCGCTGGTCACGTTCCAGGAGAACGAATGGGCCACGTTAGGTGAAGAGAGATGACCATCCCTTCTGAAACCGGTGTGAAGCAGTCCCAGGCTGCGTTGGTCATCGGCGGTGGCATCGCCGGGATTCAGTCTGCGCTGGACATTGCCAATGCTGGCTTCAAGGTTTACCTTGTCGAACGCTCCTCCAGCATTGGGGGACGGATGTCGCAGCTCGATAAGACTTTCCCCACACTGGACTGCTCATCCTGCATCCTTACGCCCAGGATGGCTGAGATTTCGCGCCACCCGAATATTACGTTGATGACATGCACCGAGGTGGCTGCCCTGGTAGGGGAACCTGGGGCTTTCCATGTCACCCTCGCGAGACAGCCCCGCTATGTGGATGTGAGAAGCTGTACAGGCTGCGGCTCATGTGCCGATGTGTGCCCGGTCGTGATCCCAAGCGATTTCAACCAGGGTTTGAGCACCCACAAAGCCATCTACCGACGGTTCCCCCAGGCTATCCCGGCGGCTTACGTCATCGAGAAACGCGCTTCCCCGTGTAAGAGCGCCTGCCCGGCGCACATCCCGGTCCAAGGTTATGTGGCTCTGATTGCCCAGGGAAAATATAAGGAAGCATTGGAACGTGTGCGCCAGGCGGGAGTGCCATTCGTGGGGACTCTGGGACGGGTGTGCTACCACCCGTGTGAGGCAATCTGCAAGCGTGCCGGGCGGGATGAGCCGGTATCAATTTGCGCACTCAAACGCTTTATCTATGACGCAGCCGCATCAGAGGACATACCTCAGCCTGCCACGGTGCAATGGGAGGAACGCGTTGCGGTGGTCGGGGCTGGGCCAGCGGGATTGACTGCGGCTTACGAGCTGGTCCGTCGCGGTTACCGGGTCACGGTGTTCGATGCCCTCCCGGTAGCTGGCGGTATGTTAGCGATCGGTATCCCGGCCTATCGGCTGCCGCGTGATGTGCTGAAGCACGAGATCGACTATATCTGCGCGCTGGGGGCTGAGGTGCGTCTGAACACTCCGGTGGGCAGGGACGGAGGGCCGAGCCTGGAGGACCTGCGCCGGGAATATAACGCTGTCTTCCTGGCTATCGGCGCCCAAGGCAGCAGTCGGATGAACGTCCCGGGGGAAGACCTGCCGGGGGTGCTTTACGCGGTCCCCTTCCTGCAGCATTTAAACCTGGGCCATACTGTCCAGGTCGGGAGGCGGGTGGCGGTGATCGGCGGTGGCAACTCTGCCATCGACGCGGCACGCTGCGCCTTACGGCTCGGTGCGCAGGTGCAGCTACTCTATCGCCGCTCACGGATCGAGATGCCCGCGGCCAGCTACGAGGTTGCGGCAGCCGAGGCTGAGGGAGTCGAGTTAAACTTCCTGGTTGCCCCGTCGCGCGTCTTAGAAAAGGATGAGCAAGTGGCTGGGATCGAGTGCATCCGCATGCAGCTTGGCGAGCCGGATGCCAGTGGAAGGAGACGGCCTGTCCCCATCCCGGGTTCTGAGTTCACACTGGAGGTTGACACAATTATTGCCGCCATCGGGCAGAGCGTCGAATCCGAGGGGTTGGATGTCAAGTCGAATCGGGGCAACTTGGTGGTGGACCCTGAGACGCTGGAGACATCCCTGCCCGGGGTATTTGCCGGAGGCGATGCCGTGCTTGGGCCAGCTTCGGTGGTAGAAGCGGTAGGCGCTGGTATCCAGGCAGCCGAATCCATCCACCGCTACCTGCGCAGGATCGATCTGCGCCAGGGGAGGGTATTGTCCTGGCCCAGACCGGAGGAGATCCTTGTAAAGCCGTCGGTGGAGGCCCGACCGGCTGCTCGCCAGCGGATGCCCGAACTGGTTCCGACCGAGCGGATTGCCGGTTTCCAGGAGATCGAGCAGGGGCTGACCGAGGAGCAGGCTGTGGCGGAAGCGCAGCGCTGCCTGGAATGCGCAGTGTGCTCCGAATGCCTGCAGTGCGTCAGCGCCTGCCAACGCGGGTCCATCCATCACGACGAACAGTCCCAGCGGTTGGAGTTGGATGTAGGGACTGTCATCGTCGCCACAGGTTTTGACGTGTTCGACCCGCGCCGTAAGCCTGAGTTTGGCTACGGCGTGTACCCGCAGGTCATCACCACGCTGGAGTTCGAGCGGCTGGCCTCAGCCTCTGGACCGACGACGGGTCGGATTGCCCTCAACGGTAGGACACCCAGGCGGGTGGTTTTTCTGCAATGCGTCGGCTCGCGCGACCTCAGCCTGGATATTTCGTATTGTTCGCGTGTGTGCTGTATGGCCGTGGCAAAGCAGGCTCACCTGGCTCACGATCGTCTGCCGGGCGCGCAGGTCACGGTGTTTTATATGGATGTGCGCGCGTTTGGAAAAGGTTTTGAGGAATTTTACGACCGGGTGCGCCAGGAGGGTGTTATTTACCGGCGCGGGAATCCTTCGGAGATCATTCGACGTGGGGATGCACTGATCGTACGTGCCGAAGACACCTTGCTGGGTGAGCCGGTTGAAGTGGAGGCCGATCTGGTCGTACTGGCGGTGGGCCTCGAGCCACGGTCTGATGCGGAGGCCCTGGCGCGTACCCTTAACCTGAAGAGCGGGGAGGATGGCTTTTTCCTGGAGGACCATCCGAAGCTACGGACGGTTGAGAGCAACCTGCCCGGCGTGTTCCTGGCGGGGTGCTGCCAAGGGCCTAAGGACATACCCGATACGGTCGCTCATGCAAAAGCCGCCGCCTCGGCTGCGATGATCTTATTAGCCAATACAGGCGAATCTGACGATATGGAGGCAAAACCAACCGATGTTCGTCCCACTTCGGAAGCCTCCCCAATGAAAGAAGCCGAATATGCTTAAGATTGAGAGCCGCCAATTTACCCAAGATCACGGGTTGCTCGCCTGCATCCAATGTGGTAAGTGTACCGGAGGATGCCCTATGGCGATCAAGACCCGGCTTAACCCGCGCAGTCTGATCTATCGGATACTGATCGCCGGGAATGGGTTCGACCTGGAGGGGCGTGAGGAGCTGTGGGACTGCACGACCTGCGCGACCTGCTACAGTCGCTGCCCGAAGAAGGTAAATCCTATGGAGGCGATCATCGCCCTGCGAGGGGCCTTTGTCGAGAAAGGTCGCGTCCATCCGAACGTCAAGACCGCCCTGGAGAGCACCTTTCGCTATGGCAATCCGCTGACCATGCCGCGCGAAGACCGGGGAGCGTGGGTTGGCGATCTTACTGTGAAACCCATCGGCGAGGGAGCCGAATACCTGTATTACGTTGGTTGCACGCCCTCCTACGACCCGCGCGTCCAGAAGGTGTCGCGCTCCCTGGTGAGTCTCCTCCAACGGTCCGGGGTGGACTTCGGTATCCTGGGAAACGACGAGGCTTGCTGTGCGAGCGAGGTGCGACGGCTGGGAGAAGCCGGATTGTTCGAGATGATGGTGGAAGAGAACGTGGAAACGTTCAAGAGCTTAAAAGTTATGAAAATATTCACCACCTCACCTCACTGCTTCAATGTGTTTAAGAATGATTATCCGCAGAGCGGCTGGCAGGTACAGCATTACACTCAGCTCCTGGCAAAGCTGGTAACGAACGGCGGTCTGGAGTTCTCCGGCAGGCTGGAGAAGACCGTGACTTATCATGATCCTTGTTACCTTGGCAAACACAACGGCATATTCGATGAACCGCGCACCGTGCTGCAGAGCATCCCGGGCCTGAAGCTGATCGAGATGGACCGCTCGCGCGAGAAAAGCCTGTGCTGCGAGGGTGGCGGTGGGCGCATGTGGCTGGAGGGCACCAATCCCGGTACACGCCTGGCGCAGCTACGCATCAAGGAGGCGTTGGAGACCGGGGTAGAGATCCTCGCTACCGCCTGCCCGTTCTGCTTGCTGACACTGGACGAGGCCCTGAAACACGTAAATGCTCAGGATCGTTTGCAGGTGATGGATATCGCTGAGCTGGCGGCGCAAGCGCTATGATAAAGGCGAATTGGGAGATAAGATGACCTTTACCCCAAAAATCGGTGTGTATATCTGCCATTGCGGCATCAACATTGCCGCGACGGTGGACGTGCCGACGGTGACTGAGTTTGCTGCGCACTTGCCCGATGTATGTGTGGCGCGCCACTACACCTATATGTGCTCCGACCCCGGGCAGGCGCTGATCAAAAATGACATTGCCGAGCTGAACCTCAACCGTATCGTGGTGGCCTCTTGCTCACCCCTGATGCATGAACCGACCTTCCGGGACACCATCGCCGCAGCGGGTTTAAACCCATATTGCCTCGAGATGGCAAATATCAGGGAACAGTGCTCCTGGGTTCATCCGCAGGAGACCCGGACCACGACCAAGGCAATGCAGCTCATAGCTGGGGCGGTCGCCAAAGCGGCGCGACTTCAGCCGTTGGAAGTGCGCCAGGCGCCCATCACCCCGTCGGCTTTAGTGATCGGCGGGGGTATCGCCGGGATGCAGGCTGCTCTGGACATCGCCGAGGCGGGCTATCATGCCACCATCGTCGAGCGCGCTCCCCGCCTGGGCGGTCATGCTGCCCAACTTTATCGTACCTTCCCGACGCTCGAGTCTGTAGCCGACCTGGTGAACGGGATGATTGAACGTTTGATCCACCACCCGCGCATCACGGTCATGACCGAGGCGGAGGTGACCGAGGTCGGCGGATACGTCGGGAATTTCAATGCCCACATTCGCCGTGGCGAGGAAACCAGCGCGCTGACGGTTGGCGCGGTGGTGGTCGCAACGGGTTTCGAGGTCTTCGACGCGCACCGCAAACCCGAATTCGGCTACGGCGTATATCCTGAGGTGATCACCACGCTCGATTTCGAGCGGCTTGTTCACGGAGACCTGCGTGTTAATGGACGACAGCCGGAACGTGTCGTCTTCATCCAGTGTGTTGGCTCACGTGACCAAACGCTCGGCAACTCCTACTGCTCACGGGTGTGCTGCATGGTCACAGCCAAGCAGGCCCGCCTGGTACGCGAGCGATTGCCAGGTGCTCAGGTGACGGTGTTTTATATAGACGTCCGTGCCTTTGGCAAGGGTTTTGAGGAGTTTTACGACCGCGCTCGGGAAGAAGGAGTGCTCTACCGGCGTGGGAACCCGTCGGAGATTGTCCGGCGCGGTGAGCGGGTTGTCGTGCGCGCTGAGGATACACTGCTCGGTGAGCCGGTCGAGGTGGAGGCTGACCTGGTGGTGCTGGCGGTGGGGATGACCCCGCGAGCTGACATAGGCACGGTCGCCGGGCTGCTCAAGCTGTCGCGCTCAGCCGATGGATTCTTTATGGAGGCCCACCCCAAGCTGCGCCCGGTGGATACCGCCATGGCGGGGATTTTCCTGGCCGGCTGCTGCCAGGGACCTAAGGACATATCCGAAGCCATCGTACAGGCGCGTGCCGCTGCCTCGGCGGTCATGATCCCTCTGCGGCGCGGCCAGGTCCAGGTGGAGGCGACAACGTCATTCGTCGATGAGGAGCTGTGTTCAGGGTGCGCCCAATGCGCACAGGTGTGTGCGTTCTCAGCCCTGGTACTGCATCCACTGCGCGGGGTGATGACGGTCAATCCGGTACTATGCCAGGGGTGCGGGGCTTGCTCCGCAGCCTGCCCGTCCGGGGCCATCAACGTCAAACAGTTCACCTTCGACCAGGTCATGGCCCAGATCGAGGCTATAACAGATGGGCTGAGGCCAGGTATCGATGCACCTGTCCTGGCGGAAGTGGTAATCTCTTCATTTTGACATTTTATTACGAGGGTCAAGCTTTATCTGTACCTTTTAACTCTAGAGAGAGCGTTCGGAGATTCGCCCACCCCCGGCCCTGCCCCTCAAAGGGCGGGGAGATGAGGAGATAGGTAAGAAAGCGAGTCAAAATGACGATGGAGATCATTCAGGAAGGCTCCGGTGAGCTCATTGGCTGGCACGACCCGGATGAGAACCGACAGTGGGTACGGGAGAATAAGCCCCGTGACCTGCGTGACAAGCGCATCAGTGTGGCAGAAGCGGTGGAGAAATACGTCCACGACGGCGACTTCATCGCCTTTGGTGGTTTCGGCCATATCCGCATCCCCATGGCGCTGGTGTACGAGATCATCCGCCAGCGCAAGCAGAACCTGGTAATGGCCGGCAAGACCGGCGTCCACGATATCGACTTGCTGATCGGGGCTGGCTGCGTCGCCAAGGTCGAGGTGGCTTATGCATTCGGCCATGAGCTGCGTGGCCTCTCACCGGCGGGTCGTCGTGCTGTTGAGTCCGGACAGTGCAAGGTTGCAGCCGAGATTTCCAACGCCGGCTACCAGTGGCGCTTTTTGGCGGGGATGATGGGCATCCCCTTCATCCCCTCCCGCAACATGCTGGGCACCGACACTTTGAAGCGCAGTGCCTGCAAGGTGGCAACAGACCCCTGGAGTGGGAAGCCCGTCTGCCTGATCCCGGCTGCCTATCCGGATGTGGCTATGTTCCATGTCCCGCGCTGCGATAAGTACGGCAATACCCAGATCGACGGTATCATTGTGGAAGACTTCGAGCTTGCTCGGGCTGCCAGGCGAGTGATCATCACCGCCGAAGAGGTCGTCGACGAGGAGATCATCCGCAAAGAACCCTGCCGGACTGTGATCCCGTTCTACGTGGTGGACGCGGTGATTGAGGTGCCTTATGGCGCTCACCCTACCTTGATGCCTTACCTGTATTTCTTTGACGAGGAACACATCGGTGAATGGCTTGAGCTTTCTAAAACGCCGCAGGGGGTGCAGGCTTACTTTAGTAAATACATCTTCGGCGTGTCCGGCTTCGAGGAATATTTAGAGCTGGTGGGTGGCATCCGCAAGTTCAATTACTTAAAGCGGGTTGAGAAGATGAAAGCCCCGGTGTGTGCGCCCTGGTTGAAGTCTAAGTGAGGCCGATATGTCTGAACAGGCGAAAGGATATACCTCCACTGAACTCCTGGCTTGCGTGGCCTCCAGGCTGCTGGAAAATAAGAAATCGGTGCTCGTGGGCACAGGCCTGCCGATGATCGCCGCCCTGCTGGCCCAAAGAAACCACGCTCAGGGGCTGCTCATCATTTTCGAGGCGGGTGGGATCGGTCCGCGTGTGCCGGTGCTGCCCATCTCGGTGGGTGACTCGCGCACGTTTTACCAGGCTGCGGCCGCTTCCAGCATGCACGACGTGATGAGCGCCTGCCAGGCCGGCTATGTCGATTATGGCTTCCTGGGCGCGGCGATGATCGACCAGTACGGCAACATTAACACCACCGTCATCGGAGATTGGGAACATCCGACAGTGCGCCTGCCCGGCAGCGGTGGTGGGAACGACATCGGCTCGCTCTGCCACCGCACGATCGTTCTGATACGGCAGGATAAGCGCCGGTTTGTCGAGCGGGTGGACTTCATCACCACGCCGGGCTACCTAGACGGTCCAGGTGCCCGGGAGAGGGCGGGCCTGCCCGAAGACACCGGCCCCTACCGTGTGATCACCCAGTTGGGAGTTTACGGCTTCGATGAGCTGACGAAAAGGATGAAGCTCCTGGCGGTCCATCCGGGAGTCACGCTGGACGATATCTACAGCGGCAGCTCGTTTGAAATCCTGATCCCGGAAATGGTAGAGACCACCGAGCCTCCCACCGAGGAGGAATGCCGGATGCTGCATGAGATAGACCCCGCCGGTATGGTCCTCGGGAAGTGATGGCACAGTGAGGCTGGCGTAGGGTCTGCGTGTGAGCAAAATAGGCTATATGCCGGGGTTGATTTCGGGTAACTGGCAGATGACTTGAGCTTAGCTTTGTTGTATTATAAAAACGGGAAGGAAGGTAAAAAAATTATGAGTACATCCTGGATGCTAAAAACAAAAGGTGATCCTCTGGTCGCGGTGCGGACTTTCCTGCAAGCTCTCTGGTCACAAGCGGACCTTGATGGCATTCTGATCCAGCTTGAGCCAACCGGTGGGAAAAGGACTGGGCCACAGCTGGTGGATGATCCTGCTCTCCTGGAGACGGCCGATCCTTTCCTGCCCCTGGTGACCGTCAACTCGGCAAAGCTCGTTATCCAACTGTCACGCCAACACCCGGAAGCTTATCTTGCAGCAATCTTGCGTCCCTGCGAAGTGCGAGCACTTTCAAATGTGATCGGTCACATACCGGTCGACCTCAAGCACTGGTTTATTATCGGGGTGGACTGCCTGGCGAGTTTCCCGGCTGAGGATTTCGAGTGGCGCCTCCAGAAAGCGGGTACAGCGGAAGAGCTGACCCGCCAGATCTTGCGCAATGCCAGGCAGGGCGGCATCTCACCAGACCGCTTTCGCTCAGCCTGTCAGATGTGCGCATCTCCCGCCAGCCAGGAGGTTGACCTGTGTATGGGCCTGTTGGGTCTCCCGGTTAAGGAGTACATCCTCGTCACAGCCAAAGATGAGGATACTGCCAGACGCCTTCATTTACATGAGATTACTAGTGGACTGGCACTGTCGTCGCAGGTGACCCAGCGTGAGGAGATGCTGGATACGCTCTTCGGACGGCGGACGCACCTCCATGAGCGGATGGTCCTTGAACTGCCGTCTGATCTTCCAAGCAGTGTCAGCGAACTGGCCGCGTTTATCGAAGCATGCGCCCCATGCCAGATATGTCTGGAAGTCTGTCCTATTTATTCCAGCCTGGTGGCAGCCGGCGCGGCTGGCGGAGAGCTTTCGATGGATGATGTGACCCATTGGCTGACCTCATGTGTGGCGTGTGGGATGTGCGAGCAGGCCTGCCCCAAGCACACACCGCTGCCGGCGATCATCAGCCGTATCGATCAAGAGCTCAGGGAAGAGTTGATGACGGCATGAACGCCGGTAAAAGACACCGGGCAATAAAGGACACTGGGCTATGAATGTGAACCGAATCTTGTGCGTCCGCGAAGAAGATACCGTCACCACATTGCGCGGCTTCCTGTCAGCGTGGTGGGAGCACCTCGGGTTAGACGCCATGTTGGCTCCTGTAGAATCAGCGGAACAACATGGGGTGACTTCCCAGGTGATCGATAGCCCGGTTGGCCTGGCCGCGGTTAACCCCTTTGCTCCGGTCATGCTCAGCAATGCGGCTGCTGCCGTCGAAGAGTTCATCCGGGACCATCCTTCAAGGCGCTTGGCGATCATGCTGCGTCCTTGCGAGCTACGCACATTGGTGGAGCTCAATAAGCGACGCCGTGTATTCGCTTATGCTCCGGGGTCGGATGGAAGCGATGATAACCTGGTCATTATCGGGGTGGACTGCCCAGGGACTTACCCAGCGGCTGAATTCATCGAGCGAGTTGACGAACACGGCATTGATGCTGTGACCCGTGAGCTGTTGATTTATGGCGTCGAGGATAGCTCGATACTCAAGCAGCTGCGGACAGCATGCCAGGTCTGCGACCGACCTGCACCTTCCAACGCCGATATCACGATCGGGGCTATCGGGGTTGATCCGCAGCAGTTCCTCCTGGTGATCGCCCGCGATGAGGCGACCTATGCACGTCTTGGCTTACATGAAGTGACGGACAGGCTGGCGACTGAAGAGCAGGTGGTGAGGCGTGAGATGATGGTGGATGCCATTGCGGATAAACGGGTCGCCCGGCGGATTAGCATGACCGACAGCGATACCCGGCGGTTTGGTGACTTCTGCAGCCTTCTGGCGTGTTTTGCGCGCTGCACGCTGTGTGCTGACTGCCTGGACGCCTGTCCACTGTACGAAGGCGAGTTGACGGGTATGTTGGGGGTAGGGAGTACCTATGAACACGGTCGCCCCCTGCTGCCCGAATTGGTGGGTGTAGTACGCTGGTTGGCCTCCTGCTCCGGGTGCGGGATGTGCCAGGAGGCCTGTGAATACGGTGTGCCCTTGGCGGAGCTGATCTCTAGCCTCAGCCACCGTATCCACGATGAGATCCATTATACCGCTGGTGACCCAACTCAGCGGTTACCCTGGGGGGTTGGCCAACCCAGGCTACGTCACACCCCATCCTGAACGGTGTTATATAATTAAAGGGTATCTGCTCAGGCTAAAGCTTTCGCAGTAAAAAATTAC
>Ga0315285_10006888_pt1 | contig 11714 bp, 8 predicted proteins | sample YL17G09_36_MG_FD_203698 | JGI IMG/M metagenome (GOLD analysis project Ga0315285, IMG submission 203698) | Sediment microbial communities from Yellowstone Lake, YNP, Wyoming, USA - YL17G09_36 | ecosystem: Environmental > Aquatic > Freshwater > Lake > Sediment | place: USA: Wyoming | collected... | reverse complement strand
TCCCTGATTCCAGACCTTAAGAAGCTGCGCCTGGGTATCCCTAAAGAATATTTCGTCGACGGCATGCAGAAGGAAGTAAGAACCAGCATAGAGACAGCCATAAACAAACTTGAGGAGCTGGGGGCTAAAGTAGACCGGGATGCCTCATTGCCCCTCACTAAGTATGCCCTGGCCGTTTATTATATCCTGGCCCCTTCTGAAGCTTCAGCCAACCTGGCCCGATATGACGGCGTAAAATACGGTTTCTCTTACCTGGACACCACTAACATGTGGGAAGCTATGGAGAAAACCAAACAATTCGGCTTCGGAGCTGAGGTCAAAAGGCGTATCATGCTGGGCACTTATGCCCTATCAGCCGGCTACTACGATGCCTACTACCTTAAGGCTCAGAAAGTGCGCACCCTAATAATAAGAGAATTTAAGGATGCTTTCGAGAAATATGACGCCCTGGTCACCCCGACTTCACCTACCGTGCCATTCAAGCTCGGTGAAAAGGTGGACGACCCCATACAAATGTATCTCAGCGACGTTTGCACCCTGCCTATAAACATCGCTGGCCTTCCCGCTATATCTATACCGTCTGGCTTCGCCGATGGTTTACCCATAGGTATGCAGATTATAGGCAAGCCTTTCGACGAAGAAACCATACTTCGCATCGCCTTCGCCTACGAGCAGGCTACTGAATGGCACAAAAGAAAACCGCCTATTTAGAGCAAAACCAATCTGCTGGATATTTTTTAAAGCAAGTGGTGTTCTAGAGGGGCTTCGCCCCTCTAGTTAGCTTCTCTTCCCCTTCCCCTTTGAAGGGGAAGGGGACAGAGGCGATGGGATTGGATAAAATTGAAGTTAAATGCTATTCAGGCCATACATACGCTGAACGACCGGAATCATTTTTCTGGCAAAACAAAGAGCACAAGATATCAAAGATAGTAAAGGAGTGGCTGGAGCCAGACAAGAAATTTTTCAGGGTGGTCAATGAAGATGAGAAGCTTTTCGAACTCTGCTATAATGAGGCACAACATAAATGGTGGCTATTTTATTAGGAGTTGAGGAGGTAACATGAAACAGATTTTTGAAGCATTGGAAAAAGATGCGCGGATGACACCGGAGCAAATCTCCACCATGACTGGTGTACCGGTAGCTGATGTAAAAAAGGCAATTAAAAAAGCTGAGCAAGACCGGGCCATTTTGAGATATAAGGCCATCATCGATTGGGCTAAATTAGGCGAAGAGCAGGTCCTGGCACTAGTAGAGGTCAAGGTTGTCCCTCAGCGCAATGTTGGCTTTGACTCCATAGCCGAACGCGTCTATCGTTTCCCTCAAGCCCGTTCCGTCTACCTGGCCTCCGGCACTTATGATTTAGCAGTACTGGTAGCCGGTAAAACTATGCAGGAAGTCGCTGTCTTCGTTTCAGAAAAGCTGGCACCTCTTGAGGCAGTACAGGGGACGGTTACCCATTTCATACTTAAGAAATACAAGGAAGATGGCGAAATATTTGATGGTGGGGGAGAGGTAAAGCGCCTGCCGGTAGCCCCTTAACCGCAAATCAATTTCCTGTTTGCAGTCAGGAGGTTTCTGTGTCCAAAAGCGAATCCAGTCGTATTAAATTATCTCAAAGTCGCATATCCGAGAAGGTAAGCGCACTTCCACCTTCGGGTATCAGGAAATTCTTTGACTTGATATCTTCCATGGAGGGTGTAATTTCCCTCGGTGTTGGGGAGCCCGATTTTGTCACCCCCTGGTACATTCGTGAAGCCGCCATTTACTCCTTAGAAAAAGGCTACACTATGTATACCTCCAATAAAGGCACACCGGAATTAAGAGCCGAATTAGCCAAACACCTAGAATCCCGCTACGGTTTGACCTATGACCCAGAGGACGAAATCCTGATTACCGTCGGCGTCAGCGAAGGTTTAGACCTTGCTGCCAGAGCTATACTCAACCCCGGCGATGAAGTCATCATGCCTGACCCCTGCTACGTCGCTTATCCTGCAGCCATCAGTTTGGCCGGTGGAATACCTGTTCAGGTGGCAACTAGTGTGGAAAACGATTTCGAGATAACCGCCGATGACATCGAGTCGCGGATCACCCAGAGGACAAAAGCCATTTTAATTGGCTATCCCTGCAATCCTACCGGCGCAGTTCTACCCAAGGAAGAGCTGACCAAAATTGCTGAACTGGCTAAGCGATATAATCTTCTGGTGATTTCAGACGAAGTCTACTGCCGCCTCGTCTATGGCGTGGAGCATACCTGTCTGGCTACTTTACCAGGCATGAGGGAACGTACCATTCTATTAAATGGATTTTCAAAAGCCTACGCCATGACTGGATGGAGAATAGGCTACGCCGCATGCGATAAGGAAATTGTGGGAGCCATGACCAAAATTCACCAATATACCATACTGTGTGCTTCCATAATGGGACAGATGGCCGCTCTTGAAGCACTAAAAGCCGATGACCGAGAAGTAGATGCCATGGTGAGAGATTATGACCGACGGCGCCGGGTTATCGTTAAGGGATTCAGAGACATTGGCTTGCCCTGCTTCGAGCCGAAGGGCGCCTTTTATGCCTTCCCCTCTATAAAAATCACCGGCATGACTTCGGAAGAATTCGCTGAAAAGCTGTTAATGGAAGAAAAGGTAGCTGTAGTCCCCGGCTCGGTCTTCGGTCAGTGCGGTGAGGGATATATACGCTGCTGCTATGCTGCCTCCCTCGGTGAAATCGAAGAAGCCCTGAAGAGAATGGGCAGATTCATAGATAGACACCGCAAAACGTGACGGCTGAAAGCCAGGCAAATCTAGAATAATCTGTAGCAGGATTATAGAGCCATGGATTTCCAATTAACCGAGGAACAAAATCTAACACGCCAGGCAGTTCGAGACTTCGCCGAAAAAGAAATAGCCCCGGTCGCCAGAGAGCTGGATGAAAAAGAGCAATTCTCCATCGAGCTGACCCAGAAAATGGCCGAACTGGGCCTACTGGGCTGCTTCGTCTCCGAGAAATATGGTGGCTCAAACATGGGGTATATCTCATATATCATCGTGGTTGAGGAACTGGCCAGGGTGGATGGCTCGCAGGCTGCTACCATCGCTGCTGGCAACTCTTTGGGAATCGGGCCAATCTACTATTTCGGTAATGATAAACAGAAACAGGAATGGCTTCCCAAGCTATGTACAGGAGAATATCTGGCAGCTTTTGGCCTTACCGAGCCTGAGGCTGGTTCTGATGCCGGCAGCTCACGGACTACAGCCGAAGTTAAAGGGAAAGACTGGGTTATCAATGGCAGGAAAATATTCATCACCAACGCAGCCTGCCCATTAACCGGTGTCATCATCGTCCAGGCCGTGACCGGCAAGCGAGAGGCTGGACATGCAGAGCTCAGCTGCTTCATTGTTCCCAGGGATGCAGCCGGCTTTACTGCCAAGGAAATGAAAGGCAAAATGATGTGGCGCTCATCTAATACCGGGGAGCTTTTCTTTGATGACTGCATCGTTCCCAAGGAAAATCTTTTGGGCAGGATAGGCGATGGCTTTCACCAGATGCTAACCACCCTAGACGGCGGACGTCTGAGCATCGCCGCCATGGGGCTCGGCGGCTCTCAAGGAGCTTTTGAGATAGCTCTGGAATACGCCAATTCGCGTGTCCAGTTCGGCCGGCCCATCAGCTCCTTTCAGGTTAATGCCTTTAAACTGGCGGATATGGCACTTGAGATCGAACTTGCCCGGAATTTTCTGTACAAGGTCTGCTGGATGCGAGAAAACAATCTTTCTATAACCAAAGAGGCGGCCATGGCTAAGCTTTATTGCTCGGAGGTCATGCATCGTTGCGTTCACCAGGGTTTGCAGCTACACGGCGGCTATGGGCTGATGAAGGACTTCCGGATAGAACGGTTTTATCGTGACCAGAGACTGCTTGAGATCGGAGAGGGAACATCGGAGATTTTGCGCATAGTCATTGCTCGTCATATCGGCGCGGCTGGAAGGGCAATCTAGGAGGCAGCATATGAAAACAAGTAAAGACACTAGACCCGCCGACAAAGTAAGCTCGGCCAGGAAGAAACCCGCCAGACACGAAGATTTCATTACCGATGCTTCCCGTATCGCACCTGCTCAGGCATTAGAGAAAGAAAGAGAGGTTCTAGGCGAACGAATTCGCGCAGCCCGCGAGATGCGCGGCCTCAGCCTCGACGACATCAGCAGCCGAACCGGTATCAATGTGGCCACATTGAATCGCATTGAGTCAAATGAAATGGTACCTCCCCTTGGTCAATTAATAAAGTTAGGTAAAGCCCTGGATATGAAGATGGGCTATTTCATATCTCCCGGCGTTGACAAACCCATGACTGTAGTGCGGAGAGGCCGGGGCCAAGCTGTGGCTCGCTACGGAAAAAAGAAAAGTGAGCAATACGGATATATTTACGAATCTTTAGCCCCGGAAAAAGCTAACCGAATGATGGAACCATTCATTGTCACTCTGCTGCCAACTGATGCGGAGGAGTTCTCTGCCCATGATGGTCAGGAGTTTCTCTTTGTTCTGGAAGGTGAAATGAAAGTCCAGGTTAAAGACCAAACTGAGCTTTTGCATCCTGGGGACGCTGTCTATTACGATTCCAGCCAACCGCATCTGGTTAAGTCCGCCACCAGGGCCAAAACCACCATACTCGCCGTCTTATACACCGGAGTCAAATAGCCCCGTTCAAAGGTATGATTGTGCCCCGCAAAAACAAAAATACAACTAGACTAAGGAAACATAGACAAACTAAAGATTAAGTAATGTTGGTGGTGGCGGGCAAAGCACCTACGAAAGAACTCCTACACGTCTATCTGCTTTATCGCCGCTTCTGGTTTCGTCGTCCTGATAATATTTATATATACCCCGGCCCTGCTCCTTAGCCAAATACATGGCGGAGTCAGCACTCTTCAACAAGTTTTCAATATTTGTGCCATCTTCGGGGTAAATAGCAATGCCAATGCTAGTTGTGACCTGAAGCCGATGTCTGCCGAAAACAAATGGCTCTTGAAAGGCATTTAATATCCTTTGGGCGAGCTTGGTAACGTGCTCTATCTGGGAGATATGGGGAAGTACCAAAACAAACTCGTCGCCACCTATACGGGAGACGGTATCGCTCTTACGCATAATACCTGACAACCGCTGCCCAACAGCTTTCAATAGCTCGTCGCCGACGCTGTGCCCCATAGCATCATTAACCGTCTTAAACCTATCTAAATCAAGCATTAGAACTGCCAGTCGGTGGCCGCTACGTCGCGCCAGTGCCGACCCTATCATAAGGCGGTCACTTAACAATACCCTGTTGGGCAGGCCTGTCAGCGAGTCATGGGTTGCCATCTCAGCCAGTTTTTGCTCAAACTGCTTGCGCTCGGTAATATCACGGCTGACCGACCGGAAGCCGATAATTCTTCCGTCCTTGTTTCGCAAAGGAGTAATTGAGTTTTCTAAATATATGTGCGTTCCATCTTTTTTAATGCTGGCAAAAGGAAATGATTTCACCGGCTCACCCGTCCGATAAACCTTATTCCACGTCTTATACACATTCTTTACATCATCTTTGGGCACATAGACCCGATAGTTCATTCCCATTAACTCTTCCCTGGAGTATCCGAACTGGCAGCAAGCTGCATCATTGGCAAAGGTAAAGTTACCTTCGAGGTCTACTTCGTAGTAGCCTTCTTCTATCTCCTCCAGTATTGTCCGGTATCTCTCCCCTGACCGCCTTAAGGCTTCTTCCATTTGTACACGTTCAGTAACGTCCCGGCCAATGCCACGGAATCCAATAATTTCTTCCTTACCATTTCGCAAGGGGAAGACCGAGCTTTCAGTGAATATTAGCTTCCCATCCTTTCTAATCTGTTCCATGGGAAATAATTCATTGGGATTACCTGTCCGATACACCTGTTTGTAGAGCTCAAACTGTTTCTTGACATTCTGAGGCGGAGTGAAAACTCGATAATTCATGCCCATGAGCTCTTCTCTGGAATAACCCAACTGGCGGCATAGAGCATCGTTGAAAAAAGTGAAGTTGCCGTCAAGGTCTATTTCATAGTAGGACTCCTTCATATCCTCCATGATGGTCCTGTACTTATCTTCTAACTTCAAGGTATTTTCTTCCAATTGCTCGTTTTCGGTGATGTCTGTAACGCTTCCCATATCGGTTCATTCTCCTCTGTGTTCGGCTGGAGTGACTTTGGCTAAGGCTTCAACTGTCTCTATTCATATTCTTTATAGTTTTTCAGCTCCTGGAGTGGTGAGTTAACATGCTACAGTCTTCTAGGCGCGATAATACGAATATCTGTTCTGGAGCAACATCTGTGTAACCCGCATATTCGGGCGGTAGTGATTCAACTTGCTGCAATCTTTGATTCTGGGCAAAGTAGACATCTAGACCGGCGCAGCATACCAGTGTTTGAGCCAACTGTGTCAGCCGGTCTATTCTGGACTTTTTCTGTTTACCAATCTTTTCTATATTAATTTGTTACCCCCTTCCTACGACTTATCTTTGATATAAGTCAATCTAAATATACTCCCCCCCAGTGCTGTAGTGAATAGCCCATAAGTAACTTTAGACGTAGTAAAAAGGTACCCTGCATATCGGAAAGCTCTACGGGTTGAAAGGTAAGACCATTGCGCTTGTATGCGGATGCTGGCTACTGCCCAAAATACTGCAGAAATTCACGCTGAAGTGTAAGATTCGAAGCCACAAGTTCTGTATCTCGAAAGTTCGCTGGTCTGCCTTGCCAGTCTACAACTTCGCCACCGGCTTCTCTAACCAGCAGTAGACCACTGGCAATATCCCAAGGAAAGAGATAACGGTGAAAGTACAGGCTAACCCTGCCACAGGCGGCATAGGCTAATCCCAGGGATGATGAACCCATTAGTCTCACACAATGTACTTGGCCCCACAACCGGTTAACTGTATCGAGCATCTGACTGCCTCGGTCATGACTATAACCCAGGTCGAGACCTATAAGAGATTCCTGAAGAGAACTTATTGCGGAGATTCGAATGGGTGAGTCATTAAGATAAGCCCCTTTTCCTTTCTCGGCTTGAAAGAGCTCCCCCCTCATCGGGTCATAAGTTATGCCTAATAGAATCTCCTCATCTTGGACGAGAGCGATGTTTACACAGAAAAGGGGAATTCCGTAGGTGTAATTATTGGTGCCATCTAACGGGTCAACAACCCAGGTGTAACCGCTGACTGAGGCTGAGGGATTCGATTCTTCGGAGAGGATGCTGAAATCCGGATATTCTCTTTTCAAAAAATCTATTATTAACTTTTCAGATAAAATATCGGCATCTGTGACCAGATTTCCCTGGCTTTTATGTTTTATCTGTCTTACGGAGCCGAAATGAGCCAGAAGAATTTCGCCAGCTTCTTTAGCCGCTGCAATAGCTACTTCAAGGGCATTCTTGCCGCTCCTGGCAACAGGCAAGTTGGGCATAATGAAATTTCACACGGCTCGAGGAAGGAGCCCCATCTTTTCTTTGACTTCAGCTAAGGTCTTCCTGGCAATTACCTTAGCCCGCTTGGCTCCATCAGCAAGAACTTCAGTTACATATTTCGGCTTGGCAGCAAACGAGGCTCTTCTTTCTCGCAAAGGGGCCAGCGCTGTATTTATCCCCTCAGCCAGTAATCCCTTGCAATCAACACACCCGATGTCCGCCGAACGACATCGTTTGGCTATCTCTTCCACGTGACCTGTGTTAAAGAAGCGATGGAGACTAAAGACGTTGCAGACATCCGGATGTCCGATGTCCGAACGATATTTGCGGGCAGGGTCAGTAACCGCTGTCATCACTAGCTTCTTTGTCTCTTCCGGGGTAGCCGCTAGCTCGACAACGTTATTGTAGCTCTTGCCCATCTTCTGAGCACCATTCAGTCCCAATACCATGGGAAAGGAGGTTAGCTTGGCCTGGGGCTCAGGAAACGTGTCTCCGAATAGATAATTGAACCGACGGGCTATTTCCCGCGCTAGCTCAAGATGCGGTAATTGGTCCTCCCCCACAGGAACTACTTCAGCCTTATAAAGCACTATATCGGCAGTCATTAGCACTGGGTAGCCCACAAGTCCGTAATTGACATTATGAGGCTGCATCCGTGCCTTCTCTTTGAAAGTAGGTACACGCAATAACCAGCCTAAGGGCGTAACCATGCCGAGCAGGGTATAAAGTTCCATCACCTCAGGAACATGCGATTGGACGAAGAGAATGCTTTTCTGAGGGTCGAGACCGGCAGCCAGCCAGTCAAGCATCATCTCGTGTATATCCTGCTGAAGTCTATCTGTGTTTTCCAAGGTCGTTAACGCGTGGATATCAACTATGCAATAAATACAATTATATTCATCTTGCAGAGCCACATAATTTTGAATGGCGCCCAGATAATTTCCTATGTGCTGCCTGCCGGTAGGTCGGGCACCGGAAAAAACGCGTCTTTTCATGATTCGTGCCAGTTTAGCACAAAGCGTAACCAGCTACAAACTGAGATTTAGGGGTGTTTAACCGGCATCGCGAGGAGCGATAGCGACGTGGCGATCTCAGATAAATGCAAAAGTAAAACACCAAAAGGCAAAATGACAATGCTCGCTAACAATTTCACGGACAGACCTGAAGGTCTGCCCCTACAGGGGGGAGATTCTTCGCTGCGCTCAGAATGACAAACGGGTGGGTTACATGCTTTCCGGGGCTGTCATGCCCATCAGGTGCAGTGTTCTGGCCAGGACAATCTGGGCTGCCTTAACCAATTTCAGTCGAGCCCGGGTCAGCTCCTGATTTTTTGAAACAACCCGACATTGTTTGTAAAAGCTGTGGAAAACAGTGGCTAAATCTTGAGCATAGTAGGGCAAATGGTGTGGCTCCAGCGTATCGGAAATAAGTTCGGCTATTTCCGGCAGCCTAATCATTCGCCGTATCAGAGTTAATTCTGGCTCGGTGTTAAGTAAAGAAACATCGCCCCGACCATAATCGATTCCCTTTTCTTCAGCTAACCGCAGGATGCTGGAAATACGAGCGTGAGCATATTGAACGTAATAAACCGGATTATCCGCTGATTGCTTCTTGGCTAATTCCAAATCAAAGTCCATCTGGGCATCGGCTGAACGAGATAGAAAGACAAAGCGACAGGCATCGGGACCAACCTCGTCTATTACCTCCCTAAGGGTGATAATATCACCGCTGCGTTTTGAGACTCTGACTATTTCCTGCCCGCGGTGCAGTGTGACCAATTGACAGATTATGACTTTAAGCCGTTTGGGATTTATTCCCAGCACATTGACCACAGCCATCATGCGGGAAACATGCCCCTGATGGTCTGCTCCCCAGATATCAATCACGGTATCGAACTTCCGCTCCGAGAATTTATTAAAATGATAGGCGATATCTGAAGCGAAATATGTAGGAGAGCCATCACTCCGTATCAATACATTATCTTTGTCTTCACCCAGTGCAGAAGATATAAACCAGGTGGCATTTTCCTTCTCCACCACATAACCACCTTCTGTCAACAACTTCATAGCCTTTTTATATTGGCCATTTTTATACAGGCTTTGTTCACTAAACCAGACATCGAACTCCACACCCAGTAATTCGAGGTCTTTCTTAATCATGTCCATTATCTTGGTAACCCCGAGTAGCCCCAGTTCCCGAACGGCTGCATCTGCAGGTATTGTCGAAAAGCGCTTGCCTTCCTTCTTAATTATCTCCTTGGCCAAGTCAACCATGTAATTTCCGAGATAGCCATCACTCGGCATCTCAGCATCAACGCCAAGGCATTGTTGATAACGAGCATAAAGAGACCGCTTAAAAGCATCTAATTGGCTGCCAGCATCATTGATGTAGTATTCTTTCTCCACAGCGTATCCCGTGGCACGAAGCACATTGGCCAGAGTACTTCCCATAACGGCACCACGACCATGTCCGACATGTAGCGGCCCGGTTGGATTTACACTTACAAACTCAACCTGAACTGACTTTCCAGCACCCAAGTCGATGTTACCGTAAGAATCGCCGGCATCTAAGATAGCAGCTACTTGTTCCGTAAGCCAACTGCTGCTGAGTTTAAAATTGATGAAGCCCGGGGCAGCAACAATTATTCTAGAAACTTCAGGCAAATGAGGCATAAATTCTATGATTTTCTCGGCGATTGCCGGAGGAGCTATCTCTGTGGTTCTAGCCAGCTTAAGCGGCAGACTGGAGGCATAATCACCATGCTCAGGATTCTGTGGGCGTTCTACCACAATCTCAGGCAGAGCCGTGGCAGCCAGCAATCCCTCTTGTTGGGCCTCTCTGGCAGCCTGCTCTAGGACCTTAGCTAGTTTGTGTTTGATAATCATTAATCTTGATGACTATTGGACGATAAGATTCTTCGCTGCGCTCAAAACTAGAAATAAGACTACAAAATACCCTAATATATTAAAGCTACCAAGCATAACTTTCAAATCAGCTCAGTTCGCCACCCGTTTGCCAAACTCTGGATAGCTCCTGAGCCAAGAGCCGATGCTCCGGCATAGTGAGGCCCGAATCCCTTTGGAAAAGAGCGATTGCCTCATTTCGGGCTAATTCCAGAAGTGGCGTATCAGATAATCTGGCCATGCGGAGGTCCGGCAAACCGCTCTGGCGAGTACCGAAGAATTCACCTGGCCCCCTTAGCTCCAGGTCCTTCTCGGCTAAAACGAAACCATCTTGAATTCCCTCTATAGCTTGCAATCTCTCGCTACCCTCAGGCGACGGTTTCTCAGCTAAAAGCAAGCAGTAGCTTTGCTTTTCACCCCGCCCCACTCGACCGCGGAATTGATGTAACTGAGAAAGGCCAAAACGGTCGGCAGCCTCTATCAGCATAACACTAGCATTAGGAACATCGATGCCAACCTCAACTACAGGTGTTGATATCAGAATATCAAGCCTTGCGTCCCGGAACCTCTTCATTACTTTCTCCTTCTCGCTGGTTGCCATTCGGCCATGGAGTAAGCCGAGCCTCAAGTCGGGAAAAACTTCCTGTGACAGCCGTTCATATTCAGCCACCGCCGCTTTGGCTTCAATACTTTCTGATTCCTCGATTAGAGGACAGATTATGAAGGCCTGCGCGCCGGCGGTAATTTCTCGGCGGAGAAAATCGTAAGCTCTCGTTCTCTGCTCAGGTTTAAGCCATTTTGTTTTTATCTCTTTTCTGCCAGGAGGTAGTTCATCTATGACCGAAAGGTCTAAGTCGCCATAAAGTGTTAATGCCAGAGTCCGCGGGATAGGAGTAGCCGACATCACCAGTATGTGGGGATTAAATCCTTTCTGGCGTAAGGCCAAGCGTTGTAAAACACCAAAGCGATGCTGCTCATCAATCACTACCAATCCCAGCCTGGAAAACTCTACGGCCTTTTGAATTAGAGCATGTGTGCCGATAATGATATCCACCTTGCCTTCTTCAATTTGCTCATGTAAAGCTGCTTTCCGCTTCTCGCTAAGACTTCCGGTTAGTAGGGCAAAAGTGATTGGATGCGAGAAAAATCCGTAGTAACGACAAAGGTTGTCTTGTTCGTCCCTCCGTTCGCTAAGCTTGGATAGAAGCTGGCAAATGTTGCGGAAGTGCTGCTCAGCCAATATCTCGGTTGGTGCCATAAACGCTCCCTGGTAACCATTATCGGCTGCTACCAACAAAGCGGTTACAGCCACCACAGTTTTGCCGCTGCCAACTTCACCCTGGAGAAGACGTG
>Ga0315285_10006887_pt1 | contig 11715 bp, 10 predicted proteins | sample YL17G09_36_MG_FD_203698 | JGI IMG/M metagenome (GOLD analysis project Ga0315285, IMG submission 203698) | Sediment microbial communities from Yellowstone Lake, YNP, Wyoming, USA - YL17G09_36 | ecosystem: Environmental > Aquatic > Freshwater > Lake > Sediment | place: USA: Wyoming | collected... | reverse complement strand
TCGAATGTCATCTGGTTCTTCCTTCCGAATTGCCAATGGATAACGACGGCGTGATAAAACTCTTTTGCAAGTTTGAAATCCGCGCGTAAACTCACATAATGGCTTTGGAGTTATTGGCTGTCAGCTCATCCATCCTGACTTTCTCCATCAGATTTCCCAATTCATAGGTCGATAGCTGATTACTGAGATACTGGTTCAGAATTCCGACGATCACCTTGGGAAGTCCGCCTTCGATTTCGACGACAGGTGGCTCCAGGAAGATTGGGAGAGCGATTGGAATAATTGAGGATAATTGGATCCCTCCTCCATTTGAAAGAGGATAAGAAGGTTGAAGGACTCGTGGCCATTCAGGAAAAAGCATTATCTCCTGGCGAAGGAATTACACACCAGATTAGATCGTTGCATTCGCAAGGTTACCTATGGTAACCTTGCCGTTGCGTATATATTCTGAGAAGATGAGATATATTTTAATATAATGTATGCTTTTAGCAATTGCTGAAAACATGCAATTTATTGAAAAAGTCTCAAACAATGAAAAAGAATTGACAGAACAATTCACGCGCAACCTCCCATATTTGCTCAAAGGCTTCAAAGTAAGGGGGATTAAAACTCAACCTAAGGGCATCAATAACTATGATTGGGATCTCACAGCGGAGATTATCGCCGGGAAGATTCGAAAGAAATTAGTGTTCGAAATAAAGACCATTGGAGAACCCAAATCCGCAATGGTGTCTATCCCGATTCTGGAATCTGCAACGAAGAGTGTAAAGAATAGCTATCCTGTGTTTGTTTCCGGGTATATCAGTGAGAGAACGCGGAAATTACTCAAGGAAAGAGATATTGGATATATGGATCTCACTGGAAACATCTTTCTGAAATTTGATGATGTCTGGATGGATCGTTCAGCCCCAGAATCCTTCAAGAGGGAGCGCAGAGCACTAAAGCAGATAATCGCTCCCAAAGCCACTCGCGTATTGAGAACCCTTCTCACTCGACCGAATGAAGAGATGAAAATTACTGATTTGGCAAGATTGTGCTCTATGAGTCCTGGCGGTATTTATTGGGTTGTTCGCCTGCTGGAAGAGAAGGGGTATGTCGAGAGAGACTCTAATAAGCGGGTGATATTAGTCAGGCCAGATGAGCTTCTCGATGATTGGGCGAAATCATGGGATATTCGCAAGAACAGTTGGACCACATATTTCTCTTTCGAAAAAAACCCTGAAGCGTTAATGAGGATAATAGCGGAATTTGGCAACAATCGTAAGCTGGACTATGCGTTCACATTAATGGCCGGATCATCTCTTGTTGCTCCTTTTGTGCGCTTTCAGGATGTATGGATGTATTCAGATTCTGATGAGAAGGAGTGGATTGAAGGCTTGGACTTGAGACCAGTAACCACAGGTGGGAATCTGATGATTATTAAGCCGTATGATGGAGGTGTCTTCATGGACGCCCAATCCATCAAGGATATGAATGTTGTAAGCAACATTCAGCTCTATGTGGACCTCTACAATTATGCTGCTCGCGGAAGAGAACAAGCTGAATTCCTGAAAGAACGGATGATCAAGTTCAAGGAGAGATGAAATGGAGAGGTCATCAATAGATTATTCTCCCTCGTTAGTCCAAGCCTCCTTTTCAGGCTTATTGGAATTATCTGTGAGCCTCAACAGATACAGAGATGCTCTCATTCTAGTCGGAGGATGGGTTCCCTATTTATTGCTGGATGCAAAGAAGGAGGGAGATAGAACCTTTCAGCACGTTGGTTCTATTGATATTGACCTTGTCGTGAATCCCGCTGAGATAGGACCGGATGAGTACGCATCGATTGTTGAAATTCTGACTAAGAGAGGATGGAATCCAAAGGGCGGAGATAGTCTCTTTAGCTATCAGAAGAAGATTAAATCCCCTGTAGACAACATAGATCAAATCATTCAGGTCGATTTTCTCGCAGCGAGACCACAAGGAATGAAGGGGAATCACCGTCATGTAGATGTCCAGCAAAAGCTCAGAGCGAGAATGCTAGATAGCGCCCCTCTTGCTATTTCCCATAAATGCAAGGTTCCAATCAAAGGAAAGCTTCCTGATAACGGAGAAGTTGAGAGAGAGATCGCAATGGCGGACATCGTTGGTTGTATTGGCATGAAGGGAGTCGTACTAGGTGAGCGCTACAATCAAAAGGATGCTTATGACATTTACACAGTATTAGAAAATTATGAGGGCGGACCCAGAAAGGTTGCATCAGCCGTCAAGCCTTATGTTGGGATTGAACCTTTGATGGATTTAGCAATAAAGACAATGAGATCTGCATTCAAAGATGAAAAAGCAAATGGATCTAATTGGGTCGCTAATTTCTTGACAGAAAAGAGAGACGATGAACATCAGGCATATGCAATGCGAGCTTTTCAAACTGTGGCAGAATTTCTCAGATACATTTGAAGCTCAAAATAGGAAATGAAAGATGCGTGCCAATCCTCATCTCTTCTCACGATGGAATCGATCTCTAATGAGAAAAAGCCTTAAGGGGTTTGGGGACACGGCAATACTGTGATCTCATGGCAATCCAGTATTTTTTTATTGTACGGATTTCGCTTATTCAAACCCTTTTGCAGGATTGGCTTCGCTGTGCAAATCAGGTCATAACATTCGGGTTATCGTCGCAAGCCGATCAGCGCATCCGCGGCAAAGCCATGCTGTTTGGTCGATCGTCTCCTGCCAATGCACCCGGACCCATCTCAATGGCTCTTCGGACGGCCGTGACGAATTCCGTCACGCGAAAAGGCTTCTCGATGAAGGCGATCGCTCCGCTTCTGATCGCCCGGTTCTTGCTTGCAGGATCCGCGCTTATGAAAAGCACCTTCAGCGAGGGGTCGATCTTATGCATCTCCACCATCGTGCTTATGCCATCAAGTGAAGGCATTATCTGATCCATCAACACGACGGCTGGGCGATCCTTCATCGCCTTGAATTTCTCCAGCGCTTCTTTTCCGTTGTAGGCTGTACCCATTACCTTGATCCCCTCAATCTCAAGGATGGCCTGATAAGCCTCAACGATTGCCTCTTCATCATCTACAATGAATACAGAAGGTCCCATCCTTCACCCAGACGGCGAATGGCACTCACCCGCTATAAGTCTTCTTAATCTCCACGTGCTGTCTGAGGGTATCCGGTCAAATCAATCTTGACGGTCCAGCTCGACCCGAGGTGTTTTCCTCGACAGCCCTGATGAATTCTGCAAGCGAAAAGGGTTTGAGAAGGAAACCAACAGCCCCATTGTCCAGTGAAAGTTTCCTTGCCTTTTCATCGGCGCTCACGAAGAGGATTTTCGCTGAAGGGTCGATCTGAATTATCTGAAGCATCGTCTCCACTCCATTCATCCCCGGAAGGCGATGGTCCATTATGATGAGGTCCGGATCCTTGATCCGGCCGCGGTACTTCTCGATGGCCTCTTCGCCAGTGAACGCCCAGCCCGACAGCTGGAAGCCGGCAAATTTGAATATCTCGTTATATGCCTCGACAAAAGCATGTTCATCTTCGACTACGAATATGCTCGGCGCCGTATCACTCACCCTTCGGCAGCCTGATTGTGATTCTCGTCCCTTGCTTGTGGTCTCCAGGGATTCGATCCTGAACGAGCAGTTCCCCGCCAAGGCATTTTATCATCGAGACGCAGAAGGGCAGGCTTGAAGCGACGCCTTTGAATTCCCTGTCCGAAACAACAGTAAGACTCTCCCCAAAATGGTTCTTGACATTATCGGGGATCCCCGGTCCGTGATCGGAAACCTCTATCTGCCAGAAAGGTTCCCCGCCCTCCTCTTGGAGCATTGATGCCCTGATCTCCAATTCGACAGCGGAACCAGTGGAATATCTGACGGCGTTGTCATAGACGCACCGCAAGACATTCTCCACCCATTCCCCGCCTTTGACAGTCATGGACTGGACATCCGGGATGTCGTACGATAACGCAACCTCCTTGTCCGGGAAACCGCTTTGGATTTCGTCCTCCAGAGAGGAGAACAGCGTCCTGAGGTCTATCGTGTCTATCTCGTTCGGATGCGTCCTTTCAATACTTTCCAGTCTCCTCAGGTTCGATATCAGGGAGGAGGCCCGTTTACCCTGCTCCAGTATCTTCGAACTGAATTTTATGACTTGCTCTGGATCATTCGGTCTGGCTTTCAGCATGTCAGCATATGCGACCATGGGCGACAGTATGTTCGCGATGTCGTGCGCGAGGAAGTCGAAGTACGCCTCTGCCTTCTGCCTAGATTCGGTTGCCACGATCGTCTCATTAGTTAGTTCCAACTCGGCAAGCTTGAGATCGATGATGTGCCCTAGCCGTTCGGCGATGGCATCTATGAGCTGTCTCTCTTCCTTCAGAAATGGCCCCTCGTCTGCTTCGGGCCTCTCCTCAAGGTAACAAATTTCGACGGTCCCCCTTGCTGCCTTGTTCACCTTGATTGGCGCAGATTGTTTCCAAGCGGAATCCATGTAATTTTCCGTGCGGAACTCTTCGCCGCCGAGCACTATCCTGGCACAAGCGATCTCTGGGTATCGCCAGCTTTCCGGCAGGAAGTTCACGAATTCCTGATACAGTTTTTCTAAGGTGACGCCTTCCCTTTCGACTATTTTGGCCAAATAATAGAATGCACCCAGTTCTTTCAACCGTTCATTGGCCTGATGTTCCGCACGCTTGCGCGCGGTGATGTCTGCCACAACAGCTAGGGCACCTATGTAATTTCCAGCCTCATCCATTATTGGTGAGGTTTCCAAACTAGTATAGATCCGCTGTCCATCCTTCCGCAGGAACTCGAAATCGTGCTGTTCTTTGATCCCTTGTTTTCGATGGTCGAGCTCTATTTGAGCGATTTCCTTGCCTCGCTCATCCATGAAGGAGAAGAGATGGCGTCCCATCATTTCTTCTGGCATATAGCCCAATATTTCGGCCATTCGAGGATTGGCGTAAGTGGTGTTTGCATTCGCATCGATGGTCCAGATGCCCTCTTGAGCGATTTCGACCAATTGACGGTACTTCTTCTCGCTCTCGCTCAGCGCATCTTCCGATCTCTTGCGCTCAGTGATGTCCTGCAAGATGCCATGAAGCCCGATGACCTTCCCCCTCTCGTCACGTTTCACACCACCGATGGCATTCGTCCGTCGTATGCTGCCATCCGGACGGACGAGTTCCAGCTCGAGGTTGTACGGCTCGCCGGTGGTTAGTGCACTCTTAACAGCGCAATCCAACTTTTCCCAGCTGGTTGGTGTATAGTGAAGCGGATGCTCTGCATAGGTAGGCGCCGGCAATGAGGGGTCCATTCCGGCAATCCTGTAGAGCTCCTCTGACCAGATCACCGTATCGTTTTCAATAAGCCAGTCCCAGGCCCCGATATGTGCCAGATGATGTGCTTCCTTGAGCCTCGTCAGAGCAGATGCCAGTTCCTCCTCCGCACGCTTGCGATTAGTGATGTCTCGGTTCGATGCGCGTCGACCAAGTGGTTGATTGTTCTTATCGACGATTGGGCCGCAAGTGTGCGATATCCAACGCACATCTCCATCCTTCATCAGAATCCTGAATTCGATCTCGCAGGGTTCAGCCATAGTCGAGGTTGATGTACACTCTGTCAAGTGCTTCTGGAATCTGTCTCTGTCATCCGGATGGATCACATGGATCAGCAGGTCCGGATCGCTGAGGAACTCCTCTGGCCTATGCCCGGAGATCTTTAGGGCTGACGGCGAGTTGAATACGAAGTCACCTTTAGGGCCAATCCAATAGACCCAGTCTGTCGTAGTATTGGCAAGGGCCCGGAACTTTTCCTCGGACAGTTCGAGACTATCCCGAGCCTTAGTGAGATCCAATAAACTGCCATAGAGTTCTGTCTCCGCTTTCTTGCGCTCGGTGACGTCCGTCATGAAGTTCAGGGTTGCGGGGCGCCCTTCCCATTCGATCGAGACCCCGCTCATCTCCAGCCATTTGGTGCTGCCGTCCTTTGCTATCATCCGAAAGACGTAGCGAGCCGGGACGGCTTCGCCCCTTAATCGCCTCTCGTGGTGCCCTAGCAACATGACGCGGTCGTCTTGATGGACGAACAATGGAAAAGGCTTCGACATGAGTTCCTGCTCCGAGAAGCCGGTCATTGTGGTGGCCATGGGATTGGCCAGCCGGATCATCCCATCCTGCCCCACCATGATGGCTTCGGCAGCACTATCCACTACCAGGCGGTACTTCTTCTCGCTCTCGCGCAGCAATTCTTCCGTCTGCTTGCGCAGGACCGCGACGCCGATGCTGACGCCGATGCCCTCAAAGAATTTGATCGACTTTTCGGTGAAACAGTCAGTGCGGCGGCTCGCGAGGTGCATCAGGCCGATGATTTTATCGCCAGCTCTAAGGGGGACCAGTGCGAGGGAGCGGAATCCTACGTGGATGCACCGGTTCCGCGGATGCAGCCGGGGGTCCTGCTCCGGCGGCACGTCGAGGAAAGGGAGCGAGTCGTTGGTCCAGGCGCTGCCGCCCGGGGTGAACATCGGGTTGGCAGGGTCTGCTTTTCCGGAAATCAACAGGCCGCAGGTGCATTCCAGACTGACATTGCCGTCCTTATCCCGGCAGAGCCCCCCCTCGGGGTATTTCATCGTCAAGGTGTTCTCCGCCAGCAGGAACTCGTCGGAATAGCCGAGGGAGGCGACGAACGGGTAGTCGTCGCCCACCCGTAGCCGTATCCCCACGGCGTCGAAGCCGGTGGCCAGCTTGAGCACCCCGACGATTCCTTCGACAGTCTCCTTCGGGTTGTTGCTGGAGCGGGTGAGGATAGTCAGGATATCCGACTGAACCGCGAGGAGCATCTCGTCCTTCTTCCGCTCCGTTATGTCGGAGAGGGTGCACATCAAGTTGTCCGGCTCGCCATCTTTCATGATCAGCAGCGCATTGATCCTGATCCACCGGAGGGTACCGTCGAGTGTGGTGACCCTGATCTCGAGGGGGCGCCCTATGCCCTGGATGGCCCTTAGGAATTCCTCCTCCGCCCTTTGGATGTCGTCCGGGTGTACGAAGTCGGAAAAACTCTTTCCGATGACCTCCTCCCTCGACAAACCGATGATCCTTTTCATCGACGGGCTGGCATCGACGACGCCACCGTCGAAATCTAGCGTGAAGACGACGTCGTTCATCGTTTCCACGAGATCGCGGTACTTCTTCCCGCTCCCGCTCAGCGCATCTGCCGCATGCTTACGCTCAATAGCGTACCGTATCGACCTAGCGAGAATCGCGATCTCGGTGCGCCCCTTGATGATGTAGTCTTGAGCTCCGCCCCCCAGCGCTTTCACCGCGTTCTCTTCGTCATCAAGTACGGTGAGCACGATAATCGGTATCTCCGGATGCTCAGAATGCACAGAGTGCAATGTGTCAAGGCCTTGGCTGTCCGGCAATCCCAGATCGAGTAGGATTGCATCGCAATTCAATCCCCGCAGATGCTCTAAAGCTGAGACGATGGAATCCGCCATCGCCACGTCGAACCTGACCGTCTTGCTACCTTCCTTGAGCATCTCCAATACTAATCGTGCGTCCGCAGGATTGTCTTCGACTATCAGCAATCTGATCGCATCGTCACTCATGTTTCATACCCGAAGGAAGTTTCACCACGGACAGCCAGAAGTCCTCTATTGATGCCACGACCTTGATGAATTGATCCAAATCGACCGGCTTGGTTATGTAGCAGTTGGCATGAAGGCTGTAGGTCTTCAGTATATCCTCTTCGGCCTTCGAAATCGTAAGAACCACGACAGGTATTCGCTTGAGTTCGTCATCCATCTTGATCTCGGCAAGGACTTCTCGGCCATCTTTCCGCGGAAGATTCAAATCGAGCAGGATCAGATCCGGCTTGGCTGCGTCTGCATATTTTCCTTGATTCCGGAGGTACTCCATCGCCTCGACTCCGTCCTCGACAGTATGAATTAGGTTCCTAATCCTGGCGGCTTTGAATATCTCCCGGGTAAGCCGAACATCCCCAGGGTTGTCCTCAACAAGCAGTATCTCAATTGGTCTTTCCGCCTTAGTTCCTTCCATTCTCATTCAACTCCCTTTAACATATGGTATCGTGAAATAGAATATTGAACCTTTACCGACTTCTGATTCCAGCCATATGCGCCCCTTATGGCGCTCGACGACTTTCTTTGCGATGGACAACCCTATGCCGGTCCCCTTATAGGCGTCTCCAGCATGCAGGCGCTGGAAGACAACGAAGATCCTCTCGAAGTACTTGCCATCAATACCGATCCCGTTGTCGCGTATGGAGAAAATCCATTCCCCTTTGCCGCGCTTCGCGGATATCTCAATCCTTGGTGTGTCCTTCCCTCTGAACTTGATGGCGTTCTCCACCAGGTTCTGGGTCAATTGCGTCATTTGAGATCGGTCTGCCTTGATTGTCGGCATATCACCGACGGATATGTTCACCTTCTCGTCGTCGATTAGGACTGCCAGGTTATCAAGCACATCTTCAATGACATTCTTCATTTCGACATCTGTAAATTCCTTCCCCCTCGAGTCGACCCGGGAAATCGCGAGAAGATCGTCGATCATGTTCTGGAGGTGCACAGCTCCGTCGACGGCATATTTTATGAATTCATCTGCGTCTTTATCGAGCTTTCCTGAGTAACGACTTGACAGGAGCTGCAAGAAGCTCGATATCATCCTCAGAGGCTCTTGTAGATCATGAGAAGCCACGTATGCGAAATGCTGGAGTTCCTCATTGGAAGCCCGGAGTTCGGAGGTGCGCTTTTCAACAAGTTCCTCAAGATGCTTCTGCTCCTTGAGGAGTTGCTCTGCCTTCTGCTCCTTGAGGAGTTGCTCTGCCTTCTGCTCCTTGAGGAGTTGCTCTGCCTTCTGCTCCTTGAGGAGTTGCTCTGCCTTCTTTTTGAGTTCTTCTGTTTCAAAGTATCCGAGAGCCAGGGCGATTTCAACGCCCACCGCGTGGAAGAGGGACCGCTCCAACTCATCGGAGGTCAGCTGGGCGGGAAGCGAAACGGCCAAGACTCCAAATATCCTTTCGCCAATGTTCAGTCTAACAATGAATTCCCTACGATTCACGAACACTCTCTTGATCGGGCAACCCTCACATTCAGCGGCCATACCTTCGACTACAATTGGGTCTTCTTCTGCGCTCGCAATGCCAATGCAGTATGGCATCTTGCCACTATTGATCTGTCCCTGTAATGTTGAAATCAATGCCTCGTCAATCCCCGCACTAGCTATGAGCGGCATTTCGCCATTATTGCCGAGCAGGAGGATAATTGCACTGAGATATCCCCTATGCCTGACGAGGCCATCGCAAATGTCTCTGACCAGTCTTTCGCGGTCGGTCTCACTCGATGTTGCCTGATGGATGATTCGAACGGACTTCAGAACATAAGATAAGTGGTCCATCCTCTCCAGCTCTCGCCCATGTTCACTGCCAGGATGTGGAGATTTTATTCCTGCACTGGCACCCAACTCCATACTCCCTTGGTGCTCTGGATCCTTTACTCGACCGCAAAGCTTGTGCTCGCTTATAGGCAGTTCATTCTCTGCTTTCTTCATCCACCATCATCTTCCCCACCCCACACTTAGGCAATAGCCCCCCCCCCTTATTAATACCGACTTAACGAGTATCACAACTCGTTCTGACATCACTGGTATAGGTCAGGGCGAGAACAAAAGCCGCGAAAGGGCTCAGGGACACGGCAATGATCTCGTTCATGGCAGACAGGTAGTTTCTATCACGTGAATTTAACAGCTTCAAACTCTTTTGACGACTTCTGGAGAATCTTCAGGATGTAAAGTTCAGGCAATTCGTTCATGGGAATCTGATATCAAAAGAATAGGTGAGTTTCATCAAGAAATATGAGGAATAAATAGATTATCAGATTTGTTATCAGACCTGAAACCAGTGTGTCATACGAAACCAAGATGTCATGCGATTAAGGAGAATAATGTCGTCTTTTTTCCACGCTTATTCATGCATACTGGCTATGAAAGAGTATGACAAAATAGGCCGAAATGTGACATTCCGATAGTGTATATATACTTCGCGCGTGATTATCGGAGTAGCGGGAAGCAAACCGGGATGGGATGCACAGTTGAATGAAAACACGGACGAGAATGAAAGGATCTCTCTCCGATTGGGCCCTGAGGAGCTGAGGCAGATCGATGACTTCATCGCCGAAAGCGATGAGTTCTCGAACAGGTCGCAGCTCGCGAGAACGGCGATCAGAGCCTACATCGAGAACGGGTGCGGCAGCACCGAGAAGAGAGCCCCGAATGAGATTCTCGTCACTCTACCGCCGCTGGTGCTCGACACGATAAAGCACCTCGTGGATCAGGGGATATACTCCGATCTCTCGGAAGCGGTGGCGGACTGCACAAGGCACGAGTTCCTGCACAAGGACTCCCTGGAAGAGCTGAAGCGCGACGGGAACCAGGGGAAGAAGCACGCGATGCAGGTAGTGCCTAAAGACTGAGCGTCGGTTCTGCCGGCCCGGAAGGGCCGACAAGCGATGGTCCATAACCCGCCCAATGGGCAAGAGGTGTGCGAGGATGTCAGAAGGATGCAGAACCACGGAAATCATGAGGGAGCTAGGGATGCGCCTCGGCCAGCCGATGATCGCGGTCGTCGGATGCGGCGGGGCAGGGAACAACATTGTGAACACGATCTACTGGCAGTGCCATGGAGTGCACACAGTTGTCGTAAACACCGACGCTAAGAACCTCGACAGGGTCAGCGCTCACAGAAAGATCAGACTCGGGGATGACTCGCTTAGCGGGGGGTATTGCCTGCCCGCGGACTGCGAGAATCTCACCGAGGAGGCTGCGCCGAGCATAAGGAAGGCGATCGAAGGGTACGAGATCGTATTCGTCGTCGCGGGGCTCGGAGGAGCCGCGGGATCGGGAGCAGCGCCCGTCATCGCACGGATAGCGCGCGAGGAAGGCGCGGTCGTTTTCGGGATCCCTGTGATGCCGTTCTCGACGGAATCTGAGAGAAGGGCAACGGCGAATGCCGCATTGGAGCAGCTGCAGGACGCCGCACACGTGGTCGTGCCGCTTGACAATGACAGACTGCAGGGCATCTGCGGAGCATTGCCGCTGAGCGCGGCTTTCAAGGTCGTCGACCAGTCGGTCCTCAAGATCATCGAGAAGGTCTACCAGCACTCATCCTCGTATGTGTCTGACATGATAGACGAGGTATCTGGCGGATACACGTCGATCGAGGATGTCGTCAACGCCGAGCACGAGATAGCGGTCGAGGAGATGCCGTCTGCGGTAGCGCATGCATCGCTCGAGCCGAGCCTCGAGTTCCCGGTCGAGATGCCCTCGCATTGGGACGGCGTGTCGGATATGTCTCAATGGTCCGACATGATGTTCAAGTGAGAAACGGAAAAACCTTCTGACACACGCGGAGGGGATGATTTTCCCCTCCCGCACCTTCGTCGAACATCGAAGAAGAGAGTTTTTATCGGCGATTGAGCCCTTTGACGAGTGTGAAGATCGGCTTCTTGATCAACCCGATCGCAGGCATGGGTGGCCGGATCGGATTAGGCGGGACGGACGGGAAATCCAGGGAAGAGCTTGGAAAGCTGGGGGCTGCAGAGATCGCGCATCAGCGCGCCATCTCGGCGCTGCGGGTGATCAAGGAACAGCCCTGCGCCAATGACCTCGTCTTCCTGACTATTCGGGGGGAGATGGGGGGAGACGCGCTC
>Ga0315285_10006886_pt1 | contig 11716 bp, 14 predicted proteins | sample YL17G09_36_MG_FD_203698 | JGI IMG/M metagenome (GOLD analysis project Ga0315285, IMG submission 203698) | Sediment microbial communities from Yellowstone Lake, YNP, Wyoming, USA - YL17G09_36 | ecosystem: Environmental > Aquatic > Freshwater > Lake > Sediment | place: USA: Wyoming | collected... | reverse complement strand
GGAGAAAGTAACCACGTTCAAATTCCTTTGTTTTGTGACACCCAAATTGTTGGGTATCATATTATATGCCGCTCACTTCAATTTTGAGCGAAAAATTTTCTTTCGTAGATCATTATACGCCAAAAATCTCATTTGTAAAGCAGTTGGCAAAATATTTTTCTTACAAGGCTGCCACTGTCTTGGAAATGTGAGTAAAAGTATCGCCTTCCGAAAAACCAGTGACTCTTTTCCCCCGCATGCTATCTTGCCGCACCACAACTGAATCTGTGAGGTGGCAATAGGTGAAATAAAAATATTTTCCATTAATCGAACACCAAGCGGAATTTTTTACTTTGCCGCAACGTTCCATCGCATATAGGCTTTCGGCATCAATACGCCCTAAAACTGCCACCAATACTTGGGGAAATACACCCAACATTTTTGTGGCATGATGGAAGCTATTGGCTTGCAAAGCCCGAATATACTGCTGTAAATCGCCCAAAGTTCGAATCGGCATAGCCATGACAAATCCTCTCAAATCAATGTATGTCAAAATTCGACGCCTAGCAATTCTACCTAGCACAGCTAAACTTGTCAACCGTGGACACCTCACCCCCCAAAATTAGTAATCCGTTCCAGGGTCAGTAACCGTGCCTTCGCCACGAGTTACGAGTTTTCTCAAAACTTTGGCATCCATATCGTCCGACAAGCCATGCACGCTGCCATCTACAAATAAGGACAAAGCCACACTTGGATGAAAAGAAAAAATTTCATCATTAGGACCACAATTATTGTCAGTCCAAGGGCAATCAGCCGGGCCACCTTCTGGAACCGCATTATTGTTGATGACGCTTTGTAAAGCTCCAATAACAGAGTTCTTAGGACCAGAGACGCCATTTCCGTTGTCAGGTTCAGCCCAACGATTAATACAACGATTTCCGCTTGTTGTTGGAGGATCAGCATTATTTCCAGCGGCATTTACTGGATCGGGGTAATTTGATTTCATGAAAGGTTTTAGCGATTCATGTTGTCGTCCGACATCTTCGGCAATTGCAATTGTATGACTTGTACCATCTTTAACTTTAGCTAATTTAACTTGCCCTAATGCTAAAGCACCATCCATACGAATGTTAATTGTATTATTTTTAACACCTGTAGATGGATCAATGTCTGTATAAACAGTTGGCATATAATCTACCTGACCATAACCCAAAGGATCAGCATCATCAGATGGGTTTGATGGGCACAAGAAAACAGCTATTTTATTTTTTGCTGCGATTTGATTGTTGGGGGCACGTTTATCGTTATAAGCAAATTTTTGATTATAAATGCTAGAAACATTTTGCTCTTCTAGATAAGGCAAAATTTGTGTGTAAGTGGATTGTAAATCAAAAGCTGTTTTGGGCGTGCCTGTGCTGTAATCTGTTCCTTCACCACCAGAAGGTAATTTTTTGGTAGCACTTTCAAAATTTAAAATTCCCAATCCCAATTGTTTTAAATTATTTGTGCAAGAACTACGTCTTGCGGCTTCACGAGCAGATTGAATCGCTGGAAGTAGAAGTGCTACTAGGACACCAATAATGGCGATCACAACTAATAGCTCGACTAAAGTAAAACCCTTTTTCATAATGTTCTCCTTTTAAAAACTTATGTAAGGAGGACATTATGCAAATCTATGTTAGGATTTGGTGAGGGAATTATTAGTTGTTGAAAACACTGTGAATTAAGATGTTTACGTTCCCAAATATTTATCTAGAACGCCTAACATTTTGACTCTATTCTCAGAACTTGCAAAATAATTGAAGATAGGATCGAATTCTTGTTTTGTTAAAGCACGATGTGTTTTTGTTGGTTTGGCTTTATTATCGCCGTAGGGCGTGCCTGTAATCATAATGGTTACACATGGATTTTTAATTGGGCTAACCGAATGCCATTCTTTTGGATCTGTCATTTGGTAAGCCGACCATTGCGGCAAATAAATTGGGCCTGTTTTAACATCTTCGCTACCGATGTAACTTTCATATTCGCCTTCACAAATTAACATGGCAGAAGGCCAAGGATGTGGGTGATAGAAAGCCTCTGTACAGGGATGGATTTTGTGTAGATAAACACGATATTTATCTAATTGCATCCAAATACGTTCTACATGTGGCGTTTCATAGTCAATAAAAACGCTATTCCAATTGCCTTGTGATTGCAATGGATAGTAGAGACTTTTAATGACATCTCGAAGAGCTTTTAACATTTATTCGATACCGCCTTACAAAAATTAATTAAAAAATACTTGCGACATTTCCATTAGTTATGTGATTCTAATTCAGTTTGACATTTCAAACAAGTGATGACCCAGGGGATTGCTTTAAGTCTAACTAAAGCAATGGGTTTTCCGCATTCGTCACAAGTTCCAAACTCTGGGGATTCGATCCGATCTAGAGCATCCTGAACGTTGGATAAAGCTTCAGCGGCATTCTCGCTCAAACCGGCATTCACATTGTGAAATGCGGTATCTTGAGCCCCTTCAGAAATATCGTCTGAACTACCATCGGTTACGAGGGTGTCCAAATCTCCTGCAATTTGTTTGCGGAGTAAGATTTGTTGTTCTTGTAGTCTTTTCTTTAAAATCGCCAAATCTGATTTTGTGATTTTATTTGCATTTGCTTTCATTTTTTCAATCGTCCATAAATAGAATTTTGCCCCACCCAACCATTGATACCACCTTTATTGTTTCCAATTTGGTATCGTCCGCCTTGAATGGCTTTTATCAGATGTAGATATTCTCTGCCCTTCACTTTACAAAGAACAATATCATCAACTTCGAAGTTTTTTGCTGGCTCAACTACGCACAATTGGCCGTTTTCGACCTTTCCTTGCATAGAATTGCCTTTCGGACGAAATTCTACGGTTTCCCCTGCTTTCAGCTTCTCAATATAAATGCTGGCCCATCCCATTTTCAAATTATAGCACGATTTTTTGTTTTGTAAAGTCAAATCAGCTTAATTCTTTGTTTGTCAGCCATCGAATTTGGACCCCATCTAGAAGGATTGTCTGGACATGATTCTGTGGCAAAAGCCAACTTGTTCAAAAATGTACCGTCTCGTTTAATCCCACAACCACACAAACCACAATGATCTTTTTTGAAAAAAGGACATTTTGCACAAACGTTGTCGTAAATATCAGCAATCTCTTCGGCAGACCGTAATGGACGACCTTCTTTGTTCCAAGAATAAAGAGAAGATCCTAAGTTTTTAACTTTTTTGAGCAACCCAATTTTTTCATATTTATCAGCTTCAATAGGACCATCAACAGGCACTGTTACATCTTCATCCGAAAGGAAATCTGTTTTCTTTTTAATAGGTTCAAATTTACACTTTTTCCAGTAAGTCATAGATCTTGGAAAGATCCCATGCTCCTTCTTAGAAACATCAACTATAACACTTTTAAACTTGGCGGCCACACCTCTCCTCTTTAGCTCCTGAGGATTGATATATGTTACATTTTGTTTTTTAATATATAATGGTTGTTTAGCTGCCATCAAAGGACCAACCATAGGAAGAGGCCCAGTAAACACGGGGCTGACTACGATGCTAGTTCCAGTATAATCACAACCTCCCCATGCACCCTGAGCGATATTACCACAGCTTGTATCTGTTGTTGGTCCAAATTCTCCATGACAAAAACCAGAAGAAATAGAAGCCAAATGTAATTCTAATGGCCCTCTGCATTCTGGAGGTCCGGTATAATCGGGGTTAAGTGGATTTGTTGAATATATTGCTTCAAATCTAAAAAGCTTATCACAATTTCTAATTGAGATCCACAAATCTACTTGGACCGTGGTGTAATCGGGATCTGGTTCGCTTCCTCTAGTGAAGCATAAAATAGACAAGCTAGCAGAGCCAAGTAATGGATCTCTATCACAATTACTTGGGCTAACAGTCCCCCCGGTTTCATGACATCTTCCAGCAGGGCAAGAAGCTGGACAATAACAATATGCTTGTGCGGCTTCAAGGTCCGATTCTGTGCATGTGCCACCACTAGCATTAGTTGCAGCACAAGCCGCAGCATAGAAAGCCATACAGCAGGGGTCAGGTGTGACGCCACCAGGGGCACAATTAGGATCATGTCCTTCGCAAACGTGTCCACTTTCATGTCTAGATCCAAACCATTGACAAGTAAAAGGATCGCCGCTACCAGTTAGAATCCAAGTGCCTGATAGAGACATGCATGCGCCATTGCAGCCCATGTAAGAAAAAGGCTCATCATCACAGCCTTTAGGAATTTGATAATCAGCCGAGTCTGTTAGAACTACTTCTAGCGACCAGTATAATGGTGCTTTCCCGTCTCTACAGCAAAAACAATCAATTAAAGGGCCATCGCAACAATGACAACATTGGTTAAAACAATCTAAATTGGACATGAACTATAATAGTTCTAAGGTCGATTATTTATATCCCATCCATTGGCTTTAGCCACTGCTCTAGCTTCAGTATTTATTGACTTTAAGCCTTTGTAATTATAAATATCAACAATATTATTAATATTGTATACAGCACAAAATTCACAATACATATTGTTGATATTCAAGACTTTGAATACCGATTGAAGTTCGTTGTGAGTTTGTTCGTTTGGCTTTTCAAAATGAAACCAATGAGTAATTGGAAATTCGCTATTTGGGGAGAGTGGAATGGATAGCAAATAATCTAATTTCTCATACTTCATAACTTCGGCTTTGAATATCTTCCTGATGGGAATGATATCTTCATGTGCTACTAAAAAACATATAATTGCCCGGCTATCGTAATCCATGCACTATATACCATGAAATAATTCAAATATCTATAGACATAAAACTTAATATAATTTACAATAAACGGTATGAAGGCAACGTTAAAAATACAAAACTGTTATTCATGGCTTAGCAGTCCAGATGAAAAATTAAAAACCAATCTGTGGCAGGCGTTGCGATTTCGTGAATTGAATTATCAACATAGCCGTCTTTACAAACAAAGAAAGTGGGATGGCTTTACCGACTTCTTCAAAAAAGAATCTGGTCGTTTTTTAACAGGCTTATTGCCTGAGATTATGTTTGCTTTAAAACTATGGAATGTTGAGTTAAACATTATTGATGAAAGAAATCAAATCAAATTTCAATACGATAAAATTGAAGCTGATTTTCTTCAACAGTGGCAACCATCAGGAGCAACCAAATTTAACCTCTATGATTATCAGGTTGATATTGTAAATCAATTGTTGAAATATAATAGAGGTATTGTTTCGGCGGCGACGGGTGGCGGTAAAACCGAGATCATGATCGCAATTCTTAAGACTCTGCCTCCCAACACTCCAACATTAATTCTTGCCAATAAAAAAAGCTTGGTAGAACAAAACTACGAACGATTGGAAGAGTGGGGATTCCAGAACTTTGGAAGACTTTACGATAAATATTTAGAACCCAATGTTTTCACTTGTGCCACAGTTCAATCATTGCACAAGATAGAGAAATTGCTTCCGCACATCAAATGTTTAATCGTCGATGAAATTCATGATATGATGAGCAAGACGCCAAAAGCATTTTACAATAAATTAAAAAATTGCTCTGTAAGAGTTGCGGTGTCTGCCACATGGGAAAAATTTGGTGGCAGAGACAAAAGCCAAAGATATTCTGTAAAGGGTTATTTTGGTCGTGTGTTAGAAACCGACTCAGAAGTAGCAGAAAACGGCGTAGTCAAAACAGCACTGTTGCAAAAAAGAGGAACTCTGTCTGGTAGTAATTGCACCTTCTATCCTATTCGAGAACCAGAACTACCTCATGATGTTTATCTGGATGCTGTTACAAATGGCATTGCCAATAATTTTCATTTTCATGAAGTTGTTTCTAAATTGGCCAAAAAATGTACAGGCAGGACATTAATTCTTGTCGAGCGAATTGATCATGGCGATATATTGCAAAAAATAATGCCTAATGCTTTATGGGTTGCCGGAAAAGATGATTTAGAAACTAGAAAAGAAGTTATTGAAAAACTACAGAAAACATCGGATGGCAATGTAGTTGCGATTGCAACTCAGGGAATCTTTAATGCCGGTATTAATGTCAAAATACACAATCTGATTAATGCGGCAGGCGGTCAAGCCGAACATATAATTATTCAAAGAATGGGTCGTGGACTTAGAACTGCTGGCGACAAAGATGTTCTTAATTATTACGACTTTGTCTTTGAAATTAATGATTATCTTTTAAAGCATTCAAATAAAAGAATTAAGATTTTGAAAAAAGAAGGCCATGAAATCAAAGTCAAAGATAATTTAAATGATCTTTAATTTACATTGGTTGTTAGTTTTATAATTTTTATGATGTGAAATCATTTCGAAATATTGACTAAAGCCACCCCGATCCATCCCTGGAATTACACCTGGAGTCAAGCCTAATCTCCACAAACAATAAGGAAGACTTATTTGGTCCCGTTTCGACCATTTGCAAATTTCTTCCCACCACATTTCGGACAACATTTGGCATTGATAAGTATTTTTTCTAATTAAACAAGATGTACTATAGAGACCTATATTATCGATAAATCCATCATTTTTATAATGGGTAATTTGAGATTCTATTATTTCGGGCGAATCAAATTTTAAAAATTTACAAATATCGGCCTCGGCACAAATAGTGTGTCTTTCTTGATGTTTATGCAACATTAAATCAAAATTTGTCAACAATGGGATTAAACTTTGATAGGCCCAATGTGTCATATCGAGCCAAATAGTATAAGTGGCATCTGGGAATAGAACAAAAGGATGATGTTTATGATATCGTGCAGTTAAAACTGGGTCTTCGGAGGTCCAAACAACCGGCCTTATCTCCCATCCTTTTGCATCTGCTTTTAGGTCATCTGTAAACAATACATATTTAAATCCATCGTCGAATTCAATTGGTTTAATTCGATCACGTTTATTTACAAGACAGCTATATAGAATTATTTTTTGATGTGAAGCCATGTACGTCCAGCTTGACCAATTTCTAAATTCTGGCCTAGAAAGAATTCATTTACGGCACGAACTACTCCAGCCTCACTAACTTTATGCCCAGGAACGTAATCATGTCCGCTGATTGCGCCATTTTTTTTAACTTTTGGATACCAATTTTTTATATCTTCTATGACGCTATGATAATCATGTGCAGCATCTATAAACACAACGTCTATAGATTCATTTTCAAATTTTGCAGATGCTTCAACTGAAGTCATTCTTAAAGGAGTTATAATATCGGCAAGCCCTGCATTTTTGATATTGTTTAAAAATTTTTCATATAAAGCATCAACTCCTCCCATTTGTCCGATAAGATGATGATGTATTGTTTCATTGCTACCACGCCATGTATCAACAGCGTATAAACCAACTGATTTATTGCGGTTTTTAAACTCAGTGCCAATATAACAAATAGATGCACCCAACCATGATCCTACTTCTACAAAACAACAACCCGAAGGCAGCAGCCAAGCAAAATGTGAATATTGTCCTCTGAAATCGAACCAATTTTGTATACTTTTCCAAAATTCATTTGGTTTATTGTGACTGCGAGCTATGTAATTAGGAAAAGATTGTTCGGGATGATCTACCTGCCAAATAAGTCGATCAACTCATTTCTTAATTTAATTCTTAATTTTTGATCCAACTCAATTTCATAGTCACTACCTGTCACATGTTGCACCATGCTAATTGATTTGCACAAGTTATTGTTGATTAAGATATGGTGTTTGCTGGGCTCTGAACTGTGCCCTAATTCATACAGAAAACGTAATTTATCTCCTTCTCCAAAAGGAATGTTTTCATCAAAATAACGATCACTATCATGCCGAAAAATCAGCATGGGTTCTGCTAATAGCATTGGATCGTTTGATTTAGCCGCATGTTCAAAAGTCGATCTAGAAGATGGCGTACTGTAGTATTTTCTGTTTTTATTTATTTTTTGATCTTCTGCTATTTCTTGAGATGCTCTATCCCATAAATCCTGAGAAAAAAAACAATCTCCATCTAAAACAAATGTGAAATCTGAAAAGGTGTGTCCATGTTTTATGGCAAAATTCCTGGCACGGTTAATACCAACAATCTGTGTAACTTTAGCAGATCTATTATTTGCCTCCAAATACTTTTGTCGCCACAAAGGAACTATAACATAATACATATTTCTTTCATTCAGCATATGACATATGTGTTCCCGTCTTTCTCTATCATGAATACAATTAACAATCCAACATTTAACAGTATTTGGAAATTCAGGCTCATTATCCAATATAAATTCCAAAGTTTTTAATCGAGCATTTTCAGCATCTCTAGGTGGAGTTTCATTACCCAATATTCTAAATATAGAATATTTATATTTTCTATTTTGGAGATTTTTGCGAGGCTTTACAAACATCATAACAAAGTTTTCTTTCTTCTTACGTTGGTGTGATCCATAATAAAATCTTTGTCTGAGAATTGTCCTGACCAGGGGGGCTCCATTAATCTTCGCTCTAAATCATTTCTAGCCAAGCCTCTATATTGTTCTTGTTCTCGGGGGTCTCGCCAACTCATAAAACCAGGACTGAATTTATAATAAACTACTAATCGACCGTAGTCAGTAGGTTTCCAACCTACGTCTCCATGAATTAAGCTTTCCGAAAAAAGAACTAGGTCACCTGGATTTAAAACTGGCACTACGATGGATTCGTGATTTACATTCCCATTAAATAATTCTTTTCTAATCTCTCTACCCGTTCTCACATCTAATGATTTATGACTGCCTGGGATGTAACACATTCCACCAGTGGATGGAGATTGCGGGTATAAAGGAATGCCACATGATAATTGCCCAACATATAGAGAATTATCTAATCGACTGAAACAACTACCAAAGCTAGATGAGGGTCCGCCATGTAAATTTATAATTTGTTCATCACCACTAACAGCAAATGCATGATCTAATCTAAATTGATCTCCACATAGTTTATCAACAATATCAAGCATCCTTTTATTTGTCATTAAATCCCAAAAAATTTCTCCCATTTTCAAAACTGAAAATTTCCAAGGTTTTTTTTGCGGATATACTGTTGAAATAGCCGATCTAGCTATTTCAATTTGATTTTGAGGAATAACATTCCTAACAACAGTCAATCCCATACAATCAAACAGATAAATTTCTAAAGAATCGAAATTAGGATTAGTTTTTCTTACAGATAACACTATAAAATCTTCCTTTTAAATGGCGTGAACAGCATGTTATTTATAAATTCATCGGAGTTTTGTACAAGTTGTTGAAATAAATTCTCTTCTATCAAATCTATATTCAACCTTTCTTTAAGGTAATTATCAAACAATCTAAACGATAAACTTCTTGAGCCTGCTCCGTGGTGGTAAAAATAATCTTTATAAATACCACAAAGAATTGAGTGGTGATTGATCTTATTTGATCTGATTAAAGGATAAAATGATTCTATATTAGACCCTGTATCAGTGTATTTTCTCCCTATCAAATTTTTTAGTTCTATATTATCAAATTTCAAATCAAGAGCAATTTTTCTACGCACAAAAAAAGCACATGGATGAGCAAAAGTATCAAGATTTTCATATCTAATGGGTGCTGCTATTGACATATATTTCATGTCTTTTAATAATTTTTCCAACCAATATGGTTGAATAGGAAAACAATCACTATCTAGTAATAATAAATTTTCGAACTTTAAATTGCTATTAAAAAAATTCAACAAGAAGTTTAAACCACGAATGTGAGCGTCTTGTCCGCTTTTGGCTATCGTAGTATCTACTTTCAAAACACTTGAGTCGTTGTAGAAATCATTATATCCATTAAGATACACTACATGTTCAAAGTTGTTTGTGGTGCGATGTAAATATTTTATTTGTAATTCATACCATGTTTTGCTACGTGGGTGATCCATAAAAACAGATCCGACTAACAATGACATTTATCCGCCCATCATCTCATTAAATGTGACTAATTTTATTTTAGAGTTTTCTTTGAAAAATGTATACAAATTCAATATTGAATCCCAATCACTAGAAGATTTAATTTCATAAGTATGGCCCCACAATATTAGTTGGCCATCAAATGAATTTAATTTATTTACATCAATTTCATTCCATCTACAAGTAGGATGTAGTAATAAATTATCATGCGTTGTCAAACCTGATTTCGTAGTACGAGCATACAAATAATTCATGCCTCTCAACAAGTTTACAATTTTATTATTATATTCCCCATATGGATAACAAAATCCTTTGACATCTCTACAAAAAATATCTTCTAATTTTTTACGCCCATCTACAATCTCTTTGATTGCTTTATCTAAATTTACTTTGTTTAAATTAGAATGTGTAGCTGTGTGGTTGCATATTTCAAACCCACAAAACTCTTTCAACTCGCTTTTAGAAACTAATGTTCCATAATCTCCACGAGCATCATTGATTTCTCGTTTCGACTTATGCTTATCAGGAGAAATGGCAAAACAAGCAGTTAATCCCAAGTCTTTCAATATGCCAATTAATTTTAAATCGCTAACTAAACCATCATCCCACATAGTTGCAACCGAAATCATTGCAAGCTCACAACACCACCAATAACATCCGTAAGTTTATCATGCCATAAAGAAGCACGACCAGATCCTTCCGCAATATTTCTATGTCCTAATCTGCTGTAAATATCATCATCATATTGATCTGTAGAGCTTTTATGAAAAGCTATGATGACTGACTTTGGTATAACATCAGGTTTAATCATATTGGAATTATAATCATTTTTATTAACTTCATAAATTGGAATGCTAACATGGGATCGTCTATATTCTTTAGTGCTTTCTTTCTCCATCCAATTTACCAAAGTAAAAAAAGCATAATTTGGAATTATTTGATTTTTATCTAAAATAATTGTCCACTCATGTGCATTTCTGCCTTTTTGCAACGCAGATTGCTTGTTTTCAACTTCGTACTCTGTAACGAACTCTAAGTCACTGATTTCTGTAGATGGGTAAGCCCCAGGCAATCTAAAAATTCCTATATCAGGAGGAATCGCATTTAATTCTAATTGTTGGCTCCAACTTTGGGTTTCAATTGGGTTTGATGCAATATAGTTTTTTTTATCATCTATTTGATTGGATGGAGAAACATATGTTGGGTCTTTACTTAATTGACGAGGAATTAACTCGGCTACACACCAACCACATCGTTTACAACAATGCTCAGCTTGTGCATCTATCTCTTTTTTAGATTTATCAAAAGGATGCTTTCCATCTTCAATCACCCAACCATTCTCTCCATTATTAAAAAGCCAATCAATTGCTCCTGCATTTTCACAAAAATATGATTTACCATTATAAATGGTACTTTGACATTTTTTCCAAAGCTCACAATCTTTTTGAGCTTTTTCCCAATAAGCCATATCATTTGGAAGTTTAACCGCATCTTTCGCAGCATACATTGTTTGTACAAAAAGTTGACTCTGTGGATGTAGATCTACCCACCAAACTAAATTGTCTTCTTTTTGATAACGTTGTTGTCCTAATCTGCCGTTTGTGTTTATCCAAAAAGTAGTTGATGCATGCCTTTTGAGTATTGCTGTAATTTCCCTCCATTGCGGATGAAGGGTGGGCTCCCCACCAAATATCGTAATTGGTCGATGAGAAATGGTTTTAACAGGATTTTCTTCTAATAATCTAATAGATTTTTCAAGATCATCTAAAGAAATGAACCA
>Ga0315285_10006884_pt1 | contig 11718 bp, 7 predicted proteins | sample YL17G09_36_MG_FD_203698 | JGI IMG/M metagenome (GOLD analysis project Ga0315285, IMG submission 203698) | Sediment microbial communities from Yellowstone Lake, YNP, Wyoming, USA - YL17G09_36 | ecosystem: Environmental > Aquatic > Freshwater > Lake > Sediment | place: USA: Wyoming | collected... | reverse complement strand
CCGCACAGCAGGCGGTCCATCGGCGACGAGGCGGCAAGGTCCTCGTCGAGCTGGCGCATCGTCGAGATCTGGTCCTGCGTCTCGGTGTAGATGAACTCATCGGAGAACTGCCGCTGCCACTGCGTAAGGCGCGGGTAGCTGAAGCCCGGCTGGTATTTCCGCATCGCCTGAACGCGGATCATCTCTGCCGCCAGGTCCTTGACGGCCTCGCTGACGCGCTGCTTCTGCCTGCCCCACGTCGCGGAGCCAAGCTTGCTGAGGCTCGGGCGGAACTTCCGCGAGCCGATGTACCGCTGGATCAGGTCGATCCTGCTGGCCGGGACGTGCAGGATCGTCCCGCCGGCAAACTTCAGGGCCAGGTACTCCTCCGATCGCCCGTCGCGGTCTATGAGCTTCAGGCCGTCGAACTTCGCGATGCCGTGCGCCACGTGAACCACGTACTGGCCCTGCTGGAGGTCCAGCAGGCTCTCGATGGGCCGCCCGGCACGGACGCGGCGGATGCGGCGGTGCGTGGCGTACCGCCCGAACAACTCGTGATGCCCGACTACCACCAGCTTCCGCTGGGGCCAGGAAAATCCGCCCGCCACGTGCCCCAGCCCCAACTTCACCCGCCCGGCAAGTGCGGGATGCTTCTCGGCCAGAAGGTCGCGGAATCGCTCCTGCTCGGCCGGATTCTCGCAGTAAACCCACACGTCGGATGTGGCGCTCAGCCCCGTAAGCTCCGTCAGGGCCTCGTGCGTGCCGATGACAAGCCTCTCCAGCGAGCGGATGCCCAGCGCCACTATTGCCCGCGCGGCCTGGGCGTCGCCATCGCCCTCGGCAGCACCGCCGAAGGCCGACAGTTCCGCCATCGCGAAGGGCTCCAGTTCCGCCAGCACATCCTCGGGCTCGAGCATCGCCTTTGCCACCCGGCCGGCGATTCCGCGGCTGCGCTGCCAGAGCTGTCGGGCCAGCTCGATAGTCTCGGCCGGGGCAGTCATGCAGACGATGGCGTCGCCGGGAAGATAGCTCAGCAGGCTGGTGGCGCCCGCGGCGCTGCCGCCGCCGGCTGGGCTGCCGTCCAGCCCGGCCGAGACGCCGCTGACGATGAACCGCCCGAGCTGGTCGGTCGATCGCTGGCTGTCCAGGTCGAAGCGGCGGATTGACTCGATAACGTCGCCGAAGAACTCGATCCGCACCGGCTGGCTCGTGCCAAGCGGGAATATGTCGACGATCCCGCCGCGGCGGGCGAACTCGCCGCCTTGCTCCACCTGCTCGACCCGCTCGAAGCCGGCGTCGATGAGCCATGTCTGGAGCGACTCGATGTCGCGTTCATCCCCGGCCGCCAGATCGAGCCGCCCGGCCTCCAGGGCCGACGGCGAAGGCACGGGCTGGAGCAGGGCCATGATCGGCGCGACGATGACATCGACCGGCTCGCTGCGCTCCGCCGGCGGTTCGGCCAGGAGGTTGCACACCCTCAGCCGCTCGCCGGTGACCTCCTCGTTGAGGTGGTCGCTGCCGACGTCCACTTCCCAGGCCGGGAAAAGCTGCACGGGCCGCCCGGAGAACACCTCGATGTCGTCCGCGGCGGCGTCGGCGGCGTCGATGTGCCCCGCAAGCAGAAGCAGGCACCTGCCGGTCAGCCTGGCAAGGGCCGCGGCTATGGCCGGACCGGAGGAGCCCCACACGCCGCAAATGCGCAGAGTGGTCCCCGGCAAGAGCTTCTCCGCCGCCGCCCTCAGCTTGCGACTTTCCAGAAACTTGTCGAACATGCTCGTGTGAACATCTTACTCAAACTGACCGATTTTGAAAGCCCCGATGGGGCGACAGTCCCGGCGCGCCGAAACTGTCGGCCCTCCGGGCCTGCTGAACCGGCCAGTTTGACCATTTTAGAAACCCGCCGCGGCGGAACGTGTCGCTCCTGCCAGACAGTCAGGTCGCTCACAATATTCTCCCCGCCGGTGATTGGTTGTTGCCGCGCCGGCCCGGCGGGTGTATAAGTGAGGGGTTGGTTGTCGTCAATTATACCGGCCGACAAATCGTAATTCGGCCGGAGGGAGGTGCGCCGGGGTCCGCACACCTTCTTGGGCTTGCGTTCAGATAGGGTTTTTCAGAAGGGACGGAAAGATGAAACGCGAATATCTTATCGTTGGGGTGCTTGTTGCCTGCGTGTCAACGTGCCTGGCCGCCGAGGCCAAGAACGAACAGGCCGCCACCGACGAGGCACAGAGCTGCTACGAGCAAATGGTGGACACCTACTTGCACTTCGACGTCAAGGCGTGGGATGCGGCATGCAAGGCGTCGCTCAAGTTCACCAGCAGCTTCACTGCCCAGCAGAAGGCCGACATCGCCTACATGCGCAGGGCGGCTCAGGAGTATCGCCCGGACTGGTGGAAGTCCACAAAGTCCAGCACCAGCGTGTCGTTTCCGGTGACGATCTGGGGCAAGACGTTCACGGCCAACTACAGGCCCTCGGCGGGCCTGGGCTATTCGGGGATCTTCGATTTTGACGAGGCGGGCCGGCCTGTGATCGTCTTGTCCTGGCAGGCGCATGTTGTCGACAGCACCAAGCCGCTGGAAGGCGACGCCGCCGCGGCCCACCAGATGAAAGAGGGCGACGAGGCCGAGGCGATCATCTGGCACGAACTGGGGCACAACTTCGTCAGCCTGGGCTTCGACCTTAACCAGCTCATCGAGTTGTACAAGAAGTACCAGATCCTGTACAACTCCCTCCATGAGTTCTACGCGGACACGACGGCGCTCTACCATTGCAGCCCGCCGGGGCGCAAGGCGACGCTCCTGATACGCATATCGGGCCTGCACTGGAACGACGTCAACGATGAGCACGTGCGCGGGTCCATGGGCGTCGGCTCGTGCCTGCTGGCCACCGTATTGAGCGATCCGGGCAAGTGGCCCAGCTTCCACCTGCCGACTACGGTGCCCGAAACCGACCCCGAGCGAAAGTGCATCCTGTACATGTACGAGCACCTGGACCCGCGATACACGCTCGACGAGGACCGCAACCTGCGCGAGCTTGTCGGCAACCTCTTTCGCAAGCAGGGCGCCTCCATCTTCCGCAGCAAGGGCACCATCGCCCTGCCGAACAAGCTCGAGTACAAGATGACACCCTCCGAGGACCGCGACCTTCAGGTAAAGCGCGACGCCTGGGTCGCCGCCGCGCTGAAGAAGGCCATCGACTCCGGCGCGGTCGCCAAAGTCCAGGCCACCGGCGGCCATCCGAAACGCTTCCGGCTCAAGCCCGTGTGGTAGGGCTCGGCCCGCGATATACGCACCTGCTGGTGTCGGACTCCCAGACCGTGATGGCCGAGAGCATCGGCAGCACGCACTTGAGCCGCTTCCAGAAGTACGCGGCGATCATCTCGCTTGTGGAGTTTTCCAGGCCCGCGATGTCGCTGAGCATGCGGTGGTCCAGTTCCTCCAGCAGCGGCGCCGCGGCACGCTTGATGTCGCCGAAGTCCATCACCCAGCCCTTCTGGGGGTCAATAGGCCCGGCGACGTGAACGTCCACGCGATAGCTGTGCCCGTGAAAACGCCGGCACTTGTGCTCCGCGGGCAGGTTCGGCAGCGAGTGAGCGGCCTCGAAACGAAATGTCCTTATCAGTTCAGCTTCCATGTTTAGCGAACCTTTATGTCAGCCCCGTTCACGGGGCTTCGCCCCCGCGACAGCGGGGGTTTAGACCAGGCCTTTTAGGCCTGGGTGTGCGGCAATGCATCATTCCTATTTCCTTGGCCCCTCTTATTAGCCCGCTTTAGCGCGCTTACCCGTTCCTGAGAGCTCTTTGGCAAAAAAAGGCTAAAGCCGCTGAAAGCGCGCTGAAGCGTGCTGAACAAGAACAACAGCACCGTACCGATCGCCCCAGGCCTCAAAGGCCTGGTCTATACCCGCCTTCGGCGGGCAAAGCCCCGTAAACGGGGCTGAAGGCCAGGTCGCTAAACACCTACCTACCATTGGAGCCCTTCAGGCTCCTGCGAGCAAGCTCGAAGGCTTGACGGGACTCTCATCGCCCGCGAGGCTCATCCGGCCAGAGCAGCTTGTGCAGTTGCAGGCCCAGGCGGATGTCCAGGCCGTCGGTCAGGATCCACTCGGCCAGGTCCGCCGGGGCGAGCCGGCCGTGAACCGGCGAAAAGATAATCGGGCAGCGGTCCAGCAGACCCCTGCCGCGCACGGCGGCGGCCGCGAAATTGTAGTCGCCGCGGTCCGCCAGGACGAACTTCACCTCGTCCCGGGCGCACAGGCGCTCGACGTTGGACCAGAGGTTCTCATGCGACATGCCGCTGGAGGGGCACTTGAAGTCCACGATGCGAGCGACGCGCGAGTCCACCGGGCCGATGTCCCGCGAGCCGTTTGTCTCCAGCAGCACCTCCCATCCGGCGTCGCAGAGCGCGGCCATCAACTCCAGCGCCGCCGGCTGGCACAGCGGCTCGCCGCCGGTCAGCTCGACTCGCCGGCAGTTGAACTTCGACACGCGCGCCATCACGTCCTTGACGGTCATGTCCTGCCCGCCTTCGCGCGCGTAACTGGTGTCGCACCACTGACACCGCAGGTTGCACCCGGCCAGGCGGACAAACGCGCACGGCAACCCCATCCGCGACGCCTCGCCCTGGAGCGACAGGAATATCTCGCAAACGCTAAGCACGTCGGCGGAGTCGCCATGCGAAGCCGGCTCACCGGAACGCGCGTGCATAGCGGGTGTGGTGGCGTCGGTCGGATTGTTCGCGTCGGTCATACCGATATTCTAGGCTGTCGCTCGCCAAGCACAAGCGAAGCGTTTGTAGTGTGCCCGTGAGGGCATATGCTTTTGCTTCTTCTTCCTTCTCTTCTTTGTCGTTCGCCGGTCCGGGAAAGAAAGAAGAAGGATATGCCCTCACGGGCACACTACAAACGCTGACGCCGCCGGCTTACAATGGGCGCCATGAAGGACATCCGCCTCTTGGGCATCCTGTTCCTCGCGCTGGCCGTGCGAACGGCGATGCTGTTCTCCGTCTTCGCGGATGTGCGACGGGCTCAGACGCCGGATTCACTGGATTATCTTGCACTGGCGTGGACCATGTCAGACCTCGACCGATATGCACACAGAATCTCCCCACAACCCTTCGAACAGATCGGAGTGCCATTCACCAACTCTGTGTCGTATGGCGGAAATCAACCCGAAATATTCCGTACACCAGGCTATCCGGCGCTTTTGGCTGGAGCGGACCGGTTGGAGCCAGGTTTCGCCGGTATGGAGATGGGAAGGTTGTTCCGGCCCTGGCTTTCAGAGCCCCCAGCCTCCTTGAAGATTGTCCTTGCCTTCCAACTCTTGCTCGACCTGCACCTTGTCTTGCTGACGTTCTTCCTAGGCCGGTCACTGGCGGGCCATGGTGCGGGGCTGCTGGCGGCGCTGTTTCAGGCCGTCTCGCCGCTGGCGGCGGCGGCAAGTTGCCGCATTCTCACTGACGGCATATTCGCGTTCATGCTGACGGCCGCGGTGCTGCTGCTGTTGCGACACTTCCGCACCGGCGGATGGTGGTTGCTTCTGTCAGCCGGGCTGGTCATGGGCGCCGCTTGCTACGTCAGGCCGGTTGGCCTGGCTTTCTCAGCCGTCATGGCGCTGGTGATCCTGTTTTCGCGCCGTAGCACGGGCGTCCCGCGTGGCACGGGCGTCCCGCATAGCACGGGCGTCCCGCATGGCACGGGCGTCCCGCGTAGCACGGGCATCTTGCCCGTGAGTAGCATGGGCATCTTGCCCGTGAGTAGCATGGCCGTCCCGGCCCTGCCGGGGAAAGACAAGACCACGGGCGGGACGCCCGTGGAACTCACGGCCGAGACGGCCGTGCTACTCATGGGCGAGCCCGAAGGGCCAGGGACGCCCATGCTACGACGCAGCGCTCGTCCAAGACGCCTCATCCGCACGGCCGCGTTCGCGTGTATCGTTATCGCCTGCATCGCACCGTGGGTCTTCCGCAACGCAACCGTGGCCGATTACTGGGGCTTTTCGAGCTTCGCCACCGAAAGCATGTACTGGTACTCGGCCGCGGAGATCGAGGCGCGCCAGCAGAACAAGCCTGTAGGAGAAATCCGCAAGCAGTTCGAAGACGCCGAAAGCAGACTTTATGCCACGCGGTGGGATAATTACGTGAGCGGGCAGGCTCCAGACACCTCTTCTGTGTTCGACACCCCCGGCGGGCTTGCCCGCTGGCGCTGGGACAAGGCGCGCGAGATCATCCTTGCCCACCCGTGGGAGTTCCTGGACATTCACCTTCGCGGCGACTTGGCGTTCTGGCTGCCGGATGCGACGGAAGCGCTGGAGGTGCTGGGCTACACCTCCGGCGGCAAGGGCACGCTGGACGTGCTGCACCGCCAGGGGCTCATCGCGGCCGCCAAACATTACTTCGGCGACAACACAACCGCGATGGCCCTGGCAGGCGCGATGGTCGTGTTGCTGCTGATCCGTTACGCGGGCATCGTGCTGTGCGGCCTGTGGCGGCTTCGGCCACACATGAGCGCCGGTGGCTGGCTGTGCCTGCTGCTTGTCCTGACGGCCTGGCTGCTGCCCGGCCCGGCCAACCATCCGCGCTTCCGCGTGCCGGTCGAGCCGATCCTCTCCGCCGTGGCGGCGATGGGCTGGCTCGGGCTGCTCCAGTGGCGCCAGCGGCGACGGCGGTGTTTGATGGTGTTATCCTTCGGAGCCCCTTGGGCGACTGCGAATAGCCACGCCCGCAAGGGCGTGGAATAGGGAACGTTAAGGCCAGAGCCCCAGCGGGGCGATTGAACGCATCATTCGCCCCGCTGGGGCTCCGGACCGAAGAACGCGGCAGTCCACGGGCTTGCGCCACGTGGCTATCCGCAAACGCCCCGCTCCGGGGGCTAAGAACGCAGGCCAACTTCTATGCGGAAGGAAGGAACCGACAATGTGATTGGACCATTATTCATGTTAAGCACGCTTTAGCGCGCTTCGTCGGGGCTTTAGCCTAAAGGCTTTCCAAGGACCAGGTAAGCGTGCTGAAGCACGCTAAAGAAAGAGAGATAGAGGGCACTGCCTGCCCCAGGCCTAAAAGGCCTGGGCTACACCCCTTAGGGGCAAAGCCCCGTGAACGGGGCTGAAGATCAGCGACCGTCATCGCTGTTAAGGCATTGAAACAGCGGGACCCGCAGCCACACAATGGATCCGCCAACGCAATGGCATCTTTATGGGCAACGTCCTGACTATATGGGAAACACTAGCAAGACTCATGACTTTCTCTTCATGCGTTCATCTGCGTTCATCCGCGTTCATCATTGCCTATATCTTTGTATTCAGGAAGACTGAACAATGTTGATAGCGACGTTCAACTGCAATTCAATCCGCAGCCGGCTGGGGATCGTGCTGGACTGGCTGGCGGAACACCGGCCGGACGTGCTGGCGCTCCAGGAGACCAAGTGCGTCGATGAGCAGTTCCCGGCCGAGGCGTTCGCCAAGGCGGGCTGGCGGGTCGTCTATCGCGGGCAGAAGGCTTACAACGGCGTGGCGCTGGTCAGCCGGGATGAGCTGGCGGATGTGTCCTTCGGCTTGGGCGACGATGCCGGCCAGAGCGGCCCGCGCCTGGCACGCGGCCGGCTGGGCGACGTTACCGTGCTGAACACCTATGTCCCGCAGGGATTCGAGATCGGCTCGGATAAGTTCCAGTTCAAGCTGGAGTGGTTCGCCCGCCTGCGGCGGTATCTGGAGTCGCACTTCGACCCCGCGGCCGACAAGCTGGTGTGGGTCGGCGACCTGAACGTCGCGCCCGAGGCGAAGGACGTGTACGACCCCAAGGCAATCTGGCCGCACGTTTGCTACTGCCAGGAGGCGATAGACGCGCTGGCGTCGGTGGTCTCCTGGGGCATGGAGGATGTCTTCCGCAAGCACCTGCCGGGCGAGGGCATCTACACGTTTTGGGACTACCGGCTGCCGATGGCTGCCCAGCGGAACCGGGGCTGGCGCCTTGACCACGTCTGGGCTACGGCCCCCGCCGCGGCCGGGTCGCGGGAAGCCTTCGTGGACGTCGAGCCACGCATGGCGGAGAAACCCAGTGATCACACGTTCGTCGCCGCGCGGTTTGGATGGGGAAGGGAAGGAAAGAAGGTCATAGGTCATAGCTCTTAGGTCATAGGGTGGCAGAGCCAGTTGTAAGCACTTGTTCTTACACGGACTGGCCGGGTGCTCAGGCCCTATCGGGCCTGAAAAAAGGTCAGTTCGATCTATCTGCCTTCCCCTTCTTCTTCTGTTCCCTAAGACCTATGACCTAAGACCTATGACCTTCTTCTTCCTCTTCCTATCCCTTTATCCCCGTCATCGCCACGGAGCGGATGAACGTCTTCATGGCGAAGAAGAACAGGACGATCAGCGGCAGGCTGAAGACCGTTGACGCCGCCATCAGCAGGTGCCAGGGCGTGCCGCCGTGTTCGCTGGCGAAGGACTGGAGGCTCAGCGAGAGCGTGAACTGTCGCGGGTCGCTGAGGTAGATCAGCGGGCCCATGAAGTCCTTCCAGGCCCCGAGGAACGTGAACAGGGCGACCATCGCGATGACCGGCCTGCTCAGTGGGACCACGACGTGCCAGAGGATTTCCAGCTCGCGGCAACCGTCGATGCGGGCGGCGTCGAGCAGGTCCTTCGGCAGTCCCAGGAAGAACTGCCGCAGCAGGAAGATGAAGAACGCGCTGCCCAGCCAGGTGCCCACCCACAGCGGCTTGAACGTGCCGACCCAGCCGACGCTGCGCCACATGAGGTAGACGGGTATCATCGTCACGACGAAGGGGACCATGATCGTCGCGAGCGTCAGGCCAAAGAGCGTGCCGCGGCCTGGGAACTCCAGGAAGGCAAACCCGTACGCCACGATGACCGACGAGATAACCGTCCCGCCGACGCACATCAGACAGACAAGCAGCGTGTTGGCCAGGCTGCGGGCGAAGTACACTCGCTCGAGGGCGACGGGGTAGTTTTCCGGTATGATCTTCGGCCCGGCCGTCAGCTCATCGGCGCGGACGATGTCCCACGCGCGGTCGACCTTGACGAATGGCGAGCTCACGCCCTTGGTGTCCGTGTCGGCTGGGATCCACTGGCGGACGAGCCACAGCTCCGCCGCGTCGGCAGGCCGGCGAATTTCGCGGATGACCTCCGCCGGCACCCTGCGCCCGCTACGAAGGTGCAGCATGCCCGTCGCGGGGTCGAATGGGTTGCCCTCACCGGCCAGGACTTTCACCGCCTGGCTAACCGGGGCGTTCATCTGCGCAAGCTCGGCCTCGGTGAACGCGGGGCTTTTCCCCCATACATCCGGGCCGAAGGGCAGGGTCAACTCTCCGGCCAGCAGTGCCGGCCCGCCGCCGGCTGTGGGCTTAGGACGGATGATATAGAGCGCCTCGCCGGGGGCAAGCTCGATCTTGCGTTCGCGCGTCACTTCATACCGGTTGTCGTCGATGGCTGCGCTGTAGCCCGTTGCCAGCAGGGCCGAGCGGAGGCTCTCGGGGCGCTGGAGGGTCTGGTCGAGGGGCTTGAGGCTCGTGGCGACCATCCACACAAGCGGCAGCACGAAAAACGCCCCGCCGCACAGCAGCACCAGATGCACCACCGTTCGAAGATGCCACGGAGTTTTGCCGCTGTCGATTGACATTGTGTCTTTCGCTTCTGCTTCTGCCGTTCTTTCTATTCCCTGCCCATTACTTATTACCGACTGCCGCCACTTGCCTGATCTTGCGTGCCTCTGAGGCCCCAAGGGCCGGCAGTATTTAGCCGGGGGCGTAAGCCCCCGGATTGTGGGCCGCCAACTTCAGAGCCCCAAAGGGGCGACGGTAAGCACGCTTGCTGAGACCACTGTCGCCCCTTCGGGGCTCGTTTTGCTTAAAAAGAGTCCTTGTCCGGGGGCTTACGCCCCCGGCTAAATACTGACGCCCCGTCGGGGCTAATGGACTTCTGATCACAGTGCCTACCTTCCCGCGTAGTGAACGTGCTTCCTGGACAAGCGGAACGCCACGAGCGTGAGGAAAACGATTATGACAAACAGCGCCGCCGCCACGGCCGAGGAGTAGCCCAGCCTGTGATAGCGGAACGCCTGGTCGTAGACGAACATCGCCACGAAGCGCGTCTTGTCCTCCGGCCCGCCGCCGGTCATTATATATGGTTCCGCGAATACCTGGAACGCGCCGATTATCGCCATCACCACGTTGAAGAGGATCACCGGCGAGATCATTGGTATGGTCACGCTGACGGTTTTTCGCCACCAGTTTGCGCCGTCGATCTCGGCGGCCTCGTAAAGTTCAGCCGGCACGTCCTGGAGTTTTGCCAGGTATATGACGGCCATCTGCCCGACGCCCCACAAGGACATGATTATCAGCGACCACAGCGCCCAGGACGGCGCGCCGGGCAGGCCGGCGGGCATCGGGTCGCCGTCGGTAAGCCAGCCGGGTGAGCGGAGCTTTTTCATGTCCGCCGGACAGAGCACGTGCAGTGCGGCGCTGATAAGAGGCAGGGTCGCCAGGATGATCGCCAGAATCGCCGCCAGGCACACTAGCTGCCGCGGCCTGCTGATCTGGCGAGGCCAGAGCCGCCGGGCGAGCGGGCCCCACGTCGCCGCGCCCAGCAGCAGCACGGTCGCCAGCAAGCAAATGCCCGCCCCCGCCCCCGCGCCGCCGGCCAGGGCCAGCCTGCCCGCCCGCAGGGCCTGGACGTCGAAGAAGTGGCCCGTCCACCAGTCGCCCGCCGCGAAGAGCCTGGCTATCACGAAGTTCAGCAAACCCGCCTTCGGGTTGAATATCCACATCCACAGAATCGCCACGACCACCGTCGGCACCAGGTGCGGCAGGTAGAAGATCACGCGGTAGAACGCCTGTCCGCGGATGCGGGCGTTGAGCAGCATGGCCAGCGTCATCGCGAGGATCACGCCCAGCGGGATGGCCGCGGCCGCGTAAAGCATGGTCACCCCAAGCGCCCGCCCGAAGGCCGGGTCGCAAAGCAGCTCGGCGTAATTGGCGGCGCCGATGTACATCGGGTCCTTCAGCGGCGGGTACTCGCACAGGCTGAAGTACCCCGCGGCCAGGAAAGGCCCGGCCACCAGGAACGTCAGCCCCAGCATCCACGGCAGGATGAACGCGTAGCCCGTCGCGTGGCGTCGCCATCGGCTTGTCGTCATCTTGCGGCCCTCGCTTTGCGTTCATCGAGGCGCCGGAGTTTCTGGCGGAGCTTCTGGTCTATCTCCGCCCGCAGACGGCCCAAGGTGCGGACTATCTCGTCGTGGGTGAGCCGGCGGACCTTTTCATCGCGCGCGGCGCCTGTCAGGCCCGCGAGTTGATCGGCAGGCGGCTGCCACTGCCAGATGTGGTCGAAGCAGCGGTTGTACTCGTCGCGGTATTCCTGCCAGATGATGCTGGTGGGAATGATGAACGCCTCCGGCGATTTGGCCAGGTCCTCGAAGACCTGGACGAACCGGTTGGGATGGCCCTGGCGGAAGGTTTCGGGCACGCTGGTCAGCGGCAGGTGCTTGCCCTGGAGCCGGCAGATGATCTCCAGGCCGCGGCGCTGCGTCCAGCGCACGAACTTCCACGCCGCCTCGGGATGCTTGCAGCCGCGAGGGATGCCGATGACGTCCTCGTTGAGCAGGCTTCGCGGCCCGGCCACGCCGGCGGCGCACGGCAGCGCCGCCACGCCGTAACGCAGGGCCGGGCGGTGGCGGTCGATGAACTGCGGGAAGAACACGCCCTGGAGCACCATCGAGACCTTGCCGTCG
>Ga0315285_10006882_pt1 | contig 11719 bp, 6 predicted proteins | sample YL17G09_36_MG_FD_203698 | JGI IMG/M metagenome (GOLD analysis project Ga0315285, IMG submission 203698) | Sediment microbial communities from Yellowstone Lake, YNP, Wyoming, USA - YL17G09_36 | ecosystem: Environmental > Aquatic > Freshwater > Lake > Sediment | place: USA: Wyoming | collected... | reverse complement strand
CATGCTCGGCCGTGGTTGGACTTAAATAACCAAAGGGATTGGCACTCGGTCCTACAATGGGAGAACCTGTCAGCTCAATTAAACTTAATGTCATCGAATGCTTCGGCATCCGGATAGCAACGGTTTGAAGGCCGGCGGTCACGATATCAGGGACATTCTCTTTCTTTAAGAGAACGACCGTAAGCGGCCCAGGCCAGAATTGCTCCATCAATTTCTTAGCATCCGATGGAATCTCTATGACCAACCTATCCAGATCAGTATGGTTGGCCACATGGACAATCAATGGATCAAAATATGGTCTTCCCTTGACCTCAAAGATTCGAGCCACCGCAAAGGGATTGAATGCATCCGCGCCCAATCCATAGACTGTCTCTGTTGGAAAGGCAACAATCCCTCCCTTTCGGATGATTTCTGCTGCCTTAAGAATAACCTTGGCATCTTTCATTAGATTCTTACATTTTCAATCTCCCCTCACCCCATCCCTCTCCCCAGAGGGGAGAGGGGAAGGGTGAGGGGGCTAAAGTTTTCTCTTTTTTAGGACCTTCGATTTTTCCTCCAAAGACTTCTTCGTCTTAGATCTGAAATCTTCTAATTTTTTTGCGATCTCGGGGTATTTGATCGAGAGGATCTCGCAGGCCAAGTAAGCAGCATTCTTTGCTCCATCAATCCCGACTGTGGCAACGGGAACTCCCGGCGGCATCTGGACAGTTGAGTAAAGGGCATCCGCGCCATTGAGTGCCCCTGATTTGATAGGAACCCCAATGACGGGCAGAGTTGTATGGCTAGCTAAAGCTCCTGCGAGATGGGCTGCCATTCCCGCTCCAGCAATCAGCACTTCGATACCGCGCCTCCTCGCTCCCTTGGCATATTTGGCTGTCTTCTCAGGGAGTCGATGGGCTGAGCTAATTTCCATTTCATAGGAAACCCCCATCCCCTTCAAAACTTCTGCTGCCTTTTCCATAATCGGCAAATCACTTTCACTTCCCATCAAAATTCCAACCAAGGGTTCTTTCATAATCCTTCCTCCGGCCAATCAAGGCTAAAGCCTCGAGTTACGTAACTCAGCCCTTTAGGGCTGATCTTCTTATGTTAAAAAATTACCAAGAAATCCACAAGAGAATAAAAAGCCCTCTCGAATCCTAACAAAGAGGGCTTAACGGGTTTCGCTATGCGCAGAGCGGTAAGCGTTAGGCGTATTTTATTTATACAGGCATCTTTCTTCCCACTGCCATCTTTTTCCTTAAGATAGCCTTTAAGATCTCCATGGAGATAAATACAATCACACCGAAAGTTAAGATGATTCCTATGTCCCCGGCAGTGGGTTTGGTGATTCCAAAGGCATCGCGTACCGATGGCAATTGAATCAGAAACGCAATCAATGCGAATTCCCATACGAGGGTCAAGATGAGCCATCCGTGTGGGGGTGCCTTGAAAATACTGTATCTCATCGAGCGGAAATTCAGGGCAATGATCAGCTCGATGATGATAAAAAGGAAGAAGGTCTCTGTCCTTGCATGAGTGATGTCATCGAGTTGATTATAAAAAAGAAAGAAGAAGAAGGGAATCTCGATAAAAAGTGCCAGCAGGATGAATGCCCTCACATCCCAGGAAAAAACACTCTCTTTGGGATCCCTGGGAGGCCGCTGCATGATGTCAGGATCCGGGGGTGCAATTCCTAAGGCGAGCGCAGGAAGTCCATCGGTGGCAAGGTTCATATACAATATGGCTGCCGGAAGAAGAGGCAGATACTCAGGACCCGAAACCAGAACCACTCCCCCGATGACCACCACTTCTGTAATATTGCACCTTAGGAGATAGGTAAGATATTTCTTTATATTGTCGTAGATCCATCTGCCACGCTCAATGGCCTTTACTATCGTCGCAAAGTTATCATCGCTCAGAACCATATCCGATGCTTCTTTGGTCACCTCTGTTCCGGTGATGCCCATGGCTATCCCGATATCCGCATGCTTTAGGGCCGGAGCATCATTGACCCCGTCACCCGTCATGGCGACCACCTCCCCCTTCTGCTTCCAGGCCTTGACGATCTTTAGCTTATCCATCGGCGATACCCTGGCATAGACGGTCACTTTATCGACAATCTTTGCAAAGTCCTCTTCGGTAATCTTCTCTAATTCCTCACCTGTCAATACCCTATCGCCATCTTTAAAAATACCCATCTCTTTTGCAATGGCAACGGCTGTGAGTTTATGGTCTCCCGTAATCATGATAGATCTTATGCCTACCTTTTTACATACACTTATGGCCTCAATGGCTTCTTCCCTCGGGGGGTCCATCATCCCTGCCAGACCGACAAACACCATATGGTGCTCGAGATGTTCTTCTGAGCATTCAATTGGCTCGGTACATTCCCTATAGGCAAATCCAAGAACCCTCAATGCCGCCTGTGCCATCTCTTCGTTTTGCTTTAATATCTGAAGCTTTGCCGTTTCGTTCAATTCCTTTATCCCATCTCCCTCTAAAATATGAGAGCATCTTCCCAAGACCACTTCAGGAGCACCTTTCATAAAAGCCATTTTCTTGCCATCCGCCATTTGATGGATGGTCGTCATACGTTTTCTCTCGGAACTGAAAGGGATCTCTTCTATCCTCGGATTTTCGAGTCTCATTTCAGTCTCATGTAAGCCTGCCTTTACCGCTGCTACCACAAGGGCACCCTCTGTTGGATCACCTTTAATCATCCACTTGCCTTCTTTTTCTTCCAAGACAGCGTCACTGCAAAGGAGTCCTCCCTGAAAAAGTAATTGGAGAGATTTACTATTCTTAATATCAATCTCAGACCCCTTAAATTCTCCCTTGGGTTCGTATCCAGCCCCCGTAACTTCTACCGCCCTACCACCAGTAAATATCTTCCTCACTGTCATTTCCCCCTTGGTGAGTGTCCCTGTCTTATCCGAGCAAATGACAGTGGTACATCCAAGGGTCTCAACCGCAGGCATCTTTCTGACCAAGGCATTGCTCTTCGCCATCTGATGCATGCCGATGGCAAGAGCACCTGTGACAATGGCTGCCAGTGCTTCAGGGACGGCTGCTACGGCAAGGGCGACGGCAAACATCACCATGGTGACGATGAACGGAAGGTCAATCTTCCCTCCGCCCAGAATTTCCCTTACGACACTCACTGCTGCAACAAGGAAACAGATTCCCAAGGAAATGATGCCAAGCCACTTGCCGATCTCGTCAGTCCGCTTCTCAAGAGGGCTCTTCTCTGTTTCAACGGTCATCACCTCCTCGGCAATTTTGCCAAACTCCGTATTCATTCCGGTGGAGGTAGCTACAGCCTTACCCCTGCCATAGGTCACTGTCGTACCCGTGAATACCATGTTTTTTCTGTCGTTGACACGCACATGCTCAGGAAGTGGTTTGATATCCTTCCCTACCGGAAAAGATTCCCCTGTAAGAGGAGCCTCATCGCACTTTAGAGAATGAATTTCAACCAGCCGGGCATCTGCCGGGATCTTATCTCCGGCCTCAAGAAGCAAAATATCGCCAGGAACAAGTTCTTTCGATGGAATCTCCTCTTCCTTTCCTCCCCTCAAAACGGTGATGGTGGGGGATAGCATCTTCTTTAATGCCTCCAAGGCACGCTCCGCACGATACTCCTGAATAAAACCGAGAACCGCACAGAAGACAACGATGACGGCAATGATGGCGGCATCGACCTTCTCACCAACAATCCATGAAAGAACGATCGCGATCAAAAGGATGATAATGAGGATGTTTTTGAACTGGTTGAAGAAGAGGATGAGGGGAGAAATTCTCTCCTCCTTTTTCAATTCATTATAGCCATATTTTTCAAGGCGTCTTTTAGCCTCATCTTCAGTTAAACCCTTATGAGGGTCCGTGTTCAGTTCCCTTAAGACCTGTGCTGGTTCTATGGTATGCCAAATTGCCTTTGTATTCGAGTTTGACATTCTTACTCCCTCCTTTTCCCAGTTTCATTTCCACTCAATAGGGATAGTATTAACCATTTTCGGCCATGGTAAAACATCCTGGCTACCCATCTTTAATGAAACCAAATGGAATTAAAAGGGATTTGTTCTGGGATTGCCCAAATTATTTAGGTATTTTACTATAAACAACAAACAAGAAATCTGCAAGACGAAAAAACCTTCAAAAAAAGAATAGTTTCATCATTTGAATTGCCACGGCCCTAACCGGGGATACCATCGATATTGGAGTCCACACTCGACGGGTATATCTCCAGCCAGTTTCTTAGCCGTTTCTTCAACCTTTTTTATATCGTTTTGATTATGTATAATTCCACGGATGATAAGCCCTTTTTCGATCATCCCTTCTTCTTTAGGATCAACATCTAATACCGATATACAATATTGCGGGTTGGTTGTTAATTCGGCTTTAATCTTTGCAGCAAGCGCCCTCAATTGGAGAATTTTCCTCGCCTTTTCTGTATTAAACTTCTCTTTCTCAAGAAGGGCATTCTTAATTGTCGTTATGATTTCATCAGGGGTTTGAATACCTGTATTAAAAACCATTTCATACTCTGCCGGGTTATCCCAGTCTCCCCCATATATTAAATAGATTGCACCCGCCATCTCATGGTCAGCCTTCTCTATTGACCAGCGCGCATTTTCACTATTTACCCCTTCCCTCTCCATAACCTTTTCTATTCTTTTTTCAATCGGAGCGATGACACGAACCCTGAGTACAAAAGGAATGCCTTTGAGAAGGAAATTTCCTCCTCTTCCCATGATGATAACTTTATCTTTAAGCGCATAATTCAGAAAATAGCTTTGGTTCAGTGCCACAAAGCCTCTGAAAGACCAGTCGTATCTCTCCCAAATATTGGGGTAATTTTCATCAAAATATTTTGCCCGTTCTTCCCACTGCTTACCCGCCGCCCTCATGTCATCGAGAATTTTTTTCCTATCAACATATTCATAACTCAACTGCTCAGCGATAGCCTGTCCGATCTCTCTTCCCCCACTTCCATACTTTCTTGCTATTGTTAAGATTGCCATAAGACCTCTCTCATTAGTTTATTTTTATAGGAAGGTTTCAAAAAATTACCAAGACCGATGGAAAAAGTCAATATATACTAAAAGGAATGAGACATTCCCTCTTTTTGAAAGAGGGTCTTTTCTATTTCACGAAAGGAAAGACCCAGATGAGGATTGCCGGGATATAACAGAAAATGAGTGATATGATGACATAGGGTAGAGTGTAACTGAGGAATTCTTTCAGGCTGACTTTTCTTTGGTCTTCTTTTTCACCCATATTCTTAGCCACAAATAAGGCCGGAGCCCCTGCAATGGTCAAGTTGCTTCCCAATGTGCCTGCCCATAGGAGACACCAATAGAGAGGCCATGGATTGATTCCCTGCATGGTACCAAGGTCCCTAATCACATAGAGCATAGTAAGGATATAAGCATCGTGTTCCACAATTCCAACGATAGGTGCTGTCACCCAGTAGAGCAAAGAACTGCCCGCTATGAGACTTTTTTGGATAAGAGGGGTAATCCAATTGGCGATGAGCTTGATCACCCCTGAATGTTCCAGCCCTCCGACTAATGCAAAGAGTGAGACATAGAAAAAGATGGCCCTCCAGTCAAGTTCAGAAAGAATCTGCTCTACATTGGGCATTTCCAAGGTGAAAGATTTTTTGAAAATCTCAAAGAACAGGATTAAAGTGATGGCCCCCCACAGCGCAATAAATCCGAGGTAGTAACCGAAAATGGGCCGAAAAGCCATTGCAAGAATAGTGAGGAGAAAGACTACGCAGACGATGATGGCAAAAGGCTTATCCTTGATGTGGTCAAGGGGTTTTTCTTCCTCCGTCATGGAGAGATCCATCGTTACTCCACGGTATGTTCTCGAAAATTTCCAGTAGAAGAAGGCCACTGTGATGAAATAGGAAATTAAGAGAATGAAAAAGGAAGAGGGCCTGCCTGAATGCCAGAGAAAGCCTCCGAATTCAATCCCTGAAACGCTATGGAGCATCTGGGGAGGAAGATCACCAAGAAGCATGGCTGTTCCCATAAAATTGGCACAAAGACCAACGAATAAAACAGGGCCGAAAGCGGCGAAATTGTATCGCCGACAGGCATGAAATATCACAGGGGCAAACATCAAGACAACGACGACATTATCGATCAGCATCGAGACAAAACCCGCAAGCATCCCGACGGCGGTTATAAAGATTGCCACGTTACCTTTTGACATTCTCAAAACGATGGACGCCAAGAAATCAGGCACACCGGACTTTCCGAAATAGCCGGAGATGATCCAGATGCTGAGGAGAATAAGGATCACATTCCAGTCAACGGACTGAAAGGCTTGAATCTCTGTCATGACGCCGAAGAGGATCATTGCAATGATACCCAACATTGCAGCGATGACGCTATCAATCCATCCAGTAATTACAAGTACAATGCTCCCGAGAAAAATAATACTGGCAATGATTTGTATCAATTCCATGTTGAGTCCCCTAGACTTTTTACCCCGTCCCTTTAAGAATAAAGGACGGAGGGTAATACCTACCGTCCTTTGGAAAATTTTTTCGGAGGAACTAAGACAAAGAATTAAATAATTCCCATACCTTTCAGTACGGAGAGCATAACGGCAGCAGCCATCACAGAGCCGACCTGACCGCCTGTGTTGGCTCCCATGGCATGCATCAGGAGGTAATTTTTTGGATCATATTTCTGGCCTTCCCGTTGAACCACTCTTGCCGACATCGGATAGGCTGAAATACCAGCGGCACCGATGAGAGGATTGACCTTTCCGCCAGTCAAGACTTTCATCACTTTTCCGAAGAGGACACCACAGGCAGTATCGAGGCAGATGGCCAAGAAGCCTAAGGCCAATACGATCAGGGTCTGAGGCTTTAAAAAGATTCTGCCATCCATGGTGGCTCCGATCGAGATCCCCAGGAGGAGGGTGACAATGTTTGCGATCTCATTTTCAGAGGCTTTAGTAAGTCGGCTCACGGCCCCACTCTCTTTCATCAGATTCCCCAACATAATCGTTCCCAATAGAGGTAACCCCTTGGGTGCAATAAGACCTCCGATTACCGTAACAATCAGGGGGAAGAGGATTTTGGTCGTCTTCGAAACTGACTTCTTAATTGTCCCCATATTTATCATTCTCTCTTCCTTAGTAGTAAAAAGTCTCATGATGGGTGGCTGAATGACAGGAACCAGTGACATATAGGAGTAAGCAGCTACTGAGACTGCACCCAAAAGATGAGGAGCATACTTAGAGGTGACATAGATCGCTGTAGGCCCATCACAAGCTCCGATGATCCCGATGGCGACAGCATCTAACTTTGAAAAACCCAGGGCCAGAGCCAAAACTAGGGTTAAAAAAATTCCAAATTGCCCTGCCGCCCCGAGGAGGAATATCTTCGGATTCTCTAAGAGAGGGCCAAAATCGGTCATAGCGCCAATCCCCACAAAGATTAAAAGTGGGAATAATTCGGTCATGATCCCTGCATCATAAATGATTCTGAGAAAACCTTCTTCTTCCATTAAACCTGCCAAGGGAATATTGACCAAGATGGCCCCAAATCCAATCGGAACGAGGAGTAAGGGTTCAAAGTCTTTCTTGATTCCCAAATAGAGGAGAAGGCATCCCACCATGATCATAATCGGATTAGACCAATGGAGGTTGGCAAATCCCGCAATGAGTCCATTCAGTCCGCCTTGAATCGCATCTAACATGATTTATCCCTCCTAATTTTATATCTCCTACTTACCTTCTTCTTTATAAGGGAAGGCCTTTTTTAAAACGCTCATAAGGAGGCTAAAGATCCAAAGGGTTAAGAGTGTGCCTCCCATTCCAACGACAATCATTGTAATTCCAAATGTCCAATTATCCATGTTCATACACCTCCAGATTATTAAGGTTGGAGGATTGAGGATAGAGGTTGAAGGCTAAATCTTTTTGCCTCAAACCTTAGGCCTCAAACCTTAAGCATTGATTTTTATATCATTCTGAAAAAGGAATTTCAATAGAAAAGTGATTTTTTAAACAAGGCAGGAGATAAAAATTTTTATATTTATTTTTCAATAAGTTATGCTCTCTTATCCTTTCTATTCTGAAACTCTTTGGCCTGGTACATGAAGGCTTCGAGGCGGGTTAATGTATTGGTTTGCTCCTGACCATCGTAGGCCATATTCAGGATGGGGATGTTATTGTTCTCCTCTCGATATCGTTTTAGAAGGGTACTCACAATAGTCCCGGGCATGCAGGTGAATGGCATGATATTGACAATCCCACTGGCACCCCTTTTGGCAAAATCGATCGTCTTTCCAACAGAAAGGATCGTCTCTCCTTCAAAAGAGGAGTCAATGTATGGTTTTGCCTTTTTAAAAATGGACCTCGTTTTTGGCTCTCCAAAGTTTCTAAGATGGCCTTTAAAGATCTTTTCCAGCCGGTGCTCATCTTTCTTTTGGAAGTAGTCCGTGAGAAACACCTTCAATAAATTCGAAAAAGACTTTTTTCTCAGGCTCCTTCCTTTTGCAATGGTGTTGACATAGAGAATCCATTCAGTGAGAGGCGCAATCCATGCCTCCCCTCCAAACTGTTCGATCTTTCGAATGGCATTCTCATTGGCAAACCGATTGAGCCGGACAAAGATCTCTCCAACAATTCCGATCAGGGGCTTCATTCTAAGTCTCTCTACTTCAATCCGATTGAACTCCTCAATGCTCTTCTGAAGAACCTCCTCTAAATCGTTCCCTTCCCGTATCACATCACAGACTCTCTTTAAGGACTCTTGATAGACTCGATCGGTTTGTCCTTTCTCTTTTTCATAGGGCCGAGTCTCTAAAAGTTTTTTCATCAAGAGGTCGACCGCTACAATCCCCTGCCATGCTAAGCGGCTGAATTGAGAACCCATAATACCCAGATCATTGTAAAGCGTCTCATCCTGATTGGGTGAGTAGATGGGGACATGATGAAAACCCAGGTCGTCCAAAACGAGGCGATGGAATCGATGATATTGTCCAAACCGACATGGCCCGTTGCCCGAAGGCATGAAGAAGGCTGCTCGTTCATGATCAAAATTTGGATCCTTCACTAACTTCACCATGTCGCCTGTGGTCAGGATGCAGGGATAACATTCTTTACCGGAGGTAAGTTTCCTCCCCCAATAAAGGGTCTCCTCATCCGATTCGGGAAAGACATCGGCTTCCACCCCGCAGGCCTTAAAAGCGGCTGCCACAGCAAAGGAGTGGTCACACATATAGGGAATATAGATCTTTTTGGTGCGGTCGGTTTTTGGTTTTTCTCTTTTTGGGGAGAGAACTTTCTCAGCCTTAACATTTTTCAGGCTGTCTAAGAAGGCCTCGCATCGTGTGATTGCCCCTGCATCCGCGCTGTGCTCATCGATCTCCAATTGGAGGTAAGGTTTCCCTTTCGATAAATCCCTGAAGAAATGGCCGATGAAGGAATCCGGGCCGCAACCAAAGTTGGTGATATAGACTGCATAAAGTCTGGGATCCTCCTTGATGATCTTTCCAGCGGCTAAAATCTTCTGTCCATATCGCCAATACATCTCCTGAATCTCTTCTGAAGGTTTGACCGAATCTAAAGGGAGGTAATCCATGGGAATGGCCAGAACCCCCAGATCTCGCAGTTTTTTTGGAATCTCAAGGTTGACCCCGGAATCACAGGAGTTGTAAGGCCGGCCCACAATCACCATCACCTTCTCATTTGGTTCAACCTGATCCAAAACCTCCTTTCCCCGATTGAGCAGAGATTGGTAAAATAAGGCCTGGAATCTTTCCGCTTTCTCGAGGGCCTTTCTCACCTGCTTCGAACTCTGATGGAGAGATCTTCCAAAATCGACCAGTTCCTTTTCCAGATGATCCCTCCCAAAACCAAAGTGGAGGATGGGCTGAAGCACTTCGACCTTGGCCTTTTTGAAATCGATGGAGGAATGAACAGCATAGGGGAAGGATTGAGCATAGGGACACGCCGAACTGTTAGGGATTTCAGGATGAGGCGGTTTGATGTTGACGACGCTCGGGAGGAAAATCCTCTTCACCCCTTTCTCTAAGAGGTTGAGCACATGGCCATGACTCACTTTGATTGGGAAACAGGTTTCGGCAACGACATTCTCCACTCCTTTTCGAATCAGCTCTTTGTTCGTGGCATCAGAAAGAACGACTCGATAACCTAATTCAGTGAAGAAGGCCTTCCAGAACGGAAACATCTCGTGGAAATTGAGAATCCGGGGTATCCCGATCTCTGGAGCATGGGGCGGAAGCTTTTCTTCTCCTTCATAAGGAGCAAAGAGTATCTTCTCCCTTTCCGCAAAGAGGTCAGGAATGTTTGTTCCCTTTGTCCGCTTAATGACATCGTACTTCTCACATCGGCTTCCGTAAAAGAGGGGTTTCTCTCCTTCTACGCTCACTTTTCGGATGAGGCAGAGATTGGGACAACCTTTGCACTCGAAGGAGGATTGTTCATAACGCCGTTGGCTCAAGTCAAACCCTTTAAAACTCGAACGCTCCCATGTCCGTTCCTCCATGGCCAGGATGGCGACGCCGATGGCTCCGGTCACATCATGATTTTGGGGAACGGTGATCTCCTTATTCAGAACCTTTTCAAAGGCGGCAACCACTCCCTTATTGAAGGCTGTCCCTCCCTGGAAGAAGATTTGATTTCCGATACGACGGTCTCCGACGACTCGGTTCAGGTAGTTCTGAACGATGGAGTAACTGAGGCCTGCAACAAGATCATCCTTTTGGGCACCCCTCTGTTGGTGATGAACCAGGTCGGATTCGATAAAGACTGTGCATCGCTCGCCCATCCTCACTGGTTCTTCAGCAGAGAGTGCGAGGTTTCCAAATTCTTCCTTGATGGAGATGTCCAGTTTTTCTGCCTGTTCTTCCAAAAAAGAGCCAGTCCCTGCTGCACAAACCTTGTTCATTTCAAAATCGACCACGACCCCATTGTCGAGGCTGATATATTTTGAATCCTGTCCACCGATCTCAAAGATCGTATCGACGCTCGGGTCGATGTGGACAGCTGCAGTGGCCTGGGCGGTGATCTCGTTGCGCACCAGATCTGCACCTACAAAATCTGCGGTCAAATAACGACCGGAGCCGGTTGTTCCAACTCCTTTGATTTCGACCTGTTCCCCAATCTCCTCGCCGATCTCCTGAAGGCCAATACGAACGGCCTCGATAGGCCGGCCTGCGGTCATCAGGTAGCGCTTGGAGAGAACTCTCTTCTCTCGGTCGATCACAACCAGATTGGTGCTGATCGATCCTACATCCAATCCCAGATAGGCCTCGATCTTTTCTCCTTCTGAGAAATCGGAAAGAGGGGGGTTGACCTCTTCTCTCTGGATGAGGTGATGGGAAGAGAGGCAGAGGGGTTTTAATGTAGTCTGTTCTTCTTTATAATGCTGGAGATATTTTTCAAGGCCGTTGAGTCCGATCCAACCCTTTCTGATTCCGGTGCTCTCTTGAGTCACCAATACGGCACCAATGGCCCCCATTGAAGCAAAATGTTTTGGAATGATGAGCTCTCCATCAGAAAGATCCAACACATCCATGAAGGCTCTTCGCATCCCCACATTGGCCGCTACACCCCCTTGGAAGGAGATGGGTTTCACAAATGTCTTTCCCTTACCGATGTTGCTCTTAAAATTTCTTGCCAGGGCATAGCAGAGGCCAGCGACGATGTCGTAATCCGGTGTGGCGATCTGTTGAAGATGGATCAT
>Ga0315285_10006881_pt1 | contig 11719 bp, 9 predicted proteins | sample YL17G09_36_MG_FD_203698 | JGI IMG/M metagenome (GOLD analysis project Ga0315285, IMG submission 203698) | Sediment microbial communities from Yellowstone Lake, YNP, Wyoming, USA - YL17G09_36 | ecosystem: Environmental > Aquatic > Freshwater > Lake > Sediment | place: USA: Wyoming | collected... | reverse complement strand
AGCTCTCGAGCCAGGTGGCGCTGGGTGAGCCGATCGTTAACAGCAATGGCATTCAGGATGATGAGGTCCCGGTCGGTGCTGTCTCGCATCTGCTTACCAACTGTGCTCAGGGGTTCGGGGAGCTCTGGGTTTGTGGATCCACCGAGCTCATGTCGCCAATGCTAAAGCCAGCCGGTCGAAACCTTGCCCCGCCGGAATGCCCGTGATTTATCCGTGTTCGGATTCTGAACGAGCGTGCGGCTTGCGTCCTCGTTTTCCGGAGGATAGCGAGAGCCTGTTCAAGGGGATGAACACTATCCCAAACCGAAGAATCCTGTCAAGAAAAAATTCTCATCCAAAAATTCCTAACCGCCAATAATGGGGGACGTAGCGCACTTATGAAACTTATTTGCCGCGCCGCGTGGCTGATCCAACGGACTACGTAATGGGGGACGTTGCATCCTTTGTCGCCTTGCGCTGCCCCATCGCGGGAGGTCAGGCAATCCATTTGATCTCTTGGGGGATGCGGACGGACCATCGCTGGGACGCGGCACGGCGAAGAGCGTACGAAGGTACGAGAGTACGAAAGTACCAGAACGCGCGGGAAGGAGGTTCGCCGACACCGTTCGGATGGCGGATCGGGGGAGATGCAGACGCGAGGCCGGCCAGGCTTACGCCCTCTCACTTACAGTCGGGAGGCCGCGGGAGCGCCCCCTGCCCTCCTGCCGTAGGCGTCGAGGTCGGACTCCGGATCGCAACGGTGCGTGGACGGAGCGAGGAATCGGCAATCCTCCCTCCCACGGCACAGTCTTCTATCACAGGACGGCGGAGAAGACAAGACGCTTGCCAGCCTGCGTGAGAACGCATGCATCGCTCGGTCGCGGAGCCGGGCCTCCGGAAGTCATTTCGGGGTCAGACATTGCTAATTTTATATTCGCCCGTTCATGGGACGACGGACTGCAGTAGGACTACGGGACTACTGACTACCGACTACGAGACTACTGACCACGAGACTACTGACTACGGAGACACGGGGAATCGGGGAAACGGAGATGAACCGACCACGGACGTCTGACGACTGACAACGGACTACTCAAGGATGACGATAGACCATGGACAAGGAACGATGGCAATGAAGAAGAATGCAGACTGCGCGAATGGGAGAACCGATCGCAGGAGATCGCAGACTGCGCAGCTTCATGGGGAGGGCGCTTCACGCTCCCTCTGGACCACGCACGTGCTGCCAGGGGGTCAGGCGGACTCCCCGCGCTGGTATGCCTCAATCTTGTCGGCCAATGTCTGCACGGTCTCACCCGCAAACAGGCGATCCCGCAGGGCAAGGTAGTTCCCCCTGCCGAGCTGCAGCGCCGCCAGGACCCGAGCGACCTTGGCCGGGCTCATGTGCGTTAGCGGTCAGGTAGAAATCCAGGCTGGCATCGACAAGATTCACGATCTCTTCCGCATCGAAGACCCGCCCGGCGTAATGGACCAGGTCCTTGTCGGGATCGAAGGTTTTGGGGGCGAACTTCACCGTGTGGTACTCTTTGACGAGGGCGAGGATTTGGGTGCGGATGGCTTCAGGGGTGGATGACATGGTCCTAATTTACCTCGGCAAGTAGAGTAAAATATTCTTCGCGGCTAATGTTGGCTGAACGAAGATTGTTCTTGATAATAAACACCGGAATCTCTCGCCAGTCAGGGATTACAATGGGCCTTGCAACGCCATCTTTGGTATAAACGTAATGATCACCTTCGATTCTGACACAAGAGAAACCCGCTCTTTCAAAAACCTGCATCAGCGTCCGTGCTGGTATAGGCGATATTTTTGGCATTTAACCATGAACTGACATGAGTTCGGTAGCAATTAGACGTGGTGTCAGCCAATCTCCAAATGCTGCTTTCTGATACCCCGATTCACTCAAAATCTCCTCTAAGGTACCCATTTTTTCCGCTTCTTCAAGAAACAAACGAACCGCAGTCTTTAGATTATTACGGGCCTCATCGACAGTGCCGCCGCAACTGGAAACATCAAGTTTTGGCGAGTAGGCCACATATGTGTTGCCCTCTTGAAAAACAATGCTGTCAAATTCCAGATTAATCATTTCAAATCCTCTTTTCTCATTTTCTCAGACCCCTGTGTGCCGTCTATCAAATTCGCGTTTTATCAGCCCAGATCAGCTTTCTTTTTCTGGCCCTCTCGACATATTCCGCGATTTGCTGTGTGCAGAATTTGTATGTCGATTCATGAGAGGAGCCCGCATAGAAGATTTTATACCAATCCGCTGTAAAAGTAAAAGGGGACGTAGCGCACTTATGAAACTTATTTGCCGCCGCTGTCGGACACGGCGCATAGCCCATTGCTCGGTTAGAGATTGGAGGCGATTCACTCAGGCTTATCGGTCAGTCGGATCCTCCTCTGTGCCGATGGGTAATAAGCGCAATTCGCGTAATAGGGGACGTTGCAGTCTACGTCGTCTTGCGCTTCAGCCCACCCGGCGGAGGGGTCTGGGGTCAGAGGTCAGAGCCGCAGAACTGCAGAGGTCAGAGCCTCAGAGGTCAGTAGGCAGAGCCACAGAGCCACAGAACTACAGAGCCTCAGTAGGCAGAAGGCAGAAGGCAGTAGCCCTTGCGACATGTCGCCGCGCTGCCGACTGGGCAGGCGTCCGTAGGAGGAATGGCGAAGGGAAGAAGAGAGACCCGTCGCCGGGTACGCTTTCGCCCTCTCACTTACAGGGGCGGGACCATAGGTGAAGAGGATGTGAAGTACGCTCATGTTACATATCTGACCCTTCCGCAGGAGTAGAGACCGTCTCACTCAGTACTGCAACTGCAAGCCCAGTCACGCGTCGAAACCCCTTGTCGTTGGTGGCGAACAATGCGCATCCCGCAGCAAGCGCGGTCGCCGCATGAATTGCATCAGGAGTCCTGAGCCCTAGTTGCGCGCGCAGGCGTGTAAAAGGGGACGTAGGATACTTATCGTACTTATTGCCGCAGGCACCGGTTGACCATTCGATGTGCGACGTTTGAGGTTCAAGGTCCGGTCCTCAACGTGCAACGTTCCATGTCAGGGGTCAGGCTTTGATAATTTGCTTTCCATGGTCAGAGCCACAGAACTACAGAGGTCAGAGGTCGGTGATCAGAGACCAGAGCGACAGAATTCACTAGGCAGGTGGCAAAAGTCAGAGTTGCAGAGATCGGAGCCGTAATGGTTGCCACTCTAGTCGCCTTGCAGTGTAATGGGGGACCCGTTGCCAAGAACGACAAGTCAAGCCACAATCGCGACCGGATTCATTGCCTGTTCGCCAGATACCATTCAATAGTGGCTCTGAGGCCGACTTCAAAGGACGTCTCGGCCGAAAACCCGAAGAACTCCTTCGCACGAGACACGTCAAGCTTCCGCCGCGGCTGCCCGTTGGGCTTGGTCGTGTCCCAGAATATATCACCCGGAAACCCGACCAGACGAGTAATCGTTTCAGTCAGATCCTTGATGCTGATCTCGTGCGAGCTGCCAAGATTTACAGGCTCTCTCCCGTCATACCGTTCTGCCGCAAGAACAATCCCTTCCGCAGCATCCTCAACGTATAGGAATTCGCGGGTCGGGCTTCCGTCACCCCAGACCGTGACGATTGCAGATTGCGGATTGGAGATTGGAGATTGCTTGGCGTCGAGGAACTTCTTGATCAGGGCGGGGATGACGTGCGAGGAGGCTGGGTCGAAATTGTCGCCAGGACCATAGAGGTTCACCGGCATCAGGAAGATGCTATTGAACCCGTATTGCTGCCGGTACGCCTGGCTTTGCACGAGGAGCATCTTCTTGGCCAAGCCGTACGGGGCGTTCGTTTCCTCAGGATAGCCATCCCAAAGGTTCTCCTCACGGAAAGGCACCGGCGTGAACTTGGGGTAGCAGCAAATAGTTCCCAACGCCACGAACTTTTCGACGCCAGCAACCCAGCTTTCGTGCAGCAGCGGCGCGCCCGTCATCAAATTGTCGTAGAAAAACTCGGCGGGATGTTCCAGGTTCGCGCCGATACCACCCACGCGCGCGGCCAGGTGAATGACTATCTGCGGCTTGCTGTCACTCAGAGCGCGTCGAATGTCTTCGAGTTGGCGCAGGTCATAGCGATCAATGTCCGCGATGAACACGTCCGCCTCGCGCTCACGCAGCTTGCGAGCCAGATGCCTGCCTAAGAATCCGTTGCCCCCGGTGACCATCGTGCGGCGGTTGCGCCAGAATTCTTTGGGATCCGACCAGTCGGGCGAACGTGACACGTCGAACGTTGAACGTTGCACGATTACCTGTCTCCCAAGAGGTTGACCTTCGGTCTGCGGCGAGGGCCTGGGGCGGATTCGACGTAGGTCATTAGGTTGGCTATCTGACGGATTGCTTTGTCAGCCAGATCGTAAGCTTTGTCAAATTCCTCTCTGCTTATGTATTCACGATCCAACGCTACGTAAAGATCGGACCTCACCTCAGCCGCTGAACCTTTCGCCCGACCCAACAGGTCCGCAAACAAGTTCTGGGTTCTGCTAGGGCAAAGATCACCTTTGTGAGCTCGCGAGCTGTCCTCCAGGCCTCCAAGTCTTCGAACCGCTCAGCCATGACAAGACACGTTAAATGTTAAACGTTAAATGTTAAACGTTCCCCATCACCGTAATGCGTTACACGTTCAACGTTCACCGTTCCCCATCACCGTAATGCATTACACGTTCAACGTTGAACGTGCCGCGTCATTGGACGATGAATTGAGCGTTTCTATACCGGGCATCTCCGGGGTCCTTGATAAGCCCGAATTGAAGCGCGTCGCGTACTTCGATTACGCCATCCTCCACGGTCAGCTTTGGCTCAAACCCCAACTCCCGCTTGATCTTCGCGAAAGACACGGTGATGTCCCGCATGTCCCCGCCGAAGCTCAGGTCCTTGTGGGTCACCTTCAGTCCGTCCACGTGCTTCTGGACGAGGACGACGATCTCATCCTTGGTGTAGTTCCCGTCGTCGGCGCCCAGGTTGTACACTTGCCCGCGAATTTTCTCCTCTGGAGCCGACAGGCCCAGGATGATCCCCTCCACCACGTCGCGCACATGCACGAAGGATCGCGAGTATCCGCGCTGATAAATCACCAACTCCCGCTTGGTCAGGGCCTCCAGCACGAACTGATTCACGATGAGATCGAACCGTGTGCGGGGCGAGATGCCAAAGAGCGTGGCAAAGCGAAAAACCAAAGGAGCACATGTACTACGTTCCGCTTGCCGCAGCAGGTATTCCTCCGCGGCGATCTTGGTCTCCGCGTAAAGGGATTGCGGGTACAGTGGGGATTCCTCTGTGACCGGCTGGCCGTTCTCGCCTACACCATAATTGCTATACGTGCTCGACAGGACAAAGCGCTTCACGCCGGCCGCCTCAGCCGCCTCGAAGACATGCTGTGTGGCTTCCACGTTGTACCGCCAGGCCACCTGTTTCCCAACTGCCTGGCAGGCGGGAAATCCGACGATCGCCGCCAAATGGACCACCGCATCGAACGTCGAGGCTTCAAGATCTCCGACCTTCAGCCTCGTTCCCTGCACCTTGATCAGCTCTTTGTCACAGACATCGCCCTTGGCAAACCGGAAACCAGGGTGATGCCAATATCCGAGGAGGGACTCCCCACCGAACAGCAGTTCATCGACGACGGTAACGTGATCGCCTCGGTTCAACAAGACGCCTGTGAGCAGAGAGCCGATATAGCCAGCCCCACCGGTAACGAGGACACGCATCGGAACAGAGGAGCCAGGGTGCAGAGGTACGCTCATGAACTACTCCATGCTCTCAGCAAGCCCATGCCATCTGGTTAGGTAAGCTCGTGAACCAAGCGCTTTTAAAAGCTCAAGCTTGAGGATCCAGGTGCCAGCACTTGAGAGTCAACACTCGGGAACCGTCCGTGATGCCTACGGCCCGTCTACCGCGCCAGATCCGCGTCCACCATCATCTCGACGAGTTGGCGTAATGGGGGACGTTGGCAAGTACTGCAACTTGTGCTTCTGTTCATCTCAAAGGGTCAGCAGTCAGAGTCTCAGAACTGCAGAGCCACAGAGCCACAGAACTACAGAGCCTCAGTAGGCAGAAGGCAGAAGGCAGTAGCCCTTGCGACATGTCGCCGCGCTGCCGACTGGGCAGGCGTCCGTAGGAGGAATGGCGAAGGGAAGAAGAGAGACCCGTCGCCGGGTACGCTTTCGCCCTCTCACTTACAGGGGCGGGACCATAGGTGAAGAGGATGTGAAGTACGCTCATGTTACATATCTGACCCTTCCGCAGGAGTAGAGACCGTCTCACTCAGTACTGCAACTGCAAGCCCAGTCACGCGTCGAAACCCCTTGTCGTTGGTGGCGAACAATGCGCATCCCGCAGCAAGCGCGGTCGCCGCATGAATTGCATCAGGAGTCCTGAGCCCTAGTTGCGCGCGCAGGCGTGTAAAAGGGGACGTAGGATACTTATCGTACTTATTGCCGCAGGCACCGGTTGACCATTCGATGTGCGACGTTTGAGGTTCAAGGTCCGGTCCTCAACGTGCAACGTTCCATGTCAGGGGTCAGGCTTTGATAATTTGCTTTCCATGGTCAGAGCCACAGAACTACAGAGGTCAGAGGTCGGTGATCAGAGACCAGAGCGACAGAATTCACTAGGCAGGTGGCAAAAGTCAGAGTTGCAGAGATCGGAGCCGTAATGGTTGCCACTCTAGTCGCCTTGCAGTGTAATGGGGGACCCGTTGCCAAGAACGACAAGTCAAGCCACAATCGCGACCGGATTCATTGCCTGTTCGCCAGATACCATTCAATAGTGGCTCTGAGGCCGACTTCAAAGGACGTCTCGGCCGAAAACCCGAAGAACTCCTTCGCACGAGACACGTCAAGCTTCCGCCGCGGCTGCCCGTTGGGCTTGGTCGTGTCCCAGAATATATCACCCGGAAACCCGACCAGACGAGTAATCGTTTCAGTCAGATCCTTGATGCTGATCTCGTGCGAGCTGCCAAGATTTACAGGCTCTCTCCCGTCATACCGTTCTGCCGCAAGAACAATCCCTTCCGCAGCATCCTCAACGTATAGGAATTCGCGGGTCGGGCTTCCGTCACCCCAGACCGTGACGATTGCAGATTGCGGATTGGAGATTGGAGATTGCTTGGCGTCGAGGAACTTCTTGATCAGGGCGGGGATGACGTGCGAGGAGGCTGGGTCGAAATTGTCGCCAGGACCATAGAGGTTCACCGGCATCAGGAAGATGCTATTGAACCCGTATTGCTGCCGGTACGCCTGGCTTTGCACGAGGAGCATCTTCTTGGCCAAGCCGTACGGGGCGTTCGTTTCCTCAGGATAGCCATCCCAAAGGTTCTCCTCACGGAAAGGCACCGGCGTGAACTTGGGGTAGCAGCAAATAGTTCCCAACGCCACGAACTTTTCGACGCCAGCAACCCAGCTTTCGTGCAGCAGCGGCGCGCCCGTCATCAAATTGTCGTAGAAAAACTCGGCGGGATGTTCCAGGTTCGCGCCGATACCACCCACGCGCGCGGCCAGGTGAATGACTATCTGCGGCTTGCTGTCACTCAGAGCGCGTCGAATGTCTTCGAGTTGGCGCAGGTCATAGCGATCAATGTCCGCGATGAACACGTCCGCCTCGCGCTCACGCAGCTTGCGAGCCAGATGCCTGCCTAAGAATCCGTTGCCCCCGGTGACCATCGTGCGGCGGTTGCGCCAGAATTCTTTGGGATCCGACCAGTCGGGCGAACGTGACACGTCGAACGTTGAACGTTGCACGATTACCTGTCTCCCAAGAGGTTGACCTTCGGTCTGCGGCGAGGGCCTGGGGCGGATTCGACGTAGGTCATTAGGTTGGCTATCTGACGGATTGCTTTGTCAGCCAGATCGTAAGCTTTGTCAAATTCCTCTCTGCTTATGTATTCACGATCCAACGCTACGTAAAGATCGGACCTCACCTCAGCCGCTGAACCTTTCGCCCGACCCAACAGGTCCGCAAACAAGTTCTGGGTTCTGCTAGGGCAAAGATCACCTTTGTGAGCTCGCGAGCTGTCCTCCAGGCCTCCAAGTCTTCGAACCGCGCAGCCATGTTAGGACACGTTAAACGTTGAACGTTATTGCACGATGAATTGCGCGTTACGGTAGCGGCTGTCGCTGGCGTCTTTGATTAGACCGAACTGCAGCGCATTTCGCACCTCGACAAGTTCAATTCGTCGGGGGTCAGGTCTTGATGGTGAGCTTGCCGAACCATAGCGTTTTTCACAACAATCCCTTGCGCTTCAGAATATCCAGATAGTCCTCATATGTCAGAGGACACGCGACCAAATCCTTAAAGTCCTTCTCAGGCAGCTTCAACTGACCGCGAATTTTATGCATGATCTTGTCGGGCAGATCGCCTTTTCCATGCGAATAATGAACCCTGAGAATCTTTTTTCCGCTGACGGTCAGCCATCCGTAGTTATGTCCCGTCGAGCGAACTTGCAACGACAATTTATTGAATATTCTCTCGATATCAACTTTTTTCATGGATCGTTATCACGGAGTCAAGATAGCCCAGCCATTTTTCAGGCAAGATTCCAAGATTGTTCCGATTTGCCCTTAGATCTTCATAGAGCGTAACGATCTCATCGCACAGACCATTGATGGCCTCAAATTCGGTGTCGGCATAGGCAAAGGCTTCAATGTCATCCAGGGAGGCAATGACGGTGTCTTCATCCGTTTCAATTGAGATGTAAATCGGCCGGTTTAGGGTATAGCCCGATTTTTTTAACGAATTTATCGGCACAATCCGACAGCGGCCTTCAACTGCCTTGATGAGATTCCTGGAGAAATCCCGGTACTGTTCATTCGTTAAAATTTCCGTCTGCACGACAACGCCTCCTTTAGGATACGTTGAACGTTAAACGTTGAACGTGCCACGTCATTGCACGATAAACTGTAATGGGGGACGTTCCATCCTACGTCGGCTTGCGCTTCTGGGGGGGTTCGGCAGTACCAAGAGCGGTTCGGCGGTAATGGCGGACGCTACCTTATGTATAATGCGGTGCTCCCGCATACGGGACCGCCACGAGTCAGTCTTACGGGACCAGGGTATCCGCCGAATAATTGGGGGTCAGGCTTTGATAATTTGCTATTCCCTCTGCTGGGACGCTGGGAAGCCAGGAGGCTGGAACGCTCCTCCATTTCGAATTTCGGATCTCTCGACCTGAGCTCGAGACGAAAGTTGCGGATTTCGGATTTAACGACGCGCGTCACGGGAAGCTCCGGAATCACCGAGGTCCCGGCAGTATTCATCGGCTCAGCGGCGTCTTTGGGGTCAGGCTTTGATAATTTGCTATCGTGTAATGTAATGGGGGACGTTGTTGCCTACGCCAACTTGCTCGGCTGCCATTGAAATCCGATTTAGAGGTCGTAGTCGAAGAACCCGCCACCCTTGATCGAATCGAGGATGAAGCATCATACCTCACCGGGTGTTATGCCACTCGCTTGCGTTGTGCCTTGAGCGCGAAGCGCCAGACGAGGATTGAAATTGGGGAATGAGATTTCGAGTTGGAGCGCCGCGCACTTCTCGTGGGCTGAGGATGTACCCAGCTGTGGGGCGTACACGCGCATGAAGAGCCTCACGTCGGTCGTATCCGACAGTTGAGGTGCCGCGTCAGCAAAAACCATGTGACGGTGTGCTCGAGTCCCTGCTCGAACGTCGTATGCGACTCGAAGCCGAACAAGGCGGCAGCGCGAGACACATTCAGCCTTCGCCGCGGCTGGCCGTTGGGTTTCGTCGCATCCCAGACAATGTCGCCCTCGAAGCCGGTGTGCTTGGCGATGAGGTTGACAAGGTTCCGAATACTGATCTCGTAGCCACTGCCCAGGTTCACCGGCTCGCTATCGTTGTACCGCTCCGCAGCGAGAACGATTCCGTGGGCCGCATCCTCGACATACAGGAACTCGCGGGTCGGAGAGCCATCGCCCCACACGACGATCTCTTTGCTTCCGTTTTCTTTGGCCTCGAAGCACTTTCGGATGAGGGCAGGAATGACGTGTGAGGATTGCGGGTCGAAGTTGTCGCCCGGCCCGTAGAGGTTGACAGGCATGAGGAAGATGCTGTTGAACCCATACTCCTGCCTGTACGCCTGGCTCTGCACGAGGAGCATCTTCTTGGCCAAGCCGTACGGGGCGTTTGTCTCCTCGGGATAGCCATCCCAGAGGTTCTCCTCACGGAAAGGCACCGGGGTGAATTTTGGGTAGCAGCAGATCGTCCCCAACGCCACGAACTTATCTACTCCGGCAACCCAACTCTCATGCAATAGTGGGGCACCCATCATTAGGTTGTCATAGAAGAACTCGGCAGGATGGTCTCGGTTGGCGCCAATGCCGCCCACACGCGCTGCCAGGTGAATGACTACCTGCGGCTTGCTGTCGCTCAGAGCGCGGCGAATGTCCTCGACTTGGCGCAGGTCATAGCGATCAATGTCCACGATGAACACGTCCGCCTCACGCTCACTCAGCTTACGGACCAGATGCCTACCCAAGAATCCGTTGCCGCCGGTGACCATCGTCCGGCGGTTGCGCCAGAATTCTTTGGAATCCGGCCAGTTATCGGTTGAAGATTCAAGATTGGAAGATTCAAGAGTCATGGCAAAGCCTCAGGCCCAGGTGAAGATTGCAAAAAGCAGCGTCTTTGGGGTCAGGCTTTGATAATTTGCTATCGCCACGGCCGGGCCGAGGTGCGAGGTACCAATCAAATGCGGAATGCGGAATTCGGAATGCGGAATGTCTTTGGGGTCAGGCTTTGATAATTTGCTATTCGCTTTGCTGGGACGCTGGGAAGCTTGGACGCTGCAACGCTCCTCCATTTCGAATTTCGGATCTCTCGACCTGAGCTCGAGACGAAGGTTGCGAATTTCGGATTTGAATCCCCGACAATGCGCCGAAGGCTGCGCTGACGTACATTCGTGCCGTCGTACACATGATCCGTCAGGACCCTGTTGATCTCCTCCGGCATTCTCTTGTTGAAACTGCGCAGCCCCGCCTCGACATGCGCGACTCGGATGTGCAGCTTGGCCGCCGCCAATGCTCCTGCCAGTGTGCTGCTGGTGTCTCCGTACACCAAGACCATGTCAGGCCGCTCTTTGAGCAGCACCTCCTCGATCCGCTTCAGCATTTCGCCGGTCTGCGCGCCTTGCGGACCGGCACCCACGTCGAGATTATAGTCCGGCTCCGGAATCTCCAGCTCCCTGAAGAACACGGCGCTCATGTTCTCGTCATAGTGCTGCCCGGTATGGATCAGGACCTCCTGATGGTGCTTCCGCAGCTCCCGCGAGACCACCGCTGCCTTGATGAACTGAGGTCGCGCCCCTACGATGCTGGCCACCTTCATCGCTGAGATCCCACCAACGCCACCGCTTCTCTCACCCCTGAAGCGACTGTTTTGATCTGGTCCTCTGTCATTTCGGGGTAGAGAGGGATCGCTAGCGTCTCTTGCGCGGCCCGCTCGGCCTCCGGGAAAGCCCCCGGGGCGTATCGCAGATGGCGATACGGTTCGAGGCAATGGAGCGGCAGGGAGGCAATAGACGCCGGAGGCGATACCCAGGGCTTGCAGGTTATCTTCTCGCCTGCTCGATCCGGACGGTGCGACCAGGATAATCAATACTGAGCTTGTGGTCCTTCAAGAGCGAGGCCCCGATCAACGTATCTTGAGAAGCCGTGAGGATGAGATCCACCTCTAACGCTCGCCCAT